>Ga0256406_1001663_pt1 | contig 34936 bp, 32 predicted proteins | sample RumenRJG_03DNA_FD_185986 | JGI IMG/M metagenome (GOLD analysis project Ga0256406, IMG submission 185986) | Bovine rumen microbial communities from Lethbridge, Alberta, Canada - RJG_03 | ecosystem: Host-associated > Mammals > Digestive system > Stomach > Rumen | place: Canada: Alberta | collected...
AAATCAAGCCTCAGGCACTACAGCAGTAGGGCGTGCGAGGCGAGACTGAGTCTGAGGCGCTACGGAAGGAGCTGAGCGTAGCGCATGGAGGCAGGAATCAAGCCTGAGGCGCTACAGTAGTAGGGCGCGAGAGGCTAGACTGGGTCTGAGGCGCTACGACAGGAGCTGAGCGTAGCGTCTGGAGACAGGAATCAAGCCTGAGGCGCTACAGCAGTAGGGCGTGAGGGCAAGATTGGGACAGAGGCGCTACGGCGTGAGCAGAACGTAGCGCCTGGAGGCAGGAATGAAGCCTTAGGCGCTACAGCAGTAGGGCGTGAGAGGCTAGACTGGCACTGAAGCGCTACGACAGGAGCAGGGCGTAGCGCTTGGAGGCAGGAATGAAGCCACAGGCGCTACAGCAGTAGGGCGTGAGAGGCAAGATTGAGGCTGGCACGCTACGGCGTGAGCAGAGCGTAGCGTGCGTGGGCTAGACTGGGGCTCAGGCGCTACATCAGGGCGCAGAAAAGGCGGTGGCACTTGCCACCGCCTCTCCCGTGTTGAGGGTTTATGGTCGAAATATGTGATGATGTCAAACTAATGTGGGCTCGTGCTCTTCACGCGCTCATCGGAGCGGACTTCGCGAGCTTCTTCGGCTCGAGAACCTTGTCAAGCATGTCCGCATCCATCAGGCCCTCCGAGAGGACAATGTCGCGAACCGTGCGGTTCTCGCGGAGCGCCTGCTTCGCGATCGACGCGGACTTCTGATAGCCGAGGTACGGGCAGAGCGCAGTCGCGATGCCGACGCTGCCGGCCTCAAGCTCCGCGCAGTGCTTCTTGTCAGCCTTGATGCCGAGGATGCAGTTGTCAATCAGCGTCTGGATGGCACCGGTCAGGGCTGTCATCGACTCAAACAGCTGATAGAAGACGACCGGCTCAAATGCATTGAGCTCCATCTGGCCCGCTTCAGCGGCCATGGCGATCGTTGTGTCGTGGCCCATGACAAGAAATGCAGCCTGTGTGACGACTTCCGGGATGACCGGATTGACCTTGCCCGGCATGATCGAGGAGCCGTTCTGCTTGGCCGGAAGCATGATCTCATGCAGGCCGCAGCGCGGACCGGAAGAAAGAAGTCTCAGATCGTTGCTCATTTTCGAGAGGCTGACGGCGCAGGCCTTGAGGGCACCGGAGACCTCCACGAAGGAGTCGAGGTTCTCGGTCGCATCGAAGAGGTCGTCCGCCTGTGTCAGGTACTCACCGAAGAGGCGACTCAGCCGGCCGGCGATGTGCGATTCATAATAGGAGGAAGCGTTGATGCCGGAGCCGATCGCCGTGCCGCCGAGGTTGATGGAGTGCATTTCCTTACCGGCAGTCTCGAGACGGGCTGTGCAGCGGTGAATCATGGACGCGTAGCCGAGAAATGTATCGCCGAGCGTCATCGGAACGGCGTCCTGCAGCTGCGTGCGGCCCATTTTGATGACGTCCTGGAACTCAATGCCCTTCTGGTACAGGGCCCGCTCCAGACGGCGGAGCTCCATGGTCAGCGGCTTCATCAGGGAAATGACAGTCATCTTGCCGGCCGTCGGGATGACATCATTTGTGGACTGTGCCATGTTGACGTGATCGTTCGGATGAACCCTGTCGTATGCGCCGCGCTTCCCGCCGAGAATCTCATTTGCGCGGTTTGCGATCACCTCGTTCATGTTCATGTTTGCGCTTGTCCCGGCGCCGCCCTGAATCGGATCGACAATAAATGCATTATCAAAGTCGCCGCCCATGACTTCGTCGGCCGCCTGCTCAATCGCCTTTGCCTTGTCGGCCGGAAGAAGTCCCGCCTCGCAGTTCACGATCGCGCAGGCTTTCTTGATCAGCGCCAGATTCTTCAGAAAATCAGGCGACATTTTAAGTCCTGTGATATGAAAATTCTGCTGTGCCCGGTTCGCCTGCACACCATAGTAAGCGTCCTCAGGTACAGCCATTGTTCCGATTGAATCAGATTCCATTCTCACTTTCATATTGCCCTCTTTTCTGGTCTTTGTTTTTTCAGCCCATTGATTTCTGTAAGTCCGGAAAATGAAATAACCTCCGGTTCGTCATTCAGACGAAAAAGGCGCCTTTTCCGGAGATCCTGTCATCATCTGTGATGACCGCTCCGGAAAAAGCGCCTTTGCTTTTATGCTCTGCACTATAATCCCTTTTGCGGAGGATGTAAACCATTAACCGAAATACCTTCATTTTTAACGATTTAGCACGCTGAAACTTTATTTTATTTAGAAAAGTGATAGGATATAAGCAAATTCTGCTTTTGGCGACAAGAGATGAGTACATCTATAGTTTGGGAGGAGAGTGATCATATGGGAAAGAAAGATTACGAAGAGGACATTCAGCTCGACAAGACGGACCGCAGAATTCTTGCCATGCTCGCGGAAAATGCAAGAACCCCGGTGAAGGAGATCGCGAAGGCAAATTACCTGTCCTCGCCGGCGGTCTCGAACCGGATCTGCCGCATGGAGGAGAGCGGCATCATTCGCGGCTACCACGCGGATATCGACTACGCGCTGCTCGGCTACCATATCCGGGCATTTATCAATCTCGAGGTCAATCCGAAGGACAAGGCGGAATTCTATCCGTATATCCGGAGCCTGCCGAACGTCGTGGAGTGCAGCTGCGTGACGGGCGACTACTCGATGCTGATCCAGGTGCTCTACCAGAGGCCGGAGGAGCTGGATCATCTGGTTAATGATCTGCAGCGGTTCGGGCACACAAAGACACTGATCGCATTTTCAACGTCGGTGGAGCACAGAGGCGTGTCGCTGAGCGAGCAGTAAGTGCGGAAACCAGACCGCGCTTTGAGGCAATGAGCACAGGAGCGTGTCGCTGAGCGAGCAGTAAGTGCGGAAACCAGACCGCACTTTGAGGCAATGAGCACAGAGGGTGTCTTTGAGTGAGCATTAAAAAGAGAGTCCGCAGTCAGTACACCATTGATCTTCTGATTGAGTCTGATGGCAGTTTGTTGACATTTATTCTGTTCTATAGTATGCTTGATGTTATCAAACTATACAATAAATGGTACAGAGTTGTATAGAATAGTAAAGAGGACAATGGTTATGGATGAAAGCCTGAAGACGCTGTTTGCAGAGCATTGTGGAGTGATGACTACGGCAGAACTTAAAGGTGCAGGATATTACTACAAGAAGATTAAGCGGCTCATGGAAGAAGGAGAAATCGAGCAGGTACGTCGTGGATATTACCGATATCTGGGGGAAGATGCCTTTTCCGATATACCAACTCTCACGGCACTTTTTCCGGACGGGGTTCTTTGTATGGAGAGTGCACTGGACTATTATGGTTATACCGACCGGACTCCTTCGTCGTGGAATCTTGCAGTAGACAGCAAGAGTACCAGGACAAGATTTTATATTGACTATCCGAAGGTGAAGCCACATTTTATCCGGTCCGACCGCTATCATGTGGGGATTGCGGATGGCGAAATCGATGGAAAACCTGTGAAGGTATATGACCGGGAACGGACCATCTGTGACCTGCTTCTCCACCGCAACAAGGTTGACGGGGAAGTGTTCAATACGGCGATTCAGCGCTATATCAATGATCCTGAGAAGATGAAAGCGAGACTCATGAAATACGCAAAGCTTCTTCATGTGGAGAAAAAAGTCAGGGAGGTACTGGGAATATGGCTTTAAAGAATATGGCGGCTTCGGTTTTAGCGAGATTGAAAAACCAGTCAAAGGCGGAAGGACAATCATTTCAGATCATTCTCCAGCTTTTCGCCCAGGAAGAGTTTTTGCGAAAACTGTCACGCTCCAATTATGTTGACAACATGATCCTCAAGGGAGGCATGTTCATCTATACGCTTACGGAATTTGATTCCAGGCCGACGCGGGATATTGATTTCCTGATCCGGAATTTGCAGGGAAGCCTTGAAAATATAGAGCAGGCGATGAAGGAAATCTGTGAAATTAGCACAGGAAATGACTTTATCAAGGTTGAGGTGGTTGGCACAGAAAAGATTTCTGCCGATAAGAAGTATCCTGGTGTGAAGACATCTTTCATGGGGCACATCGGAAATGTAAGGATTCCTTTCTCCATTGATGTCGGCATCGATGATGTGATCGTGCCGGAACCGACAAAGCGCAAAATTGCTGTGAGACTTTCCGATTTCGAAGCACCGGAAGTGTTTACCTATTCCATCGAAAGCACGATCGCGGAGAAGTTTGACGCTATCCTGCAGAGAATGGCAGGAACAAGCCGGATGAAGGATTTCTATGATATCTACTATCTGTCTGGAATTTTCAATTTTGATGGAAAGATTCTTGCGGATGCAGTAAGGAGCACGCTTTATCATCGTGGAAGGAACCTTCCGGAGGATGCATTTGCAGATATTGCTGATTTCAGGACTAATAAGTTTCTCCTCACGCAATGGCGGAATTTTGAGCCAGCAAAAGAAGCGGGGCTTTCCTTCGGGGATACCTTGGATAGGATGATCGCCTTTCTTGAACCGATTTATCTAAGCATTTTGCAGGATAGAGATTTTGATGAAAGCTGGAGTTCCGAGACAGGCCATTGGAAATAATTGCCGCTAATGAATACCAGCAAGGAAATGCTCTTTTTTATCCGCTTTTATGCGGATTTTTGGAGGTGTAGGTGGATAATCGAGCCAGACCGGATCGATTCGTCCTTGATTTTGCCACATTCGTACCAAGCAAACAACATGAAATTGAGCATCAGGAAATTATAATTTCCTGATGCTCAATTTTTTCGCTAACTAAAGCTCCTCGGCCTGCGCGTCTACAAATCGAATTGTCAACCTGAAATCGTGTTCATGATATCAATGCGGCGGCACCGGTCTGCGCGAAATGAAGCTGTGTATACATATTTTGAATACAGCAGAAGCAATTTGCTGATAAACGAGAAGCTATACTGCCGTTGACTTGTAAATAAAATGACCGGCCCACCGCAGATTTCCTTTTCTCGACTGGACACAGCGATGATGCAATTCGCGGGAAGGTGGAACGGATACGTGGAACGAAATTGGACACGCTTCTGTCCAATTCCGTTCCGGACTGCGGAAGGCGGCGTACGAAGCGAGGAAAATCCTTACAGTTACGTGGGTCCCGCACCTGACCCTGAGCTCACCACTGATGCGCAGAGTGCGGGGAAATTTTCTGGAACCGCCTGCTGGAACCGCCTGCCGTATTCACATAAACACGCGATATGCTCTGCCAGCAGACGGACGAGACCTGGCCCGCGCAGCATGATCGGCCAGGAATGCTGGACTTAAGCGATGTTAGTTTTGCCCCTGCCTGCGCAGCGCGTATTAGCCTGTTTTCGCCGGAAAAGCACTGGAGATGAAATTGTGTGTAGATTACAGCAGATTCCGCTCAGACCGGATGGAACTAATTCCACTTCTTGAGGCGCTTCGAAGGAGCCGCAATCGCCTGCCTGCTCCGTGTACCAATAATATCAGAATTCACTGGAGTTAGAGATGCAAAATATGAAATCGATATCTCGTTAAACTGCAAACACCATAGAACCGGGGAATAAGAGAAAATATACAACAATTTATTTAAGGAATTTGGCCTTAAGAAGCGTGCTATTCCTCCGGATCCGGCGGATCAATCCGCCATTTTGGGGTCGGAAACCGAGAGATTTCTGCGGCAGGAATGGCGAAACAACAGAAATGCACACGCATAAATACAATTTGCAATACGAAAACGATTAAGAAACTGAAAAATCGCATAGCTTGCATATATTCGTAAACAGATGGAATAAAAAAACACATCTGTCACGCAAGGGGGGGGTATGAGGAACACCCAGAATTATATAATACAGGCACCTGTAGATTTTACAGGATAACTGACGGAGGAAATGAAGACGAAGACACAGGCAGAACGGACTGGCAGTCCAGCAGCAGAACAGACAAATGAAGAGCGCACTGGCAGGCGCCGCCGCTACTGGCAGAGTATCTGGCACGTCGCGTCTGTTCTGATCACCGTGGCAGCGGCGGCAGTCCTGGTTTCGACGCTTCTTTTTCCGGTGTTCCGTATTTACGGGACATCCATGACGCCGGCGCTTGAGGCAGGAGACGTCGTCGTCGCGGTCCGTCCGGCAGGCAGTCTGAAGCGGGGCGATCTCATCGCCTTCTACTTCAACAACAAGATCCTGATCAAGCGCGTGATCGCGAAGTCAGGCGACTGGGTCGACATAGACAGTGACGGCAATGTCTATGTCAATGACAAGATGCTGAGCGAACCGTATCTGGCGGCAAATGAAAAGAGCCTCGGCACATGCACGATTGATCTTCCGTATCAGGTGCCGGATGGCAGGATATTCGTCATGGGAGATCACAGAGCGGTCTCGCTTGATTCGCGGGACGCCGACATCGGATGCGTTGCTGAGGAGCAGATCGCGGGAAAACTCGTTTTCAGGATCTGGCCGTTCACGAGAATCGGGACGGTCGGGTAAGCAAGAGAGTCAGAAGGCTGTACAGACAGCAATCAGGTAAGACATGGCCGACGGAATTTCGCACGTTTCGCCGACAGTCTGATACAGACATAAGTCCCGGCAGGCGACACTGTCAGGATCACATATAAGCATGGACATACCCGGGTATTCCCGGAGAAAGGATAGAGTAAACTTTCGCGCTTCATGCACGTGGAAGTTCTGACAGAATTGATATTTTCTGCAGGAGGACGAAAGGGCATATGATTCAGTGGGGATGGAAGTACATCAAGCGCATATGGTCAGTCGCAAGGACTGCATCTTTCCGGAGGCGTCTCGTTGCATTTCTCGTAGCGATCGTTCTGGTCGTGACGACAATAGGCATGGTTCGTCCGGCGAAAACCGCTACGTCCGAGGACGCGGCGGTGCAGCAGACTGCCGGAGACACTGAGCAGACGGCTGCCGGTGAACAGGCAGATCAGGCGGCCGGCGTTGTTCAGACGGCAGCTGAGGAAAATGACGAGATCAGCCGCACTCTCACAATGACTGCACCCGCCGGGAACGAAGATGCGCAGACAAGGGGGCAGAAGAGCCTTACAAGCAAGGGCTCCGATTACACTGTCACCGTATCCTATACCGATGACGCGCAGATTCCGGATAACGCAGAGCTCTCAGTCCGGGAGATTGAAAAAGGCACCGATGAATATGCCTCCTACCTCAAGCAGGCAGAGAGTACCGTTGACGAGACCAAATCTGTCAACGAGGCCAGATTCTTTGACATCACCATCCTTGCTGATGGCGAGAAGGTCGAGCCCAGGGCAGCTGTAAGTGTACAGATCAACTTTACGGGCATCGAACAGACCGACACCGATGACACACAGCTTCTGCATTATAAAGATGATAAAGAAGTTGAGATCATGGATGAGGCTGAGTTCAGCAAGTCCGAAGAGCAGGCAGTTGACACCGTCCAGTTCGAGACAGACGGATTCTCGGTGTACGGCATTGTGGGGACGGAAAGCATAACGGTACCGTTCACTACTGGAGATGGACGCACATATGAAGTCACTGTCGACTTTGATAAAGACGCAGGCATTCCGGAAGGTGCACAGCTTAAGGTATCTGAAGTCACAGAAGATAACAGCAGGTACGATGACTATGTAGAGCAGGCGGCGGATGCCATCGACAGCCGCGCAGAAGCTCTCAACTATATCAAGCTGCTCAACATTGAGATTGTTGATGAAAACGGTGACAAGGTAGATCTGGAAGCCCCGGTCGATGTTACGATCAAACTGCTGGACAAAGAGCAAAATGAAGAAGAGCAGACCCAGGTCGTGCACTTTGAAGGTGCGAATGAGATGCCGGTGGTATTGGACAGTTCGGCAGAGGCTGGTACCGTCAGTTTTTCTGCGGATGGTTTTTCAGTCTATGCCATCGTGTATACGGTGGACTTTGAGTACTCCGTGAACGGCAAAATGTACCAGTTCAGCCTGCCCGGAGGAGGATATGTGTCATTTACAGACCTCGTAGAAGTGTTGGGTATAACTGATGATACAGACTCTGGCAATAATGGGGCCGAAAACGAAACTGAAACCGCAGATAATGCAGAAGAAAACACTGCCAACAAAGGATCTGAAGAGATTAGTATTGTTCCTGATACGGAAACTGCTCTCACATTGGGCGATGTGAAAATCAGCGAGGATACAAGGAAATTCGTTGCGAATGTGGAGAGCGTGGAGTTCAGCAGTCCGGAACTGGTGGATGTCAGCAAGGTTTACGAAGATACCACGGTTGGCCAGCTAAAGGAAAGTCGTGGACTTGAGTGTGAGTACAGCGCAGAACTGACGGAAGAGCAGATTGCGGAAATCAATTCGCAGATGGTGGAAGCCGGAGACTGGGCGCTGATCAGCCTGCACCCGTTTACCAGCGAAGAGACGCTGACGGTAACCATGAAAAATGGGGATCAGTTTGCAGTGAAGGTGACGGATGCACAGATCTCCACGCATGTGATCACGGCAGACGGCGGGGATTATACGATCACTGTGACTTATGGGCCGGAGGCTGGCATTCCCGATGGCGCGGAACTGACCGCCAGTGAACTGCTGCCGGGGACGGAAGAGTATGAGGCGCATTATACACAGATGATTGCCGCAGTTGAGAGCGAGGCATCCGATTCGGATCCGGACGATGAGATGGATGCGGCATTTGCCGAACTCAGCCTGGAAGTCGTGGATCCGCAGCCGACAGTTGAGGTAGCGTTTGCGCGGTTCTTTGATATTTCCATCTGGAAGGATGACACGGAGATCGAACCGTTGGCACCGGTTCAGGTTGAAATTCAGTATAATGAGCCGGTAAGTGCCGATTCCGGTGCTGAGGCAGAAGTCGTCCATTTCGCAGAGGACGGCATCGAGCTGATCGATCCTAATACGGATTTGAGAGAGTCCTCCGGCGAAGGCATTTCCTCCTTTACCTATCAGCAATCCAGTTTCTCGATCTCTGCTACGCTGCTCAAGTATACGACGGGTATCCAGAACGGGAACTATCTTATCATCAAAGGCGCAAAAGTGAATGGCCAAGACCACTACTACGCGCTGAAGGCGGATGGCAGCACGGTTGAAGTGACGAAAAACGGCGATACGTTCACGAACACCTCCAACAATGCGGATGATGCCTTCTGGACTTTTACCAATGCAGGCAACGGTCAGTATTATATTCAGAATCGTTCAAACAGAATGAATCGCCTGGTGCTGTACAATAACATTGTGGGAAATTGGGATCAGAAGATCAATGTGGAAGCGCCGGGCGGGAGGAAAACCGTATATCTGAGAAACCCCAACAATACGCCGCTGCGGTTCAATGGCAATACACAGAAGTTTGTTTTAGGCGCTCAGAACGATAATGCAGATCAAGTCTACCTTGCCAGATTGAATTCTGAAATTCCGCAAGGCCGAGGCTATAATCTGACGCCGGCCGCCGAAACGGACCTCGGTGATCTGAACGCCTGGAAGGACAAAGTCGAAAACAGCAAGATCATCGTAGATAAAACTGCCAGCGTGGTCGACTATGACAACCGAATTTATCAGATTGACTTGAAGGCACTTTCCGATATCACGATCATCGCCAATAAGGTTGATCTGGAGCTGATTGTCGATACATCCCGTTCGATGTATTTCCCCGCTAATCTGAGTGCGATGTCCGACTATTACTTTACAAGTATAATGGGCAATGATTCACACAGCCTGGAAAGACAGCTGGCATCGCTGAATAAAAATCAGATTTATTATTTCATCGGCAATGGGGAACAGGCAACAGTCTATGCGTTGTACTATGCAGCTTCAGGGACGAACCTGAATGATCACACCGGTGATGAATGCTGGAAGTTTGTCGATGCATCCTATATGAATCCTCCGGATGCCGGAGCCATGAACCAGTCTGACAGACTGAACAGGCTTGTTGGCATGCGCATCGACGATCTGGCTTACAGTATCTGCAATCAGACCCGCGAAGGCGGCGGATGCAGGCTTTATACCGCGTCATCCTCCATCACACGCCTGGCGTATCTGAAAGAAGCCGTGCGTATTGCCAGTGAGATCGTTTATGCTGTCAACAAGGACAATCGAATCGGTCTTGTGACCTTCAACAGCAGTGCCAAAGATCAAGGATTTTTCAACTATAGTAACAGGAATAGTTTGTACAACAAGATCAATACTATTTCTCTTGCAGGAGGCACCCGGCAGGACCTTGGCCTTAAAGAGGGCAAGAGCCAGCTTGACAGCAATGGCAGGGCGGATGCACAGAAGATTGCCATTTTGATTACCGACGGCGCGCCTAATATGAAGGATAGCGATAACAAGCAGATCCCCAGTGACACAGCGTGGAGTATGATCAGCCAAGAAGCCGGCGCCCTGAAGGGCACCAATTCCTCCAATGCCAAACTGTACACGCTGGGTCTCAGTCTGGACATGGTCGGCGGCAACAACCAACGCAATCTGGACGGGCTGGCTTCAGAAGAGGACGGCGTCACCCGGCATTTCAACGCCAGCAACGGCCCTGATATTGTCAGGGCGGTCAAGGATCTGATCGACACGCTGATGTATGATGTTACCCTGGAAGCGGAAGTCACGGATGTGCTGGACCCGGCCTTCTACCCTGTGGATCAGAACGGCAATCCGATTGCTGCCGGAGATTACAAAGATGAGAATGACAAACGGTACAACTGGTCTGTAGTCACCGTGGACGGCGCACAATGCTGGAAGATCACGTATTATGACCAGGAAGTTGGCCGCGGCGAGAAGAACGCGGACAATACTATCAAGACGCCGGGATGGCAGAAGTCGTTTTACGTCAAAGCGAAGGAGGATTTCCTGGGCGGCAACGAAATCGAGACCAACCGATATAAATCCAGCAACAATCGCGTCAAGCCGACCAAATACGTCTACAAGGAGCGCGGCACTAATGCGACTAAAAAGGTGGATCCACCTTCGAACGCACCGTGGGGTAAATTTGAAAATACCCCCACCGTCAACGTCGACGAGCTGCATCTCACGGAGCACAGCACCGAATGGACGGTCTACATGGGCATCGAAGTGAAGCCTGAGGATCAAGTGAAGGCGTTGTGGGACGAGATTAAGGTTAAGCAGGTCGTTAAGACAAACGGCACCGCGAACAATGGTACAACCATCACCAAAGGCGACAAGAAATGGTATTCCAAGACCGATACGAAGGATACCGCTGCGCCTGATAAAGAGTATTCCAGCCTGCCGATCAACCGGTATTTCACGGACGTAGACTTCAACACGCTGCTCAACCAGCTGAAAACGCAAGACAGTGCAGAAAAGACCATAAACTACACGGCCTATGGACACCAGCCCGGTACGATCACGGTGAAGCTGGAAAAGAAAATCATCGATGGTGCGGTGGATGCCAACGTCAAGGCGCCCGGGCAGCACATCACTGACAAGGATGGCACCCCGGCAGAGAAATATACGATCACGGTGACCTATACGCCTAACAAGACCGACACTGGCTGTAATATCGGACATGTCACGACCGGAACGGGACAAGACGAGGTCAAGAGCGCGAATGAACATAAGATTAACGTATTCGTCAAAAAGTTGAAGCTCTTAAAAGCCGACCAGGGTGGTAATACGATCTCAAGCGATTCTGCTACATTTGTACTATACAGAAAGGCAACTAGTGATGAGATAGCTGATGAGTCTGTGGCAAAAACAGACCTGACCGGACTCTCAGGAAAGTATGTTACAGTACAGACTCTTACTACCAACGGTGGATCAGTGATAACAGGTGCTCTGCCGTTGTTAGCTGATAACGAACCATATTATCTTGTGGAAACAAAGGCTCCTGCCGGTTATATTATGCTCACAGAGCCTCTGAAAGTAACTGTTGATATGACAGATCATAATACATGGACAAAGCTTGCTGACAATAGTACGTCGCAGACAAAGCCTGATCCATATGTATTATCCAACTGGTTACAGGAAACAACAATAAAACTGTTGAAGTTGAACGATACTGCATATGATCCTACTCAAACGTCTACTTACAATCATAGCAATGACACAACGGAGGCATCGGTGACTTATAAGATCATAAATAACGCCGGTTATGAATTACCGTCCACCGGCGGCCCTGGTACTTGGCTCTTCACGATCTTAGGCAGCATACTGTTCCTTGGAGCGAGCGTACTGCTGTGGAGGAGACGGAGATCGATTTAACACAAGGTTAATGAAAGCCCTAATCCCCCAGCTATGCTGGGGAGAACGGAGTAAGCGGAAGCGGTAAGGATAAACTAAGAAAGCCTCCTATGATACAATGAGTAAGGTGTTGCGAGCCAAACTCAAAGAATAGGAGGCGGTCTAAGTGGACAGTAAAAGTTTATCACATACCAGATGGAAATGCCAATATCACATCGTCTTTATACCAAAGTAGTACGACTGGTTGATGGTGAACTTACCATTGTCGTCGGTAATGAACCCGGCACACCTCTTCCGCACACCGGCGGGCAGGGCAGTGCTCCGTACAGGGCGGTCGGCCTTGTGATGATGGCATTGGCAGGAATGGCAGGGCTTGGTATGAGCAGACGCCGCAGGTACAGTCGGAAGAGGGGAGGCGATGCACGGGCATGAATGCAATCGGAATACATCTCCCGTGCATCCGGGGCGCCCCGCCGATCCGCATCCTGGGATGGCCCGCACGGGAACAGCATAGTGATGCGGGCAGCAGGCTGCCGGACCAATTACAAGGCAAGCCGGACGGCTCAAACTAGATTGTACGGCATAAAAAACAATTTAAACACACTTCGCAAGAAAATGAGCTGATTTTTGTAACGGTTTTGTGTCTGTTTGGATGCTATAATGTGGCCATCAGAAGACAAAAGTCTGAGTTGACCATGTGTCTGAACAGGCACGAAGCGGAAAGGAGGTGGTTCCCGTTATGAGAGTGAGCATGCAGAGGCTGCCAGGCATCAGGGGCAAGCCGATCAGGTCCAAAGGGCGGGAATCGCCTAAAGAGGAGAGATCAGAGGAGAATCTGATAAGATCCGGGCACTTACATTAAGAAATATTTACGAAAAACGCAATTTCGGTTAAGTGCCGATATTGACATTAAACTAACGATTCTTTATACTTATAAAAACTGGCTTTGTTTTTCTTTTTACTATAAAAAAAAACGAAGAGGAAAGGAAGACAATTATGAAACAAATCAAGAAGATGATGGCTTTAGTATTGGCCATGGTAATGACCCTGGCAATGGGCATTACAGTATTTGCAGATCCGGCACAGGAGCCGGAAGAACCGGCTGCAGCCACTTACAGTATTACTGTTACAAATGATAACACGGCTATGTCGATTATCGGCAAAACCTACACAGCTTATAAGCTGTTTGATGTAACTTATGATGGAACGAATTACGCTTATTCCATTAAGACGGATAATCCGTTCTATTCAGGAGCAGCTAAAGCAGCCGTTCTTGATACTTACTTTGATTTCACAGACACATCTGATGCTACAGTAAAGACTGTTACAGTTAAGACTGCAAAGCAGGATGCTACAACAAAGACCTTGTCTGCTGATGATGTTAGAAAGCTTGCAGATGCTCTTCAGCCGTATGCAACAGGAACAGGTGCTGGCTCTGCACAGGCTACTGCAGAAACCGTTACGATCAATCTCGACGAAGCTGGCTACTATATTGTAACTGGTACAGTTAAGCCGACTGATCCGGCGAACAGTGACAAAGAAGTTGTCTCCGCAGTTATCCTTGACAATGCAGATCCGACAGCTGAAGTAAAGCCGAAGGCAAGTGTGCCGACTCTGAACAAGAAGATTACCAAAGTTGATAATGCTACTACTGACTTGCTTGATGACAAGGGTAAAGCAGCTGTTGCAAAAGTTGGCTCTGTTGTTTCCTACGAGCTTGACTCTGTAGTTCCGGATCTTACGGGATATTCAGATTATACCTTCACCTTCGAAGATAAGTTGACAGGTGGTCTTGATTATGTCAAGGACAGCTTTGCTCTTACAATCAAGGGCGCTACAGAGAATATTGCTCCTACATTTGCGGCTGATAAGAAGAGTTTCACACTTACTATCCCGTATGATACTCTTAGCAAAGCTGCTTATACAAAGGGCGACGCTATTGTCCTTACGTATAATTGTACTGTAAATGATAGTGCCCTTACATACGATTTTGAGAACAATACCGCAGATCTTGTTTACTCCAAGAGCCCGTATGATACTACAACGAACAAGACTCCGGAGAAGAAGACTTATGTTATTGACCTGAATCTTGATGTTGATAAGATTGATGGATCTAACAGCTCCAAGCACCTTGACGGCGCTGAATTCAAGCTTTACAGAACGGCTGCAGACGGTACAACCAAGGAATACTATATTTGGGATACAACTAACAACAAAGTAACTTGGGGCACAGAAGCTAACGCAGATGTCTTCACCACTGGCACAACCGGAAAACTGTCACAGCAGGTTCGTGGACTTGATAAAGGCAACTACTTCCTCGTTGAGACCAAGGCTCCGAAAGGTTACAACCTTATGAAGGATCCGGTAGCTGTAGTAATCAATGTTGAAGAAGATGCGAACGGTGAGAAAGTTACCTATTCTGCAACATATGGCGAAGAAGATGCTACCATGACAAATGGAGAGGTTAATCTCACAGCCGCAACACAGAGCAGCGGAAAGCAGCCTGTTGCTACAGGTGCTATCGAGAACAACTCTGGCGCAGAGCTTCCGAGCACTGGTGGCATTGGTACCACAATCTTCTACGTAATCGGTGCAATCCTTGTTCTCGGCGCTGGCATCCTTCTGGTAACCCGTAGAAGAATGAACGCTAACTAATTGAATAGCTTTTAATGGAAGCGTCGCACAGACGAATAGATTAAAGTGAATTAACAACCCGCTGCTTCCCTGGAATCATTCCGGGGAAGCAGTTTTTTATAGTGAGATATGATTAAGCGCCTGATAAAGTATTTTTCGATTTTTCTTCTGACTGTACTATTGCTGTTAATCGCGTTGATTGGTGTTGCAAAGATTCCAAAAAGCACTATCCGATCAAACATGATAGAAACTGCAGAATATTTAAGCACAAAACCAGCAACACATTTTGCTGTAAGCGGGATTCGATCGAGCTCGATCGATTGGTATGCTGATTCTTTGCTTTTGAACATTGCATATAATCTTGATAATGTAGATACGTTGGAATCTGTCATGTGGACACCATTCTCCGGATACACTAATCAGCATGTTAGTCAATATTTGTTGGAATCTGCAAGAGATGGATTAGAGCCAACACAAGAATATCTCAGGTATTGGCATGGGTCTGCGGTTATAGTTCGATTAGAACATCTTTCCCTGAATATTCAGCAAATATATCTTCTGCATGCAGCAATTATTGTGGCTTTGTGTATCTGGCTATTGCATGTGCTGATAAGTGCAGGCTTTAAGCAGGAAGGAGTTGCTTTCTTAATATCCATCATATGTGTAAGCATATGGTTTGTTCCTTTCTGCCTTGAGTATACCTGGGTGTTCTTAGTAATGTTGTTTTTTTCTGTGATAGTAATAAAGGCCGCACAAAGGAACCAGTATGATCAGATGGGATCGCTGTTTCTTATTGTTGGAATGGTTACAGTGTATCTTGATTTTCTAAGCACAGAAACAATGACGCTACTAATCCCACTCCTATTTATTCTTCGAATACGAGAAAAAAACAATTGTTCAGATAACTGGGCTTTTGCAATTAAAAATTCTATGCTTTGGCTGTTTGGATATGTTGGGATGTGGGCAATGAAATGGCTAATAGCTTCAATTGTGCTTCGTCAGAATGTCATGCCTTATGTTACTGGTCATATTGAAGAACGCATCGGGGGAAGTGTTCACCTGCCATTATGGCAATTTCTTATTCAGGCCATTACAAGAAACACATCGCGTCTATTTCCGTTTGATTATGGATTGGTTGGAGCCATCATCTTTTTATTCTCCATAATGATGTTTGTGGTTTATCCCATTTATACCCGGGAAATTGGTATTTGCATGAAGATTGATCGTAAGCAAACGATGCTGTATCTATGCTTGTCATTGGTGCCTTATGTAAGATATCTGGTATTACATAATCATTCGTGGAGACATTGTAACTTTACATATCGCGCTCAAGCTTCTACAATATTCGCACTATGCCTTGTGATATTTGAGATAATTGAGTTCACGCCAAGAAGAGGAATGAAAAGAAGTGTTTGACCTTACCATTCTAATGCCGTGTCTGAATGAAGAAGAGAATATTGCATACTGTATCGAACAAGCACATGAATACCTAAGCTCCGAGGGGATTTTGGGTGAAATCCTTGTTGTGGATAACGACAGTATAGACCGGTCTGTTGAGATAGCAAATGCACATGGAGCCACTGTTATCAAGGAACACCGGCGTGGCTATGGTCGGGCGCTCCGTACCGGGCTTGCTGCGGCGCAGGGTGATGTAATAATCTTCGGCGATTGCGACAGTACATATGATTTTGCCAATCTCGATCCGATATACCAGCCGCTGGTGGAGAACAAAGTTGATTTCATGACCGGCGACCGCTTCGGCGGTCAGATGGAAGAAGGAGCTATGAGCTGGTCGCACAAGCTGGGTGTGCCATTCCTGTCGTGGTGTGGCAGAGTGAAGTTTGGCGTTAAGATTCATGATTGGCATTGCGGTATCCGGGGAATCCGCAAAGATGCACTGCAGAAGCTGAACCTGCAGACTGACGGTATGGAATTTGCTACGGAGATGATCGCAGAGGCGTCGCGGAAGGGCCTACGGATCGGAGAAGTTAGTGTACCGCTGAAACGGGCTCAAAATGAACGGCAGGAGAAGTTGCGGACGATCCGGGACGGATTCCGGCATCTGTGGTATATATTGAAAGCATAGGTCAGTGGCAATTGAGGCCGCTGGCCTTTTTGTTTTAATTAAGGTCACATTGCAACATTATGTCGTGCCCAAAGAGGAGATTCTCCTCGACAAAGTGCGCCCAGACGCATATAATGTAATCGTTAGAGTTTACCAGAATAATGGGGAAAGCTATGGACTACATCACAATTCAGGAAGCAGCTGAAAAATGGGGTCTCAAAGATAGAAGAGTACAGGTCATGTGCCAAGAGGAGAAAATCCCAGGTGCTAAGCGTTTCGGACGTGTATGGGCGATACCGGCGGACGCTGAGAGACCGGCAGACGGCAGAGTAAAGTCTGGAAAGTATATCAAGAAGAAGGATGGTGTTGACAATGACTGATGCGCAGCAGAGAGAAGCCGCCAGACAGTTTTTCTATAAGTGGAACGGAAAAGGGAAAGAAGATGAGGATGCTCGTTCGTATTGGATCGATATCCTTCAGAATATTCTTGGCGTGGAAAATGTAACAGACCGCGTAGATTTCGAGAAGAAGGTTGTCGGCGGCGATGGCAACACGAAGAGGATTGACGTTTATGTTCCGGAGACGCATGTCCTGATAGAACAGAAGAGTCTTGGTATTGGTCTTGATAAACCACAGGCCGGACACAACGGAATGACACCATACGAGCAGGCTAAGATGTACGATAACTATCTTCCATTTGATGAACGCGCTCGTTGGATAGTCACATCGAATTTTGCTGAGATTTGGATATATGACAGAAATGCTGTGAAGCCCGATCCGGTCAAGATCACGCTGATGGAGCTCCCGGAAAAGTACCACATGCTCGATTTCCTCGTGAACAAAGAGGTCAAGAAGGTCACCGATGAGATGAAGATCTCCTTGCAGGCCGGTGAGCTTGTTGGCCAGCTTTATGATGCCTTCCTGAAGCAGTATAAAGATCCGGAGAATGAAGAGACCCTGAAATCACTCAACAAACTGTGTGTCCGTATCGTTTTCTGCCTCTACGCCGAGGACGCATCTGTCTTTGGCAAGAAAAGTATGTTCCATGACTATATGCAGCAATTCGATGCCGCACATGCCAGAAAGGGTCTGCGGGATCTGTTCCGCGTGCTGAATCAGAAGCCGGAAGACCGTGATCCGTATCTTGCGGACGATGATCCGATGCTGGCAGCCTTTCCCTATGTCAACGGTGGCCTGTTCGATGGTGACGATATCGAGATACCGCCCTTCACCGACGAGATCATGGATCTGCTGCTCCGCAAGGCCAGTGATGATTTTGACTGGTCAGAGATCAGCCCCACCATCTTCGGCGCGGTGTTCGAGAGCACATTAAACCCGGAAACCAGACGCTCCGGTGGCATGCATTACACGTCAATCGAGAACATTCATAAAGTTATTGATCCGCTTTTCCTCGACGATCTGAAAGCAGAATTTGAAGAAATCAAGAAGATCTCAGTGTTGCGGACACAAGAGAAAAAGCTCCACGCCTTGCAGGATAAACTGGCTTCCTTGTCGTTCCTCGATCCGAGCGCAGGCAGCGGGAACTTCCTCACGGAATCATATCTGCAACTTCGGAAACTGGAAAACGAAATCTTGCGCATACTGACACATGGACAGATCATGCTTGGCGTAGTGGTTAATCCGATTAAGGTTTCCATCAGTCAGTTCTATGGTATCGAGATTAACGACTTTGCGGTCACTGTCGCTCGGACGGCGCTGTGGATTGCAGAGAACCAGATGCTCAAAGAGACTGAGGACATCGTCCACATGCAGCTGGACTTCCTGCCGTTGAAGACGAACGCATATATCGTCGAGGGCAACGCCCTGCAGATTGACTGGAATGATGTGGTGGATAAGAGCAAGCTGAACTACATCATGGGGAATCCGCCTTTTGTCGGAGCCAGATGGATGAGCAAGGAGCAGAAAGACGATGTACTCCATATATTTGGTAGCAAATATAAAAATGTCGGCAATCTCGATTATGTCAGCTGTTGGTATAAGCGATCAGCTGAAATGATGAAAGGTACGTGTATCAGGACATCCTTAGTATCGACTAACTCAATATGCCAAGGAGAGTCTGTTGCAAATCTATGGAAATCATTGTTTGAAGAAGGTATTCATATTGATTTTGCATACAGGACATTCATTTGGGACAGTGAAGCAAAAATCAAAGCTCATGTCCATTGTGTTATAGTCGGTTTTAGTGTTGCTCCCAATAGAAAAGAACGAATTATTTGGGATGAAGGTACCGAAATTAAAGTCAAGCATATCAATGGTTATTTAATCGAGGCGGATGATGTTTTCGTCGAGAGTAGAAATAAGCCAATTTGCGATGTTCCCGAGATCGGAATTGGGAATAAACCTATCGATGGGGGCTTCTATCTCTTTTCAAAAGAAGAAATGGAAGAATTCATTAAAAGTGAACCTGCTTCTAAAGGATTTTTTCATCCCTGGTACGGCTCAAGAGAGTTTATTAATCGATCCCCAAGATATTGCTTGTGGCTTGGTGATTGTACTCCCGGTCAGCTAAAGAAGATGCCAGAATGTGTGAAGCGAATAGAAGCTGTAAAACAATATCGATTAGACAGCCCAAGCCCCGGAACAAGAAAACTTGCGGAAAAACCGACGAGGTTCCATGTGGAGAATATGCCCAATGGACACTATATTGTAATCCCGGAAGTGTCTTCGCAGAGGAGAAGGTATGTTCCGATGGGTTATATGGACGACTCAGTATTATGTAGTAATAAAGTGAGACTGATGCCAGAGGCGAGCCTTTTTCATTTTGGAGTATTGGAATCAAATGTTCATATGTCATGGATGCGGATGGTATGTGGAAGATTAAAGAGTGATTATGATTATTCGATAAACATTGTGTATAACAATTTTCCGTGGCCGACTCTAACTGATGAGCAGAAAATGGCAATTGAAAAAACAGCACAAGGAATCCTTGATGCGAGAGAGAAATACCCAGATTCATCGCTAGCAGATCTTTATGATCCGACTCTGATGCCCATGGAGCTCCGTATGGCTCATACGGCCAATGACCGCGCCGTTATGCAGGCATATGGTATGCCGATCAAAGAGACCGATGAGGCTTCTTGTGCTGCATGGCTCATGCGGCTGTATCAGGAAAAAGTGTCTGGAATCACGAAGGGGGAATTATGATTTGGAGAATCAACAGAAAAAGTGTAGCATTAATGCGGTATTAAGTTTTATTCGAGAAGATGCTGAAACAATACGCAGTATTGCATTAACAGAACGAAATCCTATCTTCGCCATGGGAATCCTACCGTATTATTCGCTTTTTTACACAGCATGCGCAGAATTCCTAAATTCGGTAGAGGGTATTTCTTATCAATCGGAACTTACCGATGAAATAAGTATAATTAGAAATCATATAAAGGACAGCACAGATGGCTTTTCAAAGATGTGTCGTCGTATCTGTGAAATTGATGAGATGAATGATGCTGATTTTAAGTCAAAAATTGTCTTTCAATTTCTAAGAAATCCAAGCTTCTATTATAATCTTGGCATATCATTTGACGAAGATCGACATCCTGTGCTAAACACACAGGATGTATCGTCCTATATTCTTAACGACGGGGAGCATAATTATGATATTGCAAAAGAGATAGGTGCCTTTGTAAATTCTATCTGTAAAGGTTTTTCAGATTCAAATATCAATCTGAATATCGAAAGAATAAGGACGAGCATCCGGGTTCCTTATTATTATGACACAAACACACATAGACCAGATCCCTTTTTTACTAGCCAGTATTCTTTGGAGTATAGGCTTTTCTTCTTGAAGCATCTTTGCAAGATTAATTTTGTTATTTATCTCCTTCGACCTTTGCTTAGCGAGAATAATACTTGGCTGTTTCATATTAAGTATGTAGCTTTACACCACGCTTGTATTGCTTTGCAACGTTTTGTAAATCATGAGATGAGCAACGGGAAACAGAATGATTATGTCAATGAGGTAAACCGGGTATGCAAAGAGGCCATAACGTTTGATAACCCTGAATTAAGGAATTTGATGATGCATTATCAGTATCCCGAGAACAATGCTTCTTCAATGATTATCACACAAAGTGAATCATTGTACGTGCTTCTTAATATGTGTGGTATTACAGAGAGCATTACTGCTTATTCTAAAAGAATGGATAAGCTACTTTCAGATATAAGTAATCTTCTGGAAAGACACTTTGATACACAGAACATCAAATTGATACAATACTAAAACTGAAAATATGGAATAACTGAAGCTATGCTTCGAGGCTATTTTAGAAAGGCGTTATTTCAGCACGTCTCCCACTCATCCTTCTCCTTAAACAACGATTCATCAGAAGCGGTGATCTCGGCCACATCGGCCAGCGGGATGACCGCTTCATCTATTTTGATCGCACCCGTCTCCTCCGGATCGACCTTCCAGCAGATCCCGGTCACAGTCACGTACTGGCCCAGCATCTGCCATGCGAAGCGGTTGTGATCCGTGCAGGGGGTGTAGTAGCGGACACTGACCTTTACCTGATTGGCCCGGGCCATCTTGCTGTTATAGGTAAGAGTCCGTAGGATCTGCAGACGGCGATTCAGCTCGATGCGGTCAGCTTCCTCGAGTTCGATCTGCTCCACATACTCCACGTTCTTGCTGTCGATGCTTTCGGAGTATCCGTCCAGTGCGTCGAACGGTGCGAAGATCTTAGCCCGTCTGCGGCGATCCATCTTGGGATGCTTCCGGGAGAAATCATCAAAGCGGTGGTGCTGAGGGCGTCCGGAGAGGAATGCCGCCGTGTATTTGAATCCGATGGGGAGAGTTGCTGCCATGATATCCTGCCTTTCTATCGGCAGGACATAGGATCAGGCTTTATGCCCGCCGATCTGGAGATTGCGTTCGCGTGCGGTGCCGCCGTTCATGTAGTTGAAACCGCGCAGCAACGCATTTGATCCGTATTTTTGGCGTACTTCAAGAAGGGCACGCTGCAGTCTGCGTTCCTTATCGAGTGCGTCATAATCTGTGAACAAATCTAACTGATACATTCCATCATCTTTTCTGGTGTCCTGTGCAGCGATGCCGAGCCTGCGGACAAGGAGTGACTTGTCGACCTTCTTCGTGAAGGCATCCAGCAGCAGGGACATGATTTCCTGATTGCTGTTGGTACGGGTGCGGAGTTTGAAACTGCCGCCGACATGGCAAGGGTGAAGTCTGCCGTAGAAATCGATCGAGACTGGCCCTTCGTAATATGGATTTTCCTCCAGAGACTTCGGGTCGAAGCTTACCCAGAAGGAGAGTCCGCCCGCTGTCAGATTCTGCGAGAGCAGGTCGGTGGCCAGCAGGTCGACCATTTCTGTGAAGACCAGCTTCGCCTCATCATAAGAATAAGGACGGGAGAGTACTTGGCCCTTGGAGAGAGAATGACTCTTGTTCCTATAGCTCTTGATGTCACTCATGAGGCAGGGCTCAATACCCCACACGTGGTCGAGCAGGATTTCTGCGTCGATCCCGAACATCTTATAAAACTGGCCTTCGTCGTAGAGCGCGGCCATTGCCACATCCCCGAGCGTGAACATTGCACGCTTCTCCAGTTTCCGGGCGGTGCCAGGGCCGATCATCCAGAAATCTGTCAGGGGCCGGTGATCCCAGAGGAGGATCTTATACTTGTCTTCATCAAGCTCGGCGATCCGGACGCCGTCTTTATCCGGCGGGGCTTTTTTCGCCACGATATCCATGCCAACCTTCGCAAGATACAGGTTGGTGCCGATTCCGACGGTCGCGGTGATGCCGGTCTCTTTCAAGACGTCTCGGATCATGGTGATCGCCATCTGGTGGGCAGGGGAGACACCGGCGGCCTTCGCATCCGCTTCATAGAAATGCAGGTATCCGGTCACATCGATAAAGCACTCATCGATCGAATAGACATGGATGTCTTCGGCGGCGACGTACTTCCGGTAAATCTCATAGATCTTTGAAGAGACTCGGATGTATTCCGCCATCCGAGGGACAGCGATCTCGTAGAGAATCCGCGTGTGGTGCGCGATCTCATATTCCTTGATTTTCTGCTTGGCTTCAAACAGCCGGGGCCGTCCCGGAACACCGATCGCCTTGAGGGCAGGGGAGACAGCGAGCACGATGGTCTTATCTGTCCGGCTGTTGTCGGCGACCAGCAAGTTGCATTTCAACGGATCGTATCCACGGGATACAGCTTCCACCGAAGCGTAATAAGATTTTAAATCGATGCAAATATACGTCCTGTCCATAGGGCCTCCAAACATTTGTTCTTTCACAAAGAAAAAAAGAAAAGAGGGAGGGCCGACAGACGTTAAATGGAGTCAGCCCGATCCTCTATCGTTCCCATGAATGCAGACTTTGGTACAAAGGGAACATTGAAATCGTAACCGGATTTATTCATGGTGAGCAGTTTCACCATTAGCATGTTGACGTTGACGTTCAGCAGTGAAGCGATCCGGACAACATCATTCCCTTCCTGAATCAATTCCAGAAGCTCTTCATCATCGATCAGGATGTTCGCAGCAAACTGGTTTGCTTCGAGTTCCCGCTGATCAGTGATATCAAAGATTTCCATTTCTACGAGATAGTCCCGTTTCGTAAGCGCATCCTTGTGGAGCAGGAGATGGCCGAGTTCGTGGGCACAGGTCATCCGCTGCATCTGCAGGCTCATATTCGAATTGATGAAGATGAAATAATTGTTCAGGTAAATCTTACAGAATCCCTTCTGCTTTTTCGTGTTAATGAACTTCACATAGTACCCGAGAAGCCTTGCCAGCTGGAACGGATCCCTGGTATCGTGCCGCTCGATCAGACGCTCGGGTATACGAAAAATTCTCTCGTCCATTCATGATCCCCCGTATGTTACTGGTCAGAGGAATCCTCTTTCCTGTAACGCTTATTGACATACTTGCGGTTATTTTTCTTCGCCTCCCAGTATGCCTCCTGCATGGCACGCATGATCTCGTCCATGTCTTCCTCTTCAATTTCTCCCCCGGCAGCGAGCACTTTGAAATCTGCAACCAGATCCCATGCCTGCCGTGCGCCGCGTCCGCCGTATTGCTCGTTGGCCCGGAGAACGAAGTCGGCGTTCTCATCCATCAGGACTTTCTCATCGACTCCGAGGGCCTCTGACAGCTTGGTGTAGGTATCCCGGCTCTTAGGCATCCGCGCACCGGATTCGTAGTTTTGAATCGTCCGCAGAGAGATCCCGGTCGCTTTTGCCAGATCATTCTGCGACATCTGTTTGGCTGCCCTCGCGTTTTTGATTTTTTTGCTCAGGTTCATGTTGGTACGTCCTTTCTAAGGTAGCGAATCGTTTGTGAACTCTGAGTTTCGTAATTACCGCAACTTTCGTATTGACAGAGAAGAGAGAAGTCTGTATACTAACTTGCGTAAGTTACGCAACTCATAGGACGATCATACAGCCAGATGCGCAAGTTGTCAATAGGAAGAATGAAAAAACTTTCGTGTTTTTCTCCTAAATGTTCGCATGAGACGAAAGTTAAGGAGACTGCAGGTGGCATACTTTCAGCTCTGGTGATTGTAAGTATAGCAAAAGAGGTGTACAGAAATTTGGACAATGGAAAAGAAATAGATTCAAACTAATTTCTTCATTTTGAACGAAACGGGGACTTGTCTTAAGAATAGCACGGATAAGTAAAATAAATGATGATATATTGACATGTGTGTCAAACTCCATTATAATAGCCGTATGAAATTGAAAAGGAGGTAAAATGATGGACGCGGTATTTGACAAGAAGATACTGCTTGAGAACATCTCCTACCTTTTGAAAGAGAAGGAAATGAAAATTGGTGAGCTGGAAGCAGCCGCAAAAGTGAGTACAGGCTATATTTCCAGAATTACCAAGGAGGAGAATTCGAAGCCAGGTATCGAGTTTATTATGAACGTGGCGGAGGTGCTTAACGTAGGAATGGATACCTTGTTAAAAGTAGATTTGTCAGCACAGACGCCGACAGAAAAGTATTTGATCGCTTTCTTTGATAAATTGATTGCAGATACTGCAGCAGACAAGCTGGACTGGGGAGTCGAGAAGGCAGGATTTTTAAATCGTCTGGAAACTGATATTAATGGCTACGTGAACCACCCTCTTTTCGAATACGAGACCTTTATGGAAGAGGGAGGATCGGAGTACCCAGAAGAGGTTACACGAGTTGTTTTTCCGTCGCACAGTTTTGATGTTCATACGACGATATATGGAGATTGCTACAACCTTCGTCTTAAAAACGGTGCCTTTCTATATCTGATGAATATATGCAAGTCGGTATATAGGGTTAACGATCCAGATGCATTTGCTAAAGAAGCATGGCTTGTAGGGGCCGACCATTCTGTACAGTTTTTGTCCGGGACAAAAGACGATGCGGTGCTCGCATATCTCGTTACGCATCTATATGCAGCAGTGGCAGAAAGCATGAAGCATCCGAAATTAAAGCAAGGCGCTAAGGATGCGATAGAAGCGTTTATGCGAAATGACTTTACAGACGATGATGAACCGCCATTTTTCTAAAGAGGGGGATTATGAATGGAGAGAAAAAAACGTCCACGGATCGTGAAGACACCACAGTTTAACATCCCAATCGGGGAAGCCATAAAGAATCCGGATGGCCATTATAGCTTGAGGATTAAGAAGGCGAGAAGTCAGGAAGTAGAAGTGATACCGCTGGATCAGCTGAATAAGATGATCATGAAGGAAGCGGAAGAAGTATAAGGCGCAGCGTCGTCCCAAGGAGCGACGCGCCGCACAATTGAACACAGATTAGCTCAGGGACGAGCGGAACCAATTGAGAGTTCAGGCCGGTACGAGCACTTTACAGGGATTCCTGTAGGTGTTGGTACCGGCCTTTTTTGTTCAAAAACAGGGAGGAGGTGAGCGCAGGATGCAGCTGTCACTCAAAAATGACAACGACAAATTCGAGATCGGCAATAAGATCCGCGAGCGGCGTACTGCGCTCGGCCTCTCGCAGGATGAACTGGCTGACATGATCGGCTCAGACGGAAATTCTATCTCCCGACATGAGAACGGTACCCGGGAGATGAAGATCTCCCAGTTCTGCCAATATGCCGACGCTCTATCGGCATCCCCGGCAGACCTGATGCCGGAGCGCTTATCAAAAAAGTCAGAAGGGAAGTATGCCGAATTGATCGATACGGCAGAGGGCCTTTCCGAGACCGACCTGGAAATCCTTCTCCTTATGGCAAAACGGATGAAGGCGCAGGCTTCCTGATGTAAGTTCTACCAATTGGCAGACAACCACCGTGAAACCTGGCCGCTCTGGCTGAGGGATCTGAAGGCGGGATTTTTTAGAATATAACCATCCCAAGCGGGACTGCAGCCCGCCGGGAAATACGAAGAATTGAAGCCGGATGCATACGGCTTTTCGGAAAGGAAAAAGATGAAGCTCTACGAAATCAATCTGGAAATCATGCGGCTTGCGGATGCGATCCCGTTTGACGAGGAGACGGGGGAGATCCTTGGTGATGTCGATGAATTCTATCAGCAGATCGAATCCCTGCAGATGGAAAAGCAGCGTATCCTCGAATACCTCGCCAAGCTGGTGCTGAATCTCCGGTCGGAGGAAGAGGCTCTTAAGACAGAAGAGAAGCGCCTCAAAGACAGAAGGCAGCGGCTCGAGAAGAAGGAAGATCGCCTGATCCGCGTGCTTGACCGGGAGTGCGCCGGACAGACAACGGATCTCGGGGTCGCGACGCTTGCGTACCGGAAGACGAGCCATGTGGAAGTGGAAGATCCGACGAAGGCGGTGCGGTGGCTTAAGAGAAACAAGTTCCTCACTGCCTTCCGTGTGCCGGAGCCGGAGGTCGCTAAAGCGGAGGTACGGAAACTCATCAGCGCCGGAAAGAAAATTCCGGGATGCAGTATCGTCGATGACGTGTCCTGCAAATTGAAGTAAGGAGTTAAGACATGCTGAGCATTACAAAAGGAAAGACGGCCCGGGCCATGAAGGTCGTCGTTTACGGGTCGGAAGGAATCGGGAAAAGCACGTTTGCAGCCGATGCCCCAGATCCCCTCTTTATCGATACGGAAGGCAGTACAGCCCACATGGATGTGCGCCGGATCGAGAAACCGGAGACATGGGAGGAGCTGGTTGACATCGTAAAGGAAGTCGCGGTGACACCGGATATCTGTAAGACGCTGGTGCTCGATACGGCGGACTGGGCGGAGCAGCTTTGCGTTTCCCATATCTGCCAGAAGTATAAGCAGCCGAGCATCGAGAGCTTTGGTTACGGCAGGGGCTATGTGTACCTCTCCGAGGAATTTGCCCTCCTCTTGCGGGCTCTCGATCAGGTGATCGCTGCCGGAATCCATGTGATCATCACGGCCCATGCCAAGATGCGCAAGTTCGAGCAGCCGGATGAGCAGGGAGCCTATGACCGGTGGGAGATGAAGCTCTCCAAGCACGTGGCCCCGCTTTTGAAGGAATGGTGCGACATGCTCCTTTTCTTAAACTACCGCACCTATGTGGTCACGACGGAGACGAATGCGAAGAAGGCGCAGGGCGGGAAGCGTGTCATGTACACGAGCCACCATCCATGCTGGGATGCCAAAAACCGTCAGGATCTGCCGGAGGAGCTGCCGCTGGACTTCAAGACCATCGCCCATCTCTTCTCGCTGACACCGACGGCAGAGGCAGAAAAGCCGCTCGACCGTCTGAAAAAGATGATGGAGGAAGCCGGTATCACGGAGGAGCAGATCCAGTCCGTGGTGGCAGATAAGGGGCACTACCCGAGGGAAGCAGGGATCGATACCTACAGCGATAAGTTCATCAGCGGATGGCTGATCAAGTACTGGCCCCAGGTAACAAAGCTGATCAAAGAGACAAGTGCAGATGCACAGTGAGGAGAAGAATACCATGAGTGATATGAATCAGAATAACCAGAACATGTTCCTTGACTGGGACGATGCGATTGAAAACGACGGGCAGGAGTTTATCGTCCTGCCGGAGGGAGACTACAACTTTACCGTCACAGATTTTGAACGCGGGCGCTTCCCCGGCGGCCAGAAGATCCCGGCCTGCAATAAGGCAAGCCTGACCCTGCAGGTACAGACCGATGATGGCGTGGCCATGTGCTTCATCGACCTGCTGCTCTACAAGACGATGGAGTGGAAACTCTCCTCGTTCTTCCGCAGCATTGGCCAGAAGCAAAGAGGGCAGCGGCTTGTCATGAACTGGAACCGTGTCGTCGGAAGCCAGGGCCGGGCACACTTTAAGCCCCGCTCCTATAAAGACCGCGATGGGAATGACCGTCAGACGAATGACGTTGACCGCTTCTATGACTATGACGAGAAGAACTTCCCGAACAACGGATTTATGGAAATCCCGGAGGGGATCGATGATGAGCTGCCGTTCAACTAAGGAGGAGAGAGATGTTTTCGCTTAGACCATATCAGGCCGAGGCAAAACAGGCGATCCTTGCTGCATGGGACGAGGGGCACAGGAAGACGCTCCTCGTCCTCCCGACAGGGTGCGGGAAGACCGTCGTGTTTTCATCGGTCACAGAAGAACAGGTAGGAAAAGGGCACCGGGTGCTGATCATGGCGCACCGGGGAGAACTCCTCGAGCAGGCAGCAGAGAAGCTGAAGCAGGCATCGGGCCTTGATACGGTGCTGGAGAAAGCGGAGAGCAGCAGCCTCGGGAGTTTCATTCCGGTGACGGTGGGATCGGTGCAGTCGCTCTGCCAGATGAGCAGGCTCTCCCGGTTCCCTCACGATTACTATCAGGACATCATCGTAGATGAGGCCCATCACTGCTTATCCGACAGCTACCGCCGGGTACTCGACCATTTCCCGGAGGCAAACGTCCTCGGTGTCACGGCGACGCCGGATCGTGGGGATATGAAAAACCTCGGGGAGTTCTTTGACTCCCGGGCCTATGAGTACAGCATGAGCACTGCGATCAAGGATGGGTATCTCTGCCCCATCAAAGCGCAGATGATCCCGCTCACACTGGATATTACAAGCGTAAAGATGAGCAGTGGTGACTTTGCCGCAGGGGAGATCGGGACGGCACTCGAGCCATATCTTTACCAGATCGCCGATGAGATGGTGCATTACTGCGCTGGCAGGCGGACGGTGGTGTTCCTGCCGCTCATCGCAACAAGTCAGAAGTTTACACAAATGCTAAATGACCGGGGCCTCAAAGCCGCCGAGGTCAATGGCACAAGTGAAGATCGCTCCGAGATCCTTGCCGATTTCGATGCCGGGAAATACGACGTCCTTTGCAACTCGATGCTTCTTACAGAAGGCTGGGACTGTCCGGCGGTTGACTGCATCGTGGTGCTCCGGCCTACGAAAGTGCGTTCCCTCTACCAGCAGATGGTGGGACGGGGGATGCGCCTCTTTCCGGGAAAGGATCATCTGTTGCTGCTCGATTTTCTGTGGATGACGGAGCGCCATGACCTTTGCAGGCCGTCGGCACTCATCAGCAAGGACAAGAAGATCGCAGAGATGATCGATGACAAGATTGCAAAAGGCGACGAAGAAATCGACCTGATCGAAGCGGAAGAGCAGGCGGAACGGGATGTCCTTGCAGAACGCGAAAGGGCTCTGGCCCGGGAACTGGAAGAGATGCGCCGCCGTAAACGTAAGCTCGTCGATCCCCTGCAGTATGCCTTGTCCATTGCAGCAGAAGATCTGGCAAATTATACGCCGACCTTTGTATGGGAAATGGCCCCGCCATCGAAGAAGCAGCTCGCCTTCCTTGAGGGAAGGGGAATCTTTGCAGAAGGCGTGACAAATGCAGGGATGGCTTCGCTTCTCATTGACCGTCTGGTACGGCGGCAGGATGAGGGGCTGGCCACGCCCAAGCAGATCCGGCTTTTGGAACGGTACGGTTTCCGGCACGTAGGTACCTGGACATTTGAATCGGCAACGAAACTGATCGGCAGGATCGCGGGGAACAGCTGGTCACTCCCAAGGGGGATGAACCCGGCGGCCTATATGCCGTAAGGAGAGAATATGGAGAATAATACAAACATTTTGTCGGCGCTCAAGTTCTTGGATGTGGCGTCCATGACAAGGGCGGAGTGGATCGCGGTCGGCATGGCCCTTAAGACTGAAGGTTATCCTTGCTCGATCTGGGATGACTGGTCTCGGAATGACCGGCGCTACCACCCCGGGGAATGTGAGAAAAAATGGAACAGCTTTCATGGCAGCGGGAATCCTGTGAAGGGCGGAAGCATCGTGCAGATGGCAAAGGAGCGCGGCTGGACACCCTTTGGAGGAGAAAACGGCTGTATGGGCTGGGACGATACCATCGAATATGACGGCGATCCCGCCTTCACCGGCTTCTCGCAGGAGCCATGGGATCAGGCGCAGGATCTGATCGCCTATCTGGAGACACTGTTTTTGCCGGATGATAAGGTTGGCTATGTTACGAACGATGTGTGGCAGGATGCCGATGGGCGCTGGGTGCCAAGCAAAGGCGTCTTTGACCGGACGGCAGCAGAGCTGATCGCATCCCTTAAGAAGCATCCGGATGACCTCGGCGCGACCATCGGGGACTGGAAAAAGGATGTCGGGGCATGGATTCGGTTTAACCCGGTGGACGGGCAGGGCGTAAAAAACGAGAACATCACCCGTTTCTCCTATGCCCTGGTCGAATCGGATACGCTCCCGATTCCGGAGCAGGACATTCTGTTTCGGAAGCTCGAGCTTCCGATTGCGGCCCTCGTGCACTCCGGCGGAAAGAGCCTGCATGCGATCGTGAAGGTTGATGCGGAAAACTATGAGGAATACCGGAAACGGGTCGAGTTCCTCTATGACTTCCTCGAAAAGAATGGAGTCTCCATTGATAAACAGAATCGCAATCCTTCCCGACTTTCCCGGATGCCCGGTGTCACAAGAAATGGAAACCGCCAGTATCTTGTGGCGACGAATATTGGCAGAAAGAGCTGGGTGGACTGGATGGATTTCGTGGAGGGTGTGACAGACGAGCTGCCGGATATGGTGTCGCTGTCAGCGTACAAGGACAATCCGCCGACGCTGCCAGAGGAGCTGATCGAAGGGATTCTCCGCAGGGGACACAAGATGCTGATTTCCGGTTCGTCAAAAGCAGGGAAGAGCTTTCTTCTTATGGAGCTCTGTATCGCGATCGCGGAAGGAAAGAAATGGCTCGGCTTCCCCTGCCGGAAGGGGCGCGTCCTCTATGTCAACCTGGAGATCGACCCGGCCAGCGCCATCAACCGGTTTCTCAAAATCTATGAGGCGCAGGGCCTGCCGATCCGGCAGTCGGAGAACATTATCATCTGGAACCTTCGTGGCCATGCGGTGCCGCTCGACCAGCTGGTGCCAAAGCTCATCCGGAGAGTCCGGGACATGAAACTCGACGCCATCGTGATTGACCCGATCTACAAGGTCATCACCGGCGACGAGAATTCGGCCTCCGACATGGGCGCTTTCTGTAACCAGTTCGACAAGATTTGCAATGAAACCGGCTGCAGCACAATCTACTGCCACCATCATTCCAAAGGATCACAGGGGATGAAGAAGGCGATGGATCGGGCTTCCGGGAGCGGCGTCTTTGCCAGAGACCCGGACGCACAGCTGGATATGATCGAGCTGGAGTTATCCGACGATGTGAAAAATAACGTTCGGGACGGGATGGCGACGGCGTGGCGGCTCGAATCTTCCCTCCGAGAATTCCCGAACATCCAGCCGGTGAACTTCTGGTTTGAGTATCCCATTCATAAAGTCGATACAAATGGTGTCCTCGGGGAGATGCCTGCTCAGGGCACACCGCAGGCCGGGAGACTCAACAACCCGAGATCGAAGAGCGCTGAAGAGGCAGCGGAGGAATTCCGCACTGCCTACGATGCCCTCAACATGAACGGGAGAGTTACTGTGCAAGACATGATGGAATATATGGATTTGACCGACAAGACAATCTATGCGCGGCTCAAAAAGATGGGCGGAGAGTTCGTTTTGGAGAAGGGTACGATCAAACGCGCAGGTACTGAATAAGAATGGCTTTGCAGCGCTCACTCCGAGTATTCTTCTACACTGAATATATATGACTATATATTCTTAGAATCGTTACACTCCCGAATTAGGTAGGGCTTAAAAGCCCGCCCTACCTATTCGAGGAGCGCAACGGTGACTTAAATGGTTTGGAGGAGCGCCAAAGAGGAAGAGGTGTAGAATGCATTTTTTTATCGAAATGAATCCGCCGACCGCGACGGCGCAGGAAAAGAAGGTCACAGTCGTGGGCGGGAAACCAAGATATTATGACCCGGCCCCGGTAAAGGAAGCAAGGAAGAAGCTGACCGGGAAGCTGATCTTTCATCGACCGGACACACCGCTTACAGGGCCTGTGGCACTGACAACGCTATGGCTCTTCCCGAAAGGGAAATCCCATAAGAACGGGGAGTGGCGCAGCACAAAACCGGATACCGATAACCTGCAGAAGCTCCTGAAGGACTGCATGACGAAGTGCGGATTCTGGAAGGACGATGCGCAGGTGGTACGGGAGACGGTTGAGAAGCGCTGGTCGGATGATCCGGCGGGTATCTATATCGAAATCGAGGAACTGGAGGTGGCCCATGAGAAATAACCGGAATGCGGAAGGCTATTTTGATCCGACTGCTGGGATCGCCATTTCCAGAGTGACAAGGCAGGAGAGAAAGGCACAGAAAAAACAGTACCGTCCGCTGGTGTATCTTTGCAGCGCCTATGCAGGTGATGTGGTGCGGAACATTCTCGCGGCGCAGGATTACTGCCGGTTTGCTGTGAAGGAAGGATATATCCCGGTGGCGGCACATCTGCTGTTTCCACAGTTTCTGAAGGATGAAGATCCGGCGGAGCGTAAGATGGGGCTCTTCTTTGGAAACATCCTCATGGATAAATGCGATGAAGTCTGGCTGTTTGGGGAAACCTTCTCTGCCGGAATGCAGGCGGAGTATGACCGGGCCAAACGGCGCGGATACAAGATCCGCCGCTTCACGAAGGACTGTCAGGAACTGACGGGCCAGATCGGAGGTGGAGGCGATGGATCCCTATGAGAGACTGGCAAACGCAATCATTCTGCAGGCGGTGAAGGACTGGCGAGGCGCGATGGTGCGGCTTAGGAAGCGGCCCAACAATCATGATGCAGAACGGATACGAAATGAAACAGAGAAGTTCTTTCTCTCGGGCTGGTTTGGTGTCCTTACCAAGCTCGATGGGAAAGCATTACTTCGGAAGCTGAAGGAGGAGTGACCAATTTGAAAGCAAAGGAATATCTGAAGCAGGCATACAGGCTGGATCAGCGGATCAACAGCAACATCAAGGAAGTCGGTGAGCTGCGGGCGATGGCAGGCAGCATCTCCTCCCCACAGCTTTCTGCAGATAAGGTACAGACTTCCCATAATGGGGATGCTCCCTTTGAGCGGGCTCTTATGCGGATCTGGGAGATGGAGGCGAAGATCGATGCGGAGATTGATCTGTATGTCGACCTGAAGAACCAGATCCGGGAGGTGATCAGCCAGATCGACAACGTGGATGAGCAGATGGTGCTCCGGTACCGCTATATCCACAACAAGACCTGGGAGCAGATCGGGATGGAGCTTTTCGTCGATAAGAGTACGGTGAAACGCTGGCATGATACGGCTCTCACCCATGTGGTGGTGCCGGAAAATCCGATCCTGATTTCCCAGCTTGATGAAAATGAGCCGCTTTAAGCCGAAATGAGCTGGTGAGAATTATGATATAGTACAATCAGCAAAAAAGATGGAGCAGGGCCTCGGAAGAAGATTTCCGGGGCTTTTGTTTTGAAAAAGACCAGGATGAGCCGGTTTGAGCCGAAATGAGCCGGTCGCATTCATGATATAGTACAATCAGCGAAACAAGATGATCAACAGCCTCGGAGACAGAAGTCTTCCGGGGCTTTCTTCATGAAAGGAACTGTTTATGAAAATACTGACCTGCGAGCAGGTGAGCGAGGGCCATCCGGATAAGATCTGTGACCAGATCGCCGATGCCATCGTGACGGACTGCTTAAAACACGACCTGGATTCCCGGGTGGCGATTGAGTGCCTGATGAAAGACCGGCACATCATTATCGCCGGGGAACTGACCAGCAAACATGAGCCCGATTACAAAAAGCTCGTGAACGATGTCTTTGAAAAGATCGGATGGGAGAAGATGGGCTACGGGAATCCTGCCATGTACGCAGGCCCTGATATCGGCCTTCTGGTAAAGCGCCAGTCTCCGGATATTGCGCTTGGCGTTGATAAGGGCGGTGCCGGTGATCAGGGAATCATGTACGGCTATGCGACGAATGAAACACCGGAGCTCATGCCGATTCCGTTTATGGTGGCGACGCGCTTCCTGCAGATCTTAAAGAACCATCCGAGCCGGATGTTTAGGGCGGATGCCAAGGCCCAGGTTTCCTACGATTATGATACCGGACGGATTACGACCTTCCTTTGTAGCGTGCAGCATAGCCCGGATGTGGAGGTGGCGGATTTCAGGCATATCATCGAGTCGATCATGGTACTGGCCGCATCCGAGTATGTGCTGAATACCGATTTTGAAAAGCTGGTCAATCCGACCGGCAGGTTTGTGCTCGGTGGGCCTTATGCGGACTGCGGCGTTACCGGCAGGAAGCTCGCCTGCGATACCTACGGCGGTATCGGCCATATCGGCGGTGGTGCCCTGTCTGGAAAAGACCCGACGAAGGTCGACCGGTCAGCAGCCTACATGGCCCGGAAGATTGCAAGGGATATCGTGCTTTCCGGGTATGCGGATAAGTGCGAAGTGCAGCTGGCCTATGCCATTGGCGTGACGGAGCCGGTTTCTGTGTATATCGACCTTTTCGGTACGGAGTTCCAGAATCCAGAATTTATCCGCCGGTACGTGCAGGAGAACTACAACCTCACACCAAGAGGCATCATCCGGGAGCTGGGGCTACTATCCGTCGATTACAACAAGACCAGCACCTACGGACACTTCGGGAAGCAGGGCCTTCCGTGGGAGATGTAAAAAAGAGCCTCAGCTTTCGCTGGGCTCTTCCGTAGATTTTATTGATTCCGGGTTCTTTTCGTTGGGAAATGCTGACAAAATCCTGCTATTC
>Ga0256406_1001664_pt1 | contig 34913 bp, 50 predicted proteins | sample RumenRJG_03DNA_FD_185986 | JGI IMG/M metagenome (GOLD analysis project Ga0256406, IMG submission 185986) | Bovine rumen microbial communities from Lethbridge, Alberta, Canada - RJG_03 | ecosystem: Host-associated > Mammals > Digestive system > Stomach > Rumen | place: Canada: Alberta | collected...
TGACTGGGGGTCAAGGGGTCGCTGGTTCGAATCCAGTCCACCCGACCAGAAAAAACGAGGTCGCACGGGGTGTTTCCCCGTGCGACCTTTTTTGTTTTTATGGCCTATACCTGCAAGTACCTGCAAGGTGTTCTGTGAGCCTGCAAGTTATCCTCCAATTACCCGCCTTTGCATCGCGTCTGCGGCGCGCTCGAAGCTGTCCTGGCGCGGGTTGAGGTAGTGCCCGTAGAGGACCTCCGAGTTGGACGACCGGCCCTGCATGGCGTTGATCAGAGTGGAGTCGACGCCGGCGCCCTGCATGATCGTCGCGTAAGTCGCCCGCATCCTGTTCATCCAGACGAACGGGAGCCCATGGAGGCACCCTCCGTCCTCGAAGTAAGACCTCCACTTGCCGGGCACGCGATCGGGAGAGAGCCTGTGGCCAGTCCGAACGTTGCCGCCCTTCGAGTAGCGCTCTCCCTGGCACACCGGCCCCGACCCCCTGACCTCCCACATCCTGTCTGCGAAGACCGACGGGATCGGAACCGTCCGGTACCTCCTCGAGTTCTTGGGCCCCTTCTCGCCGTCCATCGATGTCACGGCGGCGTCTATGGAGACGTATGCGGTCATGTGCTCCTGGCCGTCCATACCAAGCGCGCTATCCCACCTGATGGCCTCCCAGTCGCTATCCCACCTGATGGCCTCCCAGTCTATGGCGAGCGCCTCGGAGCGCGACAGGCCGCCCCCGCACATGAGGCACCACAGCCCGAACAGCTGCGATTTCCGGAAGTCGGGCCTCGAGAGCGCGTCGGCGACCTCCCCCGCGCCCCACACCGGCCGCGGGGTCGTGTCGCGGCCCTTGGGCATCCTGAAGCGCCTCCCGTCCATCGGGGAGTCCTGGATAACCCCGTCGTACCTCGCCTGGGCGAGCACCGACCTGAGCGTCCGGACGTAGTTCGGGGCGGACTGCGGTGGGAGTCCGTCGACCCACCTGCGCACGTCCTGGTACGTGATCGAGCCGATGTCAAGGCCTCCGAGCTGGCCGGCGATGTGGTTGCGATAGTTGCTGTCGTGGGTCTTCGCGTTGGCCACCGTGGTGGTGGCGTGGCGGTCGGGGCTGTAGACGCCCCAGTAGTACTCGTCGAGCGTCATCGGGTCGCCGAGCCTCGGGTTCCTCCCCATCTCGGCGACGAGCCTGATCCGCTCCTCCTCGGCCTTCGACTCGGGCCCACGGACGAACCTGTATGCGACCCGCTTCGATCCGTCATCCCTGTACCCGTGGGCGCACGAGACCTCCCAGAGGTCATCGCCCACCTTCCTTATGCTTCCGGCACGAGACCGTTTTGAGGTATGCTTTGGCATGGCCTGCTCCTTCCAGTAGCGGCCTTTGGGCCCCTGGTGTCTTGGCGGATGCAGGGGCCCGCTTTCGTATGTGGACTGCCCGCTGGGCACGTCCTGTCTCATCGACCCACCGGGCTATCGGCCGGACGGGCCCCATATGACCACGAGCCTCCAGTAGTGCGCGCCCTGCCCGTCAGAGCTCTCGCGCCTCTGGCAGAAGGCATCGAGCGGAGGCTCGCCGACGTGGCGCGCCAAGTTACTGTAGAACGTGCTTCGCGCGGATATGTCGGCCACGTCCGTGCCGGCGGCCGACACGATGACGTGTGGCTTCGCCGACGACCCAGATGGCGTGGGCACGGTCCTCGTCGTGACGGGGAGGCGCGCGGCATTGTCGCCGACCCTCGGCCCGCTCCACTCACGGATGTACAGGATCACGACGTCCGCGTCGTTGGGGATAAGGTAGCCTATGTCTCCAGCGATGTTCATCACGAACGAGTCTGGCAGGAGCATCTCGACCGTGGGGATGCCCTTGGCGTAGGTGCCCGACCTCCTCATCCTCACCCTCACCGGTCCGCCCGCAGACGCCAGCTTCCGGAACGTAACCTCGTATGTACTCGTGGCACCAAACACGCGGCCGTCAATGGCCAGCGCAACGCCGCCGTCCCTCTTGGTGTTCCACGTCGTTCCCGTGAGCGTGCTACGGAGCGTTGTAGGCCGAGTTACCACCTCGGCATAGAACTCCTGCCCACTTGAGATGCCGCGCAGCGGCTTCCCGTCGTAGACGTAGACACCGCCATCCGCATGGCTTCCCTCAACCGTCTGCCATTCGGTGGCCCGGACGGCGCCCACGTCGGTATCTCCGACGGATTCGAGAATCCTCCTAAACAAGGACATAACGATCAACCCCCTAGCTATGCCGTGACCTCCACCACTCCAGTCGCTCCATCCCCTGACGGGTACCTGTCGACGAGGCCGGAGACGACGTTCGTTGCCACCTCCTTGCCCTCGTCCGAAAGCATCTCGTATGACTTGATGATCGCAGGCTCCTCGCGCATTTCCGACGGATGGTCCTCGTACCAGCCGAGGAGCGTGTTCGGGTCAGTGCCGAGCGCCTCACAGCAGTTCCAGACCTGCTCGGCGGACATGATGGTTTTCCCGAGCTCCCAGTTCCCAACGGTCTTCGTATCAACAGCCATCATCTTTGAAAGTTCGCTCTGCGTAATCTTTTTCTGTTTGCGTAGAGACTTTAGTTGAAGCTTCATCGCGTCTCCCTTTTATCAGGGAACTTATTGACTATGAAGCCTACTCCATAATCTCCCAATACGCAAAGAATTCCCCATAATACTATTGCAAAACGTAAAAACTTCCCTATACTGCAATCGTGAACTAGGAAGAACTTGCGGATTTCATTTTGGTGGAACCACCAAGAATCTAGAGAGATGCGTTGACATAACCAACGCATCGAGAGAGGGGGTCGATGATGCGCTTCAGCCCGCATGACCTCGGAGAGGTCATATACCAGCGGAGGCACCTCAAGCACATGAGCCAGGAGGACCTGGCAAGGGAGGTCGGCCTGTCCGCCAACACCATCTTCAAGTACGAGAGCGGCGTCCAGAGCCCTGGGTCGGACAAGCTCGTCTCCCTGGCCGAGGCCCTCGAATGCTCCCCGAACGACCTGCTCGGGTGGGGTGACCGCAAATGACATCTGACATGAAGGAATTTCGGAGCCGGGAGTTCGGTACGCTCCGCGTGACAGACCGAGACGGGGACCTGTGGTTCGTCGCGAAGGACGTTTGCGCCGCGCTCGGTCTTGGACGTCAGCAAGACTCAACACGATATCTGGATACTGACGAAAGGGGGGAGTGTCCAGTAGACACCCCCTCAGGCTATCAGCAAATGGTCATCGTTTCCGAGGCAGGCCTCTACTCGCTCGTCATGAGGTCGCGGAAGCCAGAGGCAAAGGAGTTTCGCCGCTGGGTCACGCACGAGGTCATACCGTCCATCAGGCGCACGGGCGGATACATGGTCGCGCGCAAGGAGGAGACGCCTGAGCAGACCATGGCGAGAGCCCTCCTCATCGCCAAGGAGGCCCTCGACCGCAGGGACGCGAGGATCGCCGAGCTTGAGCCGAAGGCCCTGTTCGCAGACGCCGTCGCCGCATCGGACGGGACGTGCCTCGTCGGCGAGCTCGCGAAGATGCTCAGGCAGAACGGCGTACAGGTCGGTCAGAACCGGCTCTTCAAGAGGCTGCGTGACGACGGGTTCCTCGGCAAGAGCGGCCAGAACTACAACGTTCCGACGCAGTACGCGATCGAGCGAGGGCTCTTCCGCGTCAAGGAGACGTCAATCACCCACTCGGACGGGCACGTGACGATCACACGCACGCCGAAGGTAACCGGCAAGGGGCAGGTCTACTTCATCAGGCGCTACTCGGACCAGACCGAAGAGAAGGGAATCTGAAATGGCAAACCTCGTAATCGGAGCCGGCCTCATGGCCGCCGGCGTCGGCACATCCGACTAGCGTCCCGGCACCGAGCGTCCGGCGCTGCCGCCGGGCTTCCCGCCAGGGCGCCTCGCATCGCCTCGGCGGGTCGCAAGGGCGGACCAACCGCGGACGCGCCAGGCGGCACGCAGGCCGCAACCCCCACTAACCAAGGGCCGGCCGCGGGGACGGGCAGTCCTCCTTTCCTGCCACTCCTCCCTGGTCCCGGCAGCGGCGCCGGGCGCTCGGAACAGACAAAAAAGGGCCCAGGCGGGGGCAATCCGCCTGGGCCATGACAAGAGATCGGAGTCTCAATGTCACGTCTCATATTAGCCCATCCGATAGCCACCGTCCTGTGCGGCGCGGCGGTCGCGAACGCGGCGTGGGAGCTGCTCGCCCACCTTTTCCTGCTCTCGTGCGGACTGACCGGTATCGAATCGTGGTCATGGTGGGTCCAGTCGCTGGTGGCGATGCTCCCATGAGCTGGGTGAGCATGCGCGGGGCGATGGAGTACCTGCACGTCGGCCACAAGTTCCTCATGGGGGCAATCCGCTCCGGCGAGCTCGACGCGAGGGTTATGCCGAGCCAGAGCGGGTCTGACGCGGCAAACGCGCCGCTCCGCATCAACACGGATGACCTCGACGCCCTGGCGAGGAGCTGGCCGATGTACGCGGCAATCGACCAGACAAAGAGCAATGGAATCAGAAACGAGGATCTTCTGCAGGGGAGGCAAGCATGACTAGGAACCGTTCCATCGACCTCGTGAACATGCTGTTCGAGCAGATGGAGAACCTACGCGACGCGGCGCCTGAGGAGATCGACGCTGAGCTGAAGAGGGCGCGGGCGATGTCGGACGTCGCCCAGCAGATCAACGGCACGTACGCGAACAGCATCAAGGCCGCCAAGGTGCGCGGCGAGTACGACATCGCGACCCCCCTGCTCAGGGGAGGCGAGTCGTGATGAGGTACGCGGGATGGCAGCACGCCTTCCTGCGCGAGAACTTCTCGTCGCACTCGAACGAGGAGCTCGCGCGGATGGCCACGCAGAGGTTCGGAGTCGAGGTGACTCCCGGAGCGATGCTCAGCTACGGCAAGAACCACCACCTCAGGAAGGACCCTGGGGTCAGGGAGAGGGCCATATCGCGCGCCATCGGGTCGGTCTGGAGCCCAGAGCGCGACCGGTTCCTCTCCGAGTACGTCCCAGGACACACGCAGTCCGAGACGATCGCGGCGTTCCGCGAGAGGTTCGGCATAGAGCTCACCGTCGGGCAGCTCAAGAACCGAAAGGCCGTCCTCGGCTTGCGATCGGGAACGCTCGGCGGCAGGTTCGAGCGCGGGAACGTACCGCCCAACAGGGGCAAGGCGTGGGCTGACTACATGCCGGAGGACGCGCAGGAGAGGTGCCGCGCGACCCAGTTCAGGAAGGGAGACCTCCCACACAACACGCTCCCCGTCGGCTCAGAGAGGGTCACGAGCGACGGGTACGTCGAGGTGAAGGTGGCCATGCGTCCGAGCGGACGGACGGCACACGACAACTGGGTTCCGAAGGCGCGCCTCGTGTGGGAGAGGGAGAACGGGCGCAGCGTCCCCGATGGAAGCATGGTCGTGTTCCTCGACGGCGACCCGACGAACCTCGACCCCGCGAACCTCGCGCTCGAGACGAGGGCCGAGCACGCCGTCATAGCGAGGAACCACATGGCGTACGCGGACCGCGTGTCGCACGAGGTCGCAGTGGCTATCGCGAGGCTGATGCACGCGTCGTCAGAGGCGAGGGAGGTGGCGGGCCATGGCGGGGCGTAAGCCGATCATGGACACCGGGTCCGTGATTAGCAGGCGCGAGTACGAGGAGATGTCAGGCCGCGTTGCGGCCGCCGACCACGTGCGCGTCTGGTTCGACGCCACGAGCGACGGAAGGCGCGTCAGGATCTCGTGCGAGGTCGCCACGGACCTCGAGGGCAGGGCCAGGAGATGGTGCGAGCACCAGCGCGTGGCCAACAGGGTCCCCGACGCGGAGATCCACGTCGAGCCGGTCTACTGCGTAGGCAGGAACGGGAGGTGGGACGATGGAGCGCGATCCGACGGTTAGGAGGGACCAGCGAGGCAGGTGGGTGGCCCAGGTCGACCTGGGACGCGACGGGAGCGGTCGCAGGGTAAGGCCCACGAGGGTACTGTCCGACGCGCGCACCGAGGAGGAGGCGCTGTCGCTCGCGAGGACGTGGGCACGCAACCTGACGGCAGACGGGCGCGTGAGGTCGACGAGGGTGGCGGAGCTCCTGCACGAGTACGTCGAGGACAGGCGGCTCAAGGGGGCAGCGCCCAACACTGTGCGCAGGTGGTCGCTCTTCCGCAGGTACGTGGAGAGGTACCTTCCCGCAAAGCCGGCCAGCGAGCTCACGGTGCTCGACATGACCCGATTCGAGACGGCACTCCTCACGCCAAAGGAGTCAGGCGGACAGGGACTTTGCACGAACTCCGTCATCTCGGTCCACAACTTCCTGTCCTGCGCATGGGACAGGTGGGTTGCCGCCGGCATATGCGACGAGAACCCGATGCGGTCGGTCCTGAGGCCGCGCGAGGCACGACACGAGGCGATCGCGCTCGACGAGTGGGACTACGGGCGCCTTGACGCGGCGATATCGAGGCTTCTCGAGAACGGCGCCGAAGGCGTCTCGTTCGTGGAGCGCAGGGACGCCTTCGGGGCGTGGGTCGCACTCCACACCGGGCTCAGGTGCGGCGAGGTGTGCGCGCTCAGGAGGAGGGACGTCTCGTTCTCGCGCAGGTGGGTGCACGTCGGCGGCAACGTGACCGAGGAGCGCGGGCGGGCCGTGAGGCGCGACCAGACCAAGGGCCGGCGCGGCAGGAACGTCTCGCTCACCGACTCGCAGATGCAGGTCGTCTTCTCGTGGGTGCGCGCCCAGGACCGCGAGTGCCCGGGGCTCGGCCCGGACGCGGCGCTCGTCTCGTGCGACGGGTCGTTCACGAGGCCCACGACGCTCAGCCACGGCTTCTCTCGCATCCGCGACTCGTGCGGGCTGCCGAGGAGGGTCACGTTCCACTCGCTCAGGCACACCCACGCCACGTGGCTCCTTGCGCACGGGGTCGACGTCAAGACGGTGTCGGAGCGCCTGGGACACGCGAACGTGTCGACGACGCTGTCAATCTACGCGCACGTCATGCCTGGCCGCGACAGAGCGGCAGCGGAGGCGCTCGAGGAGGCTGAGGCCGAGATGGCCTCGAAGGGAGGTACTTATGGTCGATAGCGATCTCGTTGGTTGGTTTTCCAGGTGGCAGGAGCAGTTCTCACGGGACGTGCGGCGCGGTGCCGATACTTACGGGCAGACCCAGCCATCGTACTGGACGATCATGGACCGCATGATGGTGCCGTCTCCAGGCGACTGCGCTGACGGGTGGGAGTGGATCGACTCAGACGGATTCCGGGTCGACCTGGAGTCCGAGGCCGAGGAGTTCTTCGGGGACAGGTGCCCGGACGATGACACCGGTTTCCGACTCGGCCCAGACGGTGAGATCACGGTCTCTGACGATGCAGACGCAGAACTGTTCGCCGAGGACGTCATGGGGCTGAGGAAACTGTGGTTCCAGTGGGTCGAGGTCGAACGCGGCCTCTTCATGACGGAGGGCGAGGCGTCGGAGCACCTGAGGCTCAACTACTACCACTACTCGCCCTGGGCGCACCCGTACTACGAGCACGCGTTCCGCGCCCCCGACGTCGAGAGGCTCTGGCAGCTGCTCCTGTGGGTCGACCCAAAGAGCATCAGGCTCCTCCCGGAGGAGGAGCGACAGCGCATCGAGCTCAACTAGGGGTGGCAGACGGATGGAAAGCGTGGGAACGGAACCGCTGGAAGAGACGGCAGTTCAAGATTCCAACGAAGAATCAGAAACGAACGGGAGAGGGGCGTGGTCGTGTTGTTCGGAAGGCCTATGAGGGTCAGCTACGAGAGCGACGTGTACGGGGAGGAGGGCCTGCACAGGGAGCACGACGGGGACGCCGGGCTCGACCTCAGGTGCGCCGAGCCGTTCACGCTGCCGGCCCACGGCACTGCGTTCGTCAGCTGCGGGCTGAGGGTCCAGCTCCCGAGCGGCACCTTCGGTGCGATCAGGTCGAGGTCAGGGCTCGCAAGGAGGAGCGGCGTCAGCGCGGTCGACGGGACGATAGACGAGAACTACAGGGGGACCGTCGGCGTGACGATGCGCAACGAGTCTGGCGTCCCACGCTTCTTCTCAAGGGGCGACAGGATCTGCCAGCTCGTCGTGGTGCCATACGTCCCTGTCGTCGCCGAGACCGCCGACGACCTCGATGTAGAGGGCCAGAGGGGCGAGGACGGCTTCGGTTCGACCGGGTTGAGATGAAGTGGAGGCAGGCATGTCATTGCCAGAGCTGAGCGCTGACGAGAGGGCGTCAGCCCTCGAGAAGGCCGGCGCCGCGCGCAGCGAGCGCGCAGAGATCAAGCGCAGGATGAAGGCCGGGGAGATCGGTATGCGCGAGCTCCTGTCGATGGACGGGGAGGCCGTCATGCGCATGAGGGTAATCGACGCCGTGAGGAGCATGCCCGGATACGGGGACGCGAGGGCGCACGCGCTCCTCAAGAGGCTGAGGATAAGCGAGCGAAGGAGGATCCGCGGGCTCGGCGCGAGGCAGCGCGCGGCGCTCGTCGAGGAGTTCGGGGGCGATGCGTCGTGAGCGGGAGGGTCCCGGACTCACCGGAGGTCGTCGACGCGTCGCTCGCCCCCATGCTCTTCTTCCCGCACGACTCCGACAGCGCGCTCGACATCAAGTGCAAGAGGCTGATCCTGCGGCACGGATACGAGGGATACGGCAGGTGGTGGCGCCTGTGCGAGCTCATGGCGTCGACGGAGGGCCACTCGGTGCCGTGCGCCACCGCAGAGGACATCGACATCCTCTGCGATGAGCTCAGGTGCAACGTCCAGGAGCTGCAGAGGCTCATACAGACGCTCTCCGACGTGGGGCTCATAGACGACGAGATGGCCGCCGAGGGACGCATAGCGTCAGAGCGGATGGTGCGCAACTCGCTCTACTTCGGCCGCAAGCGCGTCGCCGGGCGCAAGGGCGGCAAGGGCAGGAAGGCCATAGGAGACGGGAGGCACGGCAGATGAGCTGCGGATACACGGCAATGGGAAAGCACTGCTCAATCAGTGCTCAAGCAAAGCTAAATCAAAGCCCAAACAATCATACCAAACCAAACCAGACTAAACAAAAACCTGCCCTTACTAGCAAGTCTCACTTACCTGAGAGGTTGACTCACAAGGACGTAGCTCTCTCTCGTCAACCTCTCTCTGTTGATAACTCGGAAACGCAATGTCGAAAACTTTCGGGTGCCGAATGAGCGGGACCGAGTGGTTCGAAAGGTCGAGGCGCTCCGTCCTGAGGCTCTGCGCCGTGCAGCGCGAGCTGGACGCCCTGACGGAGTCCGAGGAGACGGGGCCAGGAGGCGCGGGGCATGGTGACTCGGGACCACGCCAGAAGAACGCGACGAGCGACCCGGTGTCTGCCGCCGCCCTCGCGCACGACGGGGTAGTCGCCAGAATCGCCGAGCTGACCAGGCAGCGCGACGGCCTCGAGGCGGCACGCCTGGCCCTTTGCCGGGTGATCGACGGCATGCGCCTGGCCCTTGGCGACGGCTACGCGGACGTGATGGCCGCCTACTACCTCTACGGGCCCGAGCTCGCCTACACGGGCCGCGGATGCACCTGGCAGGACGTGGCCGACCGGGCTGGGGTGTCGCTCAGGACGGCGATGCGGAGGAGGTCGGTCGCATCGGACTGGCTCGAGGACGTGGGCGTGTCGGGCGCGATGGCTGGAATTTTCACGAAGGGGGATCGGGATGGAAAGTGACGGGCGGTGGGTCCTCTCCGCCGACGGGGAGACGTTCTGCGAGACGGCGTACGCATCTCGCGAGGATGCCATATCGGCTGGTGTCAGGATGGCGGAGGAGGTGGTAGGGCCGGACGCTGACAAGATATCGCAGAGGATCGACTCCGACAGCATCTTCTACGACCTGGTCGCCAACGGAGAGGGAGGGCCGTACTCCACGCCTCCCGCCTTCTGGGTCGGGATCAGGGTCGGTTTCGTGCCCGAGGTCGACGAGGTGGACGTGCTCGAGCGCGTCTGCGACGACGCCTACGACTTCGCCGGAGAGTACTCGGAGACCTGGCAGGAGAACCTGCTCTCCACAAGCACTTCGGAGTGCGCCAGGCTCCACGACATGCTCCAGGCCGCGTTCGACAGGTGGCTCAGCGAGACGGGAAACCACCCGCTCTTCTTCATGGTCGAGCACATCGATCACATCGACGGCGACGGGACGGTGCTTCCGCGGTGGGCGTAGACGTGGCAGCGCAGGTCGCGGTGCTGGCATGGTGCCTGATAGCCTGGTACGTGATAGTGAGGTTCTGGCTCTAGGAGGTTCGACATGGACATCAACACGGTGACGCTCTCTGGAAACGTGGCGAGGGACGCCGAGATGCGGTACACGAAGTCAGGCGGCACGGTGATAAGCTTCCCGATCGCCGTCGGCGAGACGGTCGGCGGAGGGGACGGGCAGACGTCAACAAGGACGAGCTACTTCGATGTGGCGTGCTTCTTCGGGACCGACCACCTCCGTGCGGCCCTGGGCAAGGGCTCGCACGTCACGGTGAGCGGCCGCCTCCGCCAGACGAGATGGGAGTCAGGAGGCAGGAAGATGTACGGCGTCGAGGTCATAGCGTCAGCCCTCGACATCTCCTCCCGCCGGGCCGCTGCGGCGGCAGGGGGAGCGACGGTGGAGGACGGCGATGTGTAGGTGTGACAACTGCAGGCATTCCAGGTGCATGGTGTCCATGACGCCAATAATTCCTGACCTGCTGGTATGCATGGCGCGCGGAGGAATGGGCGTGATTCACCCGGTGCTGCGCGCGCTGACGTGCAGGGGATACGAGAGTAGGTACAAGCCGTGGTGGAGGTTGAGCGATGGCAAAGGACAGGACTAGGCATGCAAGGCGCAGGGAGCAAGAGCGCGTAGGAGTGTCGCTCATCGAGCTGGTCAGATGGGCGATGGAGAACCTACGTTACGAGTTCACCGATACGACTCAGCGCGCGGGGGAGATTAGGAGGACTAGCGATGACAGCACCGACTAGCGATGAGCGGCACAGGGTCGCGGAGCGCCTGAGAGAGCAGCCGCAGTGGACCATCGACACCGAGTTCCTGGAGATGCTCGGGGACCTGTGCGACGCGGTGTACGACCACACGGACGGCGAGATCGACCCGTACATGTGGGGGCTGCAGAGGGACCTGGCGGACCTTCTGGACGGAAGCGGCTCCACGCGCTGCGAGGACTGCAGGTTCGCGGACACGCTGTCGTGCATGCCGGGGCGCGTGCTGTGCAAGAGGAACAGCGGCGTCTGGAGGCCTGGTGACTCGTGCAGCAGGGGCATCCCGGCGAGAGATGGAGAGACGAACGATGATGACTAGCGAGGAGCGCCGCGAGGTGGCGGCGAGACTGCGGAAGGCAGCAGACTTCGACGAATGGCTTGATGTGATTATCAACAACGCCATTTTCGGTGTATTTGGAGAGGTTAGGCATCCTATAGCCGACACACTAGCCGACCTCATCGACCCCACGTGCCATATGGTAGACACCGACCACGAATACGAGGACAGCATAAGGTGCGACGTGTGTCAGATGACGTTTAACAGGCCGTGGGAGCCGTTCAAATTCTGCCCCAACTGCGGAGCGAGGGTAGTGACGCGCGATGCCGATGGAGCGCGATAGGTACCCAAGCAACTGGAATGCCATCGCGTTGCAGGTAAAGGAAGAGGCCGGTTGGAGGTGCGAGGTGTGCGGGAAGCAGTGCCGCCGTCCCGGCGAGCCGTTCGACACGCACCGCAGGACGCTCACGGTGGCGCACCTCGACCACACGCCAGAGAACTGCGACAGGCAGAACCTCATGGCGATGTGCGCGCCGTGCCATCTGAGATACGACGCGAGGCAGCACGCAGAGACGAGGAGGAAGCACAGGATGAAGGGTGGCAGCGATGGCAGCGACTAGCGGAGAGCGCCGAAAGGTGGCCGAGAATGTTGAAGCTGAAGAGCAGGAATCTCCCGATGATTTCGACTTCGATGCCAGTTTCGAAATTACGTGTGAAGAAGTAATCAATAGCATTCGGGAAAGCGCGCTTGCAAGATTAGGCATCGGGTGCGGAGCGAGGGTGGTGAACGATGCCTGACAGCCCGTGGTCACCCGGATGCTAGGACGCGGTAGCGTCGGGCATGCACGTGCATTGCACGGAAGGCGAGCGGCGGCTAACCGGACGTGGGCGCAAAGATTTCTGATTCCAACTCCACCTGCGCTTTGGCACACGATTTGTGCTACTTTGGTACCGTGAGTTTTTGTGATCGAGGGGAGCCAGGGCCAGAGCGGCCTTGGCTCCCCTTCCGTTAGGGCTCCACGCGCGCGACAAGAAGGATTGCGCCGCCTGTCCACAGCCGGACGGGACGGCAGCGGGACGTGGGACGGGAGCTGACCCGATGTCAACGACGTCAAGGAACGCCAACGGCCATCGGAGGCGGGAGGTCGTCAGGTGGCTCAAGGCCACGGGCGACCACAGGTGCCACATCTGCGGGATGCCGATAGACATGTCGCTCCGGTTCCCCGACCCGATGAGCTGGTCGTGCGACGAGATCGTCCCGGTCAGCCTCGGAGGATCGCCGTACGACAGGGACAACGTCGCCGAGGCGCACCTCGTATGCAACGAGCGCCGAGGCAACAGGATGGTCGTGCCGAAGGGCTTGGCCGGACCTGAAATCCACCGCACGCGCCAATGGTGACCGGCCCCTGGGGGGGATACCCCTCCCGGGGGCCAACGGCCAACCCCGACGGCATTGTGCCTTTCTCTCTCCGGGGGTGATGGGATTGTCCCAACGCAAGGCGGCAAGGAGGGGCCGTCCCCTCTCCCCAGCGGAGAGGGAGTGGATCGCGGGGCACGTCGGCAAGCTCTCGGTGCGCCAGATGGCCGAGCAGCTCCAGAGGCCCAAGAGCACCGTCGACCGCGCGGCCAGGGCGATACGCGCCGAGCGCGGCATCCCCGACCCGTCACTGGAGGACCTGCCAGAGCCCCGATGCCAGGACCCTCCAGAATCGACCGAGGAGCGCCTCCGCGAGCTCGCATCCTTCCTCAGGGGCGCGACCATGGCGGCGGACGAGCGCAACGTGGCCAGGGTCGCCTCCGAGTACCGGCAGACGCTCGTTGAGCTAGAGCGTCTGGAGGGAAGTGGCGGAGATGGCGACGGCGGAGACGGCGGCATCGCCGACCTCATACGCTCCCTGCGTCCCTAGCTACCACGTGGCCAGGCCGCACGACACCGACCTGGCCTCGAAGGCCGAGGCGCTCTACCGCCAGGCCACGGGGACGGTCCTCCTGGACTGGCAGCACGACGTGCTCTCAGACTGGTCGGCGCTCTCCACTGGTGCCTGCTCGGCGGGCCTGCAGTTCGTCCACCACCGCTGCGGCCTCTGCGTGCCCAGGCAGAACGGGAAGACCCACATCGGCATCGCATGGGCGCTCTACCTGGCACTGGTGCTCGGGTACCGCGTCCTGTGGACCGAGCACAAGTACACGACCATCCTCGAGATGGTCGACCGCTTCCGCCGCATCCTGGGGAAGAAGGCCAACGACCCGAACGCCCCGAAGAACGGGCTGAACGCGCTCGTGTCTGACGTGGACAACGGCACGGCCTCCGAGAAGTACGAGTTAGTGGGCGGCGGATGCATCCACTTCACGACGAGGACGAACGCGAGCTCGCTCGGCAGCTCCTACGACGTGATCTTCTACGACGAGGCGCAGGCGCTCTCCGAGATCCAGTCGCAGGCGATCACGCCCACGACGAACGCGGCGCCGCACGGCAACCCGCAGATCATCTTCATGGGGACCCCGCCGCGCCCGACCGACTCGGGGACGATATTCGCCAAGCAGCGCCGCCTCGCACGCGAGGACGCGGGAGGAAGCCGGTGCTGGTGCGAGTACGGTACCGCCGACGCCAAGGCAGACGTCACCGACCGCACGGTCTGGTACGCAACAAACCCCAGCCTGGGCATCGTGACCCAGGAGGTGTCCCTGGAGAACGACCTCGACGTGATGGGCCACGACGGCTTCCTCCAGGACTGCCTGGGCTGGTGGCTCCCAGAGCGCGAGTCTTCGCACAGCGCGCTCTCCTCCGAGGACTGGCGCAGGTGCGCCGTCTCCGACGACGAGGCGAGGGGGATCCACGGGCTCACGGCGTTCGGCGTCAAGTTCTCGCCTGACGGGCGGACGTTCTGGATATCCGCAGCCATACGGCCGGAGGAGGGGCACCCCTACGTCGAGCTGATAGACATCGGGGACGCCAAGGCCGGAACGCCCGGGCTGGCCGCATGGATCGCGGACCGAAGGTCGAGGACGTCATGCACGCTCATCGACGGCAAGGACGGTGCCCCGTTCGCCCAGCGCCTGCGCGACCTAGGCATGACGTGCAAGGGCGAGGTCATCGAGTGCTCCCCGCGAGAGGCCCAGGCCGCAGCGTCGACGATGGTCGACCGCGTCGGCAGCGGGCAGATGCGCCACCCGACGAGCCAGGCGCTTGACGAGAGCGCGTGCGGCAGCGTGCGGCGCAGCATAGGGCGGACGGGCTACGGCTTCGGCGACGGGCCGACGGCCGAGTCGGGGGCGATTGAGAGCGCCGCGCTCGCGCTCGAGGCCGTGCTCACGACCAGGAGGAACCCGCAGAGGAAGGCGAGGATAGGATGAGCGAGCTCTCTAGGCTCAAGGACGCCGACGGACTCTCGCAGGACGAGCGGGACGTGGTCGAGCAGCTCGTCTGGCAGCTCTCGACCCACGCAGGTCACAACAGGCTCGTGCGGTCCTACTACGACCAGGACTTCTCCGTCTCTGACCCGATCTTCCAGCTGCAGATCGCGAGCGACCGCATCCGTGACGACTGGGTGACGGGCTGGGCCACCAAGGCCGTCGACGCCCTGGCCGCGCGTGTGAGGCTCGACGGCTTCGCGGCCCTCGACGGGCGGGACGAGCCCCTGCTTGACGCGGTGATGGAACGGAACGCCATCGACCTGGGCTACATGCAGACGCTTCCGAGCAAGCTCACTCAGGGCTGCGCCTTCGTGGCCGTCAACCGCGGCCCGGACGGGCACGCGCAGGTGCGCTTCCACTCGGCCGAGGACGCGAGCGCCATCGAGAGCGCGGACTACCGTCCCGGAGTGGTTGCGGCGGGGCTCTGCGTCGCCCGCTCTGAGCGCACTGACTGGAGCAGGCGCAGGCCCGTGCCGACCCAGGCGAACGTCTACCTACCGGGAAGGGTGATCGTCATCAGGAGGCGCGACCGGACGCACTGGGACGCCGAGACCGGTGAGACGCCGGAGCGCGACCCCATGATGGTCTCGCTCACGCACCTAGCCGACCGCGAGCAGCCCTTCGGGCGCACGCGCATCACGCGCTACGTGCGCAGGCTCTGCGACGAGGCGTCGCGCACGCTCTTCCGCATGCAGGTGCTCTCGACCTTCTACATGATGCCCCGCGCCGCCATCATGGGGCTCACCGATGAGCAGTTCGACGCGATGAAGAGCGACAAGTTCAAGGCGTACGTGGACTCGCTGCTGCTCGGGACGCGCGACGGCGACGGCAACGTGCCGACGCTCCAGCAGACCACGGGTGCGAGCCCGCAGCCCTTCCTCGACCAGCTCCACATGCTGGCGCGGCAGTTCTCGTTCGAGACCGCGGTGCCGCTCGCGAGCCTGGGCGTGGTGACCTCGAACCCCACGAGCGCGGAGGCCATAGAGGCCGAGCGCGGCGACATCTGCGACGTGGCCGAGCGCGACATAGCGTCCGACCGGGAGTCGATGGCGCGCGTGGTCAGGCTTGCCATGGCCGTCGAGGGCAACGTGCCGACCTCGGAGCTCACCGAGCACCAGGCGAGCGTGCGCCCGCACTTCCTCCCGGCGAACATGGCCTCGCTCGCATCAAGGGCCGATGCGGCAACGAAGTACGCGGCCGTGCGCCAGGGGTTCGGGTCGACCATGGCCTGCGCGGAGATGATGGGCTTCGACCACGACCAGGCCCGTGCAATCGAGCGCGAGGTCGCGAGGGCGCAGGGTCTAGAGCTGATTGGAGGTCTGGCAAATGGCACTGATACCCAAGCGGGCTCTTGATGCCTACGCAATGGCCCTGGAGAAGGCGGCCGGCGCGTCCGGCCGTCAGGCATCCAAGGCGGTAAGGTCTTTCGTCTCGGCAAACCCCGAGGCAACGGTCGCGCAGGTCAGGGACTTCGCCATCCAGGCGGTGACGAACGCGACGGCGAAGTACGGAGGGGCGACCTCGGCCATCTCAGCAGAGCTCTTCGACGAGGTGATGGAGGCCGAGGGCGTAGAGGCCACAAGGGCCGAGGTCTGGGATGGCCCCGATGCCGACGCGATCTCGCAGGGCGTGCGCTACCAGGCCGGCAAGCTCTCCTCCGGCGACGCCGACGGCTTCCTGGACGGCGTGTCGGAGCTCGCCTCCTACCACACGAGGCTGGCGGCCACCTTGACCGTGGCGAGGAGCGTCTCGCGCGCCGGGCGCGGCGTTAGGTACGCGCGGGTGCCCACGAGGGCCAACCCGTGCCCCTACTGCCTAATGCTCGCCTCCCGCGGCTTCGTCTACCGCAATGAGCAGACCGCGGGCGCGGGCAGCCACAGGCACTGCACCTGCGTGCTGGTCCCGGGCATCAACGGCAAGACCAATGTCGCCGGCTACGACCCGGACGAACTCTTCCGCCGCTGGCGCGACGGGGGGTCGTCCACGGAGGCACGTGACTAAGAGGCCGCCGCGCCGAGGATAGCGGGCGTGGCCAATGGTGAGCCCATGACGTTCGACCAGGCGGACCACAGGAGGGCCGACCCGTCCCCGGAGGCATGGGACTCACTCGTCGGCGAGTGCATCCGCGGCAACTGGCAGCAAACGGCAAGAACGCAAGACAGGAGAAACGGCGCCCACGGGCGCCTTTTTCGTTAATGGATGGCGCACGCCACCAGGAAGACACGGCCCGCACGGGCCACGGATGCCCCGCACGGGGCGGACAGGAGGAAGTCATGGCAGAGCAGGACCAGGGCGGCATGCAGGACCAGGGCGAGGGCGACGTCACCGAGGCACCAGACTACGAGGCCCTCTACAAGTCCTCCCAGGAGGAGCTGGAGAAGGCAAAGGAGAACTCCCGCAAGTGGGAGAGGCGCTCGAAGTCCAACGCCGAGAAGGCGAAGGCCTACGAAGACCTGCAGGGCAAGTCCAAGACCACCGAGGAGAGGCTCTCGGCGCTCGAGGAGGAGAACAAGGCCCTCAAGGCCAGGAGCGAGCGCGCCGCGCTCGTCTCCAAGGTGGCCAAGGTCACGGGAGTCTCCCAGGAGATCGTGTCAACGCTCTCGGGGACCGACGACGAGACGCTCACGGCCCAGGCCAAGGCCGTCGCGGAAGCGATCAAGGCGGCGCCACGCTACCCGACCGTGACCGACGAGGGCAAGCCGACGGGCGCAAAGGCCATGACCGAGGAAGAGATCGAGAAGATCAAGAACCCGCGCGAGCGCGTGATGGCCAGGGCGGCCAAGATCGCGCAGGAGCGCAGAAAGTAGGCAGACATGCCAGCACAGGAGAACTCCATCACCGCGGCGGACGTGTGCGCGGCGCTGGACCAGGAGTTCGTCACCACCTTCCACCAGGACTACGACCAGCTCGCCGACGCCCTGGGGCTCTTCGACGTGGAGATCATCACGGCCGGGACCGCACTCTACCAGTACAAGGTGACAGGCCAGCTCGCGGCGTCGGCGCCGGCCGAGGGCGAGGCGGCGGCGCTCTCCCACTACAAACTGGACAAGGATCCCATCGGCGACCTCAGCCCCAAGCGCTACGACAAGCTCACCACCGCCGAGGCCATCCTCAAGAGCGGCTACGAGAACGCCGTCATGCGCACGGACCGGAAGTTCCGCAACCAGCTGCGCGACCTCGCGCTCACGCAGTTCTACGCATTCCTCGCGGCCGGCACCGGAAAGGCCTCAGGCACCAGCGCGAACCTGCAGATGGCACTCGCCATGGCGGACGGCACGCTGGGCACCGCGATGGAGACCAACCAGGACTCCGGCGGCACGCTCGTGCACTGGGTGAACCGCATGGACGCAGCGACCTACCTCGGCAACGCAGACGTCACCACGCAGACCTCTTTCGGCCTCACCTACCTCGAGAGCTTCCTCGGCGTCGAGAACGTCATCCTCACGTCCCGCCAGAAGGCCGGCACCGTCGCCGTGACGCCAGTCGAGAACGTCCATCCCTACGGCCTCGACTTCGCGGCACTCTCCGACGGCGGCCTGGAGTACGAGACCGATGACTACGGCATCATCGGCGTCGCGCACAGGCCCGACTACGACCACGGGAGCGTCAAGACCCACGCCATGCTGGGCCTGGCCCTCGTGCCAGAGATCACCGACTACATCGTCTCCGCCACCTTCAAGGCCTAGACATGAGCGCGGTTGAGGTGACCGTATCCGACGTCGAGTCCCGCTGGCGCGAGCTCACCGCCGAGGAGCGCACGCGCTGCGCCGCGCTCATACCCGACGCCCTCGACAAGATCGGGGCAGCAGCGGTGGGCTCGCCCGATGACGCCACCGTGCGCCGGATCTGCTGCGCCATGGTCATAAGGGCCATGAGCGCCGGCACCTCCGGTGCCCTGGGCGTCACGCAGAGCTCCTGGACCGCGAGCCCATACGGGGGGTCGCAGACATTCTCGCAGCCCTCCGGCGACCTCTACCTCACGTCGCAGGAGAGGCGCGAGCTCGGCCAGGGCCGTGGCCGCATCGGCTACGTCTGCATGATCGGGGGCGACTGATGTACCCGACTGTGACCCTGCAGGTAAGGGTGAGGAGTGACTCCGGCCGCGACAGGCTCGGCAACGAAGTTGTCGGATGGGCGGAGCCCGTGTCGGTCCCGGGGTGCCTTTGGGCGCCCGGTACCCCCGCGGATCTCGCGGACTCGCGCCCCGAGGGCGCGAGCGTGACGGCCACGGCCCACATGCCGCGCGGGTGGCGCGGGTGCCTCAGGGGAGCCCTCGTGAGCCCGGACGGCAGGTCCTGGCTCCGGGTGCTGGGCGAGCCCCAGCCGTACCCCGAGGGCGCGGTGATGGGCCCGTGGGACACCTACGTGCTGCTTGGGAGGACCGATGGCTAGCTCCTGCAAGGTGACGCTCGACAGATTCGAGCCAAGCGAGGCCTTCGCGAGGCAGATGCTCCGAGGCCCCGTCGCGGAGCGCCTGGTTAGGACGGCCGGCGAGCGTGCGCGCGCCAAGGCGAGCTCGATGTACGGGGCGGAGAGCTACGGCCTCAGGGTCAAGGTCGGATCGAAGCGCGTGCGAGCCTACGTGTACGCGGCCGACCTCCACGCCATGAGGTCGAACCTCGTGCACAACACGCTGGCGAAGTCCGTGAAGTGAGGGAGGCGAAATGTTCTCTTCCGTTCAGTGCGCCGTCGAGTGGGCAGCGACGACCCTGGGGGTCAGGGCCTGCACCTACCTCCCCATGGACGCCACCGGAGGCGTCGATGCCGACGAGAAGACCTTCGTCGTGGTTGAGAGGACGGGCGGCGAGCTCGACTACCCCCACGACAACCCGGAGATCTCGTTCCAGGTGTGGAGCCGAAGCGAGGCAGACGCCGAGGCGTATGCCAACATGCTCGCCATCGCGTCGAGGACGAAGAGGATGACCGACCGCCACGTCAACGCCGTGGGGGTGCCATCGGTGCTCTCCTACGGGCGCGAGGACGGCGGGTGGTTCGTGTGGCAGGTCACCCAGCCGCTATCGGTGAACCTGCTCGACTGAGATTGGAGGATGCCACATGAAAGGCATCGACGTAAGCAAGGTGCTGGTCGGAGCGCCCGACCAGCTCACCACGGGCGCGATCCTGGACGCTCCTCTCGGGACGACGCTCCCGACGGACGCAAAGGCGGCCCTCGACGAGGCCTTCACTGCCTCGGGCTACTGCTCGGACGACGGCCTCAAGCTCACGATGGACCGCTCGACCAACGACATCGCAGACTGGTCCGGCGCTACCGTGCGCAAGATCCTCGAGTCCTTCGACGGAACGCTTGCATGGTCCGAGATGCAGATGAGCTACGAGGCCCTCTGCCACGCCTTCGGAGACGACCACGTGCATAGGGTCCCGGCGACCAAGGAACACGGCGAACAGGTGACCATCACGGTCAACAAGGACCTGCCCCCGCGCCGCTCGTGGACGTTCAACATGAAGGACGGCTTGGCACGCGTCCGCATCGTCGTCCCGGACGGACAGGTCACCAACGTGGACGAGATCGACTTCGTCGCGAACGACGCCGTCAAGCTCCCGCTCACGCTCACGACCTACCCGGACGACTCCGGCAACAACATCTACATCTACGTCGACGACGGATTGGTGGCGGCAGCATGATCAAGGTGATCACCAAGCCCCGAAGCTTCGAGTTCGAGCTCGACGGCGAGGTCGTGAGCGTGCCGCTCTGCCTCACCGTCGAGGAGTACCGCGCGCTCGGCAAGGCGAGCTCGTCAGGGAAGAAGGCCTCGGATCTCGCCGACTCGTCCGAGATGCCCGCAGCAGACGCGATCGACATGTCCATCTCCATCTACCAATGGTTCGGGGGGTTCCTCGCCGACCATGTGGGCGAGGCAGCAAAGGCCATCCCCATCGACGTCCTTGGCACGCTCTACCAGGCATGGGACGCCGCCCGCAAGGACGCTGGAGAGCCCGACGAGGGGGAAACCTCGACCTCGCGCGAAGGATAGCCGAGCACGGCGAGGCAATCGAGTACGACCTCATGACGCGGACAGGCCGCACCCTGGGCGAACTGGGTGCCGGACTGTCCGCGTGGTCTCTGCGGGCTTTCCTGCTGTGGCTGCCGCAGGACTCGGCAACCTGGAGAGACGAGCACCAGGACAGGGCAGACGAGGCCGAATGGGCGGGATCGTCGTACACGCAGCAGCTCCTGGCAGGCATCTCGGACACGCTCTCGATGCTCGCCTGGGAGTTCTCGCAGGTGAACAGCAAGCACGACCTAAGGCGCTACATCCCGCAGCCCATACCGCGACCGGGAGTCGTCGACGACCGGCACGTCTCGTATGGTCGCGACCCCATCCCGGTGGCGGAGTTCGACAGCTGGTGGCAAGGAGGCGGTGACGATGGCAAACAGTGAGGTTGGCTCCGCCTACGTCTCCATCATCCCGTCGATGAAGGGATTCGACTCGACGGTGGGAGACGGCCTCGGAAAGGCCGTCTCCACGGCCTCCAAGGTCGCCACGGCGGCAGTGGCCGCGGTCGGCACGGCCTTCGTGGCGGTCGGCAAGCAGGCGCTCGACAGCTACGCAGACTACGAGCAGCTCGCAGGCGGCGTGGACAAGATCTTCGGCAACGCGGCGGGGCGGGTCAAGCAGTACGCGGCGGACGCCTACGTGTCGGCCGGGCTCTCGGCCAACGACTACATGCAACAGGTCACCAGCTTCAGCTCCGCACTAAAGCAGTCCTTCGGCGGTGACGTCGTGAAGGCCGCTGAGTCGGCCAACCAGGCCATGATCGACATGTCCGACAACGCCAACATTTTCGGGTCGAACATCCAGGACGTGCAGAACGCGTACCAGGGCTTCGCCAAGCAGAACTACACGATGCTGGATAATCTGAAATTGGGCTACGGCGGCACGAAGACGGAGATGGAGCGCCTCATAGCCGACGCCAACGCCTGGGAGAAGGCCAACGGACAGGCCGGCGACCTCACCATAGACAAGTTCGGCGACGTCGTGCAGGCGATCCATGACATACAGGTACAGCAGGGCATTGCAGGCGACACGGCCGAGGAGGCTGCACACACCATCGCCGGGTCGGCGGCCATGGCCAAGGCAGCCTGGCAGAACTGGCTCACGGGCCTTGCCGACGACAACGCCGACATGGGCCAGCTCACCCAGAACCTCATCGACTCCCTCATGGCCGTGGCGGACAACGTCGGCCCGAGGGTGCAGGTCATCGGGCAGAGGATCGTGGAGAACCTCCCGAAGGTCGCCTCCATGGTCGGATCCGCCCTCAGGGACCTGCTCTCCACCGCCGTGGCGGGGGCGTGGAACTCCGTAGGATCGATGCTCTCCGGCGCCGGCATACAGCTCCCGCAGATAGACGCATCGCAGGTAATCGGGACGATTGACTCGATCCTCCAGAAGCTGCGAGAGGTAGCACCGGCCATCGGCGGCGTGGTAGGCGCCTTCGCGGCGCTCAAGACCGCCTCCGACGTGGTGAAGGGCGTCAACTCGGCCATCGGCGCGCTCAATGGCGTGCTCGCGCTCGTGCAAAGCCCGGTTGGGGCCGTGGTCCTGGCCATAGGCGCCGTCGTGGGAGTGCTTGCCACGCTCTACGCCACAAACGACCAGTTCCGCTCGCAGGTCGACGCGATCGTCCAGCAGGCCTCGTCGACGATAGGACCGGTCCTCGACGGAATCGGGCAGGCCCTGCAGGCCGTGGGGTCCTACCTCGCGGACACGTTCGGGCCCGCCCTCCAGACGCTATGGCAGGGCCTGGCCGACCTCGCGTCGAACCTCGGATCGACGTTCCAGCCAGCAGTCGACGCCCTCATGGGCGCGCTGCAGATGATAGGGGACGCGCTCGCCACGAGCCTGGGCCCGGCCTTCCAGGCCATACAGCCCGTGCTCTCCGTGGTGGCCTCCGTGCTCGCCGGCGTCGTGGCCCCCGCCCTGCAGCTCGTCGCGGACCTTGCCGTGAACAGCTTCGCGACCGCCTTCTCCATTGCCGGCTCCGTCATATCCGGCGCCATCCAGGCCATAGGAGGCATCGTGCAGGCCGTGGTGGGGACCATAGAGGCGGTGATAGGCGTCTTCGTGGGCGTCTTCACCGGAGACTGGTCGATGGCGGCCGAGGGGGCACAGACCGCGATGAGCGGCATGTCGCAGATCGTGGCCGGCATCCTCAACGCGCTCACGGGCACGGTTACCGGCATCCTCAACGGAATCGCCGGGGCGTTCCGCTCCATCCTCAACGGGATCACAGGCGTCGTCTCCGGGATATTCCAGGGAGTGGCCAACGCGATCAGGGGGCCGATGGACGGCGCGCGGAACACCGTCTCCGACGGCCTCAACGCGATAGCGGGGTTCTTCCGCGGGCTCAGGATATCGTGGCCCCACATCCCCGTGCCGCACATCACGGTGTCGGGTAGCTTCAACCTCGACCCGGCCCACTTCAGCGTGCCGCACATCGGCGTTGACGTCTACGCCAAGGGCGGCATCGTGCGGCACGCTGCCCTCATGGGCGAGAGCGGGGCGGAGGCCATCGTGCCCTACACCAACGGAAACATAAAGCCGTGGGCCAAGGCCCTTGCGGGCGCCGCCTTCGGGCAGGAATCCGGAGGGACTACCTACGTGCTCAACTTCAACGGCACCCGCGTCAACGACTCGGACGCCATAGACGAGAGGATCCAGGACTTCGTGCTGGACATGCAGAGGCTTGGGGTGATGGTAAGTGTCTAGTCCGACGGTAGAGGACGGCACCTACGTCGTCCTGAACCTGGGGAACACGTCACTCGCGCTCGACTCGTGCGGGGCCACGGACGGCAACAACGCGAACGTGCAGCTCTTCACGCGCAACGACACGGACGCCCAGCTCCTGAGGGTCTGGACGAGGGCAGACGGCACGAGGCAGCTGTGCTTCGCCGCGACCGGCAAGTGCGTGGACGTTGCCAACGGCCGCTTCGCGCACGGCAACAACGTGCAGCAGTACCAGGCGAACGACACCGCGGCGCAGCAGTGGATCATACAGCCGGTCGAGGGCAGGACCGAGACGTACCAGGGGTCGTCGCGACAGGTCTACAAGATCTGGTGCTCGAGCACCTACGCAGCTTCGACCAGGTATCTGCTCGAGGCCGACGGAACCGGCACCCCGCACTCGGGCCAGAACCTCTGCATCTCGGAGGACGAGGGCATCTCGACCGACCAGATGTGGATCTTCGTGCCCATGGAGCCCATCCCCGTGGGGACCTACGTCGTGCGGCCAAAGGTCGACACGAGCCTCGCGATCGACGTGGACGGGTCGAGCCACGCGGCCGGAGCAAACGTCATGATCTCTGGCGAGCACATCGGATCGGGACCGGACTCGGGAAACAACCAGGTGGTCTGGGTCAACGAGTACGCGAGGACGGGCCAGGCGAAGCTCGCCTTCTGCCACTCAATGCAGCTCCTGGAGGTAGCCAACCGGCTGAGCTCTGCCGTCTCGGGAGACAACGTCGTCCAGTCCACCGACGACGGTGGGACGGACCAGTACTGGGTCGTCACCCCGCACGGCACGGCAACGCTCAACGGCACCATCATGCCATGCTACACGCTCCACAACGTAGCCGCATCCGGCGCCACCCTCTGCCTGGACGTATGCTGCGGCAGGACCACGCCAGGGACCAACCTCAGGATCTGGGAGAAGAACGACACGGCCGCCCAGGACTTCCTCTTCGAGCCAGCAGAGGCGACCGACGCGGCGCTTCCGGTGCCATCCCTGCTTGGGCTGCGCCCGGCCGGGAGCTCAAGTCAGCCATCTGCCTCTCAGCCGGCGCGCGGAGCATCCTCGTGGGAGGCGCTCTGGTCGTGCGCCGGGACGTCGTGGCAGGCCCGCTACCGCTACGCCGCGAGGCGCGTCGGACGGACGATGCCAGCCATGGGGGCGTGGCACTCCATGGCCGACGGGTCCACCGCAAACGGTGGGTGGGGCACCACCTGGAGGCCAAACGTCACGACGGAGGACCTGCCCACGAAGGTGGGGCCGGCCATGGCGCTGCCAGCGGTCGACAACTCCACCTACGACCTCGTTCGGGTCGAGGTTGAGGTGCGACGATTCTCCAGCGGGTACGGAGACCTCGATGGCCTCTACTCGCACGGCCACTCTCGCGCACTCGTCTGCTCGCTCGCGTGGACGCCCACCGTCACGGTATCGGCCGTTGGATGGTCACCGGACGGGCTCGTCCTCTCCTACGCCAGCGACTGGGCACGCGGAGGCAACACGATCACCGTGCTTTCCGCTACGAGCACCGACCGCTACGGCAACGTGACGCAGGTGCTCTCACAGCAGTACACGGCGACCGCGATGCCAGGCTCGGGGACGCTCGAGGTGCCAATCTCCTACCTCTCGGCCGTGCCACCGGACGGCGACAGGGTGACCGTCAGCCTCAGGGTGCGCACCGACTCGGCGACGGTCACAATCACGGCCGCTGCGTCCATGAGCTGGGACCAGAGCCACGGCATATCCGTGGTGCCTGCCTACATGCTCACGGACAGGGACACCCTGCTCGTGACGCTGCCGGCCCACGCCACGGACCGCGTGTGGATGATGACCGGCAACGGAATGGAAGAGTGCCCGCAGGTCTCCCAGGCTCCGGGCAGCAGGACGTTCGAGGTCACGCCTCCCCTCAACGAGCCCTTCGACGTCTGCATGGCGTCAAGGTCAGGCGACCTCTGGGGAACGAACGTCGACCGCGTGAGCGGGATCGACGAGCCGGGCTACGTGTGGAACTGGGATGACGAAGAGCTTGGCGCGAGGGCGTGCGTGCTCCACCTCGGGCTCGGCCAGGCCCCGACCATGTCTGACACCGGCCAGCCCCAGTACGAGCGCCACATCACCACCGGAAGGCAGTACCCGACCTACACGTTCGGCGAGACCGAGGTGCGCGACCTCACTGTCTCCGGAGTCGTCCTGGAGGACGGCGAGAGGCCATGGGCCACGCGCGAAGCTCTCGAGGAGCTCAAGGGCGCCCACCACGCCACGTTCCGCGACCCCAGGGGCGGCAGGCACCACGTGGCCGTCCTGGAGGTCTCGAAGCCCATCGGGATCAGGAACCGCACCGAGGCGACCGTCAAGCAGGAGGAGGAGTCGCTGTGAGGGACATGTCGATGTGGCGCGACGGTGGGCGCGTGGACAGGATCCATGCGCTCATGGTCGACCCGCACTCGCTCGACACCGTGCGCGGAGAGCTGCCAGACGTCATCCTCGACGGCTGCTCGATCACCGAGGGCTACTACACCGACCATCGCGTCTCCGGCTCGCTCAGGGTGCTCGACACAGGATCGTGGCTTGACGGCTCGTGGGTGAGGATTGTCCACGAGTGCCCAGGATACTCATACCGCGAGGAGCTAGCGACGCTCATACCCAGCAAGGTCGCGCGGACCGAGCGCTCAGGCGGGACCACGCTCGACCTCGACCTGCAGAGCGTCCTCTGGTCGATATCGAAGGACACGCTGGCTAGCCACTTCACCATCGGACAGGGGGCGCAGACGACAGACGCCTTCTCGAGGATATGCCAGACGGTCGAGAAGGACGGGGTTGTCCTCGCCGGCTCCTACTCCCACCGCTACGCCTCGACGGTCGTATACGAGCTCGGTGACACCTTCCTCTCCGACCTCTTCGACGTGTGCGCCACGGCGGGAAACCGCCTCTCGGTTGACGGCCACGGCAGGATAGTGATGGGCCCGTACGTCGAGCCATCGAGACGGGAGCCCGACTGGGTGCTCGACCCGAGGGACCCGAGGACCATCGTCCTGGACGAGGGCGTCGGATGGAGCGAGGAGGTCGGCAAGGTGGCCTCGCGCGCCGTCGTCATCTACAAGGACGGAGACACGGAGATATCAGCGTCCTCGGACGTCTCTCCGTCATCCCGATATTCGGCAGCATCGCGCGGCTACACCGTGGCGGCCCAGCACTCGGTGACGGAGATGAGCCCGGCCACCAATTGGCAGGCACAGCGACTCGCCGACCAGTACCTGGCCGCCGACTCGGCAGGCACAGCCGAGAGGACGGTCAAGTGCATGTACTTCCCGGTCCACCAGGGAGACATCGTGCTCTGGCAGGACGGAGGCGAGGCCACCAGGTGCCTAGCCAAGGACGTCGACGTCGACCTGGGCGGGATGACGGTCGCGCTCACCCTGAAGGAGGTGTAGCAATGGCGATAAGCAGGCTCGAGCTCGCCAGGGCCTTCCGCTCAGACCCGAGGGCTGAGGAGGCTGCTGGAAGGCGCCCGGTTGCGAGCGCTACCATGGGCACCGCACGGACGGACTCGGCGGCCGGAGTCGTGTACGTCGACGTCGGCGGAGACGTCGTGTCGGGCGACGGCTCGCAGGGCGTCCCCGTCGCCACGAGCCAGGACGTGCGCGAGGGCGACCGCGTGATCGTTTCGCTCTACGGACCTGACGGCGCAAGCAAGACACCCATCGTCACAGGCGTCATCGGCGGAGGCGACCGCACAAGGGACGAGCTCGCAGCAAAGGTAGAGTCGGAGTCATACGAGTTCGTGCAGACCGACAGCCCGACCACGTCGCCAGGAGACGATGCCGCGTGGTCCGAGAGTGCCCCGTCCTGGGTCGACGGGAAGTACATGTGGATGCGCACGTCCACGACGAGGGGAGGATCGACGACACATGCGGCCCCGGTCTGCATCACCGGCGCGCGCGGTGAGCGCGGCATCCCCGGAACCCCGGGCGACCGTGGCACCCCTGGCAAGGACGGAACCCCCGGAAAGGACGGGGCACCCGGGGAGAGCGCATACGTCCACGTGAAGTACTCGCCGGTCGCAGACCCCACCGACTCACAGATCACCGAGACGCCGGACGTCTACATCGGATGGTGCACGTCGCACGACCCGAAGGACCCAGCCTCGGCGTCCTCCTACACATGGAGCCGCTTCCGCGGGGAGGACGGGTCGGATGGCATCCCAGGCGCCCCAGGGGCTGACGGAAAGACGAGCTACGTGCACTTCGCCTACTCCACCAGCGGCGACGGAAGGTCGAACTTCTCAACCACCGCCTTCGAGGGCGCGACCCACCTCGGGACGCGCACCGACTTCGACCCGCTCGACAGCACGAATCCGTCTGACTACGGATGGAGCGAGATAAGGGGCGCGAAGGGCGACCCTGGCGCCCCTGGCAAGGACGGAACCCCCGGAAAGGACGGGGCACCCGGGGCAGACGGCAAGGACGGCCGCATGCTCGTGGCGTCCTCCTCGACGGCGCAGGACGTTGCCGCAAAGGTAGCAACGCTCCAGGCAGGGTCAATCGAACTCTCGGCCGGCGCGTCCGTGTCGGTCGTCTTCAGCGCAGCAAATGTCGCCGCGTCACCGACGCTTGCGGTCAGGAGCGCGGATGGGTCGTCGACGACTCCAGCAAAGCCGATCATGACTAACGGTACGGACTACGCCTACTGGGTGGCAGGGACAGCCGTCGCGTTCGTGTACGACGGCTCATCATGGCAGGTGTGCTCGGCGCCAGTGTACGCATCGCGCGTAACCGTCGGAAACCCATCTGGGAACAACGTCTACGTCGACTCTGACGCGGTGTACGTCAGAGATGCCCTCGAGGTGCTCGCGAGCTTCTCGAAGACCGTAATCGAGCTCGGGAAGAACTCGAGCGAGGCAGTCATAAAGTTCTGCGACGACCTTGGGGAGGTTTGCCAGAGGATCATCAACGGCAACACGTACCTCACGATGCAGAGCGCAAACGCCGCGGTGCTCGCGAGAACCATAGCGGCGCTGCGCGTCCAGCAGGACGGCGGACAGGTCACAGATGATGACGGGACGACGCGAGATGTCACGCTCGACCTCGCCGACGTTAGCTGCGGCAAGGACGGGTCTTCGAGCTACATAAGCATGCACGCCTCGCACTACACGGATGGCGTGCAGGACATCAACGGAAATTTCTCAATAGGCGCAGGGAAGGGATACGGATCTTCCCGGGTCGTGGACGGCCCGTACGTTTCTATTTCAGCGATAGACACACGCACGTCGCACGTCAGGTACGACACGTGCTCGCTCTACCGCGCGCTGGACTCTCTCATGCTCGGGGAGGAGATATGGGTCAACGCCGAGTCGAACTTCGGCGGGGGGATCACTGGCATGAGCAGGAGCGCTGCCGACCTGGTGGCCATGCTCATCGTGTACCAGGACAACGACGGAACGTACTACAGCCAGTACGTTCCGGACCCGGACGGCAAGACTGTCGGACTGTGGGGCTTCCAGCGCAACTCAACTGCCCTATATCTCAAGTGCCTGAAGGTGCGGATAAGCGGTACGGACATCACCACAGAGGCCGGATGGGGCGGCGAGTACGCCCTTGGGGCGTCATCCGGCACCGGAAACGTGCTCCGCATCGTGCGAGTGCTCGGATGGGAGAATTGATGAAGGTACTGCTCACTGACTACGGGATACGCGTGACGGAGCGCGAGCCGTCGCTGGTGTCTGGATCATCCCTCGTCTACACGTGCCAGGTAGAGGTCGACCCGGACGCCGGCTCCGGTTGGTCGGGCTTCTCGCGGACACTCGTCTTCCGCAACGCCGCTTCGGGAAAGGAGGTCGAGGTAACGCCAGGCCCTGACGGGACTGCAAAGGTGCCATGGGAGACGCTGGCCGACCCCGGCGCCCTCCTCGTGGGCTGCTACGGTACCGACTCGCACGGAGCGCGGCGCGTGACGCAGCTCGCGGAGGCCGGAACGGTCTCAAAGGGCTGCTACGGGATGGCGGCGCAGGGTACCAGCCCCACGCCGACGCCCTTCGAGCAGCTCTCGGCCAGCATCGAAGAGCTCCGTGGAGAGCTGGCGAAGAAACAGGACGCCACAGGGGTCTACCTGCAGATTGGTAAGGATTCGGACGGAAACGCGACACCGCAGGTTGTCGTAGAGAGGGGAGCCTAGATGGCAGAGACTTACAACTTCCCCACACGGGAGAACCAGGGGACGAGGAACCAGATACTCCTCGACATCCGCGACCAGCTCAAGGTTATCTCTGGCATGCAGGTGCCAAAGGTGACCGAGCTGTCGCACTCCCAGCTCCACTCACTCATCTCCTCAGGCAGGGCTTCGGACTACCTCAAGGTCGGCGACCAGATTCCAAGCACATGGACGGACGGAGAGACCAAGCACACGATACCATGGGACGTCATGAGCCACCTTGACGGCCGCGACGCCGACCACCCGCTGGTCACGCTCGCGGACGGTTCCAAGGTTCCAGGCATGGTGCTCCAGGCCCACCGCGCGGTGCCGCTCCAGATCGCCTTCGACGCGAAGCAGGCATTCTACAGCCAGGACGCAGCGCTGCCTGCCGGCACCTACAACTTCTCGGCAAACGTCTCGACCTCATGGGGGACCTCTGGAGAGTGGGCCACGACCGGCACTCGAAGCTTCCAGTTCACCACGACCAAGGAGGTCCCCGCGAGGGGGCAGCTCGTCTTCTCTGGCGACCCCTACGGATCAAAGCTCACGACGATGGGCGTGCAGACCTACGCACAGTTCGGGTCAGCGGCCATAGAGTCGGTGCCAATCACGAGCGGGACCGGGGGCACGAACCTCGGGACACTGTCATACACGGCGGAGGGGAACTTCAACGCAATCCCGCGTGCGACCTACGGATCGAACGACTGGTCTGAGAGCGCCCTCAGGCAATGGCTCAACAGCGCCGCCCCCGCCGGATCCTGGCAGAGCCAGACGACGCGCTGGCAGCGCCCGCACCACCTCGCAGCCACCAAGGCAGGCTTCCTGGCAGGCCTCGACTCAGACTTCATGGCCGGCGTCGGGCAGGTCCTGGTAAAGACTGAGAGCCACCCAAACAGCCTGCAGAAGGGCGCCGTCATTGACACCTACGACCGCTTCTTCCCTCCGTCGCTGCGCCAGCACTACCTCTCCAACTACCTCTCGGGCACGGCCCAGGGATATTCCTCAGAGGGAGAGACGTGGGACTACTGGCTCGCGCTCGCCAAGGCAAGCGGACGCACGTCCGCATGGGACGGGTGGAGCACCTATCCGGAGCTCATCACCTACGACGCCGACAATACGTCACAGGCGCGCGGCGTTTGGCTGCGCTCGGCCTACCGCTGGGTGGGCAACTCGGGCGGCGTCGGATACGTGAGCTCGAGCGGCCGCGTCCACAGCACGAGCGCGTACGATGCCGGCGTGTGCGCCGCCCCCGCCTGCATCATGGTCTGATCGAAGACAATCGCCGTGCGAACCATCGCACGGCGCTACCGCAAGGAGGCCCGAATGTCCGTCCCGGTGAGCCAGCGCGGAGATAACAGGCTCGAGGTCTTCGTCAAGGCGCGGGAGCTCGCGACTTACACGGCGACCGTATGCGGAAACACGGAGACCTTCCCGGGACGGTACAAGGCGATCACCAACCGCATCATGGGCGCCGCATGGGACTGCGCCAGGAAGGTATGGCGCGCCAACGGAACCTACGTCGGAAGGGGATGCCCTGACTGGGCTCCCGCCGAGAGGCTGCGGCTGCAGAGCGACGCCATCTTGGACTGCGACGAGCTCCTGTTCGAGATGCAGATGATGTACGAGGTCTTCCCAAAGTCGCGACCCAAGCTCGCAAAGTGGTCTGAGCTTGCGACCGACACGAAGGACCTGATAAAGAGATGGCACGAGGCGGACAGGAACCGCCTCTCGCCTCGGGGCTAGGCTGCACAGGCGCGCAACGTTTGGCTGCGCTCGGCCAACCGCTGGGTGAACAACTCGAACAACGTCGGATACGTGAACTCGAGCGGCAACGTCAACAACACGAACGCGAACAATGCCGGCGTGTGCGCCGCCCCCGACTGGGAAGGGCAAGCATGGGAAGCGAAGCGTGCGAGAGCCCCCGCAGGGAGCCGATACCCCGCCCGATGGGACGCATCGGGGAAACGAGCCCCGCCGACGGCACCGGCCTGCGGGCCATGGGACCTATCAGCGGCGAGGACATGCTTGAATACGCGCTGTCACCGGAGGGGCTCCACGAGGCGCTCATCGCCTGCCAGCGCGGGACCATGTGGAAGGCGAGCGTGTCCGCATGGTCGCTCGACGGATGGGAGAGGTGCGTGCGCCTCTCCCGGTCGCTCAGGGACGGCTCTTACCGCCCGTCACCGCCAAGGCACTTCTCGATCACGCACCCGAAGCGGCGCGAGATCGTCTCGATCGGCATACGCGACCGCGTCTACCAGCGAAGCCTCGTGGACAACGCCATATACCCGGTGATGACCAGGAGTCTCGTGCGCGAGAACTGCGCCTGCCAGGAGGGAAAGGGGACGGACTTCGCGCGTGACCTCGTCGACCGCGACCTCAGGAGGTGGTGGCACCACCACGGCCTGGACGGAGCCGTCATGGAGCTCGACGTCCATGGATACTACGCGCACCTCCGCCACGACGTGGCGCTCGCCCCGTTCGAGCGCAAGCTCTGCAGAGAGTCGTACCGCAGGGTGGAAGAGATCCTAACGACCCAGTATGCCGGTGAGATCGGCTTCGCACCTGGATCCCAGCTCGTGCAGCTCGTCGGGATCTGCACCCTGGACCCGCTCGACCACCTCATAAAGGAGGGGCTCGGCGTGCGCTGCTACGTGAGGTACATGGACGACATGCTGCTCATCGGTGAACGCAGCCAGCTCGCGGTGTGGCGCGCCGAGATCTCACGCTGGCTAGGCACCCGCGGCCTGGAGCTCAACGCGCGCAAGACGCGCGTCATTCAGCTCGGGCAGCGCATACCGTTCCTGGGGCTCACCTTCCAGCTCACGGAGTCTGGCCGCGTCATCAGGCGCATGAGGCCCGAGAAGGTGCGCGAGGAGCGGCGCAGGCTCGCCCGCATGGTATCCAAGGCCACGCGTGGAGAGTTGCCGCGCGAGACGTGCGACATGGCGGCCGCGAGCTGGATAGGCTACGCGCGGCGCGAGTGCACGGGCGACGGCTGTGCCCTGCAGATGGAAAGGTACTACGACGGACTTTGGAGGATCTGATGGAGATCAGGCACGTGGATGACCCTGCCGTGAGCCGTGCCATGGAGCGCTTCGAGGCTCAGCAGGCGAAGCAGGACGGCCTCATCGACTACGTAGCATGCATGGCGGACGTCGATATGCCGGAAGGCGACGATGAGACCCCGGGAGAGGTGACGATTGATGACGCACAGTAAGTGGTACGAGATCGCCCGTCGCAACTTCAAGTCAGGGCGCTGGTCAGAGGAGATGCTGGCAAACGTCCGAGACAAGGGACGCATAACCAACGCCGAGTACGATCTCATCGTATCCGGAAACGCAGAAGATCCTGTGGAGGAGTCCTAGTGGCCATAGAGCCGTGGGTCGTCACGGCTCTGATATCGGCGGCAAGCTGTGTCCTGGCCATCGTCGCGACGTCCCACACACTCTCAAAGGACAAGGACGCGAAGGACGACGAGATGGCCAGGAGGCTCTCTGACATAGACATCAAGCTCGCAGTCCTCGACGAGAAGGTGGAGACGCTCTCAGAGCGCGTGCAGCGTCACAACGGCGTCATCGAGAGGGTTTTCAAGCTCGAGGAGCAAGAGAGGCTCAACGAGCAAGAGATAAGAGAAATCAAGGCTGGAGGAACGGATGATTAACTGGCGTGTACGTGTAAAGAACAAGAGCTTCTGGGTGGCAATCGTGCCGGCCGCGCTGATTCTCGTGCAGTCTGTGCTGGCCTGCTTTGGAGTGACATGGGACTACACGAGCGTGTCCCAGGAGCTCGTTGCCGTCGTAAATGCGGCCTTCGCCGTCCTAGCGATCCTGGGAGTGGTCGTCGACCCGACCACTGACGGGGTCGGCGACTCCGGGCAGGCCATGGGTTATGACGAGCCGCGCAAGGGATAGGAGTGGACCATGAGCATGTTTGGCATCGACATCAGCAACTACCAGTCAGGGCTCAACATCGCCGGCACGGGTGCTAAGTTCGCGATCATGAAGGCGACGGATGGGACCAGGTTCGTCGACAAGTCCTGCGACGGATTCGTCCAGCAGTGTAAGAGCTCAGGAATCCTTTGGGGCTTCTACCATTTTGCCAACTCTCCCGCAAAGTCGAGCATGTCCGCACAGGCGCAGTACTTCGTCGACAACTGCAGGGGATACTTCAAGTCGGGAATTCCGGTCCTCGACTGGGAGGACAGCACATATGGTGGGGCCGTCATAAAGTGGGGACCTTCCTACGCCAAGCAATGGCTTGACAAGGTCTACGAGCTCACCGGCGTCAGGCCTCTCATCTACATGTCAGCGTCCGTTACCCACGAGTACGACTGGTCCGAGGTCTCGAAGGACTACGGCCTGTGGGGAGCCGGATATCCATCCGGGTCATCCTACGAAAACCCAGGTACCGCGAAGTACAACTGGGGCGCATGGGGAAGCCCCGCGATCCATCAGTACTCGTCGAGCAATGGGCTCGACAAGAACATCGCCTACATGGACGCGGACGCCTGGGGCAAGTACGCGAATCCGGGAGCGGGAGCTCCTGCACCGTCCGCTCCGCAGCAGGTATCGTCACCGCAGGGATCGACGCTCGACCTCGCCGTCGCGACGCTGAATGGGGACTACGGCAACGGAAACGAGCGCAAGAGTCGCCTCGGTGCCCGATACGACGAGGTCCAGGCCCTCATCAACCGAGCCGCCACCGCAAGCACACCCGACCTCGCGAACGACGTACTTGCCGGGAAGTTCGGAAACGGGGAAACCAGGAAGCGCCTTCTCGGCGGTCGCTATGACTCCGTGCAGGCACTCGTCAACAACGGCGGCCGCAAGTCCGTCGACACCATCGCCCGCGAGGTCATCGCCGGAAAGTGGGGGAACAACCCGCAGCGCAAGCAACGCCTGCAGGCGGCCGGATATGACTACGCCGCCGTTCAGAAGCGCGTGAACGAGCTGTTATGAGAGATGGCGCGCGCTGGTTCGTAGCCGACATCGTGGGGGTACTGCTGTGCGCAGCGGTGCTCCCATTTGCGCTGACGGTCATTATCGTCGCAGTGGCGAAGAAGTCATTTAATAATATTTTTTATACTGCAAGTACCTGCAACACTCAGAAACACTGAGGAACGCCACAAGTCCAATCAGGAATGTATTGTGTACATATCAGCAGGTAGACAGCTTGTTTGAAAATGCTCTTCATGACTGGGGGTCAAGGGGTCGCTGGTTCGAATCCAGTCCACCCGACCAGAAAAAACGAGGTCGCACGGGGTGTTTCCCCGTGCGACCTTTTTTGTTTTTATGGCCTATACCTGCAAGTACCTGCAAG
>Ga0256406_1001665_pt1 | contig 34908 bp, 29 predicted proteins | sample RumenRJG_03DNA_FD_185986 | JGI IMG/M metagenome (GOLD analysis project Ga0256406, IMG submission 185986) | Bovine rumen microbial communities from Lethbridge, Alberta, Canada - RJG_03 | ecosystem: Host-associated > Mammals > Digestive system > Stomach > Rumen | place: Canada: Alberta | collected...
GATTTCGCTATTGCTTCTTTTCACGCTCCGTCACCGGTTTACGCTTTGCAAGTCGCTATGAAGTTCGCAGACAGCAACGCCTTCGGGGACTTTCACCCCAGAACAATTACATGCCCAACATACAAAATCCGGATTGTTAAAGCCCTTACGCATTTCTCTTTCCTAGGAACTAAGGTACAATACGGATAGAAAAATACAGCCATGAAAAAATTACTCTTTGCGGCATTTCTGCCATACCTCTTAACAACTTTCTCCCCTCTTTCGCTCTCTTCCGAAACGAGAGTCTACAAAGCTTCTTCGAAACAGGTGATGAGGTACTATGACGATACGAAATCTCTTGATTTCACGGATTCCACCCCCGAAGAAATCAGCGCTTACTACGGAGATATCGGTTCCCAAAAAGGAGACGACCTTCTTCACTATCTTTATCAGAAGATCACTCCTAGCGAGATTCAGAACTTAAGCGATTATTCCAGCGAAGACAATCTCAAGAAAATCAGTGAAGTCGATGGAAGTTATTACCTCAATTACGACGGCCTCACTACTGACAAGAAGTCGGTTTCTGCCTGGTATCAGATTACCGATCGTAACTGGTCAAAATCCTACGAAATCACTCCGACTACTTTCCAATTCATTTCGTCTAAGGATGAGAATGCAAAGAATCTTTACTTCTATAACATGTACGTCTCCGATACTTCCAACAACGATACAACAAAGGCTTTCTCAAATCTCGTCAACAGCTTAAAAGCTGATACTACAACAGCGGCAGTTGATTGGGAGAAGAGAACACGTCCTTCATCGTTTATTCAGGTAGATAAGGAACATGTTTGGGCTAAAAACCACGGCTTCAAAGTAAAAGGTTCTGACGGAAAAGATGATTTCGTCGCCGGTGCACCGACTGACCTTCATCATCTTGTCGCTGCGGACCATAACACCAATTCCAAAGGGCATAATGACTATTTCTACGGAACAGTAGAACACACGGAGAAAAACAAAATCGAAGCCTATCTTGCCGATGGCTCGACAGAAGTCTCCGGATGGAACATCACTACAAAAGATAAAGAAACCTTCGAACCTACCGATGAATGGAAAGGCGATATCGCCCGTTGCCTCTTCTATATGGCAACGCGTTATTCAAGAAAGCTCGATCAGAATTGCCAAGCCGAACCTTATCTCTATATCACGGAGGATAGAAGTTATACCGATGATAGCAACACCACCTTCCATGGTGTTCAGTACAATCTTTCCACTCTCTTAGAATGGAACAAACAGGATCCGGTCTCGGATTATGAAAGGCATAGAAACAATCTCATCTATAAGAACGTCCAGAATAACCGAAATCCGTATGTCGATCATCCGGAATGGGTAAGCCGTGTCTTCGATAAGAACTGGAACGGAGATACTTCCGGAGACAACACTTCTAGTTCTACTCAGACTTCCGATAACAATTCTTCGAAAGACGATACCGGCCATCCGAGTTTCTCTCTCTTCGGTCTATCCGAAGAGCAGTCTATAACGGTTGTGATTGTTATCGCCGTCGTAATCCTGATTGTCATTATTCTGATTGTCCTTCTTTCACAGAAAGGGAAGAAGAAACGGAAACCTTATAAGAAGCCGAACAGAAAATCTTCGTCAAAAAAGAAGTAAAATTTCTTAGAAGTTATTCAGATTGTTAAAAAGGAGAAGTCCAAGTGACCTCTCCTTTTCTTTATAGTCTGAATGTCGAATCAATCGCTTCTAGTAGACGATAGGGAGGGAGGTAGGAACGCTCTACCTTGGTTCCTTTCTCCTGGAAGAGCTCTCTTTTGAAGCCGGGATGAGAGCCATCGGCTACGGCATCGAGAATGATTCTTGCCGGCATCAGGTAGACTTCCTGATACGTTCGGAAGGATACTAAGAAGAATCCGACTCCTCCGAGTTTCAGAATGAAGTCGAGATGCCGATACTGCTGTTCCCGGATCATCGAATAGGGAACTCTGTCGTGTTTTGTTTCCTTGCATTCGAAGTCGATATATTTCGCTTTGTAGATACCGACAAAATCGGTCGTGGATTTCTCTTGGAAGTAGGCTTCCGAGATCATGCCAGGATGTTCTTTAGACATCTTGACGACCTTGATCGGAGTAGGTCTTTTATAGAAGTCGGCGATACCTTTTTCACGATAGAAATCACAGCATTTTTCAATATCCGCCTCAAAGCCCATACCCATGTTACTCTTGATGAGAGAGTTACGGAGACGCTGGGCTTCGGTCTGGTTTTCGGTTTTACGATGATCGATGTTGCTTTTCTTTTCCGGAAGCTTCATCTCTCTTCCGTCAGGATATCGGATCGTGGTCATAGATTCTCCTTCAGCATATAGCGGAAATCCTCTAAAGTGAAAGCTTTCTTTTCTAGAACTGTTTCAGCAATTTTCTTATTCAGTTTCTCGGTAAATGGATTGATGAGATAATCCTTTTCGTATTCCTTCAGAAGCTCTTCTTCATGGGAAACGATATAGAAATAAACCTGCGAAAGAGCTAAGGCATCATAAAGAGGATTGTGTTGTTTTCCCTCAAAAGAAAGAGAGAACTTATCCCCAAGACGGGCTATCCCATAAGGTTTTCCGTTTTCATCAAGAAGTCTTTCTTCTAAATAAAGATAAAAGTCGAGAGCATTCTTCTTCACATGCCGAAGGAAATTGACTTCGGTCTCTTCTTCGGCATCGGTCGTATGAGAAAGGATCTTCTGGTCCAAGGGACCATAATGAAGATACTTTTTATGATACGGGCGGAGAAGATTACTCACTTCCTTAACGACTTCCTTATAGCCTTTTCCTTCTCTCTGAAGTTGAAAAGAAGAAATACCGGTTATCTCCTCTACGACTTTTCCGATAGGCTCTTTGTTCTTGATCAAAGAAGAATACGTGAAATCCGGTTTCTTCGAAAAAGGAAGCAAAGAAGAAGGATCCTTCTTATACGCGACTAAGCCAAGCGCAATCGCGGTATGGGAAAACTCCGTCCCTTCGAAATCAAAGAAGACCAAAAGGTCCGATCCGTCTAACTTCTGATGCAAGAGAGGAAACGACATGCTATTCTCCGAGATGAAAATCCTTCAGCTCGTCACTCATGGCGCTAGGATTGGTGGAAAGCTCTAAGATACGGAAAAGATGTTTTGTCTCTTCCTCCCCGAGAATCTGAAACCATCCGGCAAAAAGATACATCATCTGCATATCACAACGGTGCAAGAATCCTAACCCTTCCTGGGTGACATTGACATAGACCTGACGGCGGTTGTCCTGATCGAGATCGCGCTGGATATAGCCTTTCTGTTCGAGGATGCGGAGATTAGCGGCGATATTGGGTCTTGATTCCTTCAAAGCATCGGCTATCTCCGAAGGATGAGCGTTTTCATGCTTTTTGAGATACTGCATGATTCGGTAATCGGCCTGGAAAAGACCCAAAAAGAGATCGAGTTCTCCTAAGTCTCTGGCTTTGTTGAGATATTTCATGAGGGTCTCGACTTTCTTCTGCAGTTCTTCGTTTTCAATCGGATTCGCTAACGGTGTATTTTCAGCCATAAGCCACCTCCTGCTTTTGGCTCCATTATACCAAAACAAAGCTCAAATAGTTAAATCTTCTAATTGTTTGAAAGACATTAGAAAAGCCTGCCGAAGCAGGCCTTTCTATGTCTATAGGAGAAGATTTACTTCTGCAGATATTCGTCAATCGCCTTAGCGGCTTTACGGCCGGCACCCATCGCAAGGATTACGGTCGCTGCACCGGTAACGGCATCACCGCCGGCAAAGACACCATCCTTGGTGGTCTCATTGGTCTCTTCGTTGACGATGAGACAGCCGTGCGGATTGGTCTCAATACCCGGAGTGGTCGCTTTGATCAGCGGGTTCGGGGAAGTACCGATAGCGATGATGACACAGTCGCAGGGAATCGTGTAGATGGCTTGAGGATCCTCTTCGAGAGAGACCGGAACCGGTCTTCTACGGCCGGAGGCATCGGGTTCCCCGAGCTTCTGTTTCTGAACACGGATACCCGTGACACAACCGTAGTTCGGGTTGAATTCCGGAGAACGCGGAGACGGAGAACCGGTTCTATCTTCTAAGATCTCGACCGGATTGCGGAGCAGATCGAAGACGACACCTTCTTCCTCCGCGTGTTCGACTTCCTCTTTACGGGCCGGAAGTTCGGCTTTGGAACGGCGGTAGACACAGGTGACTTTCTTAGCACCTAAACGGAGAGGAGTACGGCAGGCATCCATCGCGACGTTACCACCGCCGACGACAACGACGTTCTTGGCGTGTTCGATCGGAGTGTGGCTTCCTTCCTGATACGCCTTCATGAGGTTGACACGGGTGAGGAATTCGTTAGCGGAATAGACGCCTTTCGCATTTTCTCCGGGGATACCTAAGAAACGCGGAAGACCGGCGCCGGTTCCGACGAAGCAGGCTTCGAAATGATATTCCTTCATCAGTTCATCGATGGAGAGGACTCTACCGATAACCATATCGGTGAGGATGGTGACACCCATTCTCTTGAGTCCTTCGATTTCGTTCTGAACGATGGCTTTCGGAAGACGGAATTCCGGAATACCGTACATCAAGACACCGCCGGCGACATGGAGCGCTTCAAACATGGTGACATCGTAACCGGCTTTCGCTAAATCGTAAGCGCAGGCTAAGCCCGAAGGACCGGAACCGATGATGGCGACCTTGTGGCCGTTCTTCTCGATTTCCGGAGTGACCGGTTTTACATGCTCCCGGTGATAATCGGCGACGAATCTTTCGAGTCTTCCGATACCGACCGCTTCGCCCAACCCTTTGACGACCATTTTGCCATCCGCATCTTTTTCGCGGACCGGCATCTTGGCGCGAAGGCAGTTCTTCTCGCACTGGCTCTCCTGCGGGCAGACACGTCCGCAGACTGCCGGAAGCGAAGAGGACTGAGTGATGATCTGATAAGCTTCTTCAAATTCGCCCTGAGCAATTTTCGCGATGAAGGCAGGGATGTTGATGTGAACCGGGCATCCGGGGACGCAACCAGGATTCTTGCACTGCATGCAGCGTTTCGCTTCGTCGATCGCCATCTCCTCGGTGTAACCACGGGCGACTTCATCAAAGTTGTGACGGCGGACTTCCGGCGCCTGCGTCGGCATCGGGTTCTTCGTCGCTCTCATATTGAATGCCATAACTAGTTAGCCCCCTTAAGAAGATTGCACTCGTCGTCGTACTTCTTTCTCTCCCAGCTGCGATACATCGTATTTCTTTCCGCAGCGGAATCGTAATCGACTTCCCAGCCATCGAAGTCCGGGCCATCGACACAGGCAAACTTCATCTTGCCACCGACTAAGACACGGCAGCAACCGCACATACCAGTACCATCGATCATGATCGGGTTCATGCTGACGACGGTCTTGATGTTGTACTTCTTAGTGAGAAGAGCGATGTTCTTCATCATGACGATAGGGCCGATTGCGATGACTTCATCGAATTCATTGTCTTTCCCCTGTCTTAAGAGGATTTCGTCCTCAAGGCCTTTCGTGACAAAGCCCTGGGTTCCCCAAGTGCCATCATCGGACATCTTGATGAACTTGTTGGAAGCTTCTTCAAATTCCTTTTCGAGGATGACGAGATCCTTGTTGCGGAAACCGGCGACCGAGCAGACATCGGCACCGAGCTGATGAAGCTTATAGGCTAATGGATAAGCGATCGCGCATCCGGCACCGCCGCCGACGATAGCGACATGCTTAAGACCTTCCAGTTCGCTAGGTTTTCCTAACGGACCGACGAAATCGGCTAAGCTCTCCCCGACCTTGATCTGGTTGAGTTCAAGAGTAGAAGCACCGACGATCTGATAGATGATCGTGACGGTCCCTTTTTCCGGATCTGTACCGGCGACGGTAAATGGGATACGTTCGCTATCGGCATAGGTGCGGAGAATGATGAACTGACCAGGTTGTGCCTTCTTGGCGACGAAAGGAGCTTCGATAACCAAACGAGTGATCGTCGGGTTGAGAATATCCTTCTCTACGATTCTGAACATTGAGGTACCTCCTGTTTCTGATGGATATTGTAGATTAAATGAAAGGGCTTATCTAGACGAAATTTACTTGTATTAATCGATTTCGAGAAAAATATAGGGGTTTCAGGGAAGATTACTGCGCAGAAAAGGAAGGTGAGACAGGAAAAGAGCAGGAAACGCGCACTCCCCTCTTCTAAAAGAAAGCTTAAAGAAGTTTGTTTTCTAGTTCAAAAAAAGGTATTAAGAAGATATAATAAGGCACGTAGGAGAAAGCCTATGCCTGTAAAACTTCTGCTCGATTCCAATAAGGTCTATCACAAAGTCTTTGAAGGTTCTAAACCTGGTTACGATGCGCTTCAGGTGGATTCTTTTTTGGATATTGTCATCAAAGACTACGATACGTTTGCTTCTTATGTCGCGGTGACCGATCAGGAGATCAGCAATCTGAAAGCGAAAGTCGATGTTCTGACAAGTCAGCTTTCGAAAGCCCAGGCCGAAAAAGCCAGTCTTGAAGCGAAGATGGGAGAAATCTCCTCCCATGAAGACACTTCCTTGAACAATCTCGAATTGCTCCGGAAGATCTCGGCTTTAGAGAAAGCTCTATCGAAACTCGGCGTGAATCCTACCACGATCGAAGAGAATCTTTGATTTTCATCCGGCCCGGATGACTGCTGGAAGAGCAACTTTGTTGCGACCTTCCAGAGGAAAGTCCATGCTCGCGCTTCCTGTGACGGAAGCAGTGTCTGTGCAAGGCTAATCAATAAGCCTTGGCTAGGAGGAGTCCTAGACGGCGGAAGAGGACCTAAAGCGAAAGCCATGGTGCTTCTTCTTGAAAGCTCCACAGTGACGAAACGGAGAGAAATCTCCGGAATGAAACGACGGAAAGCCCCACAAGCGAGAAACCTAAATTTTGGTAAGGGAAGTCTCAAAGAGGAATAAGAACTCCGAAAGACAGGTGCTTGCACCTAGATAAATTGTCATCCTCGACAAAACATGGCTTACAGGGTCGGAACTCAAATTCTCTTTTTTACGAAAAAAGAACAGGGAAAAGAAAAATGAATCTACCGAACCGAATTACGTCTATCCGCTTAATCGTAACTTTTTTGTTGATTTTCCTTTTCTCTTTGGAACTCATCCCCGGTGCTGCTTCCCGTTGGGCCGGAGAACTTGTTATCGCCGGTTTCCACTGCGGTTTCAGTTGGATTGATTTGGTCTCTGCGATTCTCTTCGGCGGTGGTGCTATCACCGATGCCATCGACGGCCATATCGCAAGAAGCCGTCATCTCATCACCAACTTAGGAAAATTCCTCGATCCTTTAGCCGATAAATTCTTAGTCGATTCTTCTTTTATTCTCCTCTGTGCCAGAACCGATTTCAGCGGTCATCATCAGGTTCTTCCTTTCTTAGTCGTTCTCTTCATCGGAAGAGACTTAGCGATGGATGGCTTACGTATCTTAGCTTCCGGACAAGGAAAAGTCTTAGCCGCCAATATCTACGGCAAAGTCAAAACGGCGATTCAGATGGCTCTGATCCCGATTCTTTTCCTCAACGGCTTTCCCTTCTCTCTCTTCAACTTCACCGGTGGCTTAGACGCCTGGATGAATACGCGTTGGGAATACACCTATATCCTCACCAATACTCTTACGGGTATTTCTTTATTCTTCTCGCTTTTATCGATGGTGATTTATTTTGTGCAGAATAAAGATGTCTTGAAGGAGGAGAAAAAATAGCTATGGAACGGAAAGATCTGCTCGAACTTTTAGTCAAGAAGAATCTCACTCTCTCCTGCATGGAGAGTCTTACCGGAGGTTTATTCGCCTCGACTTTCACTTCGATTCCGGGCGCTAGCCAAGTCTTCTTAGGCGGAGCTGTCACTTACCAGGACAAAGTCAAAGAGGAATTCGGTGTCAGCGAAAGCGTCGTCAAACAATATGGGGCAATCTCGAAAGAATGTGCCAAAGAGATGGCTCTCAACGCTTCCTTGTTCTTCGGTAGCGATGTTGCTGTCTCCTTCACAGGCAACGCCGGACCCGATGCTCAGGAAGGTAAACCGGTCGGGCTTGTCTATATCGGCATCAAGGTGAAAAATGCTGTTTCCGTCTACGAACTCCACCTCACCGGAGAAAGAAACTTCATCCGCCGACAGTGTGTCGACTTCGCCTTTGAAAAACTCATTGAAAAAATTTCTGCCTTAGATGGAACAAAAAACGTTCTCCAAGACAATATATCTAATGAGAAGGAGTAAAACTCAAAATGGCAAAAACCAAAGCAGTCAATGCGGCGCCGGAAACTGACCCGGCTCAGGCGGAGAAAGATAAGGCCGTCGAAGCGACCTTAAAAGATATCCGCTCCTATTTCAACGACAAGGGCATCATCATGAAGATGTCCGAACAGCCGACTGTCGATGTCGGAGTGATCCCCACCGGATCTCTTTTGATCGATGCCGCTTTAGGAGTAGGTGGTTATCCGAGAGGAAGAATCGTCGAAATCTATGGTCCGGAATCTTCCGGTAAGACGACCCTTGCTCTGGAAGCGATTGCCCAGGTGCAGAAATTAGGTGGAAGAGCTGCCTATATCGATGCCGAACATGCGATCGACCCCGAATATTCGAAAGCCTTAGGCGTCAATGTCGATGACCTTATCCTTTCCCAGCCGGACTATGGCGAACAGGCGATGGAAATCGTCGATATGCTTGCCAAATCCAACGCGATCGATCTCATCGTCGTCGATTCCGTCGCTGCCTTGATCCCTAAGGCAGAACTCGAAGGGACTTTCGAAGATTCTTCCGTCGGCTTACAGGCGCGTCTCATGTCGAAATCGCTCCGTAAGCTTGCCGGTGTCTTAGCAAAATCCAACTGCACCGTCATCTTCATCAACCAGCTCCGTGAGAAAGTCGGTGTCATGTACGGTAACCCGGAGACGACAACCGGTGGCCGTGCCTTGAAGTTCTATGCGACAATCCGTATCGAAATTCGCAAGGCCGAACCGATCAAACAGGGCGATAAAGTCTTAGGAAACTATGTCAATGTGAAGGTCGTCAAGAACAAGGTCGCCCCGCCGTACCGTTCCTGCAAGGTCGAACTGATCTACGGAAAAGGTATCCTGCTCGACCATGAACTTGCGACTCTCGCGGTCGATTTCGGAATCATCGAAAAATCCGGTTCCTGGTTCTCCTATCAGGGAGAAAGACTTGGCCAAGGTATCACATCTGTCTTCGATTGGATGAAAGCCAACCCCGACATCTCCTCAAAAATTGAGGATGCTGTGAAAGCCAAGATGGGCAATAAGCCGGTACCTCCGGCCGAAGACGATCCGGGTGACGAAACACCGGAAGAAAACTGAAGCAGTCAAGGAAGGGAATCTCACAAGTGGGGTTCCCTTTTTCTATCGGAGAAGAAAGGGAGCATTAGACAACCGATACAATTCCGAAAGTTTTCCTCCGAGGAAGAGGGGTGTTGGTTTATAATAGGTCGACACGAAGTTACTCGCTTTGTGTTTAATATAGAAAAGATTTGTTGTAAGATTCTGCGGAAAAGATATAGATTTTCTACTTTTTTTCTTCAAAAATTATCTTTTTCTCCTATAAAATCAAAAATCTTTCTTAGACCGAGTAGGTTTACGAGCGGTGAACCTTTTTTATGCCGACCGCTCAGAAAGGAACATTTTATGACCACTTTAGCTTGGGTGTTCTTAGCCCTGATGATCGTCGCCATCCTCGTCGCTATCGGTGCTATCCTCTTCCCCTTCTTCCAGAAGAAAAGAGCCAGTAAGACCGCCGAGAAGATCGTCGATGATGCTAACGTCAAAGCCGAAAAGATATTGGCTAACGCCAAGATCGAAGGAAAGAACACCGTCGATGAGATGAAGAAGAATGCCGATAAGGATATCGCGGAGCGTAAACAGACGATTGTCGCCAGTGAACAGAAACTCGATAACCGCGAAGCTGCTCTCGATAAGAGAGAAGATGCAATCATCTCCCGCGAAGCCCAGATCGACCAGAAGAGAAGTGAATACGAACAGAAGATCGCCGCTTTAGATGAGAAGGATAAGGATTTGCAGACGAAGATCGATTCCATCATCGTCGAACTCCAGAAAGTCGCCAATATGTCGATTGAAGACGCGCAGAAGGAGTTGATGGCCCGCGTCGAAGAAAAAGAGATGAAGAGAATCGCTCTTTATAAAGAGCAGATGGAAGAGGAAGCTCAGTCTCAGGCCGAAGATAAAGCTAAGACCTTACTTGCCCTTTCGATGGAGAAGTATGCTCAGGATGTCACCTGCGAACATAACTCCTCGACCGTCGCTCTTCCTTCCGATGAGATGAAGGGAAGAATCATCGGCCGTGAAGGTCGTAACATCAAGTCGATGGAACAGCTCTTCGGTGTCTCTTTGATCATCGATGATACCCCGGAGACTCTCACGGTCTCCTGCTTCGATCCTATCCGCCGTGAGAAAGCAAAGCTCACTTTGGAAGCTTTGATCCGCGATGGCCGTATCCAGCCTGGCAGAATCGAAGACCTCTATACCAAGATCAGTCAGGAATTCGACGATTCGCTCCGCCGTATCGGCGAACAGACCGTCTTTAAGCTCGGTTTACCGCGTATCAACGCCGGCCTCTATCCTTATATCGGTAGACTCAAGTACCGTACTTCCTATGGTCAGAACGTCCTCGACCATTCGATCCAGGTCGCTTACCTCGCTTCCGTCATGGCTAGCGAATTAGGTCAGGATCCGGTGATGGCAAAACGCGCCGGTCTTCTCCACGATATCGGTAAATCAATCGATGCCGAACAGGAAGGAAGCCATGTCCAGTTAGGTAGCATGCTCGCCAAGAAATTCGGTGAGCCGGATGTCGTCATCAACGCAATCGAATCCCACCACGGCGATGTGCCGAAGAAGTACATCATCTCCGAACTTGTCACGGCTGCCGATACGCTCTCTGCCGCCCGTCCGGGTGCCAGAAGTGAAACCCTTGAGACCTATATCAAGCGTCTGGAACAGCTCGAGACCATCTGCAAATCCTTCGACGGCGTTCAGTCGTCCTATGCCTTGCAGTCCGGTCGTGATGTCCGCGTCATGGTCGTACCGGAGAAGATCTCGGATGAAGACGCCAAGGTCTTAGCCGTTCAGATCCGCGACAAGATCGAAAGCGATATGCAGTTCCCCGGCCAGATCAAGGTCTCGGTCATCCGTGAGACGAGAGCGGTCGAAATCGCAAAGTAGGTCCTGTGATGAAAAGTCAGATCCGCTTGCTCTTCCTCGGTGATATCGTCGGGCCGTTAGGAAGAAAAGCCGTGAAGAAGTATCTTGCTTTCCATAAGGAAAAAGACGGGATTGATTTCGTTATCGCCAACGGCGAAAACACTACCCACGGTCATGGGCTCAGCTACGATCATTATCTTGAACTAGTCAACGACGGTATCGATGTTCTTACTTCCGGAAACCATTTCTTCGGGGCTAGCGATGCTTTACGGAAAGCCGATAGCATGCCAAACGCTCTTCGCCCTTATAACTTCGATCCTTCGGTTCCGGGAAAAGGAAGTGCTCTCTTCACTACCAAAGACGGTTTTCCGATAAGAGTTACAAACCTCATCGGAAGAGTCTTCCTCAACGGTGCCCAGAGCAATCCTTTCTACGCCTTAGATGAGATCCTCAGGATGGACGAAGGAAAGAGAATCATCCACTTCGTCGACTTCCATGCGGAAGCTACCGCGGAGAAAAGATGTCTTGCCGAATACGGAGACGGAAGAATCACCGCTTTGATCGGAACCCATACCCATGTGCAGACAAACGATCCTCATCTCTTGAATAAAGGCACATTCTTCCTCAGCGATGCCGGGATGAACGGCGCTTACGATTCTTCCTTAGGAGACGATGTGACAGGCGCGATGATGCGTACGATGACCGGAATCCCGCAGAAGTACGATGTCCCTAGAGCCGGTAAGATGCTGGTAAACGGTGTTCTTCTTGATATCTCTACGGATACTTGCCAGGTAGTCTCTTATCACCTTATCAACGAGACACTCGAAGACGATTGATAGAATCTTTCAACAGCCACGAAGCACTGCGCCGTGGCTGTTTTCTTTGGTCAAAGAAGTTGCGAAGACAGGGGAGATTTCCTTATTTTCAGAGAATCTGGCAACAAATGTCATGCTAGTTCTTTGTCGTTTGCCTAAAAACGTAAAAGACTTATCGGAAGGCAAAGGGGGAATTTGCCCATGTTTGCGTGATTCTGCATTGTAAACAGGTCAAAAACTTGTATAATGAATAGCAGGAAAGAAGGTTACCCTAAATGACAACATTAAAGGCAAGTGGAAACACTCAAATTCAGAAATTAGCTGGTGCGATTGCTGGCAACATCCGTCAGGAAGGTGCTGTTCAGATCTCTTTGGTCGGCGCTTCGGCGCTCAATCAGGCAATCAAGGCCTGCATCGTTGCTAGACGTTTCTTAAAGGACGATCAGACTCCGTCCGATATCGTTGTTCAGCCGGAGTTCTTAATGCAGAACTTCTCTGAGCCGTCTGCTACCGAAAGCAGAGAAGTCACCACCATCATGCTCCACATCAAGAAGACCGAGTTCGATCCGAACAATGCGGTCTCCTCGGATGTTCCGCAGCACGAAGAAGCCAAGTAAAGAGTTCTTCCGATGAAAAAGACCCGTCTCGTCTCCCTTCCTAATCTAAAGGAGGCTGCGAAACGGAATCCGGAAGAGAAAAGTCTGGTTGAAAAGGTTGATAGCAAACCTACGTCTTTCCTTGTCTCTTGGGGGCAGGGAAAGACGTTTTGCATTCGTACCTATGGTTGCCAGGCAAACGTCCGTGATTCCGAGATTCTGCGCGGCTATCTTCTTGCTCTCGGCATGAAGGAGCAGGAAGAGTTTTTAGGTGCTGATCTGATTCTTTTCAATACCTGCGCGATCCGTGAAAATGCCGAGAATCATCTTTATGGAGAACTCGGTAGAGCCAAAGAGGCCTATGAAAAGAATCCCGAAACCATCATCGGGGTCTGCGGATGCGTGATGCAGGAAGAGTTTGCCGTCAAATACATCCTGCATCATTTCCCGTTTGTCTCTCTGATCTTCGGAACCAACAACCTCACGAATTTCTATTCTTTACTCGATGATTGCTTGGAACATAACGAAAACATCGTCGATGTCCGCTCTAATTCCGACCTGGTTCCGGAAGGTCTTCCGGAAGGAAGTCAGGCAAGAGAATCGAAAGTCACGGCTTTCGTCAATATCATGTACGGATGCAATAAGTTCTGCACCTATTGTATCGTTCCTTTCACCAGAGGCAGAGAACGCAGCCGGAAGGCCGAAGATATTCTTGCCGAGGTCAATTGCCTCAAGGAGCAAGGATATAAGCAGGTCACTCTGCTTGGACAGAACGTCGATGCCTATGGAAAAGATTTCGGAGACGATTATGCCTTTGCTTCTTTATTAGAGAAAGTAGCTCAGACCGGAATCGAACGCGTCCGTTTTGTCACTCCTTATCCTTCCGATTTCCGCGTCGAAGTCTTCGATGTGATGGCAAAGTATAAAAACATCATGCCTTTCCTTCATCTTCCGATTCAATCGGGAAGCAATTCCGTCCTCAAGAGAATGAACCGCCGATACACCAGAGAGCAGTATCTGGAGATCGTCCATCAGTTGAGAGAAAGATTACCGGATGTCTTCCTATCGACCGATATCATCGTCGGTTTCCCGAACGAGACCGATGAAGAATTCGAAGAGACACTCTCTTTAGTGAGAGAAGTCCGTTACGATGCCGCTTATACGTTCATCTTCTCTCCGCGCCCTGGAACCCCGGCTTACTTCATGAAAGATAAGACGCCGATGGAAGTGAAGCATAAGCGTTTCGATGCTTTGAAAGCTCTGATCGATGAACAGGCTACCACCCGTGCTAACGAGTTTGTCGGAAAGGATGTAGAGGTTCTCTTTGAGAAGGTATCGGAAAAAGATCCTTCCAGAATCTCCGGTTATGATCCTCATAACAAGCTTGTCCATGTCAAAGGAGATGCTTCTTTGATCGGCCAGATCCGTAAAGTCCATATCACCGAGAGTCACACCTATTCTCTTTTAGGAGAGCTCATGGATGAAGATTGAAGATTGCCAAAAAGAAGCCGAGAAGCTTCTCGAAGATTTCAAAAACCTTGACCTTGTAAAAAGGTATCAGGCAGCAAAGAAATCCTTAGAAGAGAATGAAAGACTCTCTCTTCTCAAAAAGGAAAGAGAAGACCTTCAGCATTCTCTCCGTTTCTTCACCGGAGAAGAAAAAAAAGAAGGCTTCGAAAAAGCAAGAGAACTGGAAAAGCAATATCAGGAAGATCCGTTAGTCATCAACTACGAGACGCTCAAAGAAGAAGTCTATCAGCTCCTTGCTCCTTTGACGGAAGCAAATCTCTGATTCTCTTAGATACGTATTCTCTCTTTTGTAGGTTAGCGCTTCGCTTTCCTTGGAAGAGAGATTTTTCTATAATAAAAAGAACTCATTTTCACAGAGGAATTATGGCAAAAACAACGAAGAAGGAAGAGACCTTCACCCCGATGGTGGAGCAGTATCTCTCTTTTAAGAAACAATACGGATCGATCATCCTTTTCTTCCGCATCGGCGATTTCTATGAGATGTTCCTTGACGATGCTCAGATCGCCAGCAAGGAACTCGAGCTTTTCTTGACCAAGAAAGCCTGCGGAAACGGCAAATTCATCCCGATGTGCGGTATTCCCCATCACGCCTATCTCCAGTACGCCCAGAAGCTCATCGACCGCGGCTATAAAGTCGCTATCGTCGAACAGGTCGAAGACCCGAAACTCGCTAAGAAGCTTGTCAAACGTGATGTCATCCAGATCATCACTCCAGGTGCTAACCTCGATGTCTCGACCAATGAGAATAACTATATCGCTTCCTTAGAGAACACGCCGAAACAGGCCTTTTTAGCCTACGCCGATATCTCGACCGGTGAGATGAAAGTCATCTCCTTAGAAAGCAGCAAAGAAAGAATCCTGGAAAAGCTTCTCTCTTTGGAGATCAAGGAACTTGTTCTTCCGACCGATATCGATGCTACTTTAGCGGTATATCTGAAAGAGAATTCTAACGTCTGTCTTTCTTACTATAACGATACGACCGTCTCGCTTGAGACCGATCCTCTCTTTGCCAATTTAGCCGATCCCCGTGAAATCAATGCCGCTGCCCGCCTTTATAACTACCTCAAGAACATGGAGAGACGTGATCTCACCTATTTCAAACCGGCCGTGAACCTGATGGAGCAGAAGACGATGAAGATCGATTACTCCGCCCAGGCCAACATGGAATTGGTCAAATCCTTAGACGGTAAGACCTTCGGAACTCTTTACTGGTTATTGAATCAGACGAAGTCTCCGATGGGTGCCCGTTATCTAAAAGCCCAGATCGTCGCTCCTTCGGCTTCCCAGAAGGAGATTGAACGGAGACTCAATCTCACCGACGGCTTCGTCCGCCATTATCTCGAACGGGAGAACCTCCGCAAAGATCTCGATTCCGTCTTTGATATGGAACGTCTTATCGCCCGTATGGGTTATGAAAACTGCAACGGCCACGATCTTCTTCAGCTCAAACGTTCCTTGCAGGTTATCCCGGCTTTGAAGAGGGACTTAGCTCCAATCACCGATGTTCCGGAGCTGAAGGAAATCGCCACCAACTTAGGAGATTACGATCAACTTGTTTCTCTGTTAGAGAAGTCTATCTCCGAAGATTGTCCTTTAACCATCACCGAAGGGGGTATCTTCAAAAAAGGATATAATCCTCAGCTGGATGAACTCATCGACTTAACCAGCGACGCCAAAGAGTGGATCGCACAGCTTGAGCAGAAAGAAAAGGAACGCACCGGTATCAAGAACCTCCGTGTCGGCTATACGACGGTCTTCGGTTACTATATCGAAGTCAGTGCCGGACAGGCCAATCTCGTCAAGCCGGAATACGGTTATATCCGTAAACAGACCCTGACCACCGGGGAACGTTACATCACTCCGGAACTCAAAGAGAAGGAAGACCATATCTTAAGAGCCAAAGACGAGAGAATGTCCTTGGAATATAAGCTCTTCAAGGAACTGCGGAAGACGATTTCCCAGTACACCGATTCGATTCAGAGAACTTCGAACGCTCTTGCCGAACTCGATTATTTCCTCACGCTCGCTTTTGTTGCCAGTGAGAATAACTATGTCCGTCCTCATTTCAACGGCGAAAACGAAGTGAGAGTCATCGAAGCAAGACATCCGATTCTCGAAAAAGCGATGCCGGGATCTCTCTTTGTCGCCAATGACTACCTCATCGATAAAGATACCGATGTCCTCATCATCACCGGTCCGAATATGGGTGGTAAATCCACCTATATGAAGGAGTTCGGCCTGATCGTGATACTCGCGCAGATCGGTTCCTTTGTTCCGGCGAAAGAATGCTCGCTTCCGGTTTTCGATTCTCTTTATACCCGTATCGGCGCTAGCGATAACCTCATCAAAGGTCAGTCGACCTTTATGACCGAGATGAGTGAAGTTGCGGAGGCTCTGCAATCGGCTACTTCTTCTTCGCTATTCCTCTTTGATGAAATCGGAAGAGGTACCGCTACCTTTGATGGTATGGCAATCGCTCAATCCATCATCGAATATATCGTCACTCACGTCCATGCAAAGACTTTCTTCTCCACCCATTATCACGAGATTACGAAACTCTCCGAGAAGATTTCTGCTGTGAAGAATATCCACTGCGAAGTCAGTGAGGACAATGGCAAAGTCACTTTCCTTTACAAGATGAAGGAAGGGAGCATGGATAAATCCTACGGTGTCAATGTCGCCCGTCTTGCCGGACTTCCCGATGAAATCACCGACCGTGCCGAGGAGTTATTGACTTCCTTAGAACAGCAGTCTGCCGTCAAGAAAGATCAGATCCGCGAAATCAAGAAAGAGCCGGAGCAGAAAGATGAACTGAGAGAAGAGATCAAGCATCTCAACCCGATGGCACTTTCCCCGCTCGATGCACTTAACTATCTCATCGATCTGAAGAAGAGGGTCAAATAATGTCTGTCATCCATCTGATGAAGCCGGAACTGGCTAACCTCATCGCCGCCGGTGAAGTCATCGAACGTCCTGCCAGTGTCGTTAAGGAGCTTGTCGAAAACTCTATTGATGCCGGTTCGAAAAACATCTATGTCGGTGTCACCGATGCCGGAAAAGGCACCATCCTTGTCAAAGACGATGGATGCGGTATGGATCGGGAAGACGCTAAGGCCTGTTTTTTGCGTCATGCTTCCAGTAAGATAAGAACCGAATACGATCTGAACCGAATCCATACGCTCGGCTTCCGCGGCGAAGCTATTCCTTCGATTGCCTCTGTTTCAAAGATGACTCTTACTACTTCGACTGGGGAAGGAGCAGGAACGAGAGTCGAAAGTGCGCCGAACGAAGATCTTCAGGTTTTCGATGCGCCTTCGAGAAAAGGCACTGTCTTTGAAGTGCGGGATCTTTTCTTCAATACTCCTGCCCGTCTCAAGTATCTGAAATCCGCACAGGTTGAAACCTATGCAATCATCGAGATGGTCGAACATCTCGCTTTAGGTTTTCCGGGTATTTCTTTCTCTTTGGCTATTGATGGGAAAGAAGTGTTACGCACTTCGGGTAGAGGAGATCTTTTAGAAACGATTCAGAAGATCTACGGAAACATCATCGCCCAGTCTCTTTATCCGGTTCTATACGAAGGTGTCGCTTTCTCTTTCCGCGGATATATCTCAAAACCGGAGATCAACTATTCCCGTAGAAAAGATATGCTGACTTTCCTCAATCACCGCTGCATCTACGATTACAAGATCAATAAAGCGGTAGAGGAAGCTTATAAGGATTATCTTCCTCCGCTCCGTTATCCTTTTACGGTCTTGGAACTGGATCTCGATTCCTCTTTGGTCGATGTCAATGTTCATCCGACCAAGAAGGAAGTCCGTATCTCTTTAGAAGAGGATATCGCAAGGGAAGTGAAAGGGCAGATTCTTGAGGTCCTAGAAAAGAAGAAACCCATTTATTATTCCTCCCAGGATCAGAAGTCTCTTTCTCTGACCAAGGAAGATGAACTTTTCGATACTTCCTCGTTAAAAGAAAAAGAAGTCCAGGCGAACGAAGTCCGTAACGACTATAGCGATGTAAAGCCTCTGATTCCGGAGAAACAGCCTCAGTATTTCCAGGATTCTCTTCCTTTTAAACCGACCTATGAAGCCTATGCTCCTAGCAAAGATGCTCCGATAAAACAGGAGAAGAAAGACGAAGAAGCACCGAAGAAAGATGTTCCGCAGCAGGGAATTGAGGATGTGCTCAAAGAACCGGTTCATACCGGAGAATACTATTACGATACGATTTTTGATAAAGAAGAAATTTCCTATAAGCTTCCGGAGATGCATCCGATTGGGCAGGTGCTGAAGACCTATCTCATCTGCGATGGCATCGATTGCTTCTATCTGCTGGATCAACATGCCGCAGCCGAACGTATCAACTATGAGAAGACGGAAGCTCTTTTTGCTTCGGTCCGCTCCCGCATCGTTCCTCTTTTTCCGATTCTGATTGAACTTTCTCCGAAAGAGAAGATCAATTACGATGATGCCCATAAAGCCCGTCTTGCTTCTCTTTCGATCATCACCGAAGAGTTCGGCGATAACACCATCAAGGTCAGTGAGCTTCCTTCTTTCCTAGCCGAAAGGAACGACGAAGAGGTGATCCGGGACTGTGTCCACGCCTGTCTCAACGACGAAGAAGCAGACCCGGTGGGTCTTCTCCATCTGACGATTGCCAATATCGCCTGCAAGAAGTCGATCAAGGCAAATCACGATATGTCTCTCAATGAGATGGAAGCTCTGATCCGCGACTTGAGCAAATGCCGTAACCCGGCTAACTGTCCTCACGGAAGACCGACCATCATCAAAGTAACCCGTGCCGATATTGAGAAGATCTTTAGGAGGAGCGGATTCTGATCTACGTTCTTTTAGGCCAGACGGCCTCGGGAAAAACCTCGTTAGCTCTTTCTCTGGCACGGAAGTTTTCGCTTCCGATTCTTTCAGCGGATGCCTATCAGTGTTACAAGATGATGCAGGTAGGAACCGATAAACCGAGCAGAGAAGAAGTAGAAGGACTGGATTATTCTTTCTACGATGAATTCACTCCGAATCAGGATATCTCGGTTCTTGATTTCCAGAAGGAAGGAAGAACAAAGATCGAGGAATGTGAAAAGAAAGGAAAAGACCTCCTTGTGGTAGGTGGTACTTTCCTTTATGTCAAAGCTCTTCTTTTCCCTTATTATTTTCCGAAAGAGGAGAAGGTTCCTCATAAAAGCAAGTACGATTCCTACTCTTTAGAAGAGATGCAGGAAGAACTGAAAAAGAGAAGCCCGGAAACCTATTCTCTTATCGACACCAAGAATCCACGCCGTGTGATACGGGCGTTAGAGCAACTGGATGACGGAACGAAGAGAGAAGAGATTCTTTCGCAGAACAACGGAAAACCTCTTTATCCCTGTAAGTTCTACGGGATTCAGATCGATAAAGACGAAGGCAATAAAAAGATCGATGACCGCATCGATAAAATGGTAAAAGACGGGCTTTTCGAAGAAGCCAAGAAGCTTTATCTTGCTTATCCGATCTCCTCAAGGCCTTTCTCGACAATCGGTTATCAGGAGATTTTCGCCTGCTATAAAGAAGGAAAAGAGCCAGATGAAACTACGATTGCCTTGATTAAAACCCACACCCATCAATACGCCAAAAAACAGCGCACTTTCCTCCGTCATCAGTTTGCCGATCTTCTGACTTTGGGAAGCAAAGAAGAAATCCGTTCTCTCTTAGAGAAAGAACTCAGTGAGAAAAGGGAGTAGCGAACCCACCTTTTTTGCGATAAGCTATCCCTAAGTTTGTTTTTCTTGGGGAGGAAAAAAGAATGGATTACGCGATTGCTCCGATTGCTGCAAAATTAGGTATTCCGGAAAAAGCTCTGATTCCGTTCGGTTACGATAAGGCAAAAGTAGATCTTCACCAATTTCACTTACCGGCCCGCAAAGGAAAACTCATCCTCTGCACCGCGATCACTCCGACCAAAGCCGGAGAAGGAAAAACCACCACGGCTATCGGTTTAGCCGATGGTCTTTCCTTACTGGGAAAACAGGTTCTTGCCTGCTTAAGAGAACCTTCTCTTGGCCCTGTTTTCGGTGTCAAAGGCGGAGGAGCAGGGGGAGGCGAAGCGACCCTTGTTCCGGAAGAAGATATCAACCTTCATTTCACCGGCGATATGCATGCAATCACCAGCGCCAATAACCTCATCGCCGCTTTGATCGATAACGAACTCTATCAGCATTCTCCACTTGATGTGGATCCTGAAAGAATCGTCTTCCCGCGCTGCATGGATATGAACGACCGTTCCTTACGTTCGATCACGGTCGCCGAAAACGATCCTCATACCGTCGCCCATTCTTCTTCTTTTGTCATCACCGCCGCCAGTGAAGTGATGGCCGTCTTTGCCTTAGCCAAAGACGAAGAAGACTTCCTTGACCGCATCGAAAATATCACGGTCGCTTATGCGAAATCCGGTAAGCCGATCTTCGTCCGTGATCTTGAATGCCGAGAAGCGATCCGTAAGCTTATGCACGTCGCTCTCTATCCGAACCTCGTCCAGACAAAATACCATACCCCTGCTTTAGTCCATGGTGGTCCTTTTGCCAATATCGCCCATGGCACGAACTCCGTTATCGCGACGGATTTAGGTCTCCGCTTAGCCGACTATGTCGTCACCGAAGGAGGCTTCGGTAGCGACTTAGGTATGGAGAAATATATGGATATCGTCTCTCCTATCGCTTCTTTCCATCCGGATCTTGTCGTCATGGTCTGCTCCATCCGTGCTTTAAAGCTCCACGGAGGAGTCAAGTTCGAAGACTTATCGAAAGAAGATGTTCCTGCTTTAAAGAGAGGTCTTAGCAACCTCGAACATCATCTTGCAGATGTTGCCGCTTATCACGTTCCGGCGGTTGTCGGTATCAACGAGTTCAAAGATGATACACCAGCCGAAATCGCCACTTTAGAAGAATTCCTCAAAGCAAAGAATGTTCCGTATGCTCTCAATTCCGCTTATCTCAATGGTCCTAAGGGAGCGGAAGAATTAGCCAAGACGGTTCTTAAGACTCTTGAGGAAAAGAAGAGCGAATATGCTCCTCTTGTCACCGAAAAAGATTCCTTCACCGAAAAGATCGATAAGATTGCAAAGACGATCTATGGTGCAAAAGATGTCGAGTATGCTCCTGGTGTTCTTGATCAGATTCATGAGATCGAAAAAGAAGGATACGGAAAATTCAGTGTCTGTATCTCAAAGACTCCGAACTCTTTATCCGATGATCCTCACCTTCTCAATGTTCCAAAAGACCATACGCTCCATGTTAAGAAGCTTCGTCTTTTCACGGGCGCCAAGTTCTTAGTTCCTTTGACGGGGGATGTCTTTACGATGCCGGGTCTTCCGAAAGTTCCGGCTTCGAAGAAGATGAATCGGAAATGACGCTCCTCTCTTGTAAAACCATACGTCCTCTTTTCCTCGAAGAGCTGAAGAAAGAAAGAGAGACAAGGAATATTTCTTTCTTTCTTTATTCTGCTAAGGAGGACTTCTCCGCCCAAGCTTATCTCCGCGGTATCAAGAAGATGTTAGATAGTCTTTCGATTCCTTATGTTGAGGATTTTCTTGACCTTAGTAAAAGCGAAGAAGAGAATCTTTCTCTTTTCCAAGAACATAGCAAAGGCAAAATGATTCTTTTAGCCCGTCCTCTGAAGGTTCCTTATGAGAAGAAGTTTCTTGCCTTGATCGGCCCGGATCAGGATCCCGATATGTTCCATCCCGAGAATGTCGGAAGGCTCTATCAGGGAGATCTGAATTATCTTCCGGCAACCGCTGCTTCGGTAAGAGAGATAATCTCTTTCTATAAGATTCCTACAGAGGGAAAAAGAGCTGTCATCCTCGGACGAAGCAATGAAGTCGGTTATCCTTGCTTTGCTCTTCTTAATAAGCTCAATGCGACGGTTTCTCTTCTTCATTCAAAGACCGAAGAAAGTGTCAAAGAAGACCTAGTCCGCAATGCCGATATCCTTGTCTTAGCTACCGGAAAAAGTGGACTTGTGAAACGAGAGTGGCTTTCTCCAAAGTGTGTCATTCTCGATTGTGGATTCTCGGCTCACGGAGGAGATCTCGGCTTTGTTCCGGAAGAAGGAGAAGTAGCCGCTTATACTCCCGTTCCCGGAGGAGTCGGTGCTCTTACTTCGCTCTGTCTTGTAAAGAACGCCTTCTTCCTTTCCAGCAAGTAACAAATTGTTGTTCTAGGCATCGCTTGGCGGTGTCTTTTTGTATGCCCTAAAAACTTTTTTCCGATTCTATGAAACAAAAACCCTCTTCCAAGACAATATCTATAGAGAAGGAGGAAGTATGATCACTTTTCAGGATGTTTCCTTCTCCTATGGGGAGAAAAAGCTTTTCCGACATCTGAGTTTCTCTTTTCCGGAGACTGGTTTTGTGGTGATTTTAGGTCGTTCTGGAAGTGGAAAAACAACTCTTTTATCGTTGCTTTCCGGTTTGCTTCTTCCTCAGGAAGGAAGAATCACGGGAGTCGATAAAAGCGATATTTCCTTTGTTTTCCAGTCTCCTTTGCTTCTTTCTTATTTACCGGTCAGAGAGAATGTCACTTTGGTCGATGTGTTTGACGGGGAAGAAAAAGACCCCGAGGAAGCTTTGAACTTAGTCGATATCAACCGTTATTCTGCAAAAAGTCCAAAGCAATTATCGGGAGGAGAACAGGTAAGAACCGCTATCGCCAGAGCTTTAGAAAAAGGTGCCAGCACCTTGATTCTCGATGAACCGACGGGACAACTCGATGAAAAAAGTTCCCTTGCTATCTATGAGAAACTGGAAGAACTGAGTCTTGACCATCTGATCATCCTTGTCACGCATGATGAAACAAGCGCTCCTCTTTTTGCTACCCATCTTTATGAACTGAAAAACGGAAAGCTGACTCTTCTCTTAGAGAAAGAAAACGGTCAAAACAAAAAGAAAAAGAAACGGGAAAAGAAAAGCCGTTCCTCTTCCGGGATGAATCTGAGAAGCAGTGTGAAACTCGCTCTCCCTTTTCTGAAGAAACATAAAAGAAGAGTTTTCTTTGCAGCGTTCTTCTTTGCTTTTACTCTTGCTCTTTCTTATCTCGGTTTCGATCTTCAGATTCATAAAGAAGAAGTCATCGCTTCTCTGTTTGAAGATTATTATGCAGGAGATGTAACAACTCTTTCGATGAAAAAGGAAGTGGCTCAGAGTGGAAGATTGCATCTAGAGAAGAAATCCTGTCCAGATGAGGAAGTAATCCGTTTTCTTTCTCTTTCTGTAGTTTATCCAAGTCTCACTTATTTTGTTCCGACTTATAACGAAGTGAATCTGGTAAAGAAAGATGTCGATTGCGCTTTCTATCCCGTGATTGAGGAAGATGCAAAGAAACTATCCTTAGGAAGGACGATTCAAGAAGCCGAAGAAGTTGTCGTCAACGAGTCTTTCTTAAGTGAATTCGAATTAGAAGCAAAAGAAGCTCTCGGTCTTTCTTTTCCTTTCGGTCATACGATAAGGATGAAATCTTCACATCTTGTTTCGGAGGATATTCTCTCTTTGGATTTCACTTTTAAGATTGTCGGAATATCGAAAGAGAGAAAAGCTTTCAATAGTGCAGCCGTCTATTATTCGCACCCACATATACTGAAAAAGATGAAGAAGCTTTCCTGTCCTGAAATATCGAAAGAGCTGGGAAGAAGAGTCAGTGCTTATAACCTGGTTTTGGAAGAGGAATTCAAAGAAGATGATTTCTGTGGACAGGCTTCTCTGTTCTTGAGTGATAGACCATCCGAAAAGAAGAAAGAAGCAGAGAAACACTTCGGAAAGAGAGTCTCGATCACTTCCCAACGCCTGCAGATTGAAGAAACTTCTACCGAGACTATCCGTTCTCTTCTTCAGATTCTGCTTCTTTTCTTCGGACTTAACCTGATTTCGGCTATCATGCTGGAGTTTCTTACGATTTATTCTCTATATCGAGAAAATCTCCGTTATTTTGCTTTGCTCAAAGTCTTTCATCCGGGAAAGAAAGACGTTGTCATTTCCGCTTTAGGTATCCAGCTTCTTTTCTTTGGTCTTTCGGTTTTCCTCTTTATTGCTCTCTCTATCCTAGGAGCAAGTCTTATCAATAGAGTCACTCTTTCTTTTTCTTATCCTGCCTTCTTTTCTCCTTTTGATGTGGTCTCTTATCTCGTGATGATTCTTCTTAATCTCTGTGGTTCTACTGTCGCTGCTTTATTCCCGTTAAGAAAAATCAAGGAAGACAAGATCAAACAGCAGTTAGAAGGAGAAGACTAAGATGATCGAAATAAAGCATCTTACAAAGCGTTATCCCACCAATAAAGAAGATACCTTGAAGGATGTCTCCTTTTCGTTAGGAAACACCGGACTTTGTTATCTCATCGGGAAATCGGGTTCCGGAAAATCCACTCTTCTCCATATCCTCGGGAAGATGGATAACGAATACCAGGGAAGCATCAAAGTGAACGGGCAGGAACTGAAAGAGATCAAAGACGAAGCTTATTACCGTTTTGCGACGGTCGGTTTTGTTTTTCAGTCTCTCAAGGCAGAAGAAAAAGAGACAGTCAAAGATAATCTTCTCCGTGCTTTAGCTATCACCGATTTATCGAAGCAGGAAAAAGAAGAAAGAATACGAAAGAGACTTGCTGAAGTCGATCTTTCCGAGAAAGAGAAAGCCAAGTTTCAGGATCTTTCCGGAGGAGAGAAGAAAAGAATTTCCTTAGTAAGAGCTCTGTTAAGAGAAAGTCCGATTCTTCTCTGCGATGAACCTCTTTCGAGTCTCAACCATGAACTGAGAGTCAAAATCACAGCACTGCTTGAAAAAGAAAGTCAGCATCGATTGGTCTTTGTCATCACCCACGAAAAAGAAGAAATACCGGATAGTGCAACGATCTATGAATTAGTGGACGGAAAAGTAAATCTAAAACGGGAAGGAAAGAAGACAAACGGAACACCTCTTTCTCCTACTTACCAGAGAAAGAAATTCTCCGGCTCTCCTTTCTATCATCAGCTTTGGCATCTTTTCCTAAGCAAAAGAGATCTCCTGGTCGTCACTTTGATGACCTTGATGATTGCTCTTTTCTCGATTTCCTTTTCTTTCCAGCTTTCCTTAGGAGTCTCTTCTGCCATGGTGAAATCGATGTCTTCCTATATGGAAGAAAACACCATGGTAGTAAGTCCGAAAGAGGAAGGTTTATTACGCTCTTCATTTGAGTCCGGAGATAGTGCGGAACTAGAAAGATTGCGACAGAAATATTCTCCTTATATCCTAGGTGTCTCTACCTTTTATCTGGATTCCTTCAACAACATATTTCATGAAAAACAGAGCCTGAAAGCACAGTTGGAAAACCGCTCTGTCTCTTTGCGTTCCTATTCCTTGGATTCCTTTCTCTCTTACCGCATGATCGAAGAAAATCCAGAGAAAATCTATGGGGAAATCAGCAACGACGAAGATGAAATCCTCCTCGCCGGAGATGAAGAGGTTGCTAATGCTCTCTATCAGCTTGTCTTTTCCTATGAACCGAGCAATTATCGGGAAGATACTCTCACCAAACTCGGAAATCAGCTTGCCGAAAATCCGGTCTCCCTCCTTCTGACAGCGAATAAAAGCGAATGGGGTTATGAGCAGAGCTACACTTTCAAGATCACGGGGTTCTCCCTAACGGAAAAACCTTTCTTACTTCATCCAAGCGAGAGCTTCGCTTCCCATTTTGTCAACGAAGTGATGCATTTCAAAGAGGTATTAAGAGAAGACGAGATTCCTTCTTCTCAGCCTTGGACGCTTCATAAAGTCGAAGGATTAAGGCTGAATCCCGATGCCATCGGAGATTTTCTTCCGCTCTTTTTAGGGGAAAAGAGTGCAGAGGATTATACTCTCATGCCTTTAAAAAGTGAGAACTACTATGTCGAAGAAGATAACCGCACCCATAACCATGTTGCTTTGGTAAAAGACTGTCTTCCGAAAGTGAAAAAGAGGGAGATAGAATCTTTTATCAAGACGCATGAAGGTCAGGTGAGTTCTTTGACCTATTCTTCGCCGGTCTATACGTTCACTGCTAACGGCTATATCTCCGGTTTCACCAAGCCTTTCTTCTTTTCTAAATACAAAGAGAAGCTCAATGAAATCGAAGATAATGCGGCCACAAGTCAAGAAAACCTAGGGCAGTTCCAGGGTTCTCTTATCGAAGTCGATGACAAGGTTCTCAAAGCCGACCTTCTTTCTTCGATGGAAGAAAAGGGTGTCTCTTTCGTTCCTCTGAACGCTTCTTCTCCTTCTCCGCTCTACGGGCATCCTCCTTCCAACATGCGGGAAATAGGGATCTCCGAAGGTATGGCTAAAGCACTCTTCGGAAGAAGCTATTCGGCTTTAGGAGAAAGTCTTAACACTTTGATTCTCACTTCGACCGAAGAGACTGCCGATGGTTTCCATAACTCCTTTTCTTCGGGAATTTTGACAATCTCCGCTATTTATAAAGAAGAAAAGAGAAGAATCTATCAGGATTGTCTTTTTCCTCTCAGCTACTGTTTTGAATTTTCTTTCCTGAAACCGGAAGAGATACGCTTAGAACAGGCCATTATCGGTGTCGACTTAGACAAATACAATAGCGAACACTACCTCAAAGAAATCCGGAAAGAGAACACCTATGTCGGTTCTTTTCCGATGCAGGAGATGGTCAAAGAAATCAAGAAGACCCTCAAACAGTTATCCGACCTTTTCTTAGGACTTGCTCTGCTCTCTCTTTTCTCCGCCACCGGTCTTTTAACCTTATCGTTAACGCTGATTTTATCGGAAGAAAGAAAAGAAATCGGCATCCTTTTAGCTCTCGGTTATGAGAAAAAGGAGATCTCTTCTTTCTATCTTTCTTTTTCTATCACCATAGGTCTGACAGGCTTCCTTTTAGGTACGATTCTCACTCTTTTCAGTGAAAACGCCCTCCAAAGCGCCATGAAAGATCTCTTCTCCACCTATGTTTTTCAGCCCTTTCCTTACTTACTTTCCTTCGGAGTGAGTTTTGTTCTCTCCTCCCTCCTCGGCTTTATGCTTTCTTTAAGGATTCAACAAATGTCGCCGATTGACAGTTTCCAAAAAGACGATTGAACCGCTTACATCCGTTCGGTTTACTTTTTTTTGCCTCTCTAGGAAAAGATATGTTAGAATTTTTTCGCACTGAAACAGTTCGGTGCGAAAGAAAGGGTTTAGACAATGAAGGGTACTGTTAAGAAATTCGACAAAGAAAAGGGCTATGGCTTCATCACTGGTGAAGATGGAAAGGATTATTTCTTCCATTACAGCCAGCTCCAGATGGAAGGCTTCAAGACTGCCGAAGTCGGTCAGCACGTCGAGTATGACGAGGCTACCACTGAGAAGGGTCTCAGAGCCAACAACATCCGTTTCGTCGACTAATCGGATGATTCCATCGGCCTATCCTCACTTCTTTGTTGCATAACATAAAGTCAGAATAGGAAGAAAAGCCCGTTTCTCAGCAAAACGGGCTTTTTTCATGCCCATTCCTCTTAGATTCAAGAGGAATGGTTTTTTATTTTCCAGAGACTTCTTATCAGCGGGCGTCCTTGAAAGAGGAACCGCCGACAAATTCCCGAATCAAGGAATTGCAGGGGATATCGACTAGAGGAATCGGAAGGAAGTACTTCACCATCGAACGGAGACGGTTAGCGAAGATGTAGTTATCGTCTTCGGGTTTGATCTTTTCGAGCTGCGGAAGAAGGATATTGCGAAGAGCGGATAATTCAAACGGGAAGAAGGAATCGAAGACGAAGTCCGCATTTTCCTGGGTCGGATAGATATATTTGAATTCTCCGGCTCTGACACTGGGCCACATCGAAATCGTCTCATCGGCACTGGAACCACGGGTTCTCGAATCTCTGGCGATTCTCCGTAAGAGCCTCATATCGCTCATCGAAATCGGCGTGTGGTTATCGATATTCACCTGAGGCTGGGGAGCGATATAGATCTTGTATTTCTGATAATCCGGAATACCTTCGGTGGTTCTCGCATTCAAAGCATGGATTCCTTCGATGATGATGATCTGGTCTTCGGAAAGAGAGATAGGTTTCAGAAAGCTTCTTGTCTTCGTCTTGAAATCGAAGACCGGTAAAGGAGCTTCTTCCCCGTTGATGAGTTTTGTCATCGTGGTATTGAAAAGCGGTAAGTCGAGAGCATCGACACTTTCGATATCGGTTCCTTCCGGAAGATCCGATCTCGGGATATAGAAATCATCCATCGAAAGACGTAAAGGACGTAAGCCTAAAGACAAAAGTTCGTACATGAGGCGGTTAGCAAACGAGGTCTTACCGCTAGAGGAGGGTCCGGCGATACAGACAAGACGTATCGGGTCCTGACAGGAGACGATATCTCTTCCAAGTTCCGCAAGTTGGTTATTGAATCTTGCTTCCGAAACATTGATCAGAGCCATCGCGCCATAGTTCTTGATGAAGGCGTTGATGTTGGAGACGGTATCGAGTCTGTTCTTTTCGGCCCAGAGGAAAGTCGACTGAAGAGAAGTAGCAAACTTGGTTTCATCTTCAAAGGGAGGGATCTTCCCTTCGCATTCGGCTCTCGGTACCTGGATGAGGAATCCCGGAGCATAGTAACGGAGAACGAAGTCCTTCAGATAGCCGGTCGAAGGAACAAGATATCCATAGAGATAATCGTAATAGGTTCCTTTTTCGTCTTTGCAGGAATAGAGATGAACGTAGTTTTCGTTCCGGTAACGGAGAACCTTCGCTTTATCGGGTTCGTTCATCTCTTTGTATTTGGCTAAAGCTTCTTCTTTGCTGACTCTTACTCTTTCAAAAGGAATATCTTCCTTGACCAACTCCTGCATTCTTTTTCCTAAAGCCGAGACGATTTCCGGTTTCATACGGAAAGAGCGGTTATCGACAACCTTGGCAAACATGGAGCGGGAGATGTTATAGAAGAAACGGAGCTGGGCTTTCGGATAAAGTTCGTGGAAAGCCATCGCGATCAGATACGTTAAAGAAGTCGAGTAGATTCTTGCCGCATCGGAATCTTCTAACGTGAGAAAGGAAAGGCTATGGATTTCGGTATCATTATCGAAAGTGAAGGATAATTCCTTTAGTCTTCCGTCGACTTTGGCACAGATATATTTCTTCCTATCCTCTTCTTTGAGAAGAGAGAGAAGACTGCTTCCTTTTTTGACTTGAATGGTTCCGTTCATAGTGGAATCTCCTTTATTCTAGGGTTATTATACCTTCTCACTTCAGGGAGAGAAAAAAGAGAGACGGAAGAAAGAAGTAAGCGCTTTAAAAGAAGAATTGACACCCTAAAAGAGAGGGAGTAGAATCAAAGAGGAAACTGAAAAATAGGGCATAGTTTCCTTATATTATGGCAGAACTGAAAGAAGAAATCCGGGAAAAAGCCGTTGAGCTCTTCCAAAAGGAAGGCTTTGCTTTCCGGCTAGACGAAATTGCCAAAGAGCTCCACATCTCCAAGAAGACCATTTATCAATATTACGGAGGAAAAGAGGATATTTTCCGTTCCTTTATCATCGATTCCTTTGCTTCCGTCCACGATTTCCAGGAGAAGATCTATAACGATTCCTCCCTTTCGACCGAGGAGAAGCTCCGCGAGATTCTCAACACGAGATCAAAATACGAAGATTCCTTGGCGATTGAGAAGACGATGGGCTTAAAGGATGTCTATCCGAATTGCTATAAGCTCATCTTAGAAAGCTATACGACCCAGTGGGAAAAGGTCACTCAACTTCTCGAACAGGGAGAAAAAGAAGGTATCTTCCGCAAGGATCTCAATATCGTCTTAGTGGAAAACCTGCTGATGGAAGGAATGCAGATGATGCATAGAGACGATGTCTTAGCGAAAACCGGTCTCAGTTACCGCGAGGCGATCGAAGAAGTCGTCTCCTTAGTTCTTGAGGGAATCGAGGTTCGCAAATAGTCCGTTTTTTCTTGTCTTTCCTGTGGTATAATTGTCACGCTCAAAAGAAGGAGATTTTTTATAATGGCGAATACTTCATACGCGATTACGCAGAAGCAGAAGGAAGATTACGAGAAGCAGCTCACGGAACTGAAGACCGTCGAACTTGTCAAAGCTAACGATGCCTTGAATCTCGCCCGTTCGCAAGGCGATTTATCCGAAAACGCCGATTACGATGCCGCTATCCAGACCCGTAACGAATTACAGTCTCAGATTGCCCACATCCAGGATATCCTCGATCACTGCACCATCATCTCCGAAGAGGAATTCCTCGCCGGTTCGAAGACCGTCAAGGTCTCTTCTTCGATTGTCACCGTCGAAAAGCTCGATGACGGTAAGAAGTTCACCTTCACGATTTCGGGCGCCGGAGGAGGAGATGGCAAGGTCAGCAAGTCGACGATCTCGAACGTCTCGCCGGTCGGTCAGGCTCTTTTAGGTCATAAGGTCGGTGATGTCGTCACCATCAAGGCAAAAGTCACCTATCAGATGAAGATCCTCTCGATCGAGCTGGCAAAAGAATAAAAAGTCCTACTTCCGTCCCAAGTTTCAGAAATTTAAGGCCGACGTTGGAAAAATTCCTTCCGCTGGAGAATATCTTCAGTGAAGGAGGAAGTGCCTATGTTCAAAGTCATTGTCATTGGCATCATTGTTACCATCGTCGGTCTTTTTGTTTTGTCGGGAGTCCATAAGGCGGGAAGTGATAACCCATCTTCCGTCAACGGCTACTCCACCAACCTCATCGGGGAAAGCGATAACAACACCGTCAAAGTCGCTATCAGCGGTGAAATCTCTCATCCAGGCTCCTATTTCATCTCTCCGGAAAAGACCCTAGGGGATCTGATCACCATGGCAGGAGGCGCAAGCGAAGACGCCGATAGCAAATGCTTCAACACTTCTCTTACGATTGCGACGAGAACTTCGTTCTATATTGCTCCGGTTCTCACTTCGACCAGCACCGGTTGTGTCGTCACCGAAAGTAGCAAGATCAACATCAACTCCGCGGAAGTCGCCGACCTCATCGTCGCCGGTTTCACTTCTTCTCAGGGTCCTAGCCTTATCACTTACCGCACCGAGAGCGGCTCTTTTGAAGCGCTCGAAGATATCATGAACGTCAAAGGAATCGCCAAAGGCACCTTTGAGAAGGTCAAGAACAAGATCTGCCTGATGTGAGATATGTTCTTCTTTCCTTTTCTCTTCTTTCTTCTCGGCTTAGTTTCCGCTCTCTATTCTCCGTTTTATCTGTTTCTGCTTCTTGGTCCTGTCAGTTACTTAGTCTATAGGAAGAAAGAAAAAGAGATCCTGCCCTACCTCTTTTTCGCTCTGGCCGGTTTTCTCCTTCTTTTCTTCTTCCCTCACGGAGAAGGGGAGAAGGAGATCACCGGCATTGTCTTACGGAAGAAAGATTCCTATTATCTTCTCTTTTCTTTCAAGGGTTCCTTCTACATCAAAAGCAAAGACAGTGATATCACACTTTTTTCTCTTGTCCATCTCGAAGGAGAGAGCAAAGAACTGTCTTTCTCTCATTACGAATCGGGATTTTCCTTTGAAAACTATCTTCATTCCCAAGGGGTTTACCGTCAATTCTATCCCAGTAATAGCAAAGTCCTTTTCCAGAATCCTATCTCCTTCGATCCTTTAAGAAACTATCTTTTCTCTTCCTGCGATGAGAAAAGTTCGGCCGTGCTTTCTTCTCTCCTTTTTGCCGATAGTCTCAGCGAATTAGAAGAATACACCGTGTTAGAGGAACTCGGCCTATCTTCGCTTCTTTCTCTTTCCGGTTTTCATCTTTCCTTTTTCTTTACTCTGTTGCGGAAAGTGCTGGGAGAGAAAAAAGAGAAGCTCAGTGATTTTCTTGTGCTATCTCTTTTGCTTCTTTTTCTCTTCTTTTCGTCTTTCCGTTACACCCTTCGACGAATCTTTCTTCTTCTCTTCCTCTCTTTCCTCAACCGCCGGAAAGGAAGAAAGCTCGAGCGGCTAGACATCGTCTCACTGAGTGCTCTGATTCTCCTTTTCTTCGAACCGAATTCCTTGCTTTCTCCTGCATTCTATGTTCCTTTTCCGCTTCTTTTTCTTTTGGCATTTTTCCCTTCCAAGCGAGAAAGAGGAATCAGAAGCCGAATCACGTTCTTCCTTGTTCTTTTTCTCTTCTTACTTCCCTATAGGTTATTCGATAACTCCGGTTTCTCCTTACTTTCTCCTATCTATCAGCTTGTATTGATTCCTTATTCCCATCTGCTATTCCTATCGGGACTATCGCTTTTCTTTATTCCTCAGACTGGATTTCTGATTTCCTATCTCGTCAAAGGCTATCTTTCTCTGAGTAAGGTTTTCTCGGCTTCGGCTGTATTTCTGATAAGCGGTAGACCGAAGATTCTTTTCTTTTTCCTCTATTACGGAATCCTTTTCCTCTTTCTTCTTTTCACGCGATACCATTTTCAACAAAGCCGAATCCGAGCCGCTTTCTCTTTAGCTTTAGTCACTTCTTTTCTCTTTGTTCCGGATGTTCTTCCCCATCAGGAAATCACTTTTCTGGATGTCGACCAGGGCGATAGCACCTTAGTCCGTTATCGAAGGACCAATATCCTGATTGATACCGGTGGAAAAAAGAATGTCGATCTGGCTACAGAATGTCTGATTCCTTATTTCCGTTCTCAGAAAATCTCTTCTTTGGATGCGGTTTTACTCACCCACTATGACTATGACCACAGCGGAGCCAAAGATAGTCTTGTCTCTCATTTTTCGGTGAATAATGTCTATGATCAGAAGGATTTTCTGAATTCGACAAATAACTCGATTTCTTTTTCCGGACTGACGATTACAAATCTCAACATCTATGGAAGCGACCAAGACGAAGAAAACGACCAGAGTGCGGTCTATTCTTTTACCTTAGGGAAAAAGAAGATTCTCATCATGGGGGATGCGCCGAAAGAGATTGAGAAAAAGATTCTTGCGGATCATCCTTCTTTGAAAGCCGATATCCTCAAAGTCGGGCATCACGGTTCGGAGACTTCTACCGATCCCACTTTTGTAAAAGCAATTGATCCCAGTATCGCCATCATCTCCTGCGGAGAGAACAATTCCTATGGGCATCCCCATAAAGCAACTTTGAAAACCCTCGAAGAAAATAACATTCCGATCTATCGGACCGATCAGATGGGAACCATCACGATACGTTGCTAAAAGGGATATTTCTTTCTTCAAAGTGACGGAATGTCTATAATGGAAATGCCATGAAAGACGCGCTGCTTTTAGCCGATATCGGAAACACCACCATCGACCTTCTCTATCAGGGAAACGGAAAGAAAATACGGAAGAAAATCCTTCCGGATGACGAGAAAGGAATCGAGGGTTTCCTTAAGGAATTTCCTCCTTTCTCTTTTTCCTGTTATATCGCTTCCGTCGATAAGAAAGGTCTTTTCACTTTGCTTTCCGCACTGAAAGAGAAGTGTGACGATGTCTTTGTTCTCGATAGCAAGAAGATGAAAGAAGTATCGCTCCGTTTCGGAATCCAAGTCGATAACACGGAATACCTGGGGAGTGATCTTTTCTGCGATATTCTCGCTAGAGAAAATCGTCGTGGTCTTATCGTCATCGACTGCGGAACGGCAAGCAAACTGCTATTGCTTGATGATAAGAATGTCTTTCAGGGTGCTTTGATCTTACCGGGTATCGCTCTTTTTCCAAAAGCTCTTTCGGTTTCCACCGATTTGCTTCCGGATATCCGTTTAGGAAAGAAACCGCCCCTAGTTTCCTTAAAAACCGAGGAATGTCTCTCTTCCGGAGCCTTGAACGGACAGGCGTCCCTATTTGCGGGACTAGTGAAAAAGGTCAAAGAAGTGTATGCTTTACCTACCGCCGATATTCTGTTGACGGGCGGAAACAGTTATCTGATAAAGGATCTGCTTCCGGAATTCGGCCTGAAAGACTTCGAAACCGATGAGAATGCGGTCTTAGAAGGTTTAGCCAGAGCTTATGGAAAAGACGATTATCTCTTACTGAGATAAAGAACAAGGAGAAAGAAAACAATATGGAAGAAAATGCTGCTCCGATCCAGATGAAGAAGACCGATTACGCCGATTTAGTCGCTCCCTATAAAGAAGAAGCCTTAGAGACGCTCAAGAAATATATCGCGATCCCTTCGGTTCTCGATGAAAAGACCGCTTCGGAAAAGATGCCTTTCGGAAAAGGTGTCGATACTGCTTTAGCCTTTGTCGCCGACTTAGGAAAGAAGATGGGGTTCAAAGTCGACCGCTGCGATAACTACATCACCGAACTCACCTATGGCGAAGGAAAGAAGACTTTGGATATCTACGCCCATAGCGATGTCGTTCCGGTCAAGAAAGAAAACTGGAAACATGAGCCTTTCGCGCTGACTCTGGAAGGAAATGTCATGTACGGAAGAGGAACTTCCGACGATAAAGGTCCTGGATTAGCCTGCCTTTATGCAACGAAAGCCTTGATGGATAAAGGAAGATTAGGCGGTTATAAACTCCGCTTCCTCTTCGGCGGTAACGAAGAGAACGATTCCTTAGGTCTCAAGCATTATTTCAAATCCCACTCCTATCCGACCTTAGGCTTCTCTCCGGATGCCAATTATCCTTTGATTTATGCCGAGAAATCTATTTATTCCTACACGGCTTCTTATCCGCTCACTTTACCGGGTGTCGATCCTTTTGATATCGGTAACGCTCTCAATATCGTTTTAAGCGAAGCCTCTGTCACGCTCCATGCCGGCGAAGATAAGATTCCGGGAATGTTAGAGAAGTATCTTACCCGCCATGTCACCAGCAAGG
>Ga0256406_1001666_pt1 | contig 34889 bp, 39 predicted proteins | sample RumenRJG_03DNA_FD_185986 | JGI IMG/M metagenome (GOLD analysis project Ga0256406, IMG submission 185986) | Bovine rumen microbial communities from Lethbridge, Alberta, Canada - RJG_03 | ecosystem: Host-associated > Mammals > Digestive system > Stomach > Rumen | place: Canada: Alberta | collected...
AGCATGAACTAGCAACTTTCATTGGTGTGAAGGACGGGATCACAAACGGCGAAGCTGTTGGAAATCCAAATCTTGTATGTCTTAACTCTGCTACAGCGTCAGAAGAACTTATTTTTCGTGTTCTTGGAAACGGAGTAATATTAGGGGCAACCAGGAAAATCTCTGATTTTTCAAGGGTTTGCGGCTATTGAGTCGAGTCCCCTTATCGATAATTTGTGCACAGGGAGCTGAGCTAAAACCGCAGACAAATGAGAATAGTGGTTTCTTGGTCGCTCAGTTTTGACCCAATCAGATGAGCACTATATCGAATAAGGAGGTTGGACTTAGTAGCCGGGGGATCCATCAGGTTCGCCGGCTGCTGGTCATTTTTTGTTTTGAGCAAATGGCCATAACCCACCAACTACAGCATATCACATGCTTAGTAAATAAGTAAGAATAAAAAGAACGCAATTCATCAGTTCTGGATGGGAGAGTAAGCACATGGCATTCAAGAATTCCGGAGACATTAAACCCTTTGTTGACAAGATCTGGCTATCTTCCCCGACGATGCATGGGAAAGAGTTGGAATATATGACAGAGGCATATAGGACTAACTGGATGAGCACTGTTGGAAAGAATATCAACGAGATCGAAGCACAGGTTGCTGAATATGTTGGTGTGAAAAATGCCGTTGCTCTCAGTGCTGGAACTGCAGCATTGCATCTGGCTACGAAACTTGCAGGAGAAAGACTTTATGGTCAAGCAAGACCTAATAAAGGGACGTTGGAAGGACATACAGTGTTCGCCAGCGATATGACCTTCGATGCTTCAATCAATCCGATTGCTTACGAGGATGGAGAGGCTGTGTTCATTGATACTGAACCAGACACTTGGAATATGGATCCGGTTGCTTTGGAGAAAGCATTTGAGCTTTATCCGGATACTAAACTTGTTGTCATTGCCCATCTCTATGGGACACCGGGGAAAGTTGAAGAACTGAAAGCTGTATGCGATAAGCATGGAGCGCTGATCGTAGAAGATGCTGCGGAGAGTTTTGGTGCAAAATATCTGTTCAACGGTGAGTGGGTCGAAACCGGTGCTCTGGGCGATTTTAACTGTATCTCTTTTAACGGTAATAAGATCATTACCGGTTCCTGTGGCGGAATGTTCCTTACGGATTCAAAAGAGGATGCTGACAAAGTGCGTAAGTGGAGCACACAGTCCCGTGAAGCGGCTCCTTGGTATCAGCATGAGGAAATCGGATACAACTACCGCATGAGTAACGTAATTGCCGGTGTTATTCGTGGTCAGCTTCCTTATCTGCAGGAACATATTGATCAGAAGAAGGCTATCTATGAGAGATACAAGGAAGGCCTTAAGGATCTACCGGTCAAAATGAATCCCTATGATGCAGAGAAGTCTATCCCGAACTTCTGGCTCAGTTGCTTGCTCATTAATGAAGAAGCCATGTGCAAGCAAGTGAGAGATGATCAAAAAGCGCTCTATATTTCCTCAGAAGGTAAGTCCTGTCCAACTGAAATTTTGGAGACACTGGCGAGATTTAATGCAGAAGGCCGTCCGATTTGGAAGCCCATGCATATGCAGCCGATTTACCGGACGAATCCGTTTGTCACGGTTGAAGGCAACGGCAGAGGCCGCACAAATGCCTATATTTCTGGGACTTTTGAGGACGTAGGGGCTGATATTTTCCGCCGTGGGCTCTGCTTACCGAGCGATAACAAGATGACTCCGGAGCAGCAGGACGTGATTATTGAGATCATTCACAGGTGTTTCCTCTAAATCGGTTGGATGTGAATGAGGGTTGTAGATTAGAAGATACCGTATCTGCTGGACATCAATCAGGGATGGAGATACGCATCTGCTGGATATGACTGAGGCCGTATATGTGCATCTGCTGGATATGCATAAAGTGCGTAGATAGAAAATAAGGCATCGGCTGGATATGTATTAGGCAATCATATTAGCATCCGTTCCATATGTATCAGGTGCACACATATAAAGGATGAAGGGCGGAGGATAAAGCTATCGATTATGTATTCAAGTTACTGGACATTCCCTGGTGGTATTACGCGATAGCGACTCTTCTCAGTGTGGCTGCCTGGCGGGTGAGGGGAAAGATAGCCTTGGGGTTGCTGGTAGGGTATGCATTCCTCATCCTTGCAGAGACGGTTCTGATTCGGAAGCCGTTTGTAGGAGAACACATAAAACTCGAACTCTTCTGGTCGTGGAGAGCATGGAATGTACAGAGGGGCCAGATCATCACAAATGTGATCATGTTTGTGCCGGTTGGTGTGTTGGCGGGGAGACTGTGGCGGTGGAAAGGGATATGGATTGCGGCAGGGCTTAGCCTGATGATTGAAGTGTTGCAGGCTTTGACAGCCAGAGGACTGTGTGAATTTGATGATGTTATCCATAATGTCCTCGGCGCAGCTGTGGGAGTCGGAATTGTGATGGTGACGAGGAAAGTGCTGGAAAAGAGTAGATGTTGAATGGAAAGTGTCCGGAGACGAAGCAGGATCGAGAGACGGAACCGCAGAGCATAAAAACCAAAATTGTCAGAAAAGAACAGCGGTGTCAAAGCCTGATAAGTTACCAGGGATTTTGATGGGCACAGTGTGTTCTGAAGTAGATATTGCAGAGACCTGAGCCAGGTTTCCTATCCACCTCTGCGGACTGCGCCGATAACCACAAGGGGGATGAGGATGAGTTCAGAAACGAAAATGCAGATATTGGATTTGACTGTGGTCATTGTCCTCTTCGTAGTCGGTTGCTTGGCTGGGAAGGCGGTGATGGATGAGGTAAGCAATACTTGGTTGGGGTTTAACGGACCAGCATTAGGAGTGCTCCTGATCGGCAGTGGATTGTGGTTTATGATAAGGAAACGCATCATAGAGAAAAAGAATGGAAAGTAAGAGGAGACAGTATTGTGTACAAACATTTCTTCAAACGATTGATAGATATTATCCTGTCGGGATTGGCACTGATCATCTTGTCTCCGATACTGCTGATTGTGGCTATCCTGGTACGAGTAAAGCTTGGTTCCCCGGTTATCTTTAAACAGGAAAGACCGGGATATAAGGGAAAGATTTTTAAGATGTACAAGTTCCGGACGATGCTTGATCCACAAACCAGAGATGGAAGGAAGCTGACTGATAAAGAAAGGTTGGAGTGTATTGAGAAGGGAATCGACATCCTGTCCGATGAGGAGCGCCTTCCAAAGCTAGGACGTGTTCTCCGCGCGGCCAGTCTGGATGAACTCCCAGAACTTTGGAATATCTTTATCGGGGAAAAAGATATAATAAAGACAACCAAGAAAAACCTTGATTTTCTGCGGTTGTCAGCGGCTTGAAGTCAGTCCCGTTATGAAATTTTATGTGCGCACGCCGGGCCTTGAATAGAGCTTAAGAAGACCTATATGAGATCAAATGGCTTCTTGATTGCAACCCTATTTTGACCCAAACATAATAGGCACATGAAATTTGATAAGGAGGTTGACTTTAGCCGACGGACAGGAAACTGTTCATCGGCTATTCGTCGTTGTTATGGTGGTGAGAGTCCTACACCTCCTAAAATACAATATATCACGGAAAAAGAAAATAAGCAAGAATAAAAACGCAAAAATGCTGGAGGAAAGTTACTATGACGTACAAACTTAGTGATCCGACATTGGAAAAGATCAGAGGTCAGGTGATTTGTGTAGTTGATGGTGCGGAGAGCGAGTACAAAAGTATACAGGAGCTGACATCACAATCATTTGAGAAAAAGTATGCCGTTTCTGAAATCAGTTCCAGAGGGAACAAGACGGTTGTAGCACTAAAAGAAGATGATACCGTTCTTAACGATCTGTCTGCAGATTGGGCGCAGAAACACATGAAAGAGACAGGAAGAGAAATATCTTTCTTCTAAATTTTACAAGATTTGTGATTCAAAGAGTGCGTAAGGGAGTTAGAAATGATGGAGCGAAGAACGATACAATTCAGCCCGCCAGATATTACTGATGCAGAAATACAGGAAGTGGCAAGAACTCTGGAGAGTGGATGGATAACTACTGGTCCTCGAACAAAACTCTTAGAGAGAAGATTAGCGGCTTACATAGAAACAGGGAAGACAGATGTCGATACCGAGTCAGATATAGAGCGGTGGAGCAATCGTGTTGTTTGTTTGAATTCGGCTACAGCAGCTGAAGAATTAAATCTGCGGATCTTAGGAGTTGGCCCTGGAGACGAGGTTTTGGTTCCGGCATACACATACACCTCTACTGCTTCTGCAGCTATCCATTGCGGTGCTACGGTTAAGTTTGTAGATATTCAAAAAGATGGAGATCCTGTTACTCACATGCCAGAGATGGATTATACCTTGCTGGAGAAGGCCATCAACGGGAAAACAAAGGCTATCGTTACGGTAGATCTGGGCGGAATTGTTTGTGACTATGATCGTATCTTTGAAATAGTTAATAGAAAAAAGAGTCTTTTCAAGCCTATTGAATCTGACGGAACGCCTCTTGGAGATTTATCTGCACGTATACAGAAAACAATAGGACGCGTAGCAGTACTTGCGGATTGTGCACATAGCTTGGGAGCGAGCAGGGTTGTCACTTGTAATGGAAAAGAGGCGCTGAATGAACCGGTGCGCAAGTATTGTGGAGCTATTGCAGACTTTACGAGCTTTAGCTTTCATGCTGTAAAAAATTTCACCACAGCAGAAGGCGGCGCGAGTACCTGGTGTTTGCCGGCGAGTGTGTATGAGAATGGTATGAGTGATAACGAGATATATAAGTTCTATCAACTCCTCTCTCTCCACGGCCAGAACAAGGATGCGCTGACTAAGACGAAGATTGGTGCATGGGAATATGACATCATCGGTCCGTGGTATAAGTGCAACATGACCGACATCATGGCTGCGATTGGTTTACGGCAGCTGGATAGGTACAAGGGACTGCTTGAGAGACGAGAGCAGATAATAGAGAAATACGATAAGACATGTGAAGCTCTGGGTATAAAGCATCTCGTTCACCACACCGAGGGTATGGATAGTAGTAATCATTTGTATTTGATTAGGGTGCCGGGGCTTGATGAAGAAGTCAGAAATAAAATAATAGAAAAGATAGCAGTGCGAGGCGTTGCCACAAACGTTCACTACAAGCCGCTGCCGATGATGACGGCGTATAAGGAAATGAGTGGCGGGATTGCGCAGTATCCTAACGCTTATGACTACTACCGCAATCTTATTACTCTTCCATTACACACTCTGCTTTCTGATTCAGATGTTGAATATGTGTGCGAGTGTTTGAGGAATGCTGTAAGAGAGGTTTTATAGAAAGGCTGATATGTAATGACCTTTGAAGAGTACTGGAGAAAAGTAGAAAAGACAAATACTCTTCCAAACACTGCGATTCATCAAATTCCTATGGCTCTATCAGAAGAAGGAAAGAGGAACTTGATGAGATGCACTCCTGAGGAAGCAGCTTTGCTTTTACAAGACGCTATCAATCAGATAAACAGTGGTAGTGTTGAGAGTATTGAGTCAATACTTGGAAGAAAACTTGGTTGAAGTGAAATATGGAGAAGAGGATTGAATAGAAAATGGATTCAGATTTTGAGGATTACCCTGATAATTGTGTATGTAGCCTTTGTTTTACACACTACATTGTTTCGAAGGGTACCAATGTCAACACCAATCTTCAAAGGACTGTTTTGGGAAATAAGTCAAGGTTACTGGCATGATATTTTGTTGAATATTCTCCTATTTCTACCAGTTGGTTTATTTGTTGGGAAATGGCGTGGAGTAGTTTATGGATTTTGCATGTCAATCTTCATAGAGATATGCCAATACTACTTCTTGCTGGGCTTTTGCGAACTTGATGATGTTCTAAATAATACCATAGGATCGCTCATTGGAGTTCTGATAACAAAAGGGATTCAGAGATTAGTAAAGAGGCAGGAGGGTGCTTCGTAGTATGTACAAGAGCGTTATAAAAAGACTTTTAGATATTTTTATCGGCATCATAGGCCTGCCTTTTTTTGGCATTATCTTTATAGTATTTGCTCCAATTATTTATCTAACAGATAAAGGGACTGTGTTCTATAATGCACCACGGCTTGGAAAAGACAAAAAAGTATTTAAGATGTATAAATTCCGTTCCATGCGTGTAAATGCCCCTGATTTGAGAAATGAAGATGGAAGTACATACAATGGGGATGACGATCCGAGGGTAACAAAAATAGGCAGATTGATGAGAAAAACATCTATCGATGAGACACCACAGCTACTGAATGTTTTGAAAGGCGATATGAGTCTGATCGGGCCAAGACCTGATTTGCCAGATGCAGTAGAAATCTACAGGGATGGAGAAGAGAAAAAGCTTTCGGTCTTGCCAGGAATTACAGGTTATAGTCAGGCATATCATAGGAATTTGATTGATCTACACGAAAGATTTGCAGAAGATGTGTATTATGCCGAACATGTGTCCTTTGCTCTAGATGTGAAAATCTTCTTTCAAACAATCAAAACTGTGCTATTAAGAAAAGGCGTTTATAGGGAAGAATCTGGAAAAACAGTTGTTGAGAAAAAGTGAAGGAGCAGCCTTTCATGAACATCAAATTAACTCCATGGGAGAAACGAAATCTAAATGTTGAATCAAGTGTTGAATTTTATATTGGCCATGATGAACGGTGGAATGATATTTATGCTGAATTGTTATCTCATGATGAGCAATATCAAGTAATGCATATAGCAAGTGGAAATACAGATGTTCTCATGAATGCACCGAGGGAAGGCTTTCTTCCTGTTGAAATGAATATTCAGCTTTCCAGAAAACTGAGTGAAATTCAATTGCCAAGGATTTATACACGATTTGCACCACATATTTCATGTAATATATCTACTGAGGACGAACGAAAATATCTGCTTGATACGATATCGGAAGGTACTATTTTTTCAACTGACAAAGTTGCTTTAGATCCTATATTTGGTGTTGAGTTTGCTGGACGAAGATATTCACTTTGGACCCAGGATGTCCTCAATCAGGGAGCGGAACTCCTGAGTATGAAGTACAAAGAGAAAATTGCTGCATTTGATGTGTTGATAGATAAGGGAAATGGAGTCTGTGAGGCTTTTCTAGGAGGAACTCTTCCTGAATTTAGAAATAGTGGACTTGGATTTTTAGCAATTTATTTTATTACAAAATATGCTTCAGAAAAGGGGTTTAAGCGAATTATCACAGGTGTTTCATCAAACAATATTCCAATTCTGAAATTACATGAAATGTTTGGCTATGGAGTAGACAGTGTTAGTTATTGCCTGATAAAACACTGCTGAATGGTATTTACAGATGATATTGGATAGTAAAAATGCAATTATTACATGGGCAAAGCGAGAAATAGGGTGTGCAACTACGGAGAACTTTGCTACACAGGAATCAAGTATATGGGTATGTGAAAGAGAGGTGTGACCTACATTGCTGCGTGAAGGATTGCTAAAGGGAAAAGTTGCTCTAATTACTGGCACTGGAAGAGGAATAGGACATAAAACGGTTGAGCGTTTTGCAGAAGAAGGCGCAATTGTATATGCGACGGATCTGCATGAGGGAAGCCTCGATGAGTTTGCAAGGGAAACTGCTCTCCGCTACGAAACGACCATTGTCCCTCTGTATTTTGATGTAACAAATGAATCTGAAGCAAAGAAAGCAATGCTCCAAATAAAGAAGGAACAGGGAAGATTGGACATTTTGGTCAATAATGCTGGTATCATGAGAGATAATGTAATCGGCATGATTGGGCAACAGCTGATGCATGATGTGTTTAATATCAATGTTTTTGCGGTCATCAATATGATCCAGCTGGCCAATAAATTGATGAGCAGACAAAAGTCGGGATGCATTATCAATATCTCAAGTATTGTTGGGCTTGAAGGAGCAGCAGGTCAGATGGTCTATTCTGCCTCCAAAGGTGCTGTAGCGGCACTGACAAAGGCTGCGGCTAAAGAACTTGCGCCTAATGGAATCCGGGTGAATGCGGTTGCACCTGGCTTGATCAACACAGGACTTCTTCAAGCAATTGGTGATGAAAAAATTGCCGAGAACTTGAAGAATGTCAAAATGGGGCGCTTAGGTGAGCCAATTGATGTAGCCAATGTTTTAGTTTTTTTGGCATCTGATCTATCTGGTTATGTGACTGGAGAGATTGTTGGTGTAGATGGTGAAGCTCAAGTATAAATGAAAAGGAGAACATAAAAATGAATAACCTTGAAAAGTACAATAATGCATTTGTTGAGACCTTCGAAATTACCGAGGATCAGCTTGCGGGTCTAAAGTATCAGGATATAGCTGCATGGGATTCCGTAGGGCATATGACATTAATTGCAGCGCTTGAGGATGCCTTCGATATCATGATGGATACCGACGACATTATAGATTTCAGTTCTTATGAGAAGGGCAAAGAAATTTTAGCGAAAGAGGATTATGGGGTAGAGTTCTAATGGGACGAATTTGGAATTTAGAGGAACACAAAGGTAAAACTGCATTGATTGATGAATTTGGTGGTCAGCTTTCCTATGACCTCCTGAATTCTGAATCATACATCTTAGCTGACTGCATCGGGCATCGTTGTTTGGTTTTCTGCCTCTGCAGAAACGAGATTGGCTCGGTGATTGGATACACTGCATTTATCAACAACGGCATAGTACCTGTCATGCTGAACAGCCACCTGGAAGAAGGTCTGCTTGATAATCTCTTGAACACATACAGTCCGGAATACCTGTGGGTTCCTAAAGATCAGGTGGACCAGTTCGCAAGCATGAGTGTTGAGCATGAAGCATTCAACTATGTCCTTCTGAAAACTGGATATGAGAAAAAATATCCACTTTATGGAGAACTGGGGCTTCTTATGACATCATCTGGTTCTACCGGATCACCAAAGTTCATCCGGCAAAGTTATGAGAACGTTCTGGCGAATACGGAATCCATTGTGGAATATCTGAAGCTCGATGAGACCGAGCGTCCGATTACCACGCTTCCGATGAACTATGTGTATGGCCTGTCCATCATTAATTCGCATTTCCTCGTTGGAGCAACACTTCTGTTGACTGAAAAGGGGCTGATGCAAAAGGAGTTCTGGAATTTCTTTAAGGAAGCAGAAGCGACATCATTCGGAGGTGTGCCTTACACCTATGAGATGTTGGATCGTCTCCGTTTCTATCGTATGAAACTTCCTAGTCTTCGCACGATGACTCAGGCAGGCGGCAAGATTACTCCTGAACTTCACGAGAAGTTTGCAGCCTACGCAGCAGAGCAGGGGAAGAATTTTGTGGTTATGTATGGAGCAGCGGAGGCAACAGCCAGAATGGGATATCTGCCGGCTGATAAGGCGGTGGAAAAACGAGGATCCATGGGAATCCCGATTCCAGGGGGTACATTCCATCTTGTAGATGCTGAAGGTAATGAGATCACCACTCCCAAGACAACTGGAGAGCTTGTCTATGAAGGCAAGAATGTTACTCTGGGTTATGCTGAATGCGGTAAGGATCTGAATAAAGGCGATGAGAGACACGGCAGACTTGAAACCGGTGATATGGCTCAGTTTGATGAGGATGGATATTACTATATCGTTGGACGAAAGAAACGATTCCTGAAAATCTACGGGAATCGTGTGAACTTGGATGAAGTGGATCGTCTCATCAAAGCTGAATTCCCGATTGAGGTCGCCAGCACAGGCGTTGACGATCACATGTATATCTTTGTGACGGACGAGAAAATGGCGGATCCTGTCAGAGATTTTGTGATTGGCAAAACCAAACTGAATCCGGCAGCTTTTAAAGTTTTTGTGATAGAAGAGATTCCAAAGAATGATTCAGGAAAAACCCTGTATAAGGAACTGACTAAGTATTATGAGTAATTTGCAGCTGTTTATACTCCCCTACGCTGGTGGGAGTATAGCGGCGTTTAAGAGATTAACCGATTTGATCGATGAGCGAGTCGATGTTCACACTGTAGAATATGCCGGACGCGGGACAAGGGCAAAGGAGCCGTTAGCCGAAGAAATCTGGAGTTTGCTGGATGATGCAGCAAAGTTTATCAGCGATAGGCGAGATAAACGAGTTTCTTATGCGTTGATGGGATACAGCATGGGAAGTGTACTTGCTTATGAGATGCTTGTGCAGAAGAAGATTCCCGGCGAGCTAACACATTTCTTCATTTCGGCTGAAGTTTCTCCGAAGGAAAGAGCGTTAGAACTTCGCAAGGTGGAGAATCCGACGGATGAAAGAATTCTGGAGAGAGCGAGAAGGCTTGGTGGACTTGATGAACGCATGGTATCAAATAAGCGGTTTGCGGATATCTATTTGAGACCGATGCTCTCGGATTATCGACTTTTCTTTCAATATCAATTTAGAGACCGCAGAGAGAAGATCCATTCAGATACAACATTCTTTTATTCTGAAAAAGATACTGCTCGAACAGATGTGGAGAAGTGGCAGGAGCTTATAGATGGTGAATTCGATTTTCATGAGTTTGGTGTAAATCATTTCTTTATTAATCAGTACTATAAAGAAATGGCTGATGTGATAAACCATCACTTGTGTAATGAAATTTGAAGGTGGAGACTATGACATTTGAAGAGATATTGGGGATTCCTCCATACTCCTTGAATAAAGAAGAAAAGGACAAACTGCTCACAGAGAGACTGGTTGAGCTGACAAAGCTTCATCAGGAAAATTGCCCGGAATATAAGGCTATACTCGATGCTATCGATTTTGATGTAGAAAAAGTTGAGAACTACAAAGAGCTGCCATTTCTTCCGGTACGTCTTTTTAAGGAGCTTGACCTGAGATCGTGCGCCAAGGAAGAGGTTGTTAAGACTATGACCTCATCCGGCACAACAGGACAGGCAGTGAGCAAGATCTATCTGGATCGTGCAACATCCTCGAATCAGCAGAAGACCATGGTGAAGATCGTTTCAGAGTTTACCGGATCAAGCCGTATGCCGATGATCATCATCGACTGCCCGAGCGTTGTGAAGAACAGAGCCATGTTTTCTGCCCGTGGCGCAGGTATCCTTGGCTTCTCCATTTTTGGTGCAAAAAAGATTTATGCGCTCGATGATGATATGAAGCTCGATGTCGATGGCCTGAGAGAGTTCTTGGAGAAATATGGTGATCAGAAGATCCTGCTCTTCGGATTCACATTCATGATTTGGCAGCACTTTTATAAAGAGCTATTGAGATTGAAGGAACAGGGCATCACATTCGATCTTTCTAATGGAGTTCTGATCCATGGCGGTGGATGGAAGAAGCTTGTATCGGAGGCTGTCAGCCACGATGAATTTCATCAACGCCTTAAAGATGCCTGCGGATTGGAACATATCCACGATTACTACGGAATGGTTGAGCAGACCGGATGCATCTATATGGAATGCGAATGTGGACATCTGCACGCGAGTATCTTCTCAGATGTTATTACACGTCGTCCGAAGGATTTCTCTGAGGCGGATATCGGGGAGACTGGCATCATCCAGGTTGTAAGCACCATCCCGGAATCATATCCCGGACACAGCCTTCTGACAGAAGATGAAGGAGTTGTGTTAGGTGTTGATGATTGTCCCTGTGGTCGAAAAGGAAAATACTTCAAGATCAACGGCAGACTGAAGAATGCGGAGATAAGGGGGTGCAGTGATACTTATGCAGCTAAATTCTGATGTACTGAATAGAGTAACATATTTGACTGGCTCAGTTGAGACTGCAGCAACACTTCCGGACACTCCTGCGCTTGAGCCTTTTTCGGATGATATTGTTGATTTCCTGAACGACGTAAGCAAAGTATTGATGAAGGATCCAAGATCAAGGGCTTACTCTGATGTCATCACTTTTGGATTCTGGATCCGTAAAGGATCTGTTCTGAAACTGAAGGAGCGGTTTGAGCAAAAGGACAGTTCTTTCCATCTGGGAAAGGGAGTCGCTTTTCATATTGCGCCTTCCAATGTTCCAGTCAATTTTGCATATAGCTTGGTTTCTGGTCTTCTTTGCGGTAACGCCAATGTTGTGCGTGTACCGAGCAAGAATTTTCCACAGGTAACGATACTGGCAGATGCGTTTAACAAAATCTTGGCTGAAAACGAAAAAATGAAGCCCTATGTGCTTTTGGTTCGTTACGGCAGAGATAAGGATATCAATGATTTCTTCAGTTCTATTGCTGATGCCAGGGTTGTTTGGGGCGGGGATCAGACGATTGCAGAACTCCGCAAATCGCCACTGCCTCCACGTTCCGGAGAAGTCACATTCGCAGATCGCTATTCCCTGGCGATCATTGATAGTGATTCTTATTTGGAGACTGAGGATAAAGCGAAGGTTGCCGAAGACTTTTACAACGATACATTTTTCTCCGATCAGAATGCCTGTACAAGTCCAAGAATCATTGTGTGGACAGGCAGCAAGATAGATGAGGCTAAGAAACTGTTCTGGGACACTGAGCATAATCTGGTGGAGAAAAAATACACCTTCCAGGCCATCCAGGGGGTAAATAAGCTGACGAGCAGTTATTTGATTGCAGTTGCAGAGCCTGGTGTGAAAGTCCAGGAGCATGAGGACAATCTGATTGTTCGCGTGAAAGTACCCGAGATAACAGATTATCTCATGAACTACAGGGATAACAGCGGGTACTTCTTTGAATATGACTGTGAGGATATTCTGACGTTGATTTCGCTGGTAAACAATAAGCACTGCCAGACAATCGCCTATATCGGAGACTACAAAGTAGTTCTTCCTCTGATTCAGTCTGGAGTAAAGGGCATTGATCGGGTTGTCCCAATGGGAAAGACAATGGACTTCGATCTGATCTGGGATGGCTATAACCTCCCGGCTTTGCTTACGAGGACTATTGTGCTGGCATGAGGAATGCTGGATGAACAGACGAACAGGATATACGCTCGGAAACCGAAAAGTCGCAATCATCGGTGCCGGATTCGTAGGAGCCTCGATTGCATATGCGATGGCGCTCCGGGATATTGCCCGTGAGATTGTCATCGTTAATGAACGAAAGAAAAGGTCATCGGCGAGGTTATGGACATTCGACATGGCATTCCCAGCATGGGAACCACGGATGTTTACGTCGGAGACTATCCGGACTGTGCTGATTGTGACCTTATCATCATTTGTGCCGGTAGAAACAGAAAAATCGGTGAAAGCAGACTCGATCTCACAAATGATAATGTTGAGATCATGCACTCCGTCATCAGTAAGATACAGCCTTACTACACAGGAGGGATCATCCTGATTATCTCCAACCCGGTGGACATCCTGACTTTTAAAGTTGCGGAGTGGATGGATCTGCCGAATGGAATGGTGTTTGGCTCAGGAAACATCCTCGACAGCAGTCGATTCGTTCGGACAATCGCTGACTATGTCGGGTTAAGCACAGGTGTGGTCAACGGATATATCGTTGGTGAGCACGGAGATGGATAAGTCCCTATCTGGAGCCATGTGACGATTGGTGGAATTCCGATTGCTGAGCATTGTGCCGATGCAGGCTTGGAATGGTCAGACCAGGTAAAAGCAGAGATAGCTGAGAAGACCAAGAGAATGGGAGCGGAAATCATCGCAGCAAAGGGTCGTACACACTATGGGATTGCGACCTGCACCTGCCAGTTGGCAGATGCCATTATCAATCAGAGACCGACAATTTCCTGTGTTAGTTCAGTACTGATGGGCGAGCACGGCTGTCGCGGTGTGGCGCTGAGCGTTCCGAGTGTTGTCGGGCCAAGCGGGGTTCAGCAGAGAATCAGAGAAAAATGGGCACCGGAAGAGTATCGAGGATTCTTTGATTCAGTGGAGAAGGTTAGAGATACCATAAAAAGTCTGAATTGAAACGAAAGGAAACAGCAAAGTGAAACTGTTATTCATTGGAAATGTGGGATATAGATTTAATTCTTTTGTACTCTCCAGTGCATTGGCTGCACAACAATTAGGAATTGAGTTTCATGTTGCTGGTTCTTGGACAGGATACGAAAATACACAGGATAAAATGGCAGATGAAGAAAAATATGGTGTTACAATCCATCAAATCGACTTTATTAGAGCACCATACGATCCGAGAAATCTAAAAGCGTACAGACAAGTAGTTGATTTAATAAATAAAGAGCAGTTTGATGTAATCCATTGTAATACGCCTATTGGCGGAGTGGTTGGACGTTTGGCGGGAAAGAAATGCAAGGTTAAAAAGATAATTTACGAGGCACATGGATTTCATTTTTATACTGGGGCTCCGAAACAAAACTGGCTTATCTATTATCCGATAGAAAAATGGCTGGCACACAAAACTGATGCACTGATAACAATCAATAAAGAAGACTATGAGAGGGCTCAGAAAAAATTTCATCTACGAAACAATGGCAAAGTGTACTATGTCCCTGGTGTAGGAATTGACCTAGCAAGTTATGCTAGTTCATTTTCAAAGTTGAGGAAACAGCTTAGAGCGGAATTAGGGTTGGCAGAGGATGATGTTATTTGTATTTCAGCTGGTGATCTGAATACCAATAAGAATAACGGAATTATTATAGAAGCATTGAAGCAGCTTAGAGACAGTAAAATCCACTACATAGTGTGCGGTGAAGGACCTTTAAAAGCGAAACTTGAGAGTGAAGCACAGAATCTACCAGTCCATTTTCTTGGATACCGGCAGGATATTAAGGAACTACTGATCGCTTCCGATGTGTTCGTGATGCCTTCCTATAGAGAGGGCCTAAGTAGATCTATTATGGAAGCAATGGCTTCCGGACTTCCGTGCCTAGTATCAAAAATACGTGGAAACACTGACCTTATTGTAGACGATAAAGGCGGTTATGTGATTGCACCTGAAGATATCGACGGTTGGACAAACGCATTAAAAAAGATTAGTTCAGATGTTTTACTGAGAAATCAATTTGGACAATACAACAAAGAGAGGATTAGCCGGTTTGATCTGACACATGTTGTATCTGAACTGAAAGAGATTTATAGAAAGGAAATCGGATAAGTCGCTGCTTATCTGAGTGGAAAGTGATGAAGATTTCAATTGTAATGGCTACCTATAATGGGGAAAAATATTTAATTGAACAATTGGATTCCCTTCGTGATCAGACCAGATCTGCAGATGAAGTTATTATCCGGGATGATGGGTCAACAGATTCGACACCGGTATTAATTAGGGAATATATTCAAAATAATAATCTTAGTGACAAATGGAACTTTGAAGTCAATAAATCAAATAAGGGAGTTATTCTCAATTTTCTGGATGGGGCGCGTGATGCCACAGGAGAGATTATTTTTTATTCAGATCAAGATGATCGGTGGGACATCCACAAACTGGAACTAATGGAGGACGGTTTTAAACAACACCCAGACATGGTAGCTTGCTATTGTCTTCGTCATTTTATGGATGAAAACGGGAAGGAAATTCCGCAGAAGCTTGATTTTATGACCAATGTGAAAGTTAGAACAGATAGCTTTCAAAAGGTATCTTTGACTGAGGCTGTTCGATATAACAAGAGTCCTGGACTTTGCTTGGCTATCAAGAAAAATCTAATTGAAGAAACACGAGATACTATCTTGAAGAATGGGTTAACGCATGATCTGCCGATTGGGACAATAGCTGCAATCCATGATGGTTACTATGTGCTTAATCAAAAATTAGTATATTATCGTCAACACAGCAAGAATGTCTCAGCGGCTCGCTATAATGTCAAATCACGCCTTTCAAGAATAGATCGGCAAATTGATGGTCGTGTAGGACGTTATGAGCAGATGGTTGCGATCTATAACATGTATGGGGATCAACTAAGCTCCCGAGATCGTAAAAATCTGAACAGAGCAATAAAAGATACAAAGGAAAGCATTGAGAATTTGGAAAAGAGAAAAGTGGGGAAACTTTTCTGTAGTATTTTCAGACACAGCCCAATGATGAACAGATGGATTGCTGTAAATAATTTTCTCATTTGCCTTAGGAGAAATGCATAATGTCAACAGCTGAGAATGTTTATGCAGGAATAGTATCCTTTAACCCGGATATTGATCTGCTAAGGAGAAATATAGAGAGTATAAAAGATCAGGTGTCAGCGGTGATCATATATGACAATGGATCTTCGAACTATAAAATGGTCGAGGGACTTGTCAAAGAAATGCCAAAGTGCAGCTTATTGAATGGTGAAAAAAATCAGGGGATCGCTTATGCATTGAACAGATTGTGTGAGTGGGGAATTGAAAAACATTTTGACTGGATCCTTACATTGGATCAGGATTCGATATCTCCACCTGATTTGGTTCCGACTTTGATGGAGTATACAGAGGACAGAAGCACAGCGATTGTATCCCCCAATATAGTTTACAAGAATAACGAAAATTACGCAGAGCACAGAAAAATAGATTGCGAGATTGTACTATGGACAATAACATCTGCTTCTCTCACCAGGTTAAGTGCGTGGAGAGCTGTGAATGGTTATGACGAGTGGCTGTTTATTGATGGAGTTGACTACGATTTTGGTGTCCGAATAACAAAACAAGGGTTTCATGTGATTCGCTCATATAAAACGGAGCTACTTCACGAATTAGGAAATCTCAAGTGCATTTCTATATTGGGCAAAGTGATATATGTTACGAACCATTCTGCTTTTAGAAAGTACTATATGGCTCGTAATACGATTTACTTGAAAAAGAAATTACACCAGGGAAAGCCGGGCTCTACGATTGCAAAATATATTGCAAAGACACTTTTGTTTGAGGATGAAAAGATGGAAAAAATGGCCAGTATAATTCATGGAATCTCAGATGGTATAAAAGCCTCTGAAAATGTGGGGGGGGTACTAGTCATAGTATCCACATATAATGGGGAACGCTTTCTGCCTGAATTAATCGATAGTGTTCTGAATCAGCAGGGTGTAGATGTTCACATTCTTGTACGTGATGATGGATCATCCGATAAAACAGTTGAAATCCTTAAATTGTTCAGCCAACAGCATGAGAATTTTGACTATTATAGGGGAAATAATGTCGGGGTGATAAACAGTTTCAATGATCTGATGTTGCGTCCAGAGGTTGATAAATATGAGTGGGTTGCATTTTGCGATCAAGATGATGTATGGCTTCCCGATAAATTATATGTTGCGGTTTCAGCTTTGCAAGATTGTGTCAATGAAGACATTCCACTGATGTATTGCTCGAATCTGGAGTTAGTCGATGAGAGCTTGAATACTATAGGAGTGATGAGGAAGCATGTACGGAAATATACACTTCCGATGAGCACAGTTCAGAACATAGGAACAGGATGTACAGAGGTCTTTAATCAAACTGCGGTTCAGTTATATCGACAGGGTATCGGAAAGCGTATGGAAATGCATGATTACTGGATGACTCTGGTGTGCATGGCATTCGGGAAGGTTATCTACGATGAACTGCCACATATTAAATACAGGCAACATGGAAACAATGTTGTAGGTGCAAGAGAAAAAAATATTGTAATTGCAGTAAGTAATATTAATAATCAAGATTCAGCTAGTCGAAGAATCGAGATGGTACAAGACTTTATAGATACCTACAAAGCTATAGTGGTTGCTTACACCAAGTTTACAAATATCAACAATAATTTGTTGAACAAGATTTGTGTGATACTAGACCCGAGATATAGGGGCATAGACAATAAGGTGACTGTAGGTTTTAAGGTGAGAACTATAATTGGGAAAATGTACTAAATCGCGATATGGGCTTGCAAAGAAATGTGGGGAGAACTATAAATGCTATTTTATCTATCGATAATTGCTTTGGCAACTTTCTTTGCTTTTTTGGCAAATAATGAGAAAAGAAGACACGAAAGAATATCAGCGATTTTCTATATTATTTCTGCGTTAATATTATTTTTTCCGTTAGCAATGCGTGATTGTGGCGTTGATTATGAAGAATATTATCGGACTTATTTATCCACGGCAACAAGGTCGTGGGAAGTGTACTGGTCATTATATATTGGACGTCCTGAACCTTTATATTCAGTATTGAATTTTGCTGCCGACTACATTTTTAAATCATACCAGGGGGTTCATATTCTTTGTGCGGCGATTTCTATCGGATTCTCCTATGCAGGCTATTATAAATTCAAAGACAAAGTTAGCCTGACATTGGCAATTTGGACATTTGGTTTTAACTATTATATCATGATGTATGGTTTGAATCGTATGATGCTTGCGGTTTCGATCATTACATGGGCATATCATTATTGGATAGAAAAGAAAACAATCAAATTCATAATTTGGGCAATAATTGCTGGCTTGTTCCATTATTCTGCATTCTTGATGATTCCTCTATATTTTGTATTGCTGTGGATTGATAAGAGACAGACATTACTTCAAGGATTAAAATGGGGGCGTGTTTTTATAAGTGTGGCTCTCATATTCATTGTCATATATAGAGTCGTTCCACAAGTTTTCAGTGGATTTAGTTGGTTTGTTAGATATCAACAATACTTCATACTTTCTACAACATTCGAAGCGTTGAATAACAATATACAAACTTATCCAACAGTTCTTTTCGCAATAGTTTTTCGTAAAAGAATTGAAAAGTATCTTCAAGATAGAAAAATACTGAACATGCTATATATCTATGCGATGCTATGCGCTGTATCAGTCATTATGCCTGTGCATAGAATATGTTATTACTTTTATCCATGCATAGGGCTATTAAATGGTGTTATCCCGTCATCTGCTTATGATTATTATAATACTAGAGAGAGTGCTGTACAAAATAACATATTCTTCAACTTTGCTATGATAGCAGTTGGTATTTTTGCAATATGGTTGATTACATGTTATGGCATCCACTGGGCTCCGTATATTAATCCATATAAGATGGGTCATCTGTAAATTCCTTTTCCTCGGGAGGTATTATGCGGAAAAAATTTATATCCAACTTGCTAGTTGCATTCTTGTCGCAAGGGGTTTCTTTGGCAATGAGTCTCCTGATGTCGCTCTTGCTCCCGAAACTCTTGGGAGTGAATCAGTATAGCTACAGTCAGCTATTTGTTTTCTACATAGGATATGTTGGCTTTTTCCACTTCGGTGTGAACGATGGGATATATCTACGCCTTGGCGGAAAGGATTTCAATACTCTTGATAAGAGAAAACTGGGAACAGAATATAAGCTGTTCATTCTGTTTGAACTGCTAATCGGTCTATTAGTTTCAGCGATTGGTGTTGCCGTTTCAGATGATCCGAGCAGAAAGATTATTTTTATTGTTGCTGGAGTCTATTTGATTCTTAACAACCTGACTCTTTACCTTGGATATATTTTTCAAGCGGTTAACGAGACAAAGTGGTTTTCAATCTCTGTAATGATTGATCGAATCTTTGTTATTGTATTTATAACTTTACTGCTACTCTTTAAACAAGATTCCTACCTGCCGTTTATTATCACATACACGGTTAGCAAAGCGATAGCACTGTTATACTGCACGTACAAAGGTCGAAGCATTGTATTCTCCAAACTTTCGAACATCAGGCATGCGATAAGCGATATGTGGGCAGATGCTTCTGTTGGCATTAAGCTGACAATATCAAATATTGTAGCAATGCTGGTTCTTGGCGTTGGAAGAATGATTATTGACAAAATATGGGGCATAGAATCTTTTGGAAAAGTCTCATTGTCATTTTCTCTTACGAATTTCTTCCTGGTTTTTATACAGCAAGTGAGCATGGTAATGTTTCCAGCCTTGAGAAAAATAGAAGGTGAGAAGCAAAAGGATATCTTTGTTACTCTTAGAAGCGGAATCAACATGATTGCTCCCGTTATTTTGGTGCTGTATATACCAATGCAATATTTGTTAGGATTGTGGTTACCTCAATATCAGGAGAGTCTGTATTATTTGGCATTTCTTCTACCGATCTGTATTTTCGATGGGAAGATGCAAATGTTATTTACAACATATTTTAAGGTTCTAAGAAAAGAAAAGTTACTGATGTATATCAATATGTCGTGTTTGGCAATTAGTGCGATTCTTTGCAGTATCAGTGGCTTTGTTGTTCATAACATGACGGCAGTAGTGGCTTCGATGGTAATAGCTGTTATCTCGAGAAGCATCATATCAGATGTCATTCTTGCTAAGGAGTTTGGAACACGATTAGGTAAAGAGTTTATTTTTGAATTGTTGTTGATAGTCGTTTACATTTCAATTGTTTCCATCCTTTCATCATGGACGGCTTTTGCCTTGGTTGCGTTAGCGTATCTCATCTATCTTGTCGTAAATCGAAAAGAAGTCATGGCGTTGATAGACAATATTAGACACGGAAGATTGATGAAATCATAACACTTTGTGTATTTGGAGGACGATATGAAAGGAATAATTCTCGCGGGCGGAGCAGGAACACGCCTTTATCCTTTAACAATGGTAACGAGCAAGCAGCTCCTGCCAGTTTACGATAAGCCAATGATTTACTACCCGCTTTCAACCCTGATGTTGGCGGGAATCAAGGACATCCTTATCATCAGCACTCCTGATGACACTCCGAGATTTGAGGCGCTTCTTGGTGATGGCAGCCAGTTCGGGATCAGCCTTCAGTATAAGGTTCAACCCAGTCCGGATGGACTTGCCCAGGCATTTCTACTTGGAGAAGAGTTCATCGGCGGTGATGCGTGCGCCATGGTTCTTGGAGACAACATCTTCTACGGAAATGGTTTTGGCCGGATTCTGAGAGCGGCGGTGAAAGACGCTGAAGAAGATAAGAGAGCTACAGTATTCGGCTACTATGTGAACGATCCAGAGCGTTTCGGCGTTGTAGCATTTAATGAAAATGGTGTGGCCACATCAATTGAAGAGAAACCAGCAAAACCAAAATCCAATTATGCCGTCACTGGTCTATACTTCTATCCGGCAGGAGTTTCTGCTCGTGCTCATGAGGTAAAGCCTTCAGCTCGGGGTGAACTGGAGATAACCACACTCAATGAGATGTATCTCAATGACTCCCTGCTTGATGTCCAGCTTCTTGGTCGTGGTTTTGCTTGGCTTGATACCGGAACAATGGACAGCCTTGTGGAAGCTGCTGATTTTGTCCAGATGATATCGAAGCGGCAGGGAATTACCATTTCTGCTCCAGAAGAAATAGCCTATGTGAATGGCTGGATTGATGAGGAGAAGCTGAAGGAGTCTGCAGTAAAGTATGGAAAGAGCCCATACGGCGCTCATCTTAAAGCTGTAGCTGAAGGTAAAGTGAGGTACTGAAGATGAAAAGTTATTTGATTACGGGTTGCGCCGGATTTATAGGCAGTAATTTCGTCTACTACATGTTGAAGAAGTACGACGACATTTTGCTAGTTAATCTGGACAAGCTGACGTATGCAGGAAATTTGGAAAATTTGAAGGACATTGAGGGGGATCCTCGCCATGTGTTCGTCCAAGGCGATATTTGCGACAAGGAGCTGGTGACCAAGCTCTTTGAACAGTACGATTTCGACTATGTGATCAACTTCGCGGCAGAGTCTCATGTTGATCGTTCTATCACTAACCCGGAGATTTTTGTCCAGACTAATGTCATGGGTACTGTCAATCTTCTCCAGCGTGCGAAGGAAGCGTGGTATAACTCTGAGACGAAGATTTGGAAAGAGGGTAAAAAGTATCTGCAGGTGTCTACCGATGAGGTCTATGGTGCTCTTGGTGCTGAAGGATTTTTCATGGAGACTACACCTTTATCTCCACACTCTCCGTACTCATCCTCAAAGGCATCCGCTGATCATTTTGTGATGGCTTTCCATGATACCTACGGTATGCCAATCAATATCACAAGATGTAGCAACAATTATGGCCCTTATCAATTCCCAGAGAAGCTGATACCGTTGATGATCAACAATGTCAAGCATCACACACAGCTCCCAGTTTATGGAGACGGTATGCAGATCCGAGACTGGCTTTATGTAGAGGACCACTGCAAGGCAATCGATATGGTGGCTAATGGTGGAAAGAATGGTGAAGTCTATAACGTCGGCGGCCATAATGAGCGGCCTAACATCTTCATTGTGAAGACTATCATCGAACAGCTGCATGATAGGCTGAACGATGAGGGAATAAGCGAAGCTCTGATTAAGCACGTCGAAGATCGCCTCGGACACGACAGAAGATACGGTATTGACCCAAGCAAGATCAAAGCTGATCTGGGTTGGTATCCGGAGACACCGTTTGAAGTTGGCATTGTGAAGACCATTGACTGGTATCTGGAACATGAAGAATGGATGAACAGGGTAACTTCTGGTGCGTATCAAAGTTACTATGCTGAGATGTACAAGAACAGGCAGTAAATATCAGGTAACTACACCACCTGAAATATATTGCAACGGTGTGGGATTGTGTCCGGTCAAACACCGGAATGGTAAAAGGAGCCGCTCAGCGGCAGGGTATTGATATTAAGGTTTTCGTAACAGGAGCAACAGGCCAGCTTGGATATGACTGTGTGCTTGAACTTGTCAAGCGAGGTTATACCGTCATATGTTCCGGCGGTAGAAAAGGTGACGATATGAAGGTTTTCGTAACAGGAGTTGGAGGACAACTGGGGCATGACTGTGTGAATGAGCTTATAGCTCGTGGGCATAAAGCGGTTGGATCGGATATACAAGAGCAGTATAGCGGAGTTGGTGTGATCACTGTTCCGTACATAAGTCTGGATATAACCGATGCAGAGGCAGTTCAGAAGATGATTGAAGAGCTGAAACCAGACGCTGTCATCCATTGCGCGGCATGGACAAATGTAGATGGCGCAGAAGCCCCGGAGAATAGGCAAAAGGTCGATGCTATTAACCGGCAGGGTACAGAAAATATCGCAAAAGCAGCAAAGACTGTAGGTGCGAAGATGGTGTATATCAGCACGGATTATGTGTTTAATGGACAAGGCGAAAGGCCGTGGAAGCCGGATGATAAGTGTTACGCACCACTCAATGTTTATGGTCAGAGTAAGCTAGATGGTGAGTTGGCTGTTGCCAATACTCTGGATAAGTTTTTCATCGTCCGAATCGCCTGGGTTTTCGGCCTTAATGGCAAGAACTTCATCAAGACCATGATTAATGTGGGCAAGACACATGATAAAGTCAGAGTTGTGAATGATCAGATTGGTACTCCGACCTATACCTTTGACCTCGCAAGGCTGCTCGTGGACATGATTGAGACAGAAAAGTACGGATATTATCATGCTACCAATGAGGGCGGATATATTTCCTGGTATGACTTCTGCTGTGAGTTTTACCGCCAATACGGCTTATCCACAAAGGTCATTCCAGTGACCACAGAGGAGTATGGCTTGTCAGTCGCAGCTCGTCCGTTTAATAGCCGCCTGGAGAAGAAAAAATTGATTGAAGCGGGCTTCAACCCGCTGCCGACATGGCAGGACGCAGTATCGAGATATCTTAAGGAGGCGCAGCTATAATGGGACAGATAACAGTTGAGAAAGATTTAGATGGAATTAAAGGACTGTGCCTGATCACTCCTGCTGTTCATGGAGATAGCCGTGGCTACTTCATGGAGACGTATAGTCAGAGAGACATGGAAGAGGCTGGCATCGATATTGTGTTCGTTCAGGATAACCAGTCAATGTCTACAAAGGGGGTTCTCCGTGGCCTTCATTTTCAGAAGCATTATCCTCAGACCAAGCTTGTGAGAGTTATCAAAGGCGAGGTTTATGATGTGGCGGTAGATTTGAGGAGCGAGAGCGATACATACGGAAAATGGCATGGAGAACTGCTAACGGAAGAGAATAAGAAACAATTCTTAATCCCTCGCGGTTTTGCTCATGGTTTTTTAGTGTTGAGTGATGTAGCTGAGTTCTGTTACAAGTGTGATGACTTCTATCATCCGAATGATGAAGGTGGAATGGCGTGGAACGATCCGAAGATAGGAATCGTATGGCCGAAGATCGAAGGACAATATAATGGAACAGCGTCTGCTGATGGGTATAGCATAGAAGGATCACCTTTAAATCTTTCTGATAAAGATCAGAAGTGGCTAGGGATTAAGGATACCTTCAAATTCTAAAGGAATTATTTGCGAAAGAGTTGCTTTTGGTGATAGCATCTCAAATGGTTTTAATGGAGATAGTGCAATGTCAAAATATATCAAATATGCTACAAGTGCAAGGGATGCTTTGAATAGCCAAGATATAAGTGATTTACTTATTGAAATAGATGAGGAGACTAGACATAGGCTTCAAATATCATTGACTGATATGTATAGGGATATTTTACATGTGTGTCAAGATAATAACATTGTCCCATATCTAATCGGAGGATCTGCGTTAGGTGCTATCAGACACAAAGGCTTTATTCCTTGGGACGATGATATAGATATCGGCATGACTAGATCCGACTATGAAAAATTTGTCGAACTGTTTAATGTTAAACTTGCAGATAAATACATTTTGAATGCTCCAAATGTATCGGAAAACCCTAAGGCTCGTTTTACGAAGATATATAAGAAAGGAACCGTTTGTCGAGAAGTGACGGATTCTGAAAAGTCTGTAAACGGAATATTCCTTGATATATTTCTTATTGAAAATATTCCTGCTAATAAAATTATTCGCAAGATTAAAGGTACATATTGCAACGCTTTGCAGTTCATTTCCGGTCAGGTTTATTTATACGAGAATAATAATCCCATATTGAAGGAGATGTATTCTCGTTCTGATAAGAAAAATTACGAATTTAGAATGTGGATAGGTAAGTTGTTTTCATTTAGAAGCTCCGTGAAATGGTTTAATTCAGTTGATAAGGCTGCAAGATATAAAGAAACAGGTATTTATGGAATTGTGACAGGACGAAAGCATTACTTTGGAGAGATTTTTAACGGGGATGTTTTCTTTCCACATCAGTACGTACAATTTGAGGATATTAAAGCTCCTGTATTCCATGATACAGATACATATCTTAAAAATCTTTACAGGAATTACATGGAATTGCCGCCTGTTGAGAAACGGGAGAGGCACTGTGTAATTGAATTGAAATTTTGATTGGAGAACATACAATGACAACAGCAATTATTATTGCCGGTGGCTCCGGCGCTAGAATGGGACAGGATATTCCCAAACAATTTATCAATGTATATGATAAGCCTATTCTTATCTATACACTTGAAGGATTCCAAAAGCATCCACAGATTGATGCTATTGAGGTTGTGTGCATCGATGGTTGGCACGATGTAGTATGGGCTTACGCTAAGCAGTTTAATATTACTAAGTTGAAATGGATTGTCTCTGGAGGAAATACAGGACAGGAGTCGATAAGAAATGGCGTATACAACCTTGAGGATAAGGCTTCCCCTGAGGATGTCATCATAATTCATGACGGTATACGTCCACTCGTTGATGAAACGGTGCTGACAGATGTAATCCTGAAAGCAAAGCAGTATGGTAATGCGGTTACATCGCTTCCATACAATGAGCAGATTTTTGTGATTGATGATGAGATTAGTACAACAAAGTTTATTCCTCGGGAAACGCTGAGACGAGTTTCTACACCGCAGGCATACCGATTTGACCTTTTGGATTCTAAGTACCATGAAGCTTATGAAAAGGAAATTGGAATCTATGGTTCCCATTATACAAACACAATGATGGTGGAGTTGGGGGTTCGCTTGTATTTTGCAGCAGGCTCGGACAAGAATATCAAACTTACTACAAAAGATGATCTTGAGATGTTTAAAGCTTATCTGAAATCAGATAAGGATAATTGGTTGAAATAGAGGATAATTGGTTGAAATAGAGGATAAATATGAACTTATATCAAAATGAACAATACATGGAAGATGTCAAAGACGTTGCTGAATTAAATCTTCCGTGGGAGAAACTCCAGAATAAAAGCATTATGCTATCCGGCGCAACGGGCTTAATCGGAAGCTTTCTGATAGATGTGATTTTGGAGAAGAACACAGAGGGGTTCAACTGCACTGTTTATGCTTTAAGCCGTAATGAGGCGAAAGCTAGACAGCGCTTTTCAAAATATGCTGACGATTCTCGTTTTGTCTTCATTCCATACGATGTAAAGCTGCCATTTAATCGTGATGATATCGGAACGGTTGATTATATTCTTCATCTTGCTTCTAATACTCATCCGATGCAATATTCTACTGATCCTATAGGCACAATTACAACTAATCTTATTGGCCTTCAGAATCTTCTTGAATTCGCTGTGAAGCATAACACAAGTCGCTTTGCATTTACCTCTTCTAACGAAATCTATGGTGAGAATCGCGGCGATGTAGAGTTCTTCAAGGAAGACTACTGTGGTTATATCAATTCTAATACTATGCGTGCCGGATATCCTGAGAGCAAGCGATGTGGAGAAGCTCTGTGCCAAGCATATAAGGCTCAGAAAGGATTGGATGTAGTTATTCCAAGACCAACACGCTCATATGGCCCGACAATGCTTAGATCGGACACAAAGGCTATCAGTCAATTCATAAATAAAGCCATCAATGGTGAGGATATTGTGCTGAAATCTGCGGGCACACAGTATTACAGTTATACATACGTTGCCGATGCAGTAAGTGGATTGTTATATGTGTTGCTGTGCGGAGGGAATGGAGAGGCATACAATATCGCTGATGAAGCATCCGATATCATGCTCAAAGACTTAGCAGCTATTATTGCTGGAATCGGTGGTAAGAAGGTTGTGTTTGAAATTCCAGATGAAATAGAAGCTGCAGGATATAGCAAGGCAACTAAGGCGAGGCTTGATGGAAGTAAATTGAAGACCTTGGGGTGGAAACCTAAATATGATATCCAGAATGGTATGAAAAGAACGATAAAAATACTCAAAGAGATCGAGTGACCTTCACCTGGGACGAAGCCAACGCATCCAACAACCAGAAAAGCATCATCGGCGAATAGAGAAAGGCCTACTGGATTTACAATGAAGGACGATAAATATTAAAGATGAACACAGACCAGATAATAACAATTATTGTGGCAGCCCTAGGCTTCATATCCACAGTCCTCAGCTGGATAGTCTCCTCCAATATGGAACGCAAGAAATCGAAAGCAGAAAAAGAGCTATTATCAAGGCAGCTTGCTGTTCAGTACATTACAGATAAACGTGTGGACTGGATTTATGAAGTTCGTAATACCTTGTCAGAATTCATTTCCTCTGTGGAAGAGAGAACAATTGGCTATGATGATGTGACGGGTAATCGCCTCGATGAAGGTATCAATCATCGAATTCGAAGCTCTTACTATAAGCTGAAACTTTTGTTCAACTACCAAGGGAATGCTGATAAAGAAATAATGAAGTTGTTGGAAGTCGCAATGACTGTCCCGGAAACTGAATCTGACGAAGCGAACTTATACACTACGCTCGACATGATTGTGAGCAAATCCCAGCAATATCTGAAATCAGAATGGGAACGAGTAAAACATGAAGCTGGAGAGAAGTAATAAAAGGAGCCTCTAACAATGCAGATTTTATACAGCACACTACACTACTTGGATATGCGTTGATTTTCAAGTAGAATAAATATTGCCTCATTATTATTAATGGTATTATTGAGACTACAGATTGCAGATATTATGCAATTGGATTGATTGATGGTAAGATTAAGATGAATGAAATCAAGTATCTGTTAAAGTTTGGTAAGCGAGAGAATATATCTTCCATCGCGGAAGGCAAGCTGTGGTTTTCGACAGCGGAGACATTCCATGCCATTGAAGATAATCTTGTAAGAGGCCAGGGCGATAAGCTGGAGGCTGGAATGTTCATTCCAGCTACAAAGGTTCAATTTACTCCACATGGAACAAACAATACCACTGTACTATCTGGAGGATCCTTTAATTTTAATATATTCATTGATCCCTCGAAAAAGACTCCTGTGTTCTGCCTATTCGCATGTTTTGATAAAGATGTGGATGCTAAAGGACAAATTAGGCTGACGCAGGAAATCCAAAATATTATTCGTGAACACTTTCCGGAAGCTAATGCTGTAGCCATTATACCAAACCCATATGTCTTTGTGGAAAATGTAAAGACAAGTATTCATGCAATGAACGGCAATTCTGTTGATTGCCGTGGGGATTTGGTTCATTATTTCAATATGTATGGCTTAGATGCGATCACAAGTGAAGGAAGGCCTACAAAGGCTGTAGACATGGAATTCCTGAAGTTTGTCACACAAGGACATGAACCGAAACGAGAAGGGAATAGAACAGAATATGCCCTTCGCGTAAGCGATGCGTGGAGACATCTGTTGTGTAAAGATTTATTCTTCAAGGATGAACAGGAGTTTAGATTCATTCTACCGCAGGAGAAGATAAACGGTGGGAGCCTATATGAGATTGATGCTCCGTCTGATGTACAAATTATTGATTTCGATGAGTTCTTTGGGCAGATGGAGAAATGACTATATTATAGAGGGAGACGGGTAATGCTTCCAAAGATTAATAACAAGTCGCTCTTTGAATGCACAGAGTCCGACTTCATGGAAATTCTGAATAATCCCGATTACAGAGAAAACCAGTATCTTGACTACAAAAAAGCATTTGCATTTCAGCTTATTGATAAGAATAAGATTGTAGAAAAGGTCTATGAGTTTCGTAACGACGTGTGCTCATTTGCCAATGCTGATGGTGGTTATTTGATCTATGGAATAGCAGATGAGCAGGGTATGGCTTCAGAAATAGTCGGTGTGGATCTCGCAGACCCAGACAAATTTGAACTTGATCTTAGGAACAAACTGACACCGATTATGCCGAAAGTTCCCCCTGTACGCTTTCACTTTGTAAAGCTGCCTTCCGGTAAATATATTGTTGTGTTGTTTGTAGATCATGATTACTATGCGCCATATCTACATATTGTAGATCAAAAAAATTATAAGATTTACAAAAGGGATGGAAATCAAAAGACCACGATAGGATATACGGAATTAAAAAATATGTTTGTACAGTCACGTGTTTTGGAAGCTCAAATTCTGGAGCTTAGGAAGCGACGGATTGGATATTATATAGAGCAAGGCGAAGATCAGTTTTTGCTATATCACATTATCCCAGAGTCATTTTTGAATGACAGGAAAGACTTATTTTTAATTGAAAGACAGAATCATGTAAACTTTGCATCGGTATTCTCTGGAGCAAGGATAGATACACGATCCATACCCTGCGTAGATGGATTGCGATATTACAATACTTACGGAGACGAGAGAGCAATTCTATATAACACAGGAATCGTGGAATTTTTATTGCCATTAAATGCATATGTAGTGGCAATGGGGAACCAGACGGAACCATATTTCTATTCGGAGGATGTCTGGGAATTAATTGATAATGTATCGCAGGGGTATCAGTCAATCATGCCAGGATATTTTGGAAATCAGAGATATTTTGGGTGCGTAAGCATTATGGGATGCAAGAATGCAATCTCTGAACGGAATGATCTTGGCAGACCTGCTACTACAATAGACCGAAATGAGATTATATGTGAACCTACGGTATTTACAAGGATTGAAGATAAGAATATTTTTTATATTGATTTGAAACGACTGCATCTGAACTATCTTCTGTCGCTTGGCATTAAGAGAGTAGACAACTTAATTGAAGAAATTTCGGCGGGTACCGATACAGAAGGCGAATAAGCGGGATATTTTGGAAACATAATTATTGCCAGAAGGAATTCTTAGATGATTTACACAGGAAGCAATACAACGGTAGAAATTAATATCAAAGCAGATCTTAATGCCTGGGCATATGAGATGCTTACTAAGGCTGGCTTTGAAAATACACTTCCTGAACGAGCACTCTATCAATACTGCAATTTGAAACTCCGTTTGTTAGCACCGAAACCGCGGAAAGTAAAAATTTCCAAAGAATTTATAGTATCTGAGGACTGCCAGAATGGTTATGAATACTTCAAAGCTGCCGTAGAGCGTGGGGATAATCTTATACCGTTCATGTCGAAGAAAATTGTAGATGTCGAATCAAAAGATAAGATGATCTATGACTGGGGAATGTTCCATTTCCATCTTGGTACAGAAAAGGATACGAATGATCCAAGATTTATTAAAAGGGCAGATCACCTGCTGATTGCCTTTGTTGACGAAAATCACGATGATAACATGTATTTTTTACAGGTGAGACCACATATCTCGGATATCTGGACAGAACAGGATCTGGTAAGAATTCTCGCGGACAATTGGCCTGATATTATGGAACCATACAGAATCCAAGGTTTTATATCGCTGACAGAGAATATATCGGATGCTGATTATAAGGAGATGCGGAAGAATAACGTTAATACATTTGTTGATTTGCATGATGGAAGAGTTTATGTCGGTGCAAATCATGGATTAAACACAGCGGGTACTTCAGTAAAGGCAGTTAGTCAGTATGATTATTACTGTAACAATGCAAATCTGTTTGAAAAGTGGATGGGAGAATCCACAGATAGTATTGGGAAGGCCATCAATCAGAAGTTATTAACTCCAGAGAAAGAGTTTCAATTAAAGATGATTGCTCCTGGGGATAGGGACTATCTATTTGAGGTAGTGGATCATGGATTTCTTCTTCGTTTCGTCCTGAAGGATAAGAAGGGCATTATAGTAGTGGGCGATAACAGAGAGCAAATAGACGAGAAATTGAAGGATTTGTAAGGACGGTGAGGCTATTGGAGAAACTTACAGAAGTTGCGAAAAGGGACATACAAGATTTATTCAACTGTGGAGTTACCCTTCCGGATGGTTCGTCGAAAAAAGTATTTTGGAATGGACGTCTTGATGATGCCGATTTCCTTAATCGATTGTATAATCTCTCATCAATGCCATCATATGATCACAGATATAGTGACGCGGAAGGGGATATTCGTTGTCATGTTGGTTGGGGGGATTGGGATAAAGACTGGGTGTTTACCGATAGTCGTTTTAATCTTCTCCATGCTGATGATGAGACATTTCTTAGATTCCTTTGTGAAGTATTTCATCCGGCAGTAACCAGAGGTTCTGTAGAGGATCCTAACAGTGGAGAATTTTATCTGTTAGAAGAAATTCAGAAAATCATTCGTTCCGAAGGATATGAACTATATGAAACTAAGCGGATGGCAAATAAGCCAGTATTTGCGTGGAGAGAAGTAGGAGCGACTCAAACAATCCAAATACAGGCAGATGCATTGAAACAAGTATTTACATCTGATTATTTACGGACACAGATTGATCAGATGCAAAAATCGGTAGATAGCAATCCGGGTGATGCCATTGGTAAAGCAAAAGAATTAATTGAATCATGTTGCAAGACCATCCTGGAAGATAGCGGAAATGTTGTTGATGAAGGGTGGGAGATTCCAAGGTTGCTGAAAGAAACAATGAGTATTTTGGCTTTCATGCCGGCAGGAATTCAGAATTCTACTGTTGATGAATCTGTAAAGAAACTTTTAGGCAATCTATCTCAGATGCCGTTTCAACTTGCAACTATCAGGAATAAAATGGGAACAGGACATGGCAAGGCAAATAGCTTTACCGGTTTAGAACCAAGGCATGCTAAGCTTGCGGTAGGATCTGCATCAACGCTATGTTGGTTTCTATGGGAAAGTTATCAACAGGGGAAAATTTAATAGATGCTGTTATCACACCCGCTCAAACGTCTGACACTTGCCGGGTCAAGGAAATTGAAAGTTTTCTGAAAAATAGGAGATATTTTGAGGGATCCCTGTGACTCCCTGTAGGGGTTCCGTGGATCGGCGTGAAGGCGGTGTTGTTTAAGTGATAAGTGTTGATTGACATGTGTTAAATGACATGATAAGCTAGAGCAGAATTAAATGCTTTTGGAGAATCTAAATGGATAAAACTGAGAGACCGTCTGTGGAATATATTGAATATATCTGCAATCTATATGGCGATATTTATGATGACCGTGTGGAGGACAGCCGTCCTCCTGCGGCAGGTGATGAACTGCGGACTGCCGGAGAAGATTGGCAACCAGGACAGGAAGCTGCCCATAAAAGCCTCATTGCGTTTCAGCGGGAACTGAAGTTTAAGGGTATTGAACTATCTTCGTCCAAAATCCGCAAAATTTTGATCAGCGGTGGGTGCTGGTCAACGGAACGGAGTAGGGAGATTATCTCTTTGTTCGATCACTATACAACTGATAAGGCTGGCGGTGGAGAGGGATTAACGCCGGATATTGCAGTAAAGAGTATTGCTGCAGATCTCAAGGTCAGCGTTGCTACTGTATCCATGAATCTGCCCTATCAGAACGTAGTCTATAAGCTTGAAAACAAGAGCAGAAATGCTGTCCGCTGTGCCAGATATAAGAAAAGAAAAAGAAAAAATGAAATCATAGCAAAGGAAAAAGAAAACGATGTCAGAAAATAAAGAGCGTAAGGTGGCGACGAAATCAAGGGTGCTGTTTTTGCTGCAGTATCTGTATGAGAATACAGATGATGAACACTCGCTTAGTACAAATGAGTTGATCAATATCCTATCTGAGAGTGGCTTCTCCGCCAATAGGAAAACCGTGCGGGACGATGTGCAGATGATCTGTGATGCCGGGCATGAGATTTTTGTAGACAAGGATGGCAAGTCTAATTCGTATCATTATGGTAGCCGGACATTTGAAATGCCGGAGTTGAAGATGCTGATCGATGCAGTGTCGTCCTCCCGTTTCATTAGCGCGGAGAAGTCGGATGTGCTGATCAGGAAGCTGACTTCCATGGCCAGTCGATATGAAGCAAAGGATCTGACGGCAAAAATTTTCACGGCAGACCGAATCAAGGCGGACAACGGCAAGATCTTTCTAATCACCGATCTGGTCAGCAGGGCGATTGAGCGAGGGAAGAAGGTGTCCTTCCAGTACTATGATTATCTGCCTACGAAGGAGAAGGTTTTTAGGAATGACGGCGAAGTATATACCCTCAGTCCGTATGCCCTGATCTGGAGTGATGACCGCTATTATCTGGTGGGATATTCGGACAAGAGGGAGACGCTAACGCCTTTCCGCGTTGACCGGATGGCGGTTCCGAAGATATTAGAGGAAGATGCCGTGGAGAATACGGAATTCAATCCGGCTGATTTCACCAACAAGGTGATCCAAATGTATCCGGGGACTGAGCAGACAGTGTCCTTACGCTGTGAGAACGATACGATGCGCAGCATAATCGACAAGTTTGGAGAGGGCATACGGGTCGACGTTATGGATGAACAGCATTTTCTTGCAGAAGTGCAGGTTCAGGTTGGGCATACATTTTATGGATGGGTATTTACCTTCGCTGGAAAAATAGAGATAATAGAACCACAAGTAGTACGTGAAGAATTTCTAAGCATTGCAAGAATTACTTTGGGGTTGGGAGGAGATTAGTGTCTATGGAAAAGAAGATAAAATCAGTTAGCAGTAATGTAGAAAAAGCTCAAACATACGGAGACTTAATGCGACGTTATAGCAAGGCGATAAAACATGGATTTTTCTTCGAAGCTATGCTTATCGAATATGCAATGATAGAAGATCGATTACTGGCGTTTCTGTATCATTGTGGTGTACAGAATGGAAGGGATAGTCTTAAAATTTCAAAAATCAGTAGGAATAAATTGCTGAAACCGCTATTTACATCAGAAGATGGAAAGGAAAAGCGTTTATCCATAAACGGAGTAGGAAGAAAAATAGAAATTATAGATGCAATATTAACTTGGGAATGTAACATTGTGTGTACTCCAGATGATAAATATATGAAGACTTTAAAAACACAATGTGAAAGCCTTGATATTCTTGAGTTTCAGGACATTTTAAAAAATATACTGACTTGGAAGGATTATCGTAACGAAATCATTCATGGTCTGCTAAATAAAAATATTAATGCTTTACAGGCAGATATTGAAAATAATGTGACAACAGGGATGATATTGGCTAGAGGAGTGGATAAGCAGGTGAAAATCATTAAAAAGGGAAATAAAATTCGTAAAGCAGCAAAACTTCCAATAACACTATGAAACAACGTGGTCAAAATTATGCCCACGTTGATACTTTTGTAATATTTGCGCTTGAAATCTGTTTCCGTTATGATATAATTTCTATCGTGAACGGAGCGTTCAAGATAGGAGGAATTTATGAGATCAAAAAGCAAAGAGCTGATGACTAAGATTCAGCAGTATGCAGAGCAGTTTTGTATCTCCAACTTAAAGACTCCATCCACCGGAGAGATCGCAAAGGCATTGCGGCTCAGTAAAGCAACGGTGCATAACTATCTGAAGGCGATGGACGAAGAGGGAATCCTTTCCTATCAGGGAGGCGAACTTCGCACTCGTGTGACGCAGCAGGTTAACTGTGAACAGGTGGGTATCCCGATCGCCGGGGCTATCCCATGCGGTACGCCGGAGGAAGAAGTGGAGAACATTGAGGAATATATCGCTATGCCGAGAGCGGTGGTCGGAGACGGCGAGTTCTTCATTCTTCGGGCCAGCGGTGATTCGATGGTTGATGCCGGGATAGACAGCGGTGATCTGGTGGTTGTGCGGAAGCAGCTGGAGGCATCGCCGGGACAGATCGTGGCTGCGCTGGTGGACGGCGGCAGCACTCTGAAGCGTCTCGGATATGACGATGAAGCAGATCGGTTTGTGCTGTATCCGGAGAACAAGGAGAAGAATTATGCTCCGATTACTGGACACAGCATGAGCATTCAGGGGGTGGCCATACGTGTTATGAAAGAATTGGGATAGCATCACTTAGGAGAAGAAAGAACCATTACAGACCGTACTTATAAAGTAACTGGTGCTGACCGAAGGCAGCTTGTGGTAACTGACCGGACGCAGCCGGGATCGACAAAGCAGATTCCGTCAGAAATATTAAAGTCTGTCAGCCGCACAGCTTTGGTGCTTACGGAATGGCTGGCAGAAACTCATCAACGGTTTTCTTTCCCTTATCCGTTTGAGTGATAATTAAAAAATTTATCATTTGGAG
>Ga0256406_1001667_pt1 | contig 34872 bp, 27 predicted proteins | sample RumenRJG_03DNA_FD_185986 | JGI IMG/M metagenome (GOLD analysis project Ga0256406, IMG submission 185986) | Bovine rumen microbial communities from Lethbridge, Alberta, Canada - RJG_03 | ecosystem: Host-associated > Mammals > Digestive system > Stomach > Rumen | place: Canada: Alberta | collected...
AACGAAATATCAGGTGGTTATTGTGGCGGGGTTCCACCTCTTCCCATTCCGAACAGAGAAGTTAAGCCCGCTTACGCCGATGGTACTGCAATGCAATGTGGGAGAGTAGGTAGCCGCCTTCTTTTAATAAACAGAATCCTTGTTACTTTGTAACTTCGATTCTGTTTTTTTATTTTAATAAGTTATAAAGAAGTTTCATTAAATAATAACGAAGATGGGTGGTAATACTCTAAAAGTCGTTAAGGCCTTTTGTTTGTGTCTTTTCTTTTCTTTAGTCACAAATAGTTACGCTTATAATTCCGTCGAACGGAATTATGATATGTTATCAAAATTACCTTCGTCTCAATTACTGGATAAAGCTGAGCAATATCTTGCAGCCGTTAACAAACAAGATAGTGCTTTGTTATGTTTGACAATTATCACACATCGTTATACTATGAATCTCTCGAAGGATGAGAAAATTAATACTATTAGCGCATATAATGGTATATGGTTCATCATGTTTTTCACCTATTTTGATTATGCGAAATCCTTTGATGCCTTAATGAAAGCAAGTCAAATTGCAGAGAAGATGGGTTATAGTCAGGCTCAAATATATTTGAACTTTGGGTGTTTCTATCAGACATTAGCCGAAGAGTGCAAAGATAAAACGCTCATGCAGAAGGCTTTTCTTTCCTATCGTAAATCATTTACTGAGGGCCTGAAGAATATTGTTCTAGACCAATTTGTCAATTCTTTCGGCAATCTGGCTATGGTCAGTTCTTCTTTGCATAGTATGGATGAGATTTTGCCGGAGTGGAAGCAGTTTGAGCATTATTATTCATCACATAAGAATCCTTATCTCCAATATACCTCTTATCTTTATAAAGGGCTTGTAGCTAAAGAACATGGTGATTATGTCCAGGCATTAAAGTGCTTCAAAAGTCAACTTCCTATCACGGATGATAAAGATCGCAATTATATTAGGAATCGGCTTGTGGCTTATTTGAACATTGCAGATGTACTATCTTGCCAGAAGAAATACGACGAAGCTGCAAGCTATGTTCATCAAGCCTTGGCTATCAGCACTCATTTTGATCTGAAGGATTGCAAGTTGCAATGCTATGAGAAGTTGGCGGAGTTTTATTCCAAATCAAATCGTCCTAGTGAGAGCGATACATTCAAGGATAATTTCTATCAATTGAAGGACACATTGTTGAATTATCAGCAGTTGGCAAGCGTTAAGGACATCCAATTCCTCTCTCAAATTAATACCCTTGATGAGCAGATCACCAAATCAAATTTCTTGAATAAGGTGAAGAACTACATCATTATATTTGGCAGTGTCGTCGTAGTGGTGATTATTTTCTTACTGTTGGCTCTCTATCGAAGGAACAAATGGCTTCAGCAGAACAACGAGGCTTTGTACACAAAAAAACGTCGAGATCATTGAATTGGAACAGCGTCAGAAGGCTGAGCGTCTGGAGAAAAGCCGCCTTGAAGAGAATTCAAAGCCTGTCAGATATAGTTCGCACCCAATCACAGAAGATGCGGGCAATCTCTTGATGTCAAAAATTAGAGAAGTACTCGACTCGTCAGACGAAGTGTATAAGGCAGACTTTTCCTTGAACCGTCTAGCTCAGCTCACTGATGAACAGCCTAAGAGGGTTTCACAGATTATCAATCAGTTAACGGGCGACAATTTTAATGCTCTTATCAATGAGTACCGAATCAAAGAGGCATGCAAGCGCATCAATGACAAAGCCAACTACGGTAACCTTACCCTAGAGGGAATAGCATTAAGTGTTGGATTTAAGTCTACCAACACTTTCCGAGCTGCTTTCAAGCGTGTCACAGGACTTTATCCTTCCAAGTATCTTCAACTGGCCCGAAGATAATTAGGTCGCTATAAATGGTATTTTGCCCTTACTGCAGGGCCATTCTTATTGAATAGGAGCGCAAAATCATGATTTTGCGTTTCTTTGGGCGAGATTTGTTCCATAATGTTCTCATTTTGCGATTATCTTTGCATCGACATTTGGCCAATGTTGGGATTTTCTCTCTTTGTAAATTAAAAATTATTGCGTATGGAACATCTAAATCTAAAGTCTTGGAAATGGCTCATCATGCTGATAGCCCTCTTCACTTACAGCAGCATCTGCCGGGCAGACGATGCTGAAGGGGTGTTGATTTGGCAGACTGATGGTAGCTGTACCACTTGCCAGATGGATGCAAAGCCTGTGATCACATACAGTGGTGACAGTTTGCTACTCACGGCAGAAAATGTAGACGTTAAATTGCCTTTGGAAGGAATTGTTAATATTACTTTCGGTAATGTTGCCACTTCTATTTCTTCCAGTTCTGTTTCTGTTCAGGGCAGTATCAAGGCAACTTCTGACGATGTACTATTGTCAGACTTCAAGTTGGGTACCCCTGTATTTCTGTATAGCGTTAATGGCGTATTAGAAGACCGCTATACTATTCCCGAATCAGGTTCACTTCAGATTTCATTGGTCGGAAAGAGAAGTGGCATGTATATCATCAAAGCCGGCCGTTCAACCATTAAAATTGTTAGAAAATGAAAAAGACTTTCCTCTTTATTATGGGATTAGTAGTATCACTTTCCCTTTCAGCACAAAAAGTGATGCGGGTGGAGATGAATGATGGCAGTGTAGCCAAATATTCTACAGCCGATATCAAGCAAATCACTTTTGAAGATGCAATGCTCGTTGGTAGCGCTGTAGATTTGGGCTTACCCAGTGGAACACTTTGGGCCGATATAAACGTAGGCGCTCAAAAACCAGAGGATACAGGCAACTATTATGGCTGGGGAGAAACTGTGACTCACGACAGTTATTCGTGGGAAGTGTATACTCTTTGGGATTATGACAACGACCAATGGATATCTTGGGGTGAGGACTCTCTCGACTTTGCAAATTCCGACGCTGATGTTGCGCATGTACAATGGGGTGGAGAATGGCGTACACCTTCCAAAGCTCAGTTTGAGGAATTGAAAGAGAATTGTACATGGAGCCTGACCACTCAAAATGGCATGAAGGGTTATCTGGTTACGGGTAAGAATGACAACAGCATCTTCATGCCTTTCAATGGTGTCTTCACAAGCGAACAGCAGTTTGTGGGTTCTCTGGGCAATTATTGGTCTTCTACTCGTGTTGACCGTTGGGAATATCAATATCTGGGATGCGCACTCTTCCTCTCTCCCGATTCAGATCCAACGGAAGGAGTCGACATTGATGCAACAGCTTATAGATATTATGGCTATGGCGTACGTCCGGTGATTGGCAATATCACAACGAAACCGCAGATGGAAGCTGTCGATATGGCACTTCCGAGTGGAACAAAGTGGGCAAGTATGAATATAGGAGCTACAGCTCCTGAGGAAGCCGGCAATTACTACGCTTGGGGTGAAACCGAAACCAAAGACAATTACAGCAAAGACGACTATGCCTATTATGACGCTTCCACTTCGACTTGCTCTTTCCTTGGTGATTCTGCCCTCTACGTATACTATGATTCATACGAAATGGTGAACGATACCGACACTGTATTGTCCATTCAGAATTCTCAGTATGACGTGGCAACAAAGGTTCTTGGCGATGGTTGGATGATGCCTTCTGCCAGTCAGTTCGCTGAGTTGATGAACTATTGCATCTGGACTTACACAACTCAGAATGGAGTGACAGGTTTCCAAGTCACTGCAACCAATGGCAACAGTATCTTCTTGCCTTCTGTGGGAACCAAAAACAAAGATTATACTTCAGGCTCTGGAAAAAGCACCTATTATTGGACTTCCGACATGAGCACAAGCTATTCTGATTATGCTATCCAGTTGAGTGCATATATGGATTATGGAAAATCACTCATGACTGGTTCACGTTGGTTTGGCTGTCCTGTCAGAGCAGTCTGCAAATAAGCGTGTTGTTATAAAATAAGTCTCAGCCGGTCAATCGCCCAATCGCCGATTGACCGGTTCTGTCGTTATATGGCGGTGATCTGGAATTGACAGATGGATAAGAATAGGCCATTGCCCGAATATCAATCATTTCAACCATTACGCATAAAAACTCTTGAATATTTTTGGCGGTTCGGAGAAAAAGCATTACCTTTGCATCGCTTTTCGGAAGGGTGGTTTCCAGAGTGGCCAAATGGGGCAGACTGTAAATCTGCTGCGTCTCGCTTCGGTGGTTCGAATCCATCACCACCCACACAATGAGGGAGTATCCGCTATTGCTGGGTTCTCCCTTTTTTTATTCCCGTAACTTCTAATATTTTATATATGGCTTTAAACCGACATTTTCTTTCTTTTTGTCTTGCTATCTCGGCTTTGCTGTTGCCAGCAGCCTCAGTGGCACAAGACACATTCCGATTATTGACCAACACAAATGACTTACAGGCTGGTGACGAAATCGTCATTGCCAACACTGAAGCTGGATTGGCGTTGTCTACACAGCAGAACTCCAATAATCGCGGTACCACCTCAGTGACGATTCATGGTAACGTGTTGACTCCTTCTACTGCTACTCAGATTATCCGTTTGGATGGAGAACCTGGAGCTTGGTTGCTTAACGTTGGCAACGGTTATCTTTATGCGGCAAGCAGTTCCAGCAATTGGCTGCGCACAGATACCGTAAACGTACCCAACGACGAGGACCGCTGTACGATAGCGCTGGATGCTGATAACATCTCGATGATCACATTTACGGGTACTCACACCCGAAACTGCCTGCGCTATAACCCCAACAATAACAAGCCTATCTTTTCTTGCTATGGATCCAGTTCTTCCATAAAGGACAATCAGCAGATTTATTGGCGCCAGGGCTCTCGTAAGCCGGATGCGGGCCGCGTGACTTCGCTCTCTGCTTTTAGCGCCTTGGAAGATGGCACAACCTGCCAGCTGTATCTTGCTGATCAGCCGCAGGTGCGCGTTGTGGCTGTAGCAAATGACACCGTCATGCTTTCTGACAATACCGGTTTGGTGAGATTCGTCGGCGTGAAGACCGATCCTACTATGAAAGTTGACCAGCACGTGGCCGGCTATATCTCAGGAGAGAAGCAGTCGAACAAAGGCATATCCCTCTTTATTCCTACATCAAAGACTAACAGTGCTTACCTTATTATCGCAGCTCCGGTGACGGAATTGCCCACTGGACTTAGAAAGGTGATGGACGAAGAGCGGAGTACTGCAGCCGAAAACAGATTTTACTCGCTCAATGGAAAGTTTGCGGGCAGCAATGTTGATAATCTCCCCAAGGGAGTTTATGTGCGTGGTGGAAAGAAAATAATCATCAAGTAGGAGAAAATTAGGCAATGAAAAAATATATTTTAACCATCATTTGTTCCCTTACATCCCTTTTTGCCTTGGCTCAGAGCAACGTTAAGGTGAAGTCGGTGCACTTGATTGATGGCAATGTTGTTAATTTTGACAAGGCTACGGTAGATAGCAGCCGCGTAGTGTTCACCCCCGAAGGTGACTCGCTAGGCGTGAAAATATATGTCAAAGGGCAGGAGTCGACCGACTACCTTTATTCTCAGATCGATTTTGTCGTCTTCTATGGCAATGATGTTCCAGGAGGAGTCAATCTCAACCGCAATACTGCAGAGGACCTGGCCAAGAACCCAGAGGGCTGGCGACTGGAATTCCCTCGATTCTACCAAGGCAATGATGTGACGTTCGAAATCACCCATACCACCGATGACTACGGAATAACCTACTCCTTGGAGTGGGATGGCAACAAGCGGGCCAACCGCTGGACCTGCTATGAGTTTTCGGCTGCGACTCCCGACAATGGAGTAGGGCGCAATGAGGCTTGGGCTGAAGATACAAACATCCCCGAGGAATACAGAACGAGCAAGAGCGACTATTCAGGCTATTCGCGTGGCCACCTTTGCGCTTCCAACGACCGGCAGAGCAGTATAGCACAGAACCGTCAGACCTTCTATTACAGCAATATGCAGCCGCAATACCAAAGTCACAATGGCGGACAGTGGGCACGACTGGAACAGAAGGTGCAGAACTGGGGAAATGACCGGAGTTTCTGCGATACTCTCTATGTGGTTAAGGCCGCAACTATCGATAATCCGGATCAGATTCTTTCCTATCATGACGCCGCTACCATGACGGTTCCTGTGCCGAAATATTTCTACATGTGTCTGCTTGCCGTGAAAAACAATCAGTATAAGGCGATTGGCTTCTGGACAGAGCATGTCAACGTAGCCGAGAGCTATGACTATACTCACTATGCACGGAGCATCAAGGAGATAGAGCAGCTCACGGGTATCGACTTCTTCTGCAATCTGCCTGATGATATCGAAAAGGAGGTAGAAGAGAGCTATTCTATCGACGACTGGAAATAAAGCACATAGCTTGCTCGGGCCGGTCTGCTTCTTGTCCACCATACAACGTGCGACAAAAGCGGCCGGCTCAACCTATTTAATCCGTTGACAGGGTTCGAATTAGGTTATCCGCTATTATGTAATAGCGGATAATCTATCATTCTTTCACCTTAATTTCAAAAATTAAGGAATAACAACGTTTCTTATTATCCGAAACGAAAAATAATTCGTAATTTTGCACTGTACAGACTTTGAGGGATTCTGCGCCGTGAGGGAGAAACCGTTTCGTCACGTCGCTGTAATCGATTTATAATCTATCCCCGCTAATTTTGCATAGGCAAAGCGGGGCGCAGTTCAGCGAACCTGTTATTGATAATAAACTTAACGAAACAGAAACAACATAATATTAATAATGTGCAGAACAGCTTCCACGCTGTGGAGTTGCTATGCACCCAAACAAAAAATCTATGATTAAACAATTACGTTCATTATTGCTGCTTGCTTTGCTGGCTGTAATCGGTCAGGCAAATGCACAGGCTGTTTTCACCGAGACTTTCGATGGATGCGCAAGCGTAGGTGGAAATGATGGTGGTTGGTCGGGCGTGAGCCCGACTGGCAAAATCGTAACCGACAATGAAGGTTGGACGTTCGAGAATGGTAGTGCCGCTAGCCAGTGCGCCAAATTTGGTACCGCTAAGAAGTTGGGCTCAGCTACGACACCTGCCATCGCTCTTACGGGCAATGGTACGTTGACATTCCGTGCCGGTGCATGGAAGGGTGATGCTACCGATTTGGCTCTCTCTGCAGAGGGTGCTACGCTGAGCGTAGAGAGTGTTACGATGACCAACGCAGCCTTCGGCGAGTATACGGTTGACATTACCGGTGCTACGGGCAGCGTTACTATCAAGTTTGCTGCTGCTGGAGCTTCCAAGAACCGCTTCTTCCTCGATGACGTTGTGGTTACTCCCACAGGTGCTTCTACCAAGCAGTCTGCTGGTCTGGAGTTCTCTGCAACATCAGCCACAGCCGTTCTCGGTCAGTCATTCACTGCTCCCACTTTGAGCAATCCCAACAATTTGACGGTCGCTTATTCTTCAAGCGACGAGAGTGTAGCCACTGTTGCTGCTGACGGAACCGTTACTCCTGTTGCCGCCGGTACGACTACCATCAAGGCTACCTCTGAGGAGACCGATCAATTCTATGCAGGTTCAGCCAGCTATACCTTGACCGTTGTTGGCACTGTTGACAACATAGCTGCATTCAAGGCTCTTGGTGCTGGTAAATCTGCCATTCTCAACCTCAGCAATGCTCAGGTGCTCTATGCGTACAAGAACGATATGTACGTACGTGATGCCACAGGCGCCATTGATTTCTTCAAATCAGATCTTGATTATACGCAGAATCAGGTGCTCAACGGTAGCCTCGTAGGTACCTTTGCTTCTTATAACGGTACTCCCGAGTTGACCAATCCCTCTGAAGTCAATATCACTGCTACCGAAGGCACTGAGGCTACTCCTGTTACACTGACTGTCGACCAGCTGACGGAAGAATATTATTGCGACCTCGTGAAGTTCGCCGGTGTTTACAGTGCAGATGACAACACTCTTGGCGGTGTTGCGCTCTACGACAAATTCGGAACTGGCATTCTTGATGACTTCACCGACGGTGCCAGCTATGCTGTGACCGGTATCCTGGTGCCCTTCGAGAGCGAGCCCGAGCTTCTTGTCATCAGCTATGAGGAGTCCGCCAAGAGCGACGCGGGCTTGTCTTATGGTGATGTGACCAGCGCTACTGCTGTCTTGGGTCAGGATTTCACAGAGCCCACGCTGCAGAACCCCAACAACCTGCCTGTTACTTACACATCCAGCGATGAGAATGTCGCAACTGTTGATGCCGAGGGCAATGTTACTTTGAAGGGTAATGGTATGACCACCATCACGGCTTCTTCTGCCGAGACTGCTCTGTATCTGGCTGGAAGCGCTAGCTACAACCTCTTCGTCGTATCCTCTTACAACTCAATCGCTGAGTTCAAGGAGAATGTCGGCACAGGCAATTATGGTATCCTCAACCTGAATAATGCTGAGGTTGTTTACCTGAACAAGTATGAGGGCAAGAGTGGCACGAACGTTGAGTGCTATGTCCGCGATGCTTCTGGTGCCATCATGTTCTACAACACAACGTTCGAATATGTGGCCAACACGGTTCTTAACGGTTCTGTGCTTGCTAAGTACACCGTATACAACGGTATGCCTGAGGTGAATGTTACCGATGATGAGAACATCACCACCACAACAGGAACCGCTGCTCCTATCGAGCTTTCTGCTGAGGATGTGAACGAGACCTATTACGGCAACTTGGTTTCTGTCTCTGGTACCTATACAACGTCTGATAACGGCAAGAAGATTGATGGACTGACGCTGTATGACAAGTTCAAGACGGGCTATCTCGACAACCTTACCGATGGTGAGGCTTGCACGGTTGTAGGTATTGTCGTTACTTACTACAACAAGTCGGACAAGACTGTCACCGCTGAACTTGCTCCTATCCAGGAAGTTGTCACTGGCATCAATGACATCAACGCCGATGTCAATGTCAAGAATGGTGCTCTCTATAACCTCGCCGGCCAGAAGGTTGACGCTTCTTATAAGGGTATCGTCATCAGCAATGGCAAGAAGATGCTGAAGAAGTAATCACGATTTCATTCAATAACAAAAAAGGCAAGCGCAATTGATGTGCTTGCCTTTTTTTATTTCACTCATTCTTAAATCTTTCAGCACTAGCGGTAGGATAAGACTCATATCACAATCTTCAGTGTGAGAATGTCTTACTTGGTCTCCATAGATTTCTATGATATTGTAGGTTGAAATCACGCATTTCTTGTTGGGCGGCACGTGCCAGCCATTATTATAATAAGGATATTGCCTCGCTTTTATGAATACAATGAGTCTTGGATAGTCAGCAAAAGAGGCGTGCCAGATAATTGGGAGTCTTAGATTTAAAGCGGTCTGAGGAGCCAATAGGTCTTAGTACATTTTTAGTAAATGTCACCTTTATGGGCATTCTTGAACCAAATTCAGAAAGAAATGCCCATAAAATAAGGGGCTGGAAATTTTAGTTAGAATTAATCGTGAAATCGGCACGTTCTATTAGCTTCTGTTACCTATATATGTTGATTTTTCAAGATTTTGTTTGATATTCGAAATAAAAGAGTTATTTTTGCACACGTAAACCCACATGTGCAATTTTCTATTTGAAGAGAGGTTGTTTAGATTATGTCGATATCAAAAACCAGACAGAAGTTAGTGGATGTAGCTCGCCAGCTGTTTGCGAAAAACGGATTAGCCGGCACCACAATGAACGATATAGCAGTCGCCTCGGGAAAAGGCCGTCGCACCCTCTATACCTATTTTAATAGGAAAGAGGATGTGTATTATGCCGTGATAGAGTCAGAACTGGAACGGCTCAGCGATAAGCTCGACGAGGTGGCGGCAAAGAAAATCCGTCCGCAGGATAAAATCATCGAGCTGATCTACACCCATCTGAGCATGATTAGGGAGACAGTGGTCAGGAACGGCAACTTGCGCGCTGAGTTCTTCCGCAATATCTGGACCGTAGAGAAGGTTAGGAAGAACTTTGACGAGGACGAGATTGAAATCCTGCGCAAGGTGTACGCCGAGGGCAAGGCCGACGGCGAGTTCGACATTGAGGATGTGGACCTGGTGGCCGACATCACCCACTATTGTATCAAGGGCCTTGAGGTTCCCTTCATCTACGGACGCCTCGGACATGGTATGACAGAGGAGACCAGCAAGCCTCTGGTGACGAAAGTTGTCTATGGCGCCTTAGGAAAAAGACATTGAGATATACTAACATCAGCATTTAAGCGTTAAAATAAAACAACATCATTAAATATTATTTAGGTAATGAAATTATTGGAAGGCAAGACCGCGCTGATTACAGGTGCGGCACGCGGCATCGGCAAAGCCATCGCGTTGAAGTTTGCTTCTGAAGGAGCTAATGTAGCATTCACTGATCTCTTCATCGACGAGGAGCATGGAGGTTTGGCCACAGAGCGTGAGATCGCTGCCCTGGGTGTAAAAGCTAAGGGCTACGCCAGCAATGCAGCCGACTTCGCCCAGACAGACGAGGTTGCAAAGAAGGTTCTGGAAGATTTTGGCAGCATTGACATCCTGGTCAACAACGCCGGTATCACGAAGGACGGCCTGATGCTGAAGATGACCGAGCAGCAGTGGGATGCCGTGATTGCAGTGAACCTGAAGAGCGCGTTCAACTTCATCCACGCCTGCACCCCCATCATGATGCACCAGCGTGGCGGCAGCATCATCAACATGGCCTCTGTGGTCGGTGTTCATGGCAATGCAGGTCAGTGCAACTATGCAGCTTCTAAGGCCGGTCTGATTGCTTTGGCCAAGAGTATCGGTCAGGAGATTGGCCGTCGCGGCATCCGTGCCAATGCCATTGCTCCCGGATTCATCGATACAGCCATGACACAGGCTCTGCCCGACAACATCCGCAAGGAGTGGGTTGAGCGCATTCCTCTGCGCCGTGCAGGTAAGGTTGAGGATATTGCCAACGTGGCTTTGTTCCTCGCTTCTGATTTGTCGAGCTACGTTTCAGGACAGGTCATCCAGGTGGATGGCGGCATGAACATGTAATAGGCCGTGAAAGTAGTCTACGAAGACAATCATATCATCATCGTTTTCAAAGAGGCAGGCGAGATCGTACAGGGCGACAAGACTGGCGACGAGCCCCTCTCTGAAAAGGTGAAACTATATATAAAGCAAAAGTACCAGAAGCCGGGAAACGTATTTCTCGGTGTGGTGCATCGCCTTGACCGACCGGTGGCAGGACTCGTTGTCTTTGCCCGGACATCCAAAGCCCTGTCGAGACTTAACGAGATGTTCCGAAAAGGAGAAGTCCACAAAACCTATTGGGCCATCACTAAAAACACTCCCCAGCAACCCGAAGCCCTGCTTGAGAACTGGCTGGTGAGAAACGAGAAACAAAACAAGAGCTATGCCTACGATCACGAGGTGGCTGGCTCGAAACTTGCGAAACTTACTTATAAAATCATAGGCAGGAGCGACAATTACACGCTCATAGAGGTACATCTGCTCACGGGGCGGCATCATCAGATACGTTGCCAGCTGGCCCACATCGGCTGTCCCATCCGGGGCGACATGAAGTACGGTGCCAAGCGAAGCAATCCTGATGGCAGCATCTCGTTGTTGGCTCGTCACATCGAGTTCGTCCACCCCGTCTCGAAGCAGAATTTGTCGATAGACTCACCTCTGCCCTCAGATGCTCTGTGGCATGCGATGAGTCCTGTTGAATGAACACACGTATGAAGAAAATACTAAAATGGATAATAATTGCCATTTTAGCGCCAATATTGCTCGTTTTGATATTGGCTGTATTGCTTTACCTCCCTCCCGTTCAGAATTGGGCCGTAAAGCACGTGGCTGATTATGCTTCAAAGAAAACAGGTCTGGAGATTTCTGTAGGCCACGTAAATCTCGAATTTCCATTGGATTTAGGCTTGGATGAGGTGAAAGTCATCCAGCAGAACGACTCCCTGCCGCAGGTGAAAGACACCGTGGCCGACATTGGCCATCTGGTGGCCGACGTGCAGTTGCTGCCGCTCTTCAAGAGTCAGGTTCAGATTGACGAGTTCGACATCCAACGCCTGAAAGTCAACACCACCAACTTTATTCCCTCCGCACGCATCAAGGGCACTGTGGGCCGACTGAATCTTCAGGCCCACGGCATCGACCTCACGCAAGAGCACGTCAATGTAGACAAAGCCTTCCTGCGCGATGGTAACGTGGATATAGCCCTGAGCGACACTGTTCCGCCCGACACCACCCCCAACACGAATCATTGGAAAATCAATATAGCTCAGCTGAAGATTGACCGTACGCGGCTCGACCTCCACATGCCTGGCGACACCCTGGAGGTGAAAGCTGGCATGGGCGATGTGGCGCTGAAGGGAGCTTATTTCGACCTTTTCAAGGGACTGTATAGCGCCAACCACATTGATTGGAAGCAAGGTTGGCTCAACTATGACAATAATTTTGAAATCAAGCAGAAAGGCCTGGATTTCAACCACCTAGCGCTAAGCGACATGACCTTGGTGGCCGACTCATTCAGCTATTGCGACTCGCGGCTCGACATCATTCTGCGTCAGTGGGCGCTGAAAGAGAAAAGCGGACTGGCCGTAGAGAACTTCACCGGACCGTTTGGGCTGGACAGCACCCGGCTGTGGCTGCCGCAACTCTACCTGCGTACGTCGGAATCGGAATTGAAGGCCCAGGTCAACATGGACATGAATGCCTTTGCCGACAAAGACCCGGGCAAGTTGAACCTCGTAGTTCATGGCTACATCGGCAAGCAGGACCTCCTGCTCTTCATGAACGACGCGCCCACCCTCTTGCGCCGGCGCTGGCCGAATGCCCCGCTGCGCATCGACGGTGTGCTGAAGGGCAACCTGCAGATGGCCCGTTTCGCCGGTCTTAACGTGAATCTTCCCTCAGCCTTCAAGTTTGCGGCCAACGGCTATGTGGCCAATGTCATGAATCCCAAGAGGCTCAAGGCCAACGTGGACCTCAACGCTATCACCTATCATCTGGACTTCATCACGGCTTTGCTCGACCCATCGCTGATGAAAACCATCCGCATTCCCGTGGGAATTGGATTCAAGGGAAATGTACGCGTTGACGGTCCGGTGTACGCCTCCCGATTCCGTCTCACTGAGGGCGGAGGCAACGTCGCAGGCAATGCCGTGATCAATGCCGACCGGATGGCCTATAATGCCAATCTCGTTGCCCGAAGACTGCAATTGCAGCACTTCCTGCCCAACATGGGACTGACGCCATTCAGCGGACACATCGTAGCTAAAGGCAATGGCACCGACATTATGTCGCCACGCACCAAGCTGAATCTGAATTTCAAGGTGGACGACTTCCATTATTCCGGTTATAGTCTGGCCGACATCAACGGCGAGGCCAATATGTCGGGCGGCCGGCTTCAAGCCCGCATCAACAGCCATAACCCGCTGATAAAGGGAGTTATCGGACTCGACGCCCTGACGCAGAACCGCTTTATGAGGGGCACGCTGACGCTCGACCTCTCGCACGCCGACCTCTTCCGTCTGCATTTTGCCGACCGTCAGATGACCTTCTCCGGATGCGGCCACATCGACTGGGCCTCCGATTTTAAGCATAACTACAAAGTCAACGGCGCACTGGGCGACATCATGTTCAGCGATAGTGGCCGCGTCTATCGTCCGGACGATTTGGTCTTCAACATTCTCTCACGTCGAGACACAACCCATGCCTATGCCGACTGCGGTGACTTCCACATCAATCTGAATGCACGGGGAGGCTATGAGAAGCTCTTGGCCCAATGCCAGAGTCTGACGAAGGAACTCCAGCGGCAGTTTGACGCACGCGTCATCGACCAGCACTTGCTCCGCACCCGTCTGCCACTGATGGACATCTCCCTGATCAGTGGAGGGCGCAACATGTTCATGCGTTTCCTGAAAGCCTATGGCTATGAGCTTGACAGTATCAACATGAACCTCTCGTCATCTCCGATTTACGGACTGAACGGCAATGTAGACATCAACCGACTGCTGGTGGACTCCATGCAGCTTGACACCGTGAGGTTGGCCGTGCTGTCCGACTCGGCCACCACGCATTACACCCTGCAGGTGCGCAACAACAAAGACAATCCGCAATATGTCTTCAATTCGATCTTCGAAGGAGCCTTGCGGGAGAACGGAACTTTCGCGCAAGGCAAAGTCTACGACAGCAAAGACAGACTCGGCGTGCAGCTAGGCCTTTCGGCTGAGATGGAGAAGAAGGGACTGATGTTCCATTTCTACGGCGACGATCCCATCCTGGGCTACAAGGAGTTTAAGGTCAACGACGACAATTATTTCTTCCTGGGCAACGACCGCCGCGTGTCGGCCAAAGTCACCCTCTCGGCCTCCGACGGACAAGGCGTGCAGGTCTACAGCAACGATGAGGACTCTACCGCCTTGCAGGACCTGACGCTCACCCTGCACCGCTTCGACTTGGAAAAGGTACTCAGCGTCCTGCCCTATACGCCTAACGTGAAGGGCATTATGGATGGTGACTTCCACGCCATACAGACCCAGGATGAACTATCCGTATCGAGTACCGTGTCTGTGGACAACATGGTCTATGAGGGCTGTCCCATGGGCAATATCGGTACGGAATTCGTCTATACGCCTTCGACCGACGGAACCCACAAGGTGAATGGCTTCCTCTATCAGAACGACAGAGAGGTGGGCTATCTTGACGGAACCTACCAGAGCGAGCACGGAGGCACCATCGACGCCACTTTCAAGGCCGAGAAGCTGCCCCTGCAGATCTTCAACGGCTTCATACCCGATCAGCTCTTCGGATTCAACGGAGACACCGAAGGCCAGCTTTCTATCAAGGGCAAGCTGGCAAAGCCCGAGGTGAATGGCGAACTCATCTTTGACTCTTGCTCCGTATTCAGCAAGCCCTACGGCGTAGAGATGCGGTTTGCCGACGACCCCGTGCGCATTGTGGGCAGTCACCTGCTCTTCGAGAACTTCGAGATGTTCGCCCACAACGACAGTCCGCTCGACATTCTGGGTAGCCTCGACTTCTCCGACCCGAGCAAGATGATGCTCGACATGAAGATGCAGGCCCGCAACTTCCTGCTCATCGACAGCAAAGAGAACTCTCGCTCGGAGACCTACGGAAAGACTTACGTCAACTTCTTCGGTATGATGAGCGGTCCCGTAGAGGCCCTGAAGATGAGAGGAAAACTCGACGTGCTCGGGTCTACCGACATGACCTACGTCCTGCGCGATTCACCATTGGCAGCCGACAACGAACTGGAAGACCTTGTGACGTTCACGTCGTTCAGCGACACCGTGGCCGAAACCATCGTCCGGCCGCCCCTGACCGGATTTGATATGGACTTGAGCACCAGCATCGACGACAATGCCCACATCATTTGCGCACTCGATGCCGAGCACACCAACTACATCGACATCGTTGGCGGTGGCGATTTGCGCATGTCGTACAACACGTCAGACAATATACAGCTCCGCGGCAAATACACCATCAGTTCCGGTGAGATGAAGTATTCTCTGCCCGTGATTCCCTTGAAGACCTTCACCATCCAGAATGGCAGCTATATTCAGTTCCAGGGCGATCCCTTCAATCCCGCCTTGAGTATCACGGCCACCGAGCGCACCAAGGCCTCTGTCGGGTCGGGCGGCAGCAGCTCGCAGATGGTCGACTTCGATTGTGGCGTGACGCTCTCCAAGACCCTTGAGGACATGGGTGTGGAGTTCATCATCGACGCTCCCGAAGACATGACCATCAGCAACCAGCTCAACACCCTGTCGAAGGAAGAGCGCGGAAAGATAGCCGTCACGATGCTCACCACCGGAATGTATCTGGCCGACGGCAACACCAGCCAGTTCTCAATGAACTCGGCTCTGAGCTCGTTCCTGCAGTCGCAGATCAACAACATCACGGGGCGCGCCCTGCGTACCCTCGACCTCAGCTTCGGTGTGGACAATGCCACATCGAAGAGCGGTGCCATGCAGACCGACTATTCGTTCAAGTTCTCAAAGCGATTCTGGAACAACCGGCTCAACATCCAGGTGGGCGGCAAGGTGTCAACGGGTTCCGACGTTGACAACAGCGACCAGACGTTCTTCAACAATGTCGTCTTCGACTACCGTCTCGACAACAACAGCAGTAAGTATCTCAAGTTGTTCTACAACCGCGACAGCTACGACTGGCTGGAAGGATACGTTGGCAAGTACGGCGTGGGATTCGTCTGGAAGCGCCGTCTGCGCCATTTCAAGGATCTCTTCCGCTTCAAGGATACCGAAGACATCGTGCCCATGCAGCGCGACAGTGTAAAACAAGGTGATAAGTAATAGAGCAATGACAAAGCTACATAGTCTTTTTCTGACAGTAATTGTTTTGGCTTTTCTTCAGTTGGTCGCCTCGTGCAGCAGCACGAGCGGTCTTGAGGAGGGTGAGCAGTTGTATACGGGTTTGAAGAAAATCAACTACACCGATTTCAAGAGCGAGCCACATTCCGAATATGTCAAGACCGAAGTCGAGGCAGCTCTCGCCGCGGCCCCCAATGGAGCCCTCCTGGGTAGCTCCTACTACCGCACGCCTTTCCAGTTGCGGCTATGGATATGGAATGCATTCCACAACGACTCTTCAGCAATAGGCAACTGGCTGACGCGCAGCTTCGGCAAGGCGCCAGTGCTCATGAGCAATGTCAATCCGGCCCTGCGGGCCAGCGTCGCGCAGAGTGTTCTGCAGAAGCATGGCTATTTCCAGGGGCGCGTCGGCTACAGCAACATCACTGAGCACAACCCCAAGAAGGGAAAGATACAGTACGACGTCACCTTCAATCATCTCTATACACTCGACACCATACGCTACATGAACTTTTCGCCCGAGGCCGAGCAGATCATCTCCAACAGTATGGCCTCGACCTTGCTTCATCAGGGCGACGCCTTCGACGTGTCGGTCCTCGATCAGGAGCGGCAGCGGCTGTCTACACTCTTCCGCGACAGTGGATTCTACTACTATCAGCCCGGCTATGCCTCCTATTTTGCCGACACCGTGACTGTCCCCGGTAAGGTGCAGGTGCATCTGCAGATGGCCGACAGCATTCCCGAGCAGGCCCGTCATAAGTGGTATATGGGAAAGATTGAGCTCATGCTTCGGCGGAATATGCGCGATTCCCTTACGAACGTTCTTCACCGACGCACGATGGACGTATACTATAGCGGTCGGAAGCTGCCTTTGCGTGTGGGTGTCGTCCGCCGACAGATGACTCTGCGCAAGGGTAAGCCTTTCAGCTTCTCTGCCTATCAGTCATCGCTCAACAGCCTGTCGACCAGTGGACTGTTCAGCCTCGTCAACTTCGACTTCACTCCCCGCGACTCAACGCCCGACTGCGACACGCTCGACTTGCAGCTCAACTGCGTCTTCGACAAGCCCTACGACTTCTACGTAGAGTCCAACTTCACGGGCAAGACCTCCGGGCGCATGGGTCCCGGAATCGTGGTCGGCTTCACCAAGCGCAACGCCTTCCGTGGCGGAGAGACTTTCGACCTCAACCTCTATGGCAGCTATGAATGGCAGACGGGGCATAAATATGAAGGCTCTACATCGAAGATGAACTCTTATGAATACGGTATGGATGCCTCTCTCACCATTCCCCGCTTCCTGCTACCTCCCGGATGGAAGATCTTCCGCCACAAGCTGCGCAACCGGCAGACGGTGATCAAGGCTTCGAGCGACATCATCAACCGTGCCAACTACTTCAAGCGCCACATCGTCTCGGGCGAGCTGACCTATAGTTTCCAGACGTCGGGCCAAGCTATGCATGAGTTCTCTCCGCTCATCCTGCAATATGACTATATGCAGAGTTCCACGGCCAAGTTTGACTCTCTCCGCCGCGCCAATCCTTATCTTGACGTGTCCATGCGGGACCTCTTTGTCCCGAAGATGCGCTACAGCCTCACTTGGCAATCGCCTTCCACCTATTTGAACCCCATCCGCCTGCAGGCCACAGTGTCAGAGGCTGCCAATATTCTGTCGCTTGGCTGCATGGCATTTGGCAATAAATGGTCGAAGAAAGACAAGGAGATATTCAAGAATCCTTATGCCCAGTTTGTAAAAGTCGAGGCCGACCTGGTCAAGACCTGGGCTCTGACCACCAACTCAACGCTCGTGGGCCATCTTGCCGGAGGAGCCATCATATCTTATGGCAATTCGTCGGCTGCCCCCTATAGCGAGCAATTCTACGTGGGTGGCGCCAACTCCGTGCGAGCTTTCAACGCCCGCTCCATCGGTCCTGGCTCGTTCACCACGCGAGGAGGTCAGTCTTCTTATCTCGACCAGACCGGCGACCTGAAGTTCCTTGCTAACCTCGAATACCGCTTGCCCCTCTTCTCCCATCTTTATGGCGCCGCATTCCTCGACGCAGGCAATATCTGGGCGCTGAAGAATACGGATTCCCGTTCCGGGAGCAAATTCAAGTTGTCCAAGTCATTAGACCAGCTCGCTCTCGGCACCGGTATTGGTCTGCGGTACGACCTCGACTATTTTGTCATTCGTGTGGATTGGGGAATCGGCATCCATGCTCCCTACGAGACGGGTAAGAGCGGCTACTTCAACATGCCCAACTTCCGCGACAGCCAGACGCTCCACATCGCTGTCGGCTATCCCTTCTGATGGAGGGGATAGCGATCCGGAAGATGCGAGCACTTGCTTATTGCTTGCTCGCCCAGTTGAACTTTTTAACCCACCGCCATACGGTGGCGCGCGGAAGTTCAGCTGGTTCATGTCTCGTGACGGTTGTCACGAAACAACGTGACGGTCGTCACGTATGATCGCACCCATAAAACTGCAAGCCATATTCTGTGTGCCATAATTATTCATGGATATATTAAAATTCTCAGATATTCTTTGATACGCTTAGATATCTACTCTTGCACAAGTAGGAAAGAAAAAATCTGGCTACTATTATCTTTGCCAATTGGTTTCAGATAATAGTAGCCACAATTTGATATTCATCGTTTGACCATTATCTTATATTCAAACGGGAGCATGCGCAACTGTGAAGACAAGGTGGCACTCTTCCCATAGTAAAGGTCGGTCACTCGGCCACGCCACTCATTGGGCACGTTAACCGTACATACCTTATTTCTTACATTGACAGCAATCAGATAACGCTTGTCGCCACTATTTTTCTCGAACATCAGAATGTCCCGGTCAGGATATGCCTTATAATTACCCTGTCGGAAGGCTGCGTGGGAATTATACAGCGACATCAAGCGGCAATATTCCTTATATATTTGGGGTTGGCTGCGCCAATTGACGGGAACGTAATGAAAGAAATTGATAGCCTTGGGATAGGCCACCTCTTGCGAGCTGTAGATCAAAGCCCCACCATGGAGGTAGGTGGCAGCGACAAAGGCAGCCATGGCCGCGCGAAGGCCGCCAAACTCCTTGATAGGCGAGACCTGGGCACTTTGGTCATGGTTGGTGATGAAGCGCATCTTCACCTTCCCCGCTGGCAGGGGTTCATATTCAGCGCTGTCGGCGGAAAAGAGATGGTTGGCCGGTTGGCCTTTAGTAAACACACTGACCAGCGAGTCTTTATACTCCCATGCATAGTTCATGTCGAATCCGCCCACAGTGAAGTTGTCTGGACGCTTACCCTCTGCCAGCATCAGAATCTTTCGTGGTGCTGCAGCTTTGCGCAATTGTCTGATGGCATCGTGCCAATAGTCGGCTGGCACACCATCGGCAACATCACAACGGAAACCGTCTATGCCTACCTGCTCTATCCAAAACAGCATCTCGCCGGTCATGGCTGTGCGGAGTCCCTGACTGTCGTAGTTGAGGTCGGCCACATCGGTCCAATCCCATCCCGGTCCCTGTGGACAGATGATCGTATCTGTTGTGGCATCGTGGGTGTACCAGTCTGGATGGGCCTTAATCCAGGGATGATCCCATGACGTGTGGTTGGCCACCCAGTCTTGGATGACCGCCATGCCACGACGATGGGCCTGTGCCACCAGTTGCTTATAGTCATCAATAGTTCCAAACTCCGGAGCCACAGCTTTGTAGTCGCTGATGGAGTAAGGAGAATTCTTGCTTTTCGTGGTACCAATGGGGAACACCGGCATCACCCAAATGGTGTTAGCCCCCAAGGCCTTGATGGAGTCGAGATGCTGAGTGACGGCCTTCAGCGACTGCCGAGATGCAAAGACGCGCGGGTTGACCTGATACATTACAACGTCCTGCGGTGTGGCTGGCAGGAAGGTTTTCTGCTGTGCCCGGGAAGAGCCTACCACAGCAAGAAGGATAAGGATAAACAGAAGCCTTTTCATACATATATAATTTACTGAATTTTCGTCCTTAAAAGAGGCTTATGATAGCAGCCTCATGATAAATATTGACATCTTTACTGTCTCTCAACATCGTATATCAACCTATTAATGAGGGACTGTTCTGCGTGCAAAAATAGGAAAATTCTGTGACATACTCAAGCTTTTGAGTGTTAATTGCTGAAGTTTCTCACAGACGTATTTCTATCAGTGATCCTCTTATTGCTGCTGCCAAACCGTAGAAGGGGACAACCAATGATCCATCACATGCCAATAGGGCTGAAGGAAATGGGTGATTGGCCCTACAATCAGAGCAGCGACTACGGTGCCTTCCCTGACTCCTTCGATATGAGACATAAAGAGTAGAGACAGCACACAGGCTATGGTGACCAATGTAATATCGAAAACCATCTTCACCCATCCAAAATCACATCTTAGCCGCAGAGCGATTACCCTGACGATACACTCTCCCGGAACCATGGCTACATTGGCCTTTACCTCCAAGCTTACACCCGTAGCCAGCAGGAAGCAACCCGTGAGCAGGGTGATGACTTCCGCCACATACAAATCCGGGGCTAAATCCTGCAAGATAAAATTCATACAAAGATCTATGAACCACCCGAAACAGACACCCACCGGCACTTGGAATGCCAGCTGAAACTTACTGTCGCGGATGTCCTGATGCGGCATAAGCAACAGTTCCAGCACAACGAACAACAAATTGATGGCGATGGTGTATTGTCCCATAGTGAACGGGGTGAAACAGCTCAGCACATAGGGTACACTTGAAATGGCCGATGTGCCCAGCATAGCTTTGGTGATGACACTAATGCCAAGGGCATTAATAAAGATCGAAACACTAAATAGCAGATACCTCCTGAATAAATCTTTTCTCATTGTTATGTTATCCTTTATTATTACGTGCTATTAAATGATGGTAGAGGAGCAACAGGCCTGTCAACACAAGCTATCGTCATCCTGTAACCGGTGCAAAGTTAATGAGAAGTGAGGAAAAGTCATTGTTTTCAATCCAACCGTCTTTGGTTTCAAACAAAACTTAGTATCTTTGCATAGAGAATAAACATTGGATGAAATATGAATGGTGAATCTTACTATACTGTAGACAGTCTGATAGACAATGGATGGTCAGAAGATCTGTTTCTCAAGCAGTTATGCTTTTCCTGTATCACTGGTTCATCAAAGAGACATTTTCCTTTTGATCAGGAGTTTAGTGTGGATGCCTATTGTGTGGCTTTGGTCACAAATGGAAGTGCTCGCATAACGATTGATATGCGTGCTGTGGAACTGCAAGACGGCTGCGTTGTGCTGCTCAGCCCAACCTCCGTTCTCCGTATCGAGTCAATCGATACAGTTTTTGCCGCCATGGCTCTTATTTTCAGCCGCACTTGGTGTGAACGCATCGCCAACTACAGCCGCTATGTGGAGACTCAAAACCGAACAGACACCATCTGTTGGCATCCAGGCCCTATATTTCTTGAACAGTTGCGCCACACGCTTCAGCTTTTCTCTTCCTATACGGCGGGCCACTATTCCTATCGCGAGGGGCTCATGGTGATGCTGTCCAACTTCCTGCTGTTGCAACTGAGCGACGAACTCGACAAGCGTCTGCCCAGCGGTCCACGCCCCATCGACCATCGCGACAATCTGCTTCAGCAATTTCTCGCCTTACTAGCCCAACACCACCAAGAGCATCACGAAGTCAGATTTTATGCAGATGCCCTATGTGTGTCACCGGCCTATTTGAGTCGAGTAGTCAGGGAGAAGACTGGACACACCGTCTACCATTATATTTCGGAGCGTCTCTTCCTCACGGCACGCCACCTACTGGCCTGCTCCGACATGAGCCTTTCCGAGATTACGCGGCAGCTACATTTTTCTGACCAGTCGGCATTCGGCAAGTTCTTCAAGATGCGTAGCGGTCTCTCGCCCACGCAATACCGCCGCAAAGTAGGCAGATGAGACAACTTTACAGAAAAAAACATGGGTAGAACGATTTATATACAATACTAAAGCCAAAATTTAGCAATTTGAAAATCAACATTTTTTTATTTGACAACGTTACGACACTGGACGCCTTTGGACCAGTTGAGGTACTGAATAGAGTTGAAGGATGGCACACGCGATTCTTTTCCATTGACGGCGGCACCGTCAAAAACGGGTAAGTCGTGGCAAATCCTTACTCCACGTATCGGCGATTTGGTAGACCTCGAGAAGAATCATAATTTCCCGCATTGGTGGAAGAAATAGACAAGCGCAGAACGTTGGGAGGGCCGTCATTCCTGACGGCCAAGAAAGACAGCTTGCGCATCAGAAGTAAATCATTCGGCGGCAGGAATGCCGCCGCTCCTAAAACACCAAGAGGAGAAGCAAGATAAGACAACTTACCAGCCCGTAATGGACTGAGTCTCAGTAATCCCAGTCAAGCGACGATAGGAGCGCAGACTGGGGTTTGCTGTCTACTAACAGTTATGGGCTTTGTGATCCGAAGACGGCACACCAGCACTTTGTGTGCTGATGGGATGCTAGAGGAGGGCTGCATCCTTACTTATTTCGGCTGTAGGCTCTGACGGTACTCACTGGGCGATTGTCCGAGATGTTTGGTACAGTATCTGCTGAAATAGGAAAGGGAAGTGAAATTCATCATCTCCGCTATCTGCGTGAGCGACAGACGTTCGTCGTTGAGATACTTTTTCAGAATAGGCACGGTACAGCGGTCGATATAGGAGGTGACGCTATTGCCGGTCATGCGTTTGATAGTGGCCGAGAGGTATTTGGGCGACACGTTCAGTCGTTCGGCATAGTAGTTCACGTTGCGCTTCGTTTTGCTGATACCCGTGGAGAGCAGAGTCATGAGTTGTTTCACGATGTAGGCCGTGCGCTCGGTATGCGGGCCACTGCTGTCGCGCTGGGCATGCGGCTCAAAGATGTCGTACATCATCGTCAGACAGAGGCTGCCCATCAGTTCGCGATAGAACTGCAGATGCCGCTCGCTCATGCGGTCGCGAAGCCGATGGAAGTCATCCAGCAAATGCCGAGCCTGCTCATCCGTCAGCTTGATGATTGGGTTCTGGTTCAGCGTTATACTGCCGCCGATGCCATAGTTGTTGGACGGCAACAGGCTCTGCAAGAACTTATAGTCAGCGGCAAACCACTCCACTCGCATATTATCCGGAGCGGCAAGGTTGCGGACGCAGTCGGGCCGCAGTATCACTACCAGGTCGTTCTTCATGATATGATAGCACCGTTCGTTGAACACGAAACTGCCTTCCCCTGCAGTACACACCAAGTGCATGCACGTGTTGTGCAATTCCTTGGCATTCATTCCGTAGAAGTCGGTAGAATAGAGAAAATCTGTCTTCATGGCGCGAAGGTACACATTATTCTCTGAATGAAAGAACGATTTATGCAAAAAGTGAAAACCTTGAGATAATTTGTGAAACAATAGTTTGGAATAATAAATATAACTTTGCACTCAGAAACTTAAAGCAAACAAAACATGGAGTACATAAAGCTTTCAAACGGCGTTGAGATGCCGACCTTAGGTTATGGAGTGTTCCTGGTCAGTCCCGACGAGTGCGAACGGTGCGTATCGGATGCGCTGAGCGTGGGCTACCGGCTGATTGACACGGCACAGGCCTATATGAACGAGGAAGGCGTGGGCAATGCGTGGCGCAAGAGCAGTCTGAAGCGCGAGGATCTGTTTCTCGTGACAAAGGTGTGGATTTCTAATTCCGGTGAGGGGAGAGCCGCCAAAAGTATCGACGAATCGCTGCGCAAACTGCAGACCGAGTATATCGACCTGTTGCTCATCCATCAGGCCTACGGCGACGTCTTCGGCACTTGGCGCGCCATGGAGAAGGCCTATCGCGACGGCAAGGTGCGTGCCATCGGCGTGTCGAACTTCCAGGCAGGCCGATTCGTCGACTTTGCCCACTTCGTGGATGTGAAGCCGATGGTGAACCAGCTTCAGTGCAACACGATGGCTCAGCAGACAAGCATCCAGCCGGTTCTGGCCGAGACCAATACCAAGATGATGGCCTGGGGACCGCTCGGCGGACAGGGCGTAGACGGCATTGTCAAGAGTGAGCTGCTGTCGGGCATTGGCGCCAATTATGGCAAGACAGCCGCTCAGGTGGCTCTCCGCTGGCTCACCCAGCGTGGCATCGTGGCTATTCCAAAGAGTACCCACAAGGAGCGCATGGAGCAGAACCTCAACATCTTCGACTTCAAGCTGACGGCTGACGAGATGGACCAGATCGCCACGATGAACCAGCACGACACCGGAACCGTAAACTTCGGTGATCCGCAGTTCGTGAAATACCTTATCGAGACTTACGGATAAGGTATTCTGATGGACTTCACATACAATATTAACTTGCAAATGAAAGAGAACAATATGAAAGAAGAACTCACATTGACTCAGGAGTGGAACAAGGTATTCCCGCTGAGCCAGAAGGTGAATCATAAGAAAGTTACATTCGGCACACAGTTTGGCATGACGCTGGCCGCCGACCTCTATTCGCCCAAAGACCAACAAGACAAGCTGGCAGCCATCGCCGCCAGCGGTCCCTTCGGAGCGTGCAAGGAGCAGGCCAGCGGACTCTATGCCATGCGCATGGCCGAGCGCGGATTCGTGACGCTCGCCTTCGACCCTTCTTATACCGGAGAGAGCAGCGGTGAGCCCCGCCGCACTGCATCGCCCGACATCAATACCGAGGACTTCATGGCTGCCGTCGACTACCTCTCGTCATTGGACAACGTCGATGCTGAGAAGATTGGCATCATCGGCATCTGCGGATGGGGAGGCATCGCCCTCAATGCAGCCGCGGCCGACGCGCGCATCAAGGCCACATTAGTATCAACCATGTACGACATGACTCGCGTCAGCGGCAATGGCTACTTCGATGCAGACGACAAAGAGGAGTCGCGCCATGCCACCCGTATGGCCTTGGCCAAGCAGCGCCTCGCCGACCCGACGGCAATGGCGGGTGGGGTGGTAGACCCTCTGCCCGATGATGCTCCGCAGTTTGTCAAGGACTACTTCGACTACTACAAGACCGAGCGCGGCTATCACGTTCGCAGCGGCAACTCCAACGACGGCTGGCGCGCCATAGGCACACAGGCCTACACCAATGCCCGCTTCCTCTACTATATCAACGAGATACGCTCAGCCGTCCTCGTGATGCACGGCGAAAAGGCCCACTCGCGCTATATGGGCGAGGCTGCCTATCATTACATGGTCGAGGGCAAAGCCCAAGGCTACAACTTCATCGGCAAGCCCAACCCCGTCCCTGAGAACAAGCAACTGCTCATCATCCCGGGAGCCTCTCACTGCGACCTCTACGACGGCGGATATACAGCGCTCAAGGGCAAGGGTGAGCCGAAGAACCTCATACCCTGGGACAAACTGGAGAATTTCTTCAAAGAAAACTTGAAATGAAAAAAATCGTAATACTTTTAATGGCAATAGTGACTATGGCAACAGTAGAAGGACAGACGCTCACAGAGCGCCAAAAAGGATTGGCAGCATGTGCCTGCCTGATGGCACAGGGTGATTTGAACAGATTGGAGCCTGCAGTGAAGTCGGCTCTTGACAATGGAGTGACTATCAACGAACTGAAGGAGGCTTTCTCCCAGCTCTACGCCTACACGGGATTTCCGCGCTCGCTCAATGCGCTGGGCGTGCTGAGCAAGGTGCTGCAAAGCAATCCTGATGCCAAGTGGCAGGAGGGCAAGCCTTGGACGCGCCCTGCAGAATGGGACGACGCCCGCATGGCCTACGAGCTGGGCGTGAAAAAACAGACGCAACTGTCGGGCCACCCCTTCAACTACGACTTCTGTCCGCAGGACGACCACTATCTGAAGTCGCATCTCTTCGGCGACATCTTTGCCGGCGACCAGCTCTCAGCAGCCGACCGCGAGATTGTGACGGTGGCAGCGCTGAGCGGTCTCGAGGGAGTGGCTCCGCAGCTGGCAGCCCACAAGCGTGGTGCCGTCAATATGGGCAACTCACAGCAGCTCGTCGATGAGCTCTGTGCATGGCTCGGCACCGAGGGCTACACGCTCCACAGCGCTTGGCCAAAAGGCAATCCTAACACGGCCTTCGCAAAATACTTCGTCGGCAACAGCTATCTGGCCGATATGGGTGGCGGCGTACACAACGTCACCTTCGAGCCCGGCTGCCGCAACAACTGGCATATCCATCACAAGTCTGTACAGATGCTCGTCTGCGTCGCCGGCCGTGGATGGTATCAGGAGTGTGGCAAGGAACCTGTCGAAATGACTCCAGGCACCGTCATCGCCGTTCCCGAAGGCGTGAAGCACTGGCACGGAGCCGCCAAGGACTCCTGGTTCCAGCACCTCGCCTACAACAAGGACGTTCAGGAGGGAGCCTCCAACGAGTGGCTCGAGCCTGTGTCGGACGAAGACTATGGCAAGCTGAAGTAACAAAGATGGCCACCAACGCCATCGAGGCTATGGGGCGTCTCGTCGAGATGGACCGCCAGCCGCTCACGCACGACGAAATCGTGAAAGTGCTCGAGGCTTCCTATAAGTAAGCTTTTCTGCGATTTTCATAGTAAAACTATAAAGCCTGGAACCACAGGAGAAACTTCCTCTATGGTTTCTGGCTTATTTTTTGCAGTCACGCTGTTGGCCATGAATATTCATGTTCACGATAGATCTTTATTGCATCATCAAAAACTTGCATAATTCTCGGAGAATACGTAACTTTGCGAAGCAAAAATCGTCAAGACAAGAATTGACATCTTATATTAATAATGTATAGCTATGATCTACGGTAAACTTATCCATGCCGACCGCATCGAGTCGCTGCATCCGTTGTTTCCACAACTGTTTGAATACGTCAGGACGCACGACCTGCTGCACGAGCCTCTAGGCCGCATCACGTTGCAGGGCGACCGACTGTTTATCAATAATTCTGAACCCGAATGTGTGGAACAGGACAAGCAGGTCTTGGAGATGCACCATAAATACATCGACGTGCATATCCTGCTTTCTGGCCGTGAGCGCATTGGCTGGCTTGCTACAGAAGAAGCAAAGCAGGTGATAAAGCCCTTTGATGAGGAAAGCGACTGCGCAACCTTCGCCGACCGTCCCTCAACCTACATTGATATGCGGCCGGGCGACTTCCTCATCGTCTATCCAGAGGATGCCCATGCGCCCGTCATTGGAAAGGGACGCATACGCAAGCTCATCGCCAAAGTGATGATCTGAACTCTGGCGAGATGAATCAACAACAGACCAGTATCTTCCAGCGCCCCGTGTGGGTGACCCTCTTTGCCCTCACCGCGGCTATTGCCTGGGGATGGGCTTACCCACTCATTAAACTCGGCTTTCAGGAGTTTTGCATCACTCCCGACATGACCGGCAGCAAGATGCTCTTTGCCGGCATCCGCTTTTCCGTCTCTGGACTCATTGTCCTTGCCATTGCCAGAAAGGCAGGGCGAAAGTTTGCTGTGAGAAGTAGTGCTGGCTGGTGGTTCGTTCTACTCTTTGCCCTTCTCAACACCACGCTCCACTATACCTTTTTCTATATAGGTCTTTCCCATGCCCCGGGTGCGCGGTCGGCCATTCTCAACTCCCTGAGCGTGTTCTCCGTCGTCATCTTAGCCTGCGTCTTCTTCAAGAGCGACAAGATGACGAGCCGGAAGGTTCTCGGCTGCGTCCTTGGTTTTGCTGGCATTCTTGCCCTCAACCTTGGAGGAGCAGCCAGCGGACGTTTTACCTTCATGGGTGACGGCATGATTATCCTCAATGCCCTTTGTGGAGCTTCCGCATCTCTGCTTACGCGTGGCCTTGGACGCCGGGTGGATGTCTTTGTCGGCACGGGCTATAGCCTAGCGCTTGGTGGCGTGCTTCTGGTTATTCCGGGTCTCATTCTTGGCGGTACGCTTCCCCACGTCACATTGTGGGGCATCATCATCCTTCTGCTGCTCATAGCGATCTCCACCGTAGGCTTCTCGCTCTACAACAAACTCCTTACTTGCAATCCCGTAGGCAAGGTTGCCATCTACAACTCCCTGATCCCAGTTGTCGGTGCCATCACTTCCTGCTTGTGTCTTGGTGAGACCTTCTATTGGAAATATGTTTTGGCTGGTGGGCTTGCCACAGCCGGTATCTACATCATCAATAAAGGTAAAGGCTCAGAGCAATCCGCGCCGCATGTCGTTAAATAAACAAGGCATGCGGCAGTTAACATTCCTCGTGCCGTTTTCACCATTCTTTCAGCCCGTTTTCATCGTTTTACCCACCCGTTTTCACCGTATTTCCTACCTGTTTTCATCGTTTTACCAACCCGTCATGGCGATAGATACGATGATAGATGGCGTCTGACGTACGTCGGACGATCGTCTGACGTACGTTGGACAATCGTCTGACGAACGTCGGACAATTGTCTGACGAACGTCGGAAAGCATGATCTCTCGGTATTTTGTATGTGGCTAGTCAAAGACGAAGGCTAAAATTTCATGATTAGCCGTCAACCGCCACGCGGTATCTGTGTTCACTTCAAGACATTGTGCTCGTGGAGAATAGACGTGATGAGGTTATCTTCTGTTAAATATATCTACCTCTTTGAGTCTAAATCAGAAATTTCCACTACCTTTGCACACTATGAACATCGACATCTTATCTACAGAGCAATTAGAGTTGCTGAAACAGCTCATTGCCGACTCACAAAATATTCTTGTGTGCTGCCATAAGTCGCCCGACGGCGATGCTCTCGGTTCGTCACTTGCCTGGTCGTCCTATCTGCGCAACCTTGGCAAGCAGGTCACTCTGGCTGTTCCAGATGCCTTTCCAGATTTTCTGCGTTGGCAACCCGACGTAGAGAAAATCGTGCGCTACGACCGTCATCCTGATGTCGTTGACAAGGCGCTCAACGAGGCCCAGCTCATTTTCTGCCTCGACTTCAATGCGCCCGGACGTTTGGACGGTATGCAGGAATCCTTTGAGAAGGCCAAGGCCAAGCGTGTGATGTTCGACCATCATCTCGACCCCGACCTCGATGCTGTCGTCAGTGCTTCCCATCCAGAGATGTCGAGCACATCAGAGGTGGTGTTCAGAGTGCTTTGGCAGTTGGGCGAATTTGATAAGATCGACAAGAAGATGGCCTCCACCATCTATAGCGGTATGATGTGCGACACTGGTGGCTTCACCTACAACAGCAGCCGTCCGGAGATTTTCTTCATCATCTGTCAGCTGCTCACCAAGGGCATCGACAAGGATAAGATCTACCGCAATGTCTACAACAACTACAGCCAGTGGGCCATTCGTCTGCGCGGTTATCTGATGTCGCAGAAACTGAATTATCTAGAGGATTATCATGCAAGTTTCTATACCCTGACCCGCGATGACATGCGCAACTTCCATTATGTGCGTGGCGATCAGGAGGGACTCGTCAACGAGCCGCTCCGCATCAAGGGAACCAAGCTCAGCATTTCGCTCCGTGAGGACGACCGCCACGACAACACCGTCTGGGTCAGCCTCCGCTCGGTCGACGATTTTCCCTGCAACGAGATGGCCGCTCGCTTCTTTAATGGTGGCGGACATCTGAACGCCAGCGGCGGCCGCTTGGATTGCTCTATGGATGAGGCCGAAAACATCACCCGACAGGCCATCATGGCCTATGGCGACTTATTAAAGAAAAAATAATCTAAAAAAGAGTCGCCCGTTAGGGAGACTCGACGTTTTTTAGTAAATTTGTAGCAAAAACAAGTCGATATGAAGAAGTTTGTATATATTGTCTTTTTCCTCGCCGGCATCATCGCTTTCCAGGCGTGCAGTCATGACGAGACCTATGCCGACAAGAAAAAGAAACAACGCTCTGCCATCAACCAGTACATTGCCGACTCGGCTGTCACAGTGATTTCAGAAGATCAGTTCTACGCCCAGGATTCAACCACCGACGTCAGCAAGAACGAGTTCGTACTGTTTGAGTCCTCCGGTGTATATATGCAGATCGTCCGCAAGGGATGTGGCAAGAAGATCACCAGCGGCGAGACGGCAACCGTACTCGTGCGTTTCACCGAGCGCGATCTCCTCACCGACACCATAACGCTGTCGAACCAGAACATCTATTACGGTCAGTATCCTGACAAGATGCGCGTCTCCTGTACGTCGGGCACCTATTCGGGATCCTTTGTCAGCGGTTCCAGCCTCATGGTGAATGCGTATGGCTCTACGGCAGTGCCCACAGGATGGCTGGTGCCCTTTGCCTTTGTCAATGTCGGACGCCCAGTGACCGAGGATGATGAGATTGCCAAGGTGCGCCTCATCGTTCCGGCAGAGAAAGGTCAGCAGTCAGCCTCGCAGACCACTACTCCTTATCTCTACGACCTCACCTTTGAGAGAGGCCGTTAAGGGACAGTTTATCGAAATCAAGTCAATCAAGTTATTTTATATCTATGACACTGATTAAATCCATATCAGGTATTCGCGGTACTATCGGCGGCCATACCGGCGACACGCTGAACCCGCTTGACATTGTGAAATTCACTACTGCTTATGCCACCTTCATCAGACGCAGTGGCCATTCCAAGAGCAACACGATCGTTGTGGGCCGCGATGCGCGCATTTCGGGCGACATGGTGAGAAACGTGGTTTGCGGCACGCTCATGGGCGTGGGCTATGATGTCCTCGACATTGGTCTGGCCACAACGCCGACCACCGAGCTCGCTGTCAGGATGAGTGGCGCTGCTGGTGGCATCATCATCACGGCCAGCCACAATCCCCGCCAGTGGAACGCCTTGAAGTTGCTCAACAACGAAGGCGAGTTCCTCACGAAGGCTGATGGCAACGAAGTGCTTGCGATTGCCGAGAAAGAAGACTTTGAATATGCCGAGGTTGACCAGTTGGGTCATTACACTCAGGACAACAGCTTCAACCAGCGTCACATCCAGTCGGTGCTCGACCTTAAGCTTGTGGATCTTGATGCTATCCGCAATGCCCATTTCAAGGTGATTGCCGATACCATCAACTCTGTGGGTGGCATCATCCTGCCCGAGCTCTTCAAGGCCTTGGGCGTGGAGTACACGATGCTCAATGGTGAGCCCAACGGACAGTTTGCCCACAATCCCGAGCCTTTGGAGAAGAACCTCGGCGGCATCATGGGCCGTGTGGCAGAAGGTGGATATGATCTCGGTATCGTTGTCGATCCCGATGTCGACCGCTTGGCCTTCATTCAGGAAGACGGAAAGATGTATGGCGAGGAATATACGCTCGTCACCGTGGCTGACTACGTTCTTGACCACACTCCCGGCTGCACGGTGAGCAATCTCTCCTCAACGCGTGCCCTGCGTGATGTTACCGAGAAGCACGGCTGCAAATATTATGCTGCTGCCGTGGGCGAGGTCAACGTCACCACAAAGATGAAAGAAGTGGGAGCAGTCATTGGCGGTGAAGGCAATGGCGGAGTGATCTATCCCGAAAGCCACTATGGCCGCGACGCTCTCGTGGGTATCGCCCTCTTTCTGAGCAGTCTGGCTCAGAAAGGCTTGAAGGCCAGCGAGCTGCGCAAGACATTCCCTGCTTATCAGATGGCAAAGAACCGCATCGACCTCACTCCCGACACCGATGTGGATGCTATCCTCGTCAAGGTCAAGGATATGTACGGCAGTCAGAAGGATGTCAAGGTTACAGACATCGACGGTGTGAAACTCGACTTCCCCGACAGCTGGGTACACCTGCGCAAGAGCAACACCGAGCCCATTATCCGCGTCTATTCAGAGGCTGCAACGGCTGAGGAAGCTGATGCCCTTGGAAAGAAACTGATGCAGGTGGTCTACGACATGCAGAAATAATTTTTAGAATCACTATAAAACAAAAAAGCGGTCCGTCTCTTGAAGGCGAACCGCTTTTCTGTTTTATTAGAATTGCTCAAGGATGGCAATTCGTTTCTCCGTAGGTGGGTGAGTGGAGAAGAGGGAATCCATGAAGGTGAGCAGACCATGCTGCATCTCATCGGGCTGGCAGATGAACAACTGTGCAACGTCGGGGCGCTTCACGTTGTCGAGTCCCGGATTTGCCGATATCTTGCGCAGCGCCGAAGCCAGGGCCAGCGGGTTTCCGCAGAGTTCTGCTCCGCCAGCATCGGCCATGTATTCGCGTTTACGGCTGATGGCAAAGCGGGTGAGCAGGGTGAAGATATAGGCGATGAAACAACAAATGAGTCCTACCACCAATATCACGACAATGCCCAGTCCATTGCTGTTGTTGTCATCATCGTCGTCTGAACTTCTGCTTGGCGTGCCAAACCAAAAGTGATTGTAGAGCAACTGCAAGACGATGCTCATCACTGTAGAGACGATACCCACGAAAACAATGCTCGTGATGAGCAGTCGGGTGTCGCGGTTGCGAATATGCGTGAGCTCGTGGCCGATCACTCCGGCCAGTTCCTCATCGCTGAGCAGGTCGATAATGCCCTGAGTCAGCGTGACGGTGTAGGTCTTGTCGTTAATGCCGCTGGCAAAGGCGTTGAGCTGTGGGTCATCGACCACACACACCTTAGGCATAGGCATATTGCAGGAGATGCAGAGGTTCTCCACGATATTATAGATGCGCGGATTGTCCTTGCGGGTGATGGGATGGGCGTTGACAGCGCTGTTAATCATCTGCACGTTGTAGAAGTAGGCTATGATGAACCATATTGCCACTCCGCCTACCACCCAGGGCATCACCTCAACGAATGTGGCATTGACGGCATTGTAGTCGACGAAATGCGAGACTGTGTCTCCATATTCGTCATACCGACTGTTGCCCATCCAGTTGAGAATGGCGATGAACACCCAGACCATGCCGAGGATAATCACCGGAAACATCACCAAGAGAAGCATACTCTTGGTGTTGTTGCGGCGAATCTGCGTCAGCATTCCAACATATTCCATGCCTTAGAATTTAATTTCCGGTGCTTTCTCCAGGTTGGCGCGCTGCTGCTCAGGGATTTCGTACATGCCCTCTCTGTGGAACTTGAAGAAGCCTGCGACGATATTGCCGGGGAAAGTTTCCACGGCGTTGTTGTATTCACGCGTAGCACTGTTGAAGAAGCGGCGTGCGGCAGCCAGCTTGTTCTCGATGTCGCTGATCTCGCTCTGCAGTTGCAGGAAGTTCTGATTGGCTTTCAACTCGGGATAAGCTTCGAGAGTAACCTTCAGACCTTGCAGGGCACTGGTGAGCAGGTTGTCGGCTTTGATCTTGTCGTCGATGCTTTGTGCATTGGCTGTAGCGGTGCGGGCTTGTGTGACCTGAAGGAAAACTTCCTTCTCGTGGGTGGCATAACCCTTCACACTTGCTACCAGCTGCGGGATGAGGTCAAAACGTTGTTTGAGTTGTACGTCGATGTTAGCGAAAGCGTTCTCACGGTTGTTTCGCATACGCACAAGATTGTTGTAAACGCTGATAAGCCATACGACCAGCACGATTACGACAACCAAAATAATAATTCCTGTCATAGTTGATAATGAATGATTGATATTGTATACAAATTTAGTGAAAAACTTTGATTACCACTCTTGTTTGTAAATATATTAACAATCTTTATGCTCCCTTCTCTTCAGAATAGTAGGAGCAGCGGCATTTAAACTTCTTAGGTTTCACTCCGCTGTTTCCCATCTCCCTTCTTAGGGTGGGGGTAGGGTGGACTTTGGTTTTTCTTTCTTGGCTGCTTGGAATGATGGCCCTCTTATCGCTAAAAATGTTTGGCAGCTTTCGATATTCTTCCAAGAATTTTATATCTTTGCAGAAACATGCGGAAACGGCTATGGATAGAAAACTGTTTGTATTATTCATATTCCTCTTCTTGTCTTTACCGGCTGCTCAGCAGGCAGTCGGAGAACCGCGAGTGAACGACGAGCCTAAGCGGTGTCTCGTGCTTGATATGGACAACAAAACGCTCCTAAATAATGCAGATGTAGCCTTCAGTGATGGCAAGATCACGCATACCGATGCTCATGGCTATTTCTCCTTGCCCGATACCTTCAGCTATGTTATCGTCGCCAAGAATGGCTACATCCGACAGAAGGTGGAGCGGCAACTTCTGGGCGATACCCTCTATCTGCTCAACGCAAGCCATTGCTTGCCCGAGCTTACGGTTGTGGCAAGACAAAAGGTGCAAGATCTCAACCATATTTTCCATCTCAATACCACCGATATGGCTCTTATCGCACAAGGACAGCAATTGAGTCAAGGATTTGGTCTCCCCCTCTGGATCATCATTCGTCCCATTGTAAAACTCTTAAGCAAGAAAAATAAGGTGGATATTACTCGCAAGGTATTAGATAATTACTGAGCAGGGGTATATATAAAAGCCAACTCCCCAACTTTTTCACAAAAGTTAGGGAGCTGTGATACCTGAATCTAAATCTTAAAACCTAATAACCAAAAACTAAAAACCTATATAAAAACAATCTATTAACTAGGGTGTCCAATTCGTTGTGCCAATTTTAGCTCACTTTTCTGAGCGTCTTGGTCCGTTCTGTAACCCAATTCTTGGGCAGGTGCTCGGTTGACCAGGCACTGATGTCCTTCAGTTTCACATT
>Ga0256406_1001668_pt1 | contig 34871 bp, 34 predicted proteins | sample RumenRJG_03DNA_FD_185986 | JGI IMG/M metagenome (GOLD analysis project Ga0256406, IMG submission 185986) | Bovine rumen microbial communities from Lethbridge, Alberta, Canada - RJG_03 | ecosystem: Host-associated > Mammals > Digestive system > Stomach > Rumen | place: Canada: Alberta | collected...
ATCTGATAAAACAGCATGACGCCGCAGGCCTCTTTCATATCCCCAAGATATACTGCCGCAAAAGTCGCCACTGTCATCAGGAAATGTTCATCAAACAGCTGGCCATGTCCAATGCCTTTAAATGCCTTCAGAATGACGTCATAGCCAAGAATCACATATGCACATGCCGCCAGGATGATACCGCCTCTGCCCGATACCGCCATGGCAATGGCAAACAGCACGCCGCCGATGATGATCCGCGGCAGTGATTTTTCCTCTTCCTCGGCTTCTTCCTTCTCGACATTCACTTTCTTCTTTTCCGCCCATGCCGAAATCTTTGCGTCAGGTTCTTCCCTGGCCGTGACTTCTCTGACCTTCTGTTCCATGGCAGCCGCATCCGCCGGATCACACGTGTAGCGCAGATGACTGTTCATGAAATCCAGGCTGACATCTTCAATTCCCTCAATCTCACTGATCTTCTTTTCTACTTTGGCTGCACAGTCGGCACAGTCAATGTCTTCAATCAATAGATCCACCTGTTTTTTCTTTTCCGTCAGGATGACCCTGGCATCCGGTTCTTCTGCCTGAACTGTATCAATGATTTCTTTCTCAATCCGCCCGGCATCCTCAGGTGCACATTTATATACCAGGGAACTGTTCATATAGGACAGGGAAACATCAGAGATTCCCTTCAATTCACTGATGCTGTGCTCAATCTTAGCCGCACAGGCAGCACAGTCAATATCCTCAACCCGGCAGCGGTACTGTTTTACTTCTTCCCTCATATCTCCTCCACGCATTCACGTATGAACACTTGCTCATACGTGAATATGATATACCGTATTCCCTGCCTGTCAATATGAATACAAGAAAAGAATCAGCCGACCGTCACATCTTCTGATTCTCTTCCTTCTTTCTGTGCTTTATGATCTTACATATTACGCTAACGCAGCGTTTCTGGCATGCCGTCTTCTGACATGGTCCCGCATCTCATCAATGGCTCTTCTGACCGAGACGGAACTGTCATCTCCATCCAGCAGTGCTTCTTCCACCGCAGCTTCCGCCTTGGCAAGATACATCAGAACTTCATTCTCGCTGTACTTGTCATCCGGCTTTTCATTGGCAACGCATGCCATCCGGTAGTAGATCATCGCCAGCGGATGATCATAGCCCCCGGAAGAAGTCAGAGCCATCTTCTCCGCCTGCCTGTAGAGCGCCATGGCGGTCTGGTTATCCTTTCTGACCGGTCCGACCCCATCCTTGAATAAATCACCAAGGATGTATGTACTTTCAATACTGCCGTTTTCCACCATGCCCCGGATCAGAAAACCAAGTGCCTTGTCATACCGCGGTGCGATGCCGCCTACTGCTCCCATATACAGGAGCGACAGATAATCCATCGCCGCAGCTGATATATCATCATCCACATCTTCCCGGTCCGCTATATCTTCCAGAATCTTTACCGCTTCATCCCCCTCGGCAGGCAGTCCGCTGTCCAGCAGGATAGACGCAAGCCGCATTCCGTCTTCCACAGAACCGTCTTTGTACTCACGTCTGAGTATATCAATTACCTTTGTCCGGTTCTCACTCGACATGAGATCCGGCGCCAGGTCCGCATACATGTGTGCCCACTCTGCTTCCGCAGCGCGATCGCCCTTCTTCATCTGGGCCTCCAGTTCTGCAATTTTTTTAAGAATTTCAGTTCTTCTCATAACTTCATCCATCCTTGTAATTGCACACTGATTATAATCAGTTTTCTTATCTTCCAGTGCTCTGTGGTGTCAAGCCTTTTCAGAAAGTAAATTTAGACAATTTCTTAAAAAGAATATATTGTTCTCATTTTCTTCCGATTTTAAAAGTGTACGAACATTTCGTGCTTTACCCATGTTTTTGGCTTGTACCCTATTATTGTTGTACCAGAATCATGTGCCTTGTCAAGCTGATCGATCTCGCACTTTTTCTTTTGATGACAACTCTGCTAAACTGATGGAAAGAAAGGCTCTATCATGCTTGAAAGAAATTTTCACACCCATACCGCCCGCTGCGGACATGCTGCAGGCAGTGATGAACAGTATGTTGAAAATGCCATCCGCGGTGGTGTAAAAATACTCGGTTTTTCCGACCACGCCCCTTATCACAGAGAAGATCCAGGCGAGCGCATGAACCTGTCAGAGCTCAATGGATATGTCCAGTCCATCACAGCACTGAAACAGAAATATGCCGATCAGATTGAAATACATCTGGGCCTTGAAGTGGAATGCTACAAAGATCAGTGGGATCTGTTAGCTCAGTACCGGAAGGACTTTGAATATCTGATCCTCGGCCAGCATGAGCTCTGCTTCCAGGGCGAAAGCTCCTATGATATCAGAACATCTGCAGGCCTCAATACCTATACGGATCTGATCGGCTATGCCTGTGAACACGGGCTCTGTGATATCATTGCCCATCCGGATGTATGCATGTGGTCTTATCCGGTAATTGATGATACCGTTCAAGCCATTGCCGAGCGGATCGCCGCTCTTTCCCTGCACTATGATATTCCGGTGGAACTCAATGCAGGATCAGGTGTCAGAGTGGGAAAGCGGATGTACCAGGACGGTCTGCGCTATCCTTATCCGGTACGGATCTTCTTTGAAACATTCGCAAAGAAACACTGCAAAGTTCTGATCGGTCTGGATGTCCATGATCCATCTCTTTTCCTGACAGATCTCTATATCAACAGATGTCTTGAAGTTATTGAAGGTCTCGATGTGAACCTGCTATATGACTATGATCTGATTGCAGAAGCAAAGAAGCGGAAGGCTCTCTTCTATTGAGCCTTCCGCTTCTTCAGTATTCCGTATCAGTCTTTTATTCCAGTTCAAAGGCACCGGTATAGAGCTGATAGTACTGTCCTCTGGCCGCAATCAGTTCCTCATGCGTACCTCTTTCAATGATATGACCGTGATCCAGCACAATAATGACATTGGCATTCTTGACTGTGGAAAGACGGTGGGCAATGACGAATACCGTTCTGCCCATCATGAGTCTGTCCATGCCTTCCTGGACAATCTGTTCCGTTCTTGTATCAATGGAAGATGTCGCTTCATCCAGAATCATGACCGGCGGGTCCGCAACCGCAGCCCGGGCAATCGCAAGCAGCTGGCACTGCCCCTGGGACAGGTTGGCGCCATTGCCTGACAGCATGGTCTGATAGCCTTCCGGCAGATGGCGGATGAAACTGTCCGCACCAGCCAGTCTTGCGGCCGCCATGCACTCTTCATCCGTGGCATCCAGTCTGCCATAGCGGATATTGTCCATGACCGTACCGGTAAACAGAACCGTATCCTGCAGAACAATACCGAGCGAATGTCTGAGATCTGCTTTCTTGATCTTATTGATATTGATGCCGTCATAGCGGATCTTGCCATCCGCAATATCATAGAACCGGTTGATCAGGTTGGTGATGGTTGTCTTGCCGGCACCGGTAGCGCCGACAAAGGCAATCTTCTGGCCCGGCTTGCCATAAAGCGTAATGTTATGGAGGACAACCTTATCCGGGTTATAGGCAAAGTCCACATCATAGAAGCGCACATCGCCTCTTAAAGGCGTATAGGTGATCGTACCATCAGCCTGATGGGGATGTTTCCAGGCCCACTTGCCTGTACTTTCCTTTGTCTCTTCCAGCTTACCGTTCTTTTCCGTCACATTGACCAGCGTGACATAGCCGTCATCTGTTTCCGGCTCTTCATCCAGCATTTCAAAAATACGCTTGGCACCGGCAATACCCATGACAACCGAGTTGATCTGCGGAGAGATCTGCTGAATATTGCCGGCAAACTGACGCGACATATTCAGGAAAGGAACCACCACGGCAATGGTGAACGGCAGACCGGAAATCGAGAAGTTCGGCACCTTGTATTCAATGAAGATGCCGCCGGCTACTGCGACAAAGACATAGATGAAATAGCTGACATTGTTCAGAATCGGCATGAGCGTATTGGAATACGTATTGGCCAGGCGGCTGTCTTCATACAGGCGCTCATTCACTTCATCAAAACGCTTCTTTGTCTCTTCCTCATGGTTGAATACCTTGATGACCTTCTGGCCGTTGATCATTTCTTCAATGAAACCTTCTGTTTCACCGATGGTCTTCTGCTGGGCCATGAAGGAACGGGCGGACTTGCCGCCGACTTTCTTGGTAATCACAATCGATACAGCCGAGCCGGCCAGAATCACAAGGGCCATGGGAATGCTGTAGTAGAACATGATGCAGAGGATCGTGATCAGAATCACAGAAGATACCAGCAGCTGCGGGAAGGACTGCGAAATCATCTGTCTCAATGCTTCGATATCGTTTGTATAGTGCGACATGATATCGCCGTGTTTGTTTGTATCAAAGTAGCGGATCGGCAGGGATTCCATGTGGTGAAATACCTTCATTCTGAGTTTATGCAGGGTGCCCTGGGTTATGACTGCCATCAGCTGGTTGTAGGCAAAGCCTGCTGCCAGGGAGCAGACATACAGAATGGCCAGCAGTCTGACATTATGCCAGATGTCCCCGGACACATCACTCCAGGTGAGCTGATTGGTCCAGGCATTCTGCAGGATGGCGATGATCTTCTGCTGGAAGATACTCGGTACTGCACTGATGACCGCATTGGCCAGGATCAGAATCATGGTCAGCGGCAGAATGACCGGGAAGAAAGAGAACATGAGCTTCATCAGTCTGCCGACTGTTTTACCGCTGTTTTTTCTGACATCTTTTCTCATGCCGCAGCCTCCTTGGGCAGTTCTGTACCTGCCTTGTTCTGGGATGTATACACTTCACGATAGATCCGGTTTGTCTTCAGCAGTTCTTCTGAAGTGCCGATCGCATCAATATGGCCATTGTCCATGACGACGATGCGGTCCGCGTCTTCCACGGAAGAAGTACGCTGGGCAATGATGATCTTGGTTGTTTCCGGAATGTACTGCTTCATGGCTGCTCTGATTTTGGCATCGGTCTTGGTATCCACGGCACTGGTGGAATCATCCATGATCAGAATCTTCGGCTTCTTCAGCAAGGCTCTGGCAATACACAGACGCTGTTTCTGTCCGCCGGACACATTGGTGCCGCCCTGTTCAATATGGGTTTCATAGCCCTTCGGGAAGGTATCAATGAACTCATCTGCACAGGCCATATGACATGCCTGCTTCAGTTCTTCATCCGTGGCATTCTTATTGCCCCATCTGAGATTCTCAGCAATCGTACCGGAGAACAGCACATTCTTCTGCAGCACCATGGCCACACTGTCACGCAGTACCGTCAGATCATAGTTTCTCACATCCTCACCGCCGACGCGTACCGCTCCTTCTGTTACATCGTAAAGACGGGGAATCAGCTGCACCAGTGAAGACTTGGAAGAACCGGTACCGCCGATGATGCCGATGGTTTCACCTGAATGAATATGCAGGTCAATATCATCCAGCACATGCCGGTCCGCGGCCGTACTGTACTTGAACGACACATGATCAAAATCAATCGCGCCGTTCTTTACTTCTTTCACTGCATTCTCCGGGGAAACCAGCGTACTCTTTTCCACCAGCACTTCGGCAATACGCCGCGAACTTTCCAGCGAAAAGCTGATCATGACAAAGATGAAGGACACCATCATCAAAGAAGTAGTGATCTGGAAGGAATAGGTCAAAAGCGTAGAGAACTGTCCGACATCCAGCTCTGCCCCCTGGGAAACGATAATCGTACGGGAGCCGACCGACAGCACAAACAGCATGACCGCATAAAGACATATCTGCATCAGCGGGTTATTCAAAGCAAGAATACGCTCTGCCCTGGTGAAGGTCTTACAGATATCTTCACTGGCACGATCAAACTTCTTCTCTTCATAATCCTCTCTGACAAAGGACTTGACGACCCGGATGCCGGTCACATTCTCCTCTACGGATTCATTGAGCTTATCGTACTTCGGAAAGCCCTTCTTGAATAACGGCATGGTCAGCTTGATCACTGCCCCAAGGCCGATGGCAAGAAACGGAATCACCGCCAAGAAGATAAACGCAAGCCTGCCGCCCATGATATAGGCGAAGATAAAGGATACGATCAGATTCAGCGGCGCTCTGACAGCCGTACGGATAACCATCATGAAGGCCATCTGTACATTGGAAATATCCGTTGTCAGACGGGTAACAAGCGAAGCGGAGGAGAAACGGTCAATATTGGCAAAGGAAAAGTCCTGTACCCGATAGAACACATCCTTCCTGAGATTCTTGGCAAAGCCGCATGACGCATTGGAACACTTCACCCCGGCCCCATAGCCGAATAACAGGCCCAGCATGGACAGCGCCAGCAGCTTCCATGCATAGCTGAAAATCGCAGCCAGGCCAGCCCCGGCTTTGATCTGGTTGACAAGACCGGCAATCAGAAACGGGATAAACGCTTCACAGATCACTTCACCGCTGACCAGAATCGGCGTCCAGATCGTATCTTTCTTATACTCTCTCAGACTTTTCATCAATGTTCGAAACATAGCATCTTTCCTTTCTATTTATACTGCAGCAGAAAAAATAAAAGACGGTCCTTTTAAAAAACCGGCTTTGTACGAAAGATCTTTCTGTCCAGTTATTGCATTACCTATTATAAGGACTTTTCATACTCCCTGCCAGTCAAATCAGCGGTTATGTCAAAGACTTTTTTCGCTTCTTTGCGCATCATCGCATGATACGCACATATTATTACTACTACATTTTCTGTGTTATAATCAGACACAGTCACAGGAGGGGAAAAATATGCACCTGGGGATGTCAAAATCAAAGAATTCCACTTCTCTTTATGTCCTTAAATCCACTTATCATAACGGCTTTCATTCCACCAAAATTGTCGAAAAGCTCGGTACGGTAGAAGAACTGTCCAGGAAACTCAACGGCCAGGATCCGATTGTCTGGGCCAAAGAACATATCAAAGAGCTCAATGCCCTGGAAAAAGAAGAAAAAAGGGAAGTCATGGCCAAGTACTCCCCCGTCCGGCAGATTGAAAAAGGACAGCAGCGCACCTTCAACGGCGGCTATCTGTTTCTGCAGAAATGCTATGTGGAACTGGGCCTGCCGCAGCTGATGGAATCCATCCGCCGCCGCTATCATCTGGACTACAGCCTGGATGCGGTATTTTCGCGTCTTGTCTATGCAAGACTGCTGCATCTCACGGATGAAGACTATTACCGGGAGAGCCAGCTGCTCATCGAACAGCCCAACTTCACATCTGAAAAGATCGCTGCGTCCCTGGAAATCATCGCCAGAGAAGCGGATAACATCCGTACCCACCTGTACCGGAACACCAGAAGATTATTCGGTCCCGGTCAGGACAGACTTTTCTATACCTCCTCCATCTGTCTTTATGAATCCAGCCACATGGAAGGCGTTTACCAGAAAGTCATCCCGATGGAACTCTACTATGACAGCAATTCTATTCCCATCGGCTACACCATCAACCCGACCCATGAAGCAGAACCCCGTACCACTGCCGCAGAAAAAGACATCCGCCGCAGCTTTGACGGCGTACCGGCCATCTCCATCGGTGATGCCGGCTATACTTCCGGCGCTTCGCCCACCTTCCGCGACTGGAGCTCCCTCAACAAATACATGACCATCGTTCCCTATGCCAAGTTCAATGATGCCGAGAAACAGCAGGCATCTGATCCTGCCCGCTGGCACTGTACGGACCAGGAAGGCACCTTCAATCTGGAAGAACTGCGTACGGGATCTGAAGCAGGGCATCTTTCCCGCTGTTATTACAAAGATCTTTGCAATGACTCCCAGCGCACCATCCTTGTCTATTCCATCTATCAGATGGAACAGATCCTGGCCCAGCGCGCCTTCAACGCCAGCCATGGCAGTCTTATGAAAATACGGGAGAATTCATCCGATGAGCTCATCGGCGGCATCACTGCCATTGTGACAAACATCCTTGATGTCGATGCCCCTGAACTGATCAGCCTGTATAACATGCGCACCGATGATCTGGAACGCTGCCGGATTCTCAGCATGGAGGCAGATGAAATCAATGAAGATCTGACCCTGGATGAAAGCATCCGGGCTCACTTCATCATCTGCTTCAGCGCCAATGTGGTGTTCGCTTCCCTGATGCATAAGATGAACAGCAGAGGCGAAGGCAGAGATGTGGCTCAGCAATTGCGCGACATGCAGTTCATGAAGATTCAGTCTGAAGGCTATGTGCCTCTTTACACCCGCAGCGATCTGACCGACAGATTACATGAAGCCATCGGTTTCCGTACGGATTATGAGATTATTTCCACTCGTCAGATGAACCGTCTTGTCCGCAATAAGCTATAATAGCGATAGAGGCATACTATGAGAAAGCTTGGTACGATCATTTTCACCCTCTTCCTGGCAGCAATGCCGCTGCCGGTATTTGCCGAAGAGTCATCTGATATCACCATCCCGGTGGTATTCGGTGTACTTGCCTTAGTCGGCCTTGTGATCTTTCTGATCCTTGGACTTACCGTCACCGTCGTTGCCCATAATACGGATGAAAACCAGGATGGGTTATGAGAAAAAGACAGTCTGCATCAGACTGTCTTTTCTTATGCTTATAACAGGTTCATTAACTCAGACAGATCATGGATGATTGTCACATCCGTTTCATGAACCGGCGTACTGTCCGTGATCCATACCGGCTTCATCTTCGCCCGATAGGCACCCAGCACATCCCGGTAGAAAAGATCGCCGACATAAACCGACTCTTCCGGTTTCACCCCGAACTTTTCACATGCCTTCCAGAAAAAACGCGGATCCGGCTTCTTAATGCCATAGTCTCCTGATACAGCAATATTTTCTGCCGTAAAGAAGCGGTCAAGGCCGCTCTGCTTTACCTTCTTACGCTGCCCATCTGAAACCCCGTTGGAAATCAGACCGATGAAATACTTCTCTTTCAGATAGCTCAGCGTCTTTATGGCATGGGGCATCGCCACAGCATACTCCCATAAGTGCTGATCCCAGTACACATCAAAATCATCATACGGCAGAACAATGCCAAACACATCCTTCAGCCTCTGCTTGATGTAGTTCTTATTCACGTCACCCTGCTGGTCCCAGATCATCACTTCCTGCAGGACCGCCTCCTGTTCAATCGGATCCCGATCCTTCAGTTGCCTCTCCAGCATATGCTTATAGCACCGGTAGGCATAATCTTTTCTGAGCCCCACGGTATTATCAAAATCAAACAGTACTGCTTTTATTTCCGACATAGATTCACAAACTCCCTGAACAGCTTCAGACTCTCATCATGTCCCAGCGCCCCCATCATCTCCGGATGGAACTGCACCCCGTAGACACTGCCCTCTTCCTTCTCCATGGCCTCAATGATACCATCATCGCTCATGGCTGTGATGAGAAAACCATCCGCCATCTCATCCACTGCCTGATGGTGGAAGGAATTCACCAGACTTCTTCTGTCGAATGCCTGGGCCAGCAGAGAACCGGGTTCCACCGTAATCCAGTGAGAAGGATACTGTCTGTCCCGCTTCTGCATATGTTCTATGGCATTGTCTTTTTCCGTATTGATATCCTGCAGCAGGGTTCCGCCGAAACTGACATTGATCATCTGCATGCCCCGGCATATGCCCAGTATCGGAATATCCCGTTCTGCCGCTGAAAGGATCAGAGCCTGATCATAGCGGTCAATCTCCGGCCTGACATACCCACAGTATGCTTTCGCTTCTTTTCCATATAATAAAGGATCCACATCACTCCCGCCGGCAAGCAGCACCCCATCCAATAGATCAAGCTGTTCTTCAATCTCCTCTTTGAACGGCGGCAGAAGAACGCCGGTTCCGCCCGCCTTTTCAATACAGGTCAGGTAGTCTTTATTGACATAGACACGCTGGGAACCCGCAAACCTTTCATCATTGTCATACAGCTCATTTGTACTGATCCCGATCACTGGTTTTTTCATATGCCACCAGTATAACAAAAAGACCATGCATTATACCGCATGATCTTCTGTGTTCTGTTTCTGATCAAACATTTTATGGTAGAGCGTAATGAATCTTTCCGCCAGAATGCCGAAGGCTTCCGCACTCATCAGCTGATCCTCCGCATGAGTCAAGAGAAGATCCATCTCCACCTTTTCACCGCGGGCTGCTTCAGTTAACAGTCCGGCATGGGCTTCATGTCCCTGTTCAAAGGCATCACGCCCTTCTTTCATATTTCTGCCAGCCTCATCAAACCTGCCCTGGGCTGCCGCATCAATCGCACTGATATAGCAGGAACGGGCCGTACCGACAGCCGCAATGATATTGAACGCTGTCAGCTGAGAGTTCTCCAGTTCACTCATGAATCAGCGGCTCTCCTTATAGGCAGCTTCCGCTCTTGCCAGCGTCCCCTTGCCGTCCATCAGACCATACATCTGCATCGGAATATCCACAATCACTTTCTCCGGATGCGATGCCTGCAGTCTGCCCAGGGCATATCTGACCTGCGGTCCTAACAGAATAACATCCGCATCCTTGTATTCACGATCAAATTCCCCCAGTGAATATGCCGCAATATCATAGTCCTTCCCCTGGGCACGGGCCGCTTCCTTCATCTTGTTCACAAGCAGTGATGTGGACATACCAGCCGCACAAAACAATCTGATTGTCATCGTTGCCATAATGATACTCTCCTTTTCTCAATGGAATCTTTACCTAAATTATAGTTTCATTGCCCGTACGATTCAACAAGTACTCTTTTTCTTTCAGGCAAAACACATGATACAGATAGGCAGCCAGCCAAGGATCAGAAAGATCAGATACAGCGGCCTTGTAAACACTGCGGCAAACTCCCGGATCAGAGCGCTCGGCCAGTAGTAGGAAGCCGTATGCGAGCCGATGCCGATACATCTGAGTCCCGCCCTGCGGGCATCCATCATACACCGGTACACATGGTAGTTACTGGAGATCAGAGCAGTTCTCCTGCGGCCCTCTGACGCATCAATGATTTTCTTGGAATTGATGACATTGGTCATCGTATCCGGCGACTGATCTTCTTCAATCACATCACTTGCCGGCACCCCGTGTTCACACAAATACATGGCCATGGCATGGGCTTCACTGACTGTTTCATCCGGTCCCTGGCCGCCGCTTGTAATGATCTTCGGCTTTGTCCTGTCTTTGTTATAGACTTCAATTGCCTTATCCAGCCGGTCTGCCAGCAGCTTTGATACCTGATCGCCATGGATCAGACCGGATCCATGTACAATCAGAAAGTCAAAGTCCCGGGTATGGGGTACATGTTCAATAAACCTTGTATACAGCAGAAACGCCACAAAGATACAGGAAAGATAGAACACGCTGAAACCGAATAAAGCGATCACCCGGATGTTTCCGCCAAGCACCGCCCTCTGGCCTAATGATGGCACAAGGAACGTATACAGAAACGCCATTTCCCCAGCCAGAATGAAGATACCGAAGAACAGCGACAGCCGGTTGGCCAGCGATCTGCTCTCTTTCTTCATCATCGTTACCCCGTTGGCAATGAGAAAAAACGGCACAGCCAGTTAGATCACCACCACGGCAATCACGATCACAAGCAATACATACGGGGCAGCCTTTGCCCCGACAAGACTCACCGCTGCCACAATCGTTGCGATTGCCGCAAAGGTAAAATAGAAACAGTTTCTCAGCCGGCTGCGGTTATACAGAAATGAAACCAGAAAGATTCCCCACAGCACGGCTGGTAAAAAGAAAGCATTCATGCAGAACTCACCTCACCTAAGTCTGTACCTTAACATTGCCCTCTGTTTTTCTCAAGCATGTTGAAAAACTTTCAGCCCATCCTTAAGCCACAAGCACAGCCATGTAAAAATACAACTCCTTTTCTTTTCCTTTTTCCATACTATGATCTTACATGGTTAAGGGGGCACAGGAAGATGAACGACAGCAGAGAGAACGATACCGGGGAAGAGGTTACAACACCGCTGACCCTGGAAGAGATCAATGAAGTAACTGCTGAGATCAGATTCTGAAAAAGCTGCGGATGTCCGCAGCTTTTTTCCTATCTTCCAAAGTCTTTCAGAAGCTTTTCCATAGCTGGATCAAGCTTCTCTTCTTCATGAACAATCTCATTCTCATCAGCCGGGAACGTGATGCCGGCATCCTGACGGGCATTCTCCAGAATTTCCATTACGGTAAGACTGCGGTTCAGCCATACCTGTTCCTGGGCATGATTATCAGTATCGATGACTTCCTGCATGCGCAGGAATTCATTCCGGAATGCCATGTCTTCCGGTTCATCCTCCAGCTGCAGTTTTGTATCTGTTCCATGGATCCGATCATGCATGGTCACATGATTGACATAGCCTGGCCGGTCATGAATGGTCATGAGTCCGTCTTCTCCCTGCAGGATCGTACCGCTGGGAGAAACACTGTCCTTGGCAGCGGTCAGTACGGCCTTGAACTGTCCATAGTCCATGATGAGGATGCCGCTGGTATCAATGCCGTTGAAGCCTTTGTTGGCCATATAGTAGGCAAACTTCGGTGCTCCGAAAAGTCCTGCCACAAAATGAATATTATAGACATTGAGATCATAGAGACATCCTCCGGAGCACCTGGGATCAAAGGCCGGGGCAAGTTCTCCCTTTCTGTACTTATCATAGCGGGAGCTGTACTGGGAGTAGTTGGCCCGGATGATCTTAAGATCGCCTAAGGCATCGAGATGTTCTGACAAAGCATCATAATTGCGGGAATAGCGGGAAAGGATGGCTTCAAACAGGAAGACATTCTCTTCTTCCGCGGTCTGCACAAGATCCGCTGCTTCTCTGTAAGTAGAAGTCAGCGGCTTTTCCACAATGACATGTTTATGTGCCTTTAATGCCTTTAAAGCATATTCATAGTGAGCACTGTTGACTAATCCTATATATACGGTGTCAAAGCTGTCATCCTGTAAAAACGCATCATAATCCGTATACACCTGATCAATGCCGATCTTCTCGGCAACAGGTCTGCCGTGTGCCTCATGACGGCACCATAAAGCTGTCATGGCAATTCCGGCCTTTTTAAAGCCATCTGACGCATTGGCAATGATCTTGCCATTGCCGACAATACCAATTCTCATATGTTTACCTCTTTATTTCATTGTAACCCCTGTCATCTCTCCGGTCTAAAGATTCTTAACACCTTTCTTAACAGAATCCTAATTTCTTCAGGCTGATCTTTATCCGGTTTTAATTTCCCCCCTGCCATACTGAAAGCGTAAGAAGGGAAGGATTCCGAATATGTTAGTAGGAAAAAAACACCTGTCTTCATTCCAGGTGGTTCTATATGGATTTACACTGCTGATTCTTGCAGGGACGTTTCTTCTGATGACGCCTGCGGCATCAGCTGCTCATCACTGGACATCCTTTGCGGATGCACTGTTCACCTCAACCAGTGCGGTCTGTGTGACCGGACTTGTGGTGCGTGATACCGCAGCGTACTGGTCGTTCTTCGGTCAGTTTGTGATTATCTGCCTGATTCAGATCGGCGGACTTGGGATTGTGATTACAGCCGGGGCGATCGCCATTGCCTCAGGCAGAAAGATCGGTCTGATGCAGAGATCGACGCTGCAGGATTCTCTCAGTGCCCCGAAGCTTGGCGGTATTGTGAGACTGACCGGCTTTATTGTCAAAGGCGTATTTCTCATTGAAGGCATCGGGGCACTGATCCTAATGAGCCGGTTTATTCCACAGTACGGGATCAGTAAGGGTATCTGGTATGGCATCTTTCATTCCATTTCAGCCTTATGCAATGCCGGGTTTGATCTGATGGGACACTTCAGATCATTAACCCGGTATGTGTCAGATCCGGTGGTATCCATTACCATTGCCTGTCTCATCATCATCGGCGGACTTGGTTTTCTGACCTGGAATGATTTCTATCAGTTCCGCTTTCACTTCAGAAGATACTCTCTGCAGTCCAAGCTGATCCTGGTCATTACATCATTGCTGATCGGACTGCCGACCCTGTACTTCTATTTCTTTGAGTACAGCAGCTATACCGGTCTGACCCGCTGGCTGATCTCTTTCTTCCAGGCGGTTACACCGCGTACAGCCGGTTTCAATACGGCAGATCTCAGCACCTTATCTGAGACCGGAGTCATGGTCATGATCTTTCTGATGCTGACAGGCGGATCGCCTGGTTCCACTGCCGGCGGCATGAAAACAACAACGCTTGGCGTTCTGTTTCTGTCTGCCAAAGCCATTCTCATGCGGGAAGACAAGCCTTCCGCCTTCAATCGTTCAATCTCTGCCGATACGATTTCCACATCCCTGACGCTTTCCGTCATGTATGTGTCGCTGTGTGTGATCGGCGGATGTCTGATCAGCCGGTATGAAGGACTGCCGTTATTGACGTGTCTGTTTGAAACCGCATCGGCCATCGGTACGGTCGGTCTGACTTTAGGCATTACCACAGGGCTCTCCCTGTTTTCAAGGGCAATTCTTGTTGCCCTGATGTTCATCGGACGCATCGGCGGGATGACCATGATCTATGCCATCTTTGCCAATGCAAGACAGAAACACGCACACTGCGTAGAAGAAAAAATTATAGTGGGGTGATTGTAATGAGTACAAGATCTTTTCTGATTATAGGTTTAGGCAGATTCGGCCGTCATGTCGCATCCAAGCTCAATGACATGGGCATGCAGGTCATGGCTGTGGACAAAGAAGAAAAAAGAGTGGAAGAAGTACTGAACTATGTAACCAATGCCCAGGTGGGTGATGGAACAAACCAGGACTTTCTCTCTTCGCTTGGCGTACGCAACTTTGATGTCTGTATTGTCGCGATCGGTGATGACTTCCTGGCAGCTCTTGAAACAACATCGTATCTCAAGGAACTCGGGGCAAAGAAAGTTGTTTCCCGTGCTTCAAGAGATACGCAGAGAAAGTTCCTGTTAAGAAACGGCGCAGACGATGTCGTGTATCCGGAACGGGATATGGGCGAATGGGCTGCAGTCCGCTATGCCGGGGATAACATCTTTGATTACATGCAGCTGGATGGCGACTTCGGCGTGTTTGAAGTCGGCGTACCGTCGGCCTGGGTGGGCAGAACCATCGGTGAGATCGGTGTGCGCAGCCATTACCGGATGAACATTGTTGCGGTAAAGACAGGCAGGCAGATGGATATCATGACCGGGGCGGATTACACCCTGGAGCCGGGACAGACTCTGATGGTTCTTGGCCGCACAAAGGATGTCACAAAGTATTTCAACGTCAGATAGGGGGAAGAACATATGGCTGTTACGCTGATCATCTGTATATCCGTACCGCTGGAAATGCTGCTGGTATATGCAGCAGCGCTGAAACTCTCTGATATAATCAATCCGGTAACCAAACCGAAAAGAAAGAGACATCCCCGTAAGCATACCGTCAGAAAAAAGCATGCTTCGATGGATGAGTGGGCAAAATTTCAGAGACTGTTATGAGTAAAGAACATGTACTGGTATGTCTCAGCTCTTCTGAGACAAATCGCAAAGTGATTTCTTCCGCAGCCCATATGGCATCGGTCCATGGGGCTGCTTTCAGTGCTTTATTTGTAGAAACAGCTGCTTTCCGTGCACATGCGGATGACAGGATGCTGAAGCAGCTTTCACGCAATCGCAGCTATGCAGCGGAAAAAGGAGCACATGTGGAAACCATTTACGGCGACAATGTCGCCTGTCAGATTGCCGAATATGCCAGACAAATCGGTGCCAGTATGATCATTCTGGGCAGCAGCCCCCAGCGTTCCTTCTTCGGCATCCGCGGAAAAAACATGGCCGAGCGCATCATGTCTGAAGGCCCGGACATCAACCTGTATGTTGTCCCGCTCAGGCCGGCCCATACCGCTTCATATCATTTCAAATGGCTGTTGAGAGAACCGATGCCGTACCGCTGGCAGGATATTCTCATCACCGTGGGGCTGCTGGGTGCCGCAACAGCGGTTGGTCTGCTCTTCGGAGCAGCCGACATGGGCGACTCCAACATCATCCCGCTCTATATTCTTGTCGTACTGGCCATTTCCGTACTGACCTCTTCCCCGATCTACGGCATCAGCGCTTCTATCCTTTCCGTCTTTGTCTTCAACTGGTTTTTCACGGAGCCAAAATATACGCTGCGGGTCATTGACAATGCCTACTTTGTTACGTTTCTGGTCATGTTTGTCTCAGCTTTATTGACAAGTTCCCTGACCGTACGCTTAAAGGACTATGCCCGCCATGCGGCCCAGAACTCCTACCGCACCAAAGTGCTGCTGGATACATCACAGCTATTGCAGCAGGTATCCGACAATGAAGCCATTGCCGGGGTAACTGCTGCTCAGATCGCCAAGCTCAGCGAAAAATGTGTGGTGGTATACCTGGCTGAAAACGATACCCTCAAAGCGCCGAAAAGCTATCCTTCCGATCAGAAACCTGATCCTGGCTGTTTCAGTGAAATCGATCGGGAGGCAGCTCACTGGGCCTGGGTCAACCGGCGAAGAGCCGGGGCAGGCACTGCAGTCTATCCCAGTGCCCGCATGCTGTATCTGTCCATCCGCATCAGAGACCATGCCTATGGGGTCATCGGCATTGATGAAAGCGAAACCGAAATGGATGCCTTCCTGCTTTCTCTGCTTCTTTCCATCATGGATGAATGTGCCATGGCCATGGAAAATGAGAAGAACGTACAGGAAAAGGAAAAGACCGAAGAAGCAGCCCGAAATCAGAAGTTCAGGGCTGATCTTCTGCGTTCCATCTCCCATGATCTGCGTACGCCGCTGACATCCATCTATGGCAATGCCAGTATCCTGGAGACCCAGGAAAACCTTTCCGAAGAAGAAAAGAAACAGATGTATGCTGATATTGCCTCTGACAGCATGTGGCTGATTGAAGTGGTACAGAACCTGCTGGCCATCACAAGACTGGAAAGCGGGCAAGTCATGCTGCACAAGCAGGCAGAACTCATGGATGAAGTCATTGATGAAGCCATGAAGCATCTGGACCGGGACGGGAAGAACCATCATATCTCTGTCCACTGCAGCGATGACATCCTGATGGCAAAGATGGATGCCAGACTGATGGTGGAAGTCATTGTCAACCTGGTGAACAATGCCATCAAATATACCCAGAACGGTTCTGATATCACCATTCAGGCATGGAAAGAGAAGGGGAAGATATGGGTATCGGTTGCGGATAACGGTCCGGGCATGAGTGATGAGCAGAAAGAAAATGCATTCAAGATGTTCTATACCGGCAGCAACCAGGTAGCCGATGCCAGACGTTCTCTGGGCATCGGACTGTCCCTGTGCCAGTCCATTCTTACCGTCCATGATGGTACAATCAGTGTACAGGACAATCATCCCTGCGGGACAGTCTTTACTTTTGCCCTGCCGGCCGAGGAGGTAAACATCCATGAACAATAACTGCCTGATTCTGGTGGTAGAAGATGATACGCCGGTTCGCAACCTCATCTCCACTACCCTGGCTTCCCATGACTATCAATACATAACCGCAGCCACAGGCGAACAGGCCATCCGTGCAGCATCTGACCATTCACCGGATATTATTCTTCTGGATCTGGGCCTGCCGGATCTGGATGGGGTGGAAGTTATCCGTTCCGTCCGTTCCTGGTCGGTCACACCGATCATTGTCATCAGCGCCCGCAGTGAAGATACCGATAAGATTGAGGCACTGGATGCCGGAGCAGATGACTATCTGACCAAGCCTTTCTCCGTCGAAGAACTGCTGGCCCGCATCCGCTCCACCCAGCGCCGTCTGACCTATATGAAACAGAGCGGACCGGATAAACCTTCCTTCAATAACGGAGCATTGAAAATCGACTATGCCGGCAAAGCCGTCTATGTCAACGGGGAACAGATCCATCTGACTCCGATTGAATACAAACTGCTGGACCTCCTCTCCCATAATGTCGGCAAAGTTCTGACCTATCAGTTCATTACAAAGAATGTCTGGGGCTCTTCCTATGACAGTGATATTGCCTCCCTCAGAGTATTCATGGCAGGGCTGCGTAAGAAGCTGCATGGAGAGTCTTCCATCCAGACCCATATCGGAATCGGCTACTGCATGGTCAGAGCGGAATGAAGTCATATGCGAGTGCGTATGGCTTCTTTTCTTATCCGCGTCTGAGTTGAAATCGGAAAAGAGAATGCTAATATAGAGGTATTGTGTCGGGAAAAGGAGTTTATTTATGCAGATTTTGATTGTCGGTTCTGGTAAAGTCGGCTATACCGTAACAGGCCGCCTTTCCAGTGAAGGACATGATGTGACGATCATTGACCGCCGCAGTGATGTTCTGGAAAAGACACAGAATGACTATGATGTCATCACTGTCCAGGGCAATGGCGCATCCATGCAGACACTGAAGGATGCGGACACAGAACATAAAGATCTTATTATAGCAGTAACCAATGGCGATGAAGCCAACATGATCGCGTGCATGACTGCACGCTATCTCAATCCGGATATCCGCTGTATTGCCCGGATCCGCAACCCGGAATACGTCGAACAAGCCCATATCATGGCAGATGAAATGAACCTGTCTCTGGTCATCAATCCGGAACGACAGGCTGCCCATGAAATTTCATCCCTCATCAAGCTGCCCGGTTCACTCAACCGTGAAACATTCGAAAAAGCAAGAATGGAACTGATTGAAATCCGTCTGGATGAAAACAGCAGACTGGTCGGCAGACAGATGAAATACATCGAATCCATCGTTCATGTCAAAGTGCTGATCTGTGCCGTGGAAAGAGATGACAAGGTCATCATACCGGATGGAAGCTTTGTCATGGAGGCCGGTGATAAACTGTATCTGACCGGCGATCTCAACAACATGCAGAAGATGCTGTATGAACTGGGCTATATCCAGACTGAGATCAAACGGGTACTCATTGCCGGAGGCGGACGCATCAGCTACTATCTGGCCCGTGAGCTGGAACATGCCCGTATCTCTTCTACGATTATTGAAAAAGATCCGAAAAGATGTGAGGAGCTTTCTTCCCTTCTGCCCCGTCAGACGATCGTATGTGGCGATGCCTCATCCCAATCCGTTCTCGATAACGAAGAGATGGATGTCTATGATGCCCTTGTTTCGTGTACTGGTCTGGATGAATTGAATATCGTCATCTCCATGTACGCGGCCATCTGCCATGTCCCGCTGACCATTACCAAACTTGGCCGCGGAGAGAACCTGAAGGTGCTCAACAACCTGCCGATCGGACCGTTAGTCTGCCCGAAGGATCTGTGTACGGATCATATTGTCCGTTATGTCAGAGCCATGAACAGTTCAGAAGGCAATGCGGCCGAAAGTATTCATAAGATTGCGGACGGCAAGGCGGAAGTTCTCGAATTTACTGTTAAGAATACCGATAAGCACATCGGCGAATATTTCCGCAACATGCCGATCCGCAAGAATATTCTGATCGCTACCGTTACAAACGGACGTCATTCCACTATCGCCGGGGGCGACAGCTGCTACCACATCGGTGATACTGTCATCATTGTGGCTGCGGTGGATGATGTCATCAATACGCTGAATGATATCTTCGAGGAATAAAGCATGAACTGGAAGATGATATTCCGTATTATCAGCTATATCCTGATGATTGAAATCGTACTGATGTTTCCGGCCCTGCTCATCAGTATAGCTGAACATGAAAGTGCTGCCATCCATGGCTATCTGTGGTCCTTTCTGATCATGGCCATTGTTGCGGCATTGATGTTTGTACTGACAAGAAATGCCAGAAAAGGATTCAATTCCCGTGACGGCTTTGTCACGACGGGTCTGACATGGCTGATCATGTCAGCGCTTGGCTGTCTGCCGTTCTTCATCTCTGGCGAAGTACCAAACTATGTGGACTGCCTGTTTGAGATGGTATCCGGTTTTACCACAACCGGTTCTTCCATTCTGACCAATGTGGAAGCACTGGATAAGGGACTGCTGTGGTGGAGATCGTTCTCCCATTGGGTTGGCGGCATGGGCATTCTTGTCTTCATGCTTGCGATTGTACCTCTGGGCGGACGCAACCAGGGCTTTACGATGCATATTCTAAGAGCAGAATCACCCGGTCCTTCCGTCGGCAAGGTTGTGCCGCGCATGCGCAAGACCGCTTCCATCCTGTATGGCATCTACATCGGTCTGACGATTGCGGATATTCTGTTTTTAAGAGCCGGCGGCATGAACTGGTTTGAATCATGCTGTCATGCCTTCGGCACTGCAGGTACCGGCGGATTTGGCGTAAAGAATGATTCCTATATGTCCTACAGCCCTTATGAACAGTATGTAACGACGATATTCATGCTGCTGTTCTCCGTCAACTTCTCGATCTACTTCATGATTCTGACGAAGCATTTCAAGGAAGCTTTCTTCGATGAAGAATTCAAGGCATTCTGGGGCATTGTTGCCGCCTGCATCATCGTTCTGACCATCAATGTCAGAAACCTCTATCCTACCCTGGAAGAGGCTTTCCGCCACAGTGCCTTCACGACGGCAACAATTCTTTCCACAACCGGATATGCCACGACGGACTTCAACAAGTGGTCGGCCTTTGCCAAGGCATTGATTCTGCTGATGATGTGCCTGGGTGCCTGTGCCGGTTCCACCGGCGGCGGCATCAAGACAATCCGTACGGTCCTGTTATGCAAGATATTACGCCGCAACCTGCATAAGAACCTGCATCCGGAAGAAGTCGCGGTGGTTGAAGTCAACGGACGCCGGGTAGATGAGCAGATCATCCGCAATACCGAAGCGTATCTGATTGCCTATCGTGTCATTGTCATTGCGGCATTCCTGTTAGTCTCTCTGGATGGCTTTGATGTCGAAACAAACCTATCTGCCGTCCTTGCCACCTTCAATAACATCGGCCCGGGCTTAGGTGCTGTCGGTCCGACCGGCAACTTCGCTGCCTACAGCAATTTTGCCAAGCTCGTTCTTACCTTCTGCATGCTTGCCGGAAGACTTGAGATCTATCCGATCATCATCTTCTTCTCCCGCAAGACATGGAAGAAAGGCAGATAACCAAAGCATCAAAACAGGGTTTCCCCTAATCCGGGAAACCCTGTTTTCATATCAGCCCATACGCTTTCATGGCCTTGTATACGCCGTCATTCTCCACCGTATCCGTAACGCGGTCAGCCTTCTGCTTCACATCATCTGAGGCATTGCCCATGGCTGTACCGACGGCACATGTTTCAAGCATTTCCACATCATTACCGGAATCGCCAAAGCCATACGTATCATTCATATCCATGCCAAGCATCTGTACCACCCTGATGATGGCACTGCCTTTATTGACATCCTGCCGGGTGATTTCCCCGGACCGGCTGCCTTCATTCACATGAAAGCCGGCGGTTGCCGCTAAATGCAGAGAAGGATCCATATGCGCCTTAAAGTCATTCATGATCTCTTCCGTATCAAAACCGATATCAATCTTGAGAATGTCTTCATGGCGGTAGGCTTCAAAATCAGAAGCGCCATGATACTTCATCCTTTCCGCTAATGTTCTGAAGCGGGGATCTTTCTTCACCAGCGCTTCCGTCCGCTTCATTTCCTTTTCATTCTTAAAGCTGATATAGGAAGACATGACCGTATAGGCACCTGCCCTTTCCTCCGCCTGGATCAATGTCTTTTGCACAATATCATGTGGAATCGGACGTGTCTCAAGAATCGCATCATGGTAATAAATCCCGGCACCATTGCAGTAAATCACGCCGTCATACGGCACACCATCAATACTGCTCAGCGCGTTGAGATGGCGGCCGGTAGCGATAAAACACGTGTGGCCGTTTTCTCTTGCCTGCGTAATGGCTTTTATGGCACTTGAAACTAAACCGATGTGATGCGAAAGGATTGTTCCATCAATATCAAAGAATAAGCAGCTCATACGCCCATGATAACAGAAAAAGACAATCTGCGGGGGAGCAGACTGCCTTTACGGGAAGTGTTCATAACTGGTGCGGGGAACACCTTATTATGAACTGGGAGATTATGAATTCAGATGTATTACATCTGACACCTATAAAGTAATACATTTCGAGCTTCATTGGAATGGCCGGAATGTGAAGATTTTCTGAATTTTTTCTTTCCGCTTACTTCTTTAATGCATCGAAATAAGGCTCAATCAGTTTCAGGAATTCTTTCCAGTAGACCGGATAGGCATCAACGCCTTTGAAGGTATACTCCTCATCATCGGAAACACTGACCGTTAATTCCCAGGCATTATTTGCCATGACCTCACGGCCGTCATTGACCGGATAGTACTCTCTCTCCCAGTCCATGACATACAGCTTGTCAAACAGCGCTTCCTTCAGCTTATGCCAGTCCTTTTCACTTAATACATCAGCGACCTTGTCAACACCGCCCTTATTGGCATCATACACTTCAAACAGACAGCTGCCGTCATGATCCTCCTGGATTCTGAGATGTACACTGCCGCTGAGCCAGTCGCCATATCTGTAGCGCAGTCCCTTCACTGCATCCACCATAAGCGTACCGTCATCAGAAACAGCCGGTCTGCCGAAATCCATATGACAGGTATGGCAGTGGAAAAAAGATTCCACTGCATCAACATCTTTACTTCCGCAATGCGGACATACAAGGGTTTTAGCCATGAAACGATAATCCTCCATCGTGCCTATACATTGTAACGGATGATTCCTGCAAATCAACTTAAATGCAGGTAAAGAAAAACGTCACTTTTCCACGAATATGACGTCACAGATTTCTTCAATGTGCTCATACGTGAAGTACAGTTCTTCCAGAGGAATCCACCGTCTGACAAAGTCAATATACTTTGCGCCTTCTCTTTTCATCAGCCTCTGTTTTCTGGTTTCTTCATCGCACTGTACAAAAACTGTCACGGTATAGCAGCGGCGCAGACTTGGATGCATGCTGTAAGACCCTTCTACAACAAGCTTTTTTCCAGGGTACGTTAAAAAAGTTTTTCCGGGTTCAAATGTCTCATGATCGAACTTCTGCCATGTGAACGGGTTTCCCTGATACCACTTTTTCAGATATTCCTCTACCCTTTCATGGTCCACATTTTCGCCTGGGGTAAGGTACCTTTCGGGTGTTCTCTGCTCCTTACGGAGATAGAAATCATCCATGTGAAGCATATCAGAATGCAGCGTTTCGGCCAGTTTATTTCCCAATGTACTCTTCCCTGAGCCGCACCTGCCATCTATGGCAATAACCCAGGGTTCATCTAGTTTTTCCGCTGCTCTGACTAGCTCTTCAAAAGCCTCCAGCCTCATAATATTTTTATTATATGACATAACATTTCCCATGCAACAGATAAAAGAGAAAAAGCCCTCGCGGGCTCTTTCTCTTTTATTTAAGGGGATAGAATATTTGGCTGATCGCTAAGGGGGAGCAATCATATGAGCCAAAACAAGTCTTTTTCAACTTGCAATAGTATAATAGGAAACCGCTTTCGCAGAATTGTGTCGTAAATATGTGCAATTGTGTGAAAGAAGGATTTCCCCTGCAGCCCTTGTATTTACATACCCTTATCAACTAGAATCAGAACACAAGAAGATATGATTTTCTATATATCTCGGGAGGGGTAATAATGAAATCCAGAGTACCCGTAGGACTCACAGAGAGTCAATGGGATTCCATCATGGACGGACTGGCAGACCATCCCTCTACTATGAATGATTATCGCAAGATTATCAATCTTCTTCATACGTATGATAACGGTCGTCTCCATATTACATCCATGACAAAACAAGACGCCGAAGATTACTTCGGCATGCTCGAGAAACGGGCCAGTGATGGCGAAATGAGTACAAATACGGTTCACCGTTATGAGGCAACCCTTCGTTCGATCGGCAGACGCATGCAGGCTCACCCGGAGACGTTCCCGGATTATGAGAATCCTTTCTCCGGCATCCTTCATGATGAAGTCCGCAATAAGACACGCTATACGGCTGAAACATTCGCTGATCCCAAGGACATCCACAAGATCATCAGGGTTCTGCCGGAGTTTTCTCATGAAAGAAGAATCCTGCTGGAACTGATGCTGTTTGTCGGATTAAGGCCGAAGCACATCGAGCACCTTACGTTTTCGGACTTTACACCAAATCCAAAGCATCCGAAAACAGAACTCATTCTGTCCTTTAACGAAGGGACCTTTACCGAAAAGACCAGCAGTAAGAACGCTGTCCTGAAGGCTGACAGGGACGCAAAGCTTGTCAACCATACTGCCGGCGGCAATATGACCTGGCAGGTAACCAGCAGATGGTGCTTCTTTGAGAACTATACAGCGTCTCTCAGAAAGTATCATCCATCCCTTGGCCTGATCCGTGATGATCGTCCTTATTTCATGACCTCACGCCATCAGCCTTATACCTACCGTGCCCAGCATCATCTTGTCCAGGAAGCCTGCTGCAGGGCAGGTCTGGAATCAGGTGCTGTCACACCTTACCAGCTCAGTCTCTACGGTTCCGTCAGTTCCTATCTGATCATGCAGACACTGACCAAACATGAACAGCTGAAGAATTCTCTATCCTATGCAAGATTCCTGGATGAAAAAAACAGAATCCTGCGTGAGATGCGCAATGCGGAAATGGTGTTTTTACCGCTGGCGCAGAATGGCTGGATCGGGGAATGGGTCAATGATGTATACCCGGCCAACCGCAAAGAAAGAATTGATGAAATTGTTTCTCAGCTTGGCTCTGATGCCCTGTATCGGATTGTCGGTGTGGATAAGCCATAGTCCCATTGAACTGACGAAAGCACTTCTGCAGATGCAGAAGTGTTTTATTTTGCGCCTGTAAAAAAGGATGGGAATCATGCTTTCCCATCCGGCACTTCAAATAAGGATACCATCCACTGGCTGTTGACACAGGGGAATGTTTCATTATCCACATGATACAGATCTTTGTGCTGATCTCTTTCCTCTTCCAGCATGGAGATCGGGATGATGAAGGCCATGCCTTTATCATCTGTCTTGACATTGATTTTCATGACGCCGTTTTCACACTTCTGGTATTCCACAGCCGTCACATCCTTTGCCTGGTCCTTGTTATTGTCACAGAATTCTATGTAGCTGTCATACTTGGCCAGTTCAGCTAATACATCATCCACCCCGTCTTCCAGAATCTGAATCTTCTCGGTGAACTCCGCTACGGTTTCACATCTTCTCAGGGTATATCCCTGCCTGATCAGAGGTTCTGTGACTTTCCTGACATCAAAGCCGGCCACCGGCTTTGATGAGACAAACAGAATGAACTTATGGTCCGGATCAATGTAAGTTAATTCATTCTGGACCATGAACTGCTTTCCGCAGTGGGGGCAGGTCTGCTGGAATACTTCACCCATCACAGACCGATCCCGCATGTCCTGATCATCCTTTACATTGATGGAATCATACACGGTAATCGTGAATGTTTCCCCGCAGTAAGGACACTTGTACTCTACTTCATGATTTGTAATACTCATTCTCAACTCCTGATATTCATACCGCCGAAATCAACCCCGGCGGAATCATAGAACGCTCTGATCTTTTCGATTCTTTCCTGATCCTGCCGGCTGAGGTTGTTTCCGGCCTGTATCACTAACAGCCGGAATTCATTCTGCAGCATATACGGCAGACATTTCAGCGTTTCAAACAGCGGATGCCCTCTGAACTCTTCCGCCAGTACACCCGTTAAAAACGGTCCTTCAATCCCGGTTGCACAGATCTCAGCCGGCACCAGTTCATCCTGCAGCAGAAAATCCGCAATCAGTATATCCGCATAGCCCGGTACCCGCAAAGCATCCAGTCTTTCATCCTTACGCAGCCACCGCACATCCTCATCCACATCCTTTTCCGCATCCTTGAGGAAGCAGGCGTTCTTGCGGATCATGGCTGCGGTCGGTACAGCAACAGGACGTGCCTGCCGTTCTGCCACTTCTTCCATGGCATAGGAGCCAAGCATTGCCTTTCTTCTTAATCCTCTGTAACAATTCTGCCAATCGCTGCCTAAGGAAAGCACATTGAAACGGACGGAACCTTCCGCATCACAATACGCTGAAGAAAGCACATAGCAGTCATTCTCTGTTACGGCAATCTCTGCTTTAAGCTGTTCGGTCAGATCATCTGCTTCGATGATCATGAACTGATGGTAATACTGATGGAATGGATAATCAATGATCCGCATCGCGTGCCTCCTTTCCTTAAGAGAAAAGCAGGCCGTGCCTGCTTTCTTTAATTCCTTGAAGATGACCCTCTGCCGAAGATACGCAGAACGTACAGGAAGATATTGATGAAATCCAGATAGAGCTCAAACGCACCATAGACGGATACGCTCTCACTCAGTGCATCATTGCCCTGAGTCTGATAATAGAAGTTTGTAATTCTCTGCATGTCCCATGCGGTTAGTCCTAAGAACAGAAGCACACCTGCATAGGAGATGAAGAGGCTGCTGGCAAGTGATGGAATGAACATCGACAGAATCGATACCAGTACCAAGGCAAACAGCGCACCGATGAAGATGCCGGAGAACTTTGACAGATCCACTCTGGTAAATCTTCCGATCACGGCAGCCGCCAGATACATGACAGCGGAGAAAGCGAATGCGGTAAATACCGTTGCAGCGCCAAAGACAAGCGGCAGTACCGTGAAGGTGAATCCGGTGATGGCCGCATAGCCCAAAAACAGCCCCTTGGTTCTGCCCGGATTCATGGATGTAAGGCTTCTGGAAATACTGAAGCACAGGACAAGCTGTACGATGAAGGCAATCATGGATACCATGCTGTAGCCGCCATTCATCACCAGGCTGTACATCCATCCTCCGCTCACCAGGTTATAGTAACCCAGGCCCGCAACCAGCGCCGTAATGCCAAGGCCGGCTGCCATTGTTGTAAATACGCTGGTCATATACTGCTGCAGTGTCTTGCCGCCAGTATAGACCTGCTGATTATACTCACTCATATGTCTAACCTCCATCCTCTGACACTCTGAGGATTAACTATTAGTTTAATGAAGCTTACAGGAAAGTCAATCATATGACTCTACAGAAGGGCCCATCTGTCTACTTCTGTCATAAACCGAATCTGCTTCTGAAACAAATCAGAAGAATAAACATGGCTATCAGAATCACCATTGCTGCAATGGCACCGGTATCCTTCTTTGCGGGCATGGGCTTAGCACCGCCAAGATCTTTGCCGCAATTGCCGCAGAACACCGCATCCGCCGGATTCACAGCCCCGCAATAGGGACATGTCTTTTCAAGCTGCGTCCAGTGCGCGATCCGCTCATAGAGATCCGGCTGCTTTGCCGGCTCATAGATATAGGAGAAAGGCAGGCCGCTGCGCCGCTTCAAGGTAAACACAGCCTGCTTTCTGCCATCCCCTTCCGTGGTGGTGATGTCTGTTACTTCATTTCTTCTGACAAACCAGTACTTCAGCCGGTCATAGTAGACAAGATAATCATTGGAAAGACAGAGATCCTTTGTCAGCCGCTCAAACGGACTGTTATCAAGCCAGGGCAATGGCCGATCAAATGTTCTGTGCTTGCGGATCAGATACAGAATGACACAGACAAGTGCCCCGGGAAGGACCGCTGCGATAATGCTCAGCACCAGCAGCATGGCATCACTGTCCCATAAAAGCCATGTAAAGAATGCGGTCATGATGCCGGCATAGATGATGAAATCACACAGATAATGCTTTGCCAGCTGTCTTTCAATCTTCTTTCTGTTCATATGTACTCCATTCCAGAATTTCCTTCTTCATTTTTTCCTTCTGTGTTTCATCCAGGACATTGAACCAGTGTACCGGCATCTGATGCCTGAGCCAGGTATACTGGCGTTTGGCAAAGTGGCGGGAATTCTTCTGGATGTTTTCCTTCACTTCTTCTTCGTCCGCTTCTTTGTTGAAGTAAGCCTGCCATTCCTTATAGCCGATCCCCTGCATGGGCTGATCATCAAACGTACAGCCCTGTTCCAGCAGCTTTTCCACTTCCTGCCTGAGACCTGCCTTGAACATGCCGTCCACTCTTGCATTGATGCGCTCATACAGCACATCCCGTTCCATCGTACATCCGGCAATGAACACATCATAGACCGGTTCATGTTTCTGCAGGGCATTGATATCGGACATGCGCATGCCGGTATTTTCAAGAATCGTCAGAGCCCGGATGATGCGCCGGCGGTTATGGGGATGAATCTTTTCCGCCTGAGAGGGGTCTTTTTCTTCCAATAAGGCATAGAGCGTATCACTGTCCATCTGTTCCAGAGAAGGATCGGTATGCATTTCTTCTTCCTCAAAACGGTAGTCATAAAGACATGCCTTCAGATACAGGCCTGTACCGCCGCAGATGATCGGAAAATAAGATGATGTATCAATGACATGCCGTGCTTCTTTCTGAAAGTCGGCCGCACTGTAGTGTTCGTGCATGGTGCGTATATCCAGTAAAGCATGAGGAATGCCGTCCTTCTCATCTTCTGTCACCTTGCCGGAGCCGATATCAAAGCCCCTGTACACCTGTATGGAATCGCCGGAAATGACAATTCCATTCAATAGATGTGCCATTTCTACGGCAAAGGATGATTTGCCGGCCGCCGTCGGTCCGGCAATGACCAGCACCTTCTTCATCCAAATGACCTCAGAAGATGTTTCTCATCCACAATGATGACAATGGCCCGGCCGAACGGATCCGTAAACGCATTGTCACATGCCTGCAGCTGTTCCATATACTTCTTCATTTCATCCATGGTTAAAGAACGGTGGTTTTCCTTCATGTATTTGACGGCTTCCCTGGCCGCAAGATCACAGACATCCACTTTATGTTCTTCCTTCAGATAGATCTCACAGAGATCACATAACAGTTTTTCTTCCTCTATATCCTGTCCGCACAGCCATAAAGGCATACTGCGCACAAGCAGGGTGTCACTGCCAAACGGCTCAAACACAATTCCCGTATCAGCAATCGCCGCATTCAGCTCATCCGCCCGCTCAACATCAGCCGCGGAAACATGCAGGGTAAGCGGCACAAGCAGATCCTGCTTTCCCTTTGAAGTCTTCATGCGCCGGATATTTTCTTCATAGCTGATGCGCTGACGCATTCTGGCAATATGCACGACCATCAATCCCTGTTCACACTCACAGAGAATGTAATCCTTCCGGTACTGACCGATCACCATATAGGAAGGAAAAGGAATCTTTTCCTCCTCTTCTTCCGGTTCTGTTTCTTCAGCGGGTGTCGCTTTCTGAAGAATGGCTTCATCCGCCTTCTGCTCTGCTTCACAGGTCAGCGGCTTTTCTTCTTTCTGATCTGCGGCATAAGCCGGACTGTCCTGCGCCACCTTCATTTCTTCCTGCGGTGTCGGACGCATCTCATCATCACTGAAGGATAATGGCACATAGACTGTACCGGATATGACCTCAGGCTCTTCTTCTTTGGCATTCATGGCTTTTGTTAAAGCCTCATGAATCTGATCTTTAAGCAGATATTCCAGCTGATTCTGCTTGGACAGCCTGACTTCCCACTTGGAAGGATGAACATTGACATCAATGATGTGGGGATCCATATCCACGTTGACAACAGCCAGAGGATATCTTCCTTCCTGCAGAAAGCCCTGGTATCCATCCAGGATGGCTTTATACAGTCTGTTTTCCTTTACCATGCGCCGGTTCAGAAAGATATGCATGCCATAGCGGGAAGCACGGTTGATAAAAGGCCTGATGATGCATCCTGTCACATGATAATCATAATCTTCAAAATCCACCGGGATGGCATTTTCCGCCGCCCCTCTTCCAAACACCTGGTATACGACTTCCTGCAGCGAACCGCTGCCGCTGGTACGGAAGCACTCTCTTCCTTCATGATACAAACGGAAAGCGATGTCCGGCCGTCCCAGGGCAAATGCCTGTACCAGCGACTGGATGAGACTGCCTTCATAGGCGGCGGAACGCATGTGTTTCAGACGCGCCGGCGTTTCATAGAAAAGCCCTTCCACCGTAATCTTTGTGCCCTGGGGTGCCGGGGCATCTTCATACACTTCCTCTTTACCATAGGACATCACAACCTTTGTCCCGTCACTGCCGTCACTTGTCAGCATCGTCAGTCTGCTGACCGAGGCAATGGAAGGCAGCGCTTCCCCGCGGAAACCCATGGTATGAATATTCCAGAGATCACTTTCCTTATGAATCTTGCTGGTGGCATGGCGCTCAAACGCCATCCTTGCATCCGCATGATCCATACCGATGCCGTTGTCTTCTACGCTGATCCGGGAAAGACCGCCCTGCTCCATCGCAATGATGATTCTTGTGGCTCCGGCATCCATGGCATTTTCCACCAGTTCCTTCACCACGCCTCTTGGTCTTTCAACGACTTCACCTGCCGCTATCATATTGGCGGTCTGTGTATCAAGTTTCTGTATTCTGCTCATAACTGCAAATATTATATAATCTGTTTATGCGAATCATAAACCAATATCAATGTGAAACCGAGATACGCCATTCCCGTTTCATCTGTATCTTAAGCAATGTCAGCACTGAAGAAGAAGCGCGCCTTTTCATCAGAGATGTACAGAAACAGTACCGGGATGCGGCCCATGTCTGTACTGCCTATGTCATCGGCAGGGACAATGCCATCACCCGCTCCAGCGATAATGGTGAACCTTCGGGTACAGCCGGCATGCCCATGCTGGAGAGTCTGAAAAAAAGCGGCCTGAACAATGTCTGTGCCTGTGTTGTCCGTTATTTCGGCGGCATCAAACTGGGAACAGGCGGTCTTGTGCGGGCCTATGGCGGCATTGTGGCAGATGCCTGCAGAGCCTGCCCCAAAGCCATGGAAAAGATGATATATGTGTATGAGATCAGCTATGATTACAGCCTGCAGGGCAGTCTTGAAACATGGCTGCGCACTTACCATACAATACATGATATTTATTACGATGACAGCGTACATGCCATGGTAGAAAGCAGTGCTGCTGATTTACTGGATCAGGTGGAAGCTGTTTCCCATGGCAGAGCATCCGGCAGACTGCTCAGGATGCAGCTGTCGCTTGTGCCTTTGGAATGAACTGAATATCAAGATCCATGCCTTCTAAAGCCGTGTTTTCAATACCGGTATCAGAATACTGCCACATGGAATAGGCATAGGGATACGTATTCAGACTTTCATACTGGGCAATCCAGGTATCATAGTCATTGAGATACGTATAATCATACAGTTCATCATATGTCTGTGTGCTGGCATAAAGCATCGGCGTATAGCCGGCCTGTCTGATATTTTCCAGAAAGACAACAGCATCATCCGTGCGCTGCTGTACGGAGATGGCATTGCCTCTGGCATTTTCATCTTCCGTGATGATTTCATTGTCATATACAACCGGCATCGTAATATTATATGAACGGATTTCCTCCAGTACAAAACGGGCTTCTTCCGCTGCTTCTTCAGCCGTGACCGCCTGGGAGAAGAAATAGACGCCTACATCCAGACCCGCATCCTCAGCTGCCTGGATATACTCTCTGAACTTTTCATCTTCACTGATTGTTCCATTTGTATACCCGCGGTAGCCGCAGCGGATCATGACAAAGGAAACACCGGCTTTCTTCAAAGCCGCAAAATCCACATCTTTATTATGGTAGGATACATCCACCCCGAACCGGGACGTATAATCCTCATCCTCATACGTACCGATGCCGTCCGTCAGCTGGAAACGGCTCATATCATATGTGTTTTCGGTCCGCTGGCTCTGTACACTGTACTGCACGTCGGTCGTCACCTCTATAGCACGAAGAGAACGGACAATCAGAATCATTGACAGTAACAGCATCCCGATGGGAATCAGCCACAGCAGCCTCGGATTCCACGGGGTCTTTTTTGTTCTCGTTCCGGTTCTTCTCTTTCTTCTTTTTACACTTGCTTTCTTTTTCCTGTTCCTGGTCGTCATAAAGTAAAAGGCCATGGTTTTTCATGGCCTTTCTATTGTACATCAGCGATTGATTTCAAGAAGCTTTTTATGCAGCTCATCTTCAATCCGGTTGAGCTCCTGTTCCGCTTCTGTCCGCTTATCATGCCCATCCTTCTGGATCTTCAGCACCTCATCCAGGGTGGCAATCAGCTCTTCATTGGTATGCTTGAGCGTTTCAATATCCACAATGCCTCTTTCACTCTCCTTGGCTGTTTCCACCGCAGAAGTATGCAGCGTTTCGGCATTCTTTCTGAGCAGTTCATTGGTCATGTTGTTTACGGCTCTTTCTGCTTCCAGCGCTTCCCTGGAATGATTGACGCCAAGGGCCAGAACCATCTGGTTCTTCCATAGCGGAATGGTATTGACCAGGGTGGACTGAATCTTTTCGGTCATCAGTGTGTCATTGTTCTGAACCATTCTGATCTGCGGGGCCATCTGGATGGAGACCTGACGGGAAAGTTCCAGATCATACAGCTTCTTTTCAAAACGGTCGCATGCATTCTGCAGGTCATTGGCTGCCTGCGCATCTTCGGCAAGGCCGCTCTGTCTTGCCTTTTCCTGCAGCTTGGGCAGTTCATTCTGCTGGATATCAGCCAGTCTCTTCTTGCCGGCCAGAATGTACATGGTCAGCTCCTTGGTGTTCTGCCTGTTGCGATCATACAGCTGATCCAGAAGGGAAATATCCTTCAGCAGCTGAATTTGATGGTTTTCCAGCACATCGGAAATCTCATCCACATCCTTTTCCGTCCTGGCATACTTGGCCTTCATCTGTTCCACACCTTTACTGGAACGCTTGAGCCAGCCCATGATGCCCTTGTTTTCATTCTCACTGTCTGTGACCTTCAGTTCAGCCACAAGTTTGCTTAAGGCATCACCGACTTCACCAAGATCCTTGGCTCTGACATTCTTCAAAGCCGTATCACTGAAATCGGTAACTTTCTTCTGGGCTGCACTGCCATACTGCAGAACCAAATTCGGTTCCGTAATATCGATCTGTTTGGCAAAGTCCTCGACCTGCTTTTTCTCACTGTCGGAAAGACGGCTCATATCCAGAGCTTCCGGCGTCGCTGCTTCTTTCTTTTCTTCCAGGGCGGACAGCTGTTCGGCCTGTTCTTCTTTTGTTTCTTCAGGGGTCAGGGTCAGATGAATTTCTTCTTCCTGCGCTTCAGCCTGTGTATTGTTCTGGTTCTCACTCATTTTCGTGTTCCTCTTTAATGCAAGTATATCACATCAGTATGAAGCAGAAATCAAAAGGCATTCATACATTCTTTTCTTAAGCAGAACGAAAAAACTCTTCTGCACATCCGGCAGAAGAGTTTGACAGTGATAAGCTTTGATTCAGTCCTTGAAGTATCTGTCTAACAGACCCTGGAATGCCTTACCATGACGAGCTTCATCTCTAGCCATTTCATGAACTGTATCATGGATGGCATCGAGATTGGCAGCCTTGGCACGCTTGGCAAGATCTGTCTTGCCTTCGGTAGCACCGTATTCTGCTTCTACTCTCATTTCCAGATTCTTCTTTGTGCTGTCTGTTACAACTTCACCTAACAGTTCAGCGAATCTTGCGGCATGGTTGGCTTCTTCCATGGCAGCCTTTTCATAGTACATGCCGACTTCCGGATAGCCTTCTCTGTAAGCAACACGGCTCATTGCCAGATACATGCCTACTTCAGAGCATTCCCCTGTGAAGTTGGCTTCCAGATCTTTCTTGATATCTTCCGGAACATCCTTGGCAACACCTACTACATGTTCAGAAGCCCATACCTTCTTGTCTTCCATCGGAACAAACTTGGACTTGGGGGCATGGCAGGTCGGGCAGGTCCAGTCTTCGGGCAGATCTGTGAACTTTACGCCTTCCTTTTCCTCATCGTAAACATAACCGCAAACTGTGCATCTGTACTTCATACTTTTCGATTATCTCCTTTTCAATGTTATCTCTTTTGAGACTGCATTCAATATAACCCATTCATGCGCTTTTGCAAGCATGATGCACAGGTATTTTTCATCTTTCTTTTTCAGGTCCATTTTCTTATCATGGAGAGAGAAAGAAGGTATCTTACTATGTCCGTACAATACAAATGGGCTACCATCGGCACTGGTGTGATCGGCCATCAGCTGGCCGAAGCCATGATAAAGATGGGCGGCTCTCTTTACTCTGTTGCCAACCGCACCCACGCCAAAGGAGAAGCCTTTGCGAAACAGTACAATATCCCGGTTGTCTATGATGAAATTGATGATGTCTTTTCCGATCCAGCCGTTGATATCATCTACATCTCCACCCCGCATAATACGCACATCAAATACCTGCGCAAAGCCCTGGCAGCCGGCAAGCACGTCTTATGTGAAAAGGCTATCACCCTTAACAGTACAGAACTGAATGAAGCCATTGCCGCAGCGGATGAACATCATGTGGTACTGGCCGAAGCACAGACCATCTATCATATGCCCCTGTACAGTAAACTCAATGAGATCATCAGAAGCGGTGTCCTTGGACCGCTGCGTTTAGTGCAGATGAACTTCGGTTCCTATAAGGAATATGACATGAACAACCGCTTCTTCAACCGTAATCTTGCCGGAGGAGCGATGCTGGATATAGGTGTCTATGCACTCTCCTTTACCAGATGGTTCATGAGCAGTAAACCCGATCAGATTGAAACCCAGGTCAAACTGGCCCCGACCGGCGTAGATGAACAGGCATCCATATTATTGATGAATCAGCAGCAGGAAATGGCCACGGTCATTCTCTCTCTGCATGCCAAACAGCCTAAGCGCGGTACCGTTGTCTTTGACAAAGGCTACATTGAAGTCTACGAGTACCCCAGAGCCGACAAAGCCGTCATCACCTGGACGGAAGACGGCCACAGAGAAGAAATCACAGCCGGCCATACAGCCGATGCCTTATGCTATGAAATTGCTGACATGGAAAAGGCCGTCAATGGCGATACCTCTGTCACCCATCTTGATTACACAAAGGATGTCATGGACATCATGAGTGAATGCCG
>Ga0256406_1001669_pt1 | contig 34855 bp, 40 predicted proteins | sample RumenRJG_03DNA_FD_185986 | JGI IMG/M metagenome (GOLD analysis project Ga0256406, IMG submission 185986) | Bovine rumen microbial communities from Lethbridge, Alberta, Canada - RJG_03 | ecosystem: Host-associated > Mammals > Digestive system > Stomach > Rumen | place: Canada: Alberta | collected...
CTCATCAGCTGCCTGAGCGCCGGGGCCGGATTCTGCCTCGTGGTGTACTCCAGGGCGGCGGCGAAGGTGTAGCACTGGCCTACATAGTTAATCAGCTGGCGGGCAGTCTCGTTCTTCTCCCGGATTTTCTGCAGCAGACTGTAAATCTCGGAGACGCGGATGCCCTCGATGTCACGGGCTCCAAGCGCGGGAAGGACGTACTTCTGCATTCTCTGGCGCATGTTTGCTGCGCATTTTCTGGTCAAGTCGGAACGGTTCGCGGAATATTCCTCAAACAACTCAGTTAGTGTCATTCTATACCTCAATTTAAGCAAATATTGCTGTATCAGCCTTGACGAAAGGCGTAAAATCATATCCGGAATGACAGGAGTTCCGGACTTGATTTATGAGTAAAAGATCATGAAAGGAGACAAGAATGGCACGTGGAATTAACCGGGTAACGCTCGTTGGCTATGTCGGGGCTGACCCTGAGCTCATGCACTCCGAGCAGGGCACTCCCATCTGCAACATCTCGCTTGCGACAACCGAGGGCTGGCGCGATATGAACGGGCAGGTCCAGACCAGGACGGAATGGCACCGCGTCGTTTTCTTCAAGCGCCTTGCCGAAGTATCAGCGCAGTTCCTCCGCAAGGGCTCATGCGCCTATGTCGAGGGGCGCCTCTCGACGAACCGCTGGACTGACCAGCAGGGCATTGTCCGCTACACGACCGAGATTATCGGTACTGAGATGCAGGTGCTCAAATCACCGCTCAACGAGCACGGCGGCGATGATTATGCAGCTCCTGACGGCAGCTATGGCAATTACAGCAGCGGCTATGGCCGCGAGGGCCGCGGAAACTACCGGGACGGCTATCAGGCTCCCCGGAACCCGAACCTGAAGAGGAAGCCGTACAGCCAGAAGGGCAGGCATGGCCCGTCTGACGTCGCTGCGGGATTCAGGTCGGGGCAGTACGGTCCCAAAGGCGCACTTCTCCGGAGCCAGTCATGGGCAAAAGGACAGAAGCAGGCAGCACCCGCGGCAGAACACGTCCAGAACGAGCGCCATCTGAACGATGACGGCATTGACCCGGATGCACCTCTTTAATAACTGCACCTCTTTAATAACAGGAGAAGACGAATGATTTATCCGTGTGATACACCGTTTCAGCAGCGCGCGAAGAAGGCTGTGATTGACGCCTGCATGCATTCGAACGTGACTCTTTGGCACTCGCATGTCCTGACTCCGTGGGATTTTCAGGACTTCGAGGGTGATATTGACCTCTACACAGGCAGCCGTGTGCTGGAATTTGAGGAAATCCTGAAGCTTCAGTCGAGGCTCCGCGATGCCGGATGGCACTGCGAGGTGAGATGCATCGAGGGCGCAAGGGATCCCTGGAGGGTTAACTGCGAGTGCCGGGGCGAGGAGGATCCCATCTGGTGGTGGGAAGAGGCTGACCACTTCGAAGACGGCGCGCTGATTCTGAGGCTGCGGATGTCCGAACTCCCAAAGGAGGAGCAGAAATGACTGAGAAGGGCCTCGGCTGGGGACACCTCAAGCCGGTTTCTGATGCGTTCAACCGGGCCATGGCCGCTCCGGAGGCCCCGGCGGGATTCGCCGGGCAGTTCGTCCTGACCGCAGTGAAGGGCAGGTACTATGAAAGCTGGTACTGCGTGAGCTCGAAGGACTGCAGCGCCACGGCGGCCGGGCTCAATGCCCTTGAAAGCTACCTGAACGGCGCTCTTCCTGATTTCTACACCGAAATCATCCTGGTGACTTCGCAGCAGCAGGGGAACAGCTATCTTGATGCGCTGAACACGCTGATTGACTCGCTCCATGACGGGGACTGCCCGGAGAAAAAGCAGACTGAGGACGGCAGCATCTGGATCTGCTTCCGCATTACTCCGCTTGCTGAGATGAAGTTCCGGCCGGAGTCGCTCCGGATGATCTGCAGCAGGATTTTCACCAACGGCTTCCAGTGCCAGACCTATACAAACAAGGCCGGCGCTGTAACAGGCGCCATTCTGGCTTTTGTTCCCCGGGAGGCAGAGCCCAAGGAGGAGCAGCTCGGCGAGTTCCTGGTCAACGCGAACGTCTTCGGCTGGGAGATGATGCACTCGACGATGAACTCAACCTTTGCCACGAGGCACGACATGATGGCCCTCGAGGTCAGGCTCCGCGAAATGAAGGTGGAAGCATGAAACCTAAGGAATGGTTCGCGTCCAAATGGGAGCTTGAGCTGGTATTCAAGCATGATCCGGATGAGCCTGCTCATATCGTCTTCCAGAAAGGCCTGCTGGCCGACAGGCTGCCTGAGTACTACCTCGGACGGGCAAAGACGCTCTGCCGCAGGGCCGGCATTGACCTCGTTACGGCCATCTACAACAACGATAACGATTCCCGGGGGCAGATTGACACCTGGGCGGCCATTGTCGCCCGAGTTATTGCGGACAACGGCTACCAGAGCATGAAGCAGCTCAACGAGGAAATCGACAGTCTCGTCAGGAACGACATCAGGATTTTCAAAACATATGGCCCGCAGGGCGGGAAGGAGAAGAGAAATGGCTGAGGAAAAACATGAAGAGCAGGGCCTGAAGTGCCCGATTTGCGGCAAAAAGCTCGAGGACAATTTCTTTGAGTATCACTGCGACGACTGCGGATTTAAGGTTCATCATGTGATTTCCGGGACCAAAATCGAGGATGATGAGCTTGAAAAAATTCTGGCCGGAGAGGTCAGCCCGGTGCATGAGTTCACCAGTCCCAAGACAGGCAATGTTTTTAAGGCAAAGCTCACGCTCTCCGCGAATAAGAGGGAGGTCAAGTTTGTGTTTGACTGGGACTCCGGACTGAAGTGCCCGAAATGCGGGAAGAAAATCCTGGAGTCAGGCAGGGGATTCAGCTGTGAGGGCGGCGATTTCAAGTGCTGGAGGGAAATTTCTGGCACAGAAATCTCCCTTGATGAGCTGAGGAATGTCCTTGCCGGGCAGGGCGATGAGATTGGCTTCAGGAGCCATAAGACCGGCAAGACTTTCCTGGCCCGGCTGGTGCTCAATGAGGCAAAGGACGGCCTTGAATTCAAGTTCGCAGAGAGGAAGAGCGAGGACACCGGGCTCAAGTGCCCGCACTGCGGCAAGAAAATCCTGGAGACGGACAAGGGATTCTTTTGCGAAGGTAAGGATTTTAAGTGCTGGAAGAGCACCAGAGGCGCCGAAATCTCCCGCGAGGAGCTGAAGAAGATCCTCGAGGGGCAGGGCGATGAGCTCGACTTCGTCGGCAAGAGCTCCGGCAAGCCCTACAAGGGCCGCCTGGTGCTCAATGAGGCAAAGGACGGCCTCGATTTTGAGTTCGCGGACAAAAAGGACGGCCTTTCCGGGTCAGAGCTCACGGACATTGCCCGGGATGGCGGCTCCGGAGCCGGGGAGGGGCAGTAATGACGGAAACAGTCGACAATCCCTCCGGTATTGTGGTTTTCGATACTGAGACCACAGGACTTGACCGCAAAAACGACGAGATCATCCAGTTTTCGGCCTGTGACGGGCAGGGCAAAACCCTTATTAACACCTATCTGAGGCCTGTGAGGCATACGGAGTGGCCTGAGGCGATGGCGGTGAACGGCATCACGCCGGCAATGGTCGCTGATGCTCCGACTCTCGATGAGATGGCGGACCGGATAAGGGCTGTCCTGGGGTCCGCGAGGACCATTATCGGTTACAACACGCCGTTTGACCTGGGATTTGTCTCCGGGATCTGGAAACCTGCCGATGACGTGAAGATCGTCGATGTGATGCTCGACTTCGCGAGGGTTTACGGGCAGAAGGATTACCGGCATGGCGGCTATAAATGGCAGAAGCTTGTCACTGCGGCACGGTACTACGGTTATGAGTACAAGGCCCACGACAGCATGAACGACGTCTTCGCAACTCTCTTCGTTCATAACCAGATGAGCAGGTCACAGGCCGCGAAGACTGCCTGACATGCTATCGGGGCAAAAAAAATCCGCCGGACGGGCCAACATCCAGCGGAACTATCGAAGTGAACGTAGTCAATAATACATCAATTTTTGCTCGGGGTGGGCTTGGCGGACAGCTTGGAGCCGATCGCATTCATTACGCGGGCTGTCCTGTTCATCCCATGGTTTTGTGCTGTTTGAGCGAGTTTGCCCACGCCTTTGCCCACTGCTCCGGAAACGGCGCCAGCCGTACCGGCAGTGGCCGCCTTCGCAGTAGCGTCTCCTGCGGTAGTTGCCGCATTGACTGCACCGCCACCGCCCATTGATAGGCCACTTCCGACAATGGCCTGGGCCAGCCCCGGGATGATCTTGATGAAATGAGCAAACACTGCTATTAGCAGTGAGATAAGGATAAGCTTTAAGCCCTGTGCAATCGCCTCAGATAATGGGCCTATAACATATCCTTTTATCAGCTTGTCGGCATTAGCGCCGGTTAAGGCTCTGGATGTTGAAATACTGCCCTCACTCCCGCCAAGGCCTAGTGCAGTAGTAATAACCTGCAGCATAAGCATTAGTGCTGCAGTGACGAAGACTTTTGTCAGGACAAAAACCATGCATTGCTTCAGCCAGGCATTAAAAAAGTCTTTGGTTTGGGGGAAAAGAAGGAAGGCTCCGAACAGCGGTCCGAAAGCCAGGATAAAACATAGGCCGAGAGTGTTTGTAATCAGAAGTACGAAAGCGGCAAATGCTGCAAATATCGTGCTGAGCATCATTATTCCAACACACGTCGCGTAGATGAATGCGTTGAGATAGGATGCAAGGGTATGCACCTGTATTGTTGTCACACCGAGGTCGAGTGGTACTGTGTAACTATTCGCCGCTTCGAATGCTACTGAGATCTTTGAACCTGCTCTAGACATCAGGGTATCATACAGTTTATCGATGGCGTCAAAACAGTTTTCAGGCGGGTCGTCGAATGATTTCGAAATTATGGGGATAAATGTTTCGTCCAGTTTATAGAATGGCTCGGCGATAGTGGTGTAGAAGTATGCGGTGCTACAGAACAAGGCGCTGATGAATGTCATTTTGATGCATTGCATTGTGACTTGCCGGAGCGAGTCCTGTGACGTGCCATACATGATCGACCAGGCCTTACACATGAAATAAATTGTGATTGCGGTGATTAGTAATGGTGCAAGGCCTGTAATGAGTCCATCTGAAGTCGTATGCATGAAACCCGTGATGGCTTTATTTATCTGTTCGTAGCTGCTATTAAAAAACGCCATTGCATTTTTCTCATATAAAAAAACCGTGTAGGAACACGGTTTATTTTAGCTAAATTCAGTATCAGATATATTAATTAATTTTTTTGTTTCTGTTCTATATGTTTTAACAGTTCAGCATGGGCTTCTTTATTTTGCACGCCAGATAAACTTAAAAGGATAAGGTAGCCATTGTTATTCGTTTCCTCGCCGGCTTTCTTCTTTATTTCAAACATCTCATCGTACTGTTTTATTAACTGAGAATCAGACATGTCACGCACAAGTAACGATTTAGGGATTTGTTTGACTTTTTGTTGAATATAATTCTGTAATTCAGGATGCTTTGTCAGCTCTTCATCGGCCTGCTTCGTAATGGTATTCACAAGGTTATGGTTGTAAAGCCAGATACGGGTTTGAACTGCTATTGCGGCGCCGTTAAAACCATCGCTGACCCATTTGTCAACGAGCTCATCGTACTGCTGGATTAATTCCTGGTCGCCAGAATCTGCGAATGTCACCGGAGCGAAGGACACCGTGATGATCACTGCGGCCAGCAGGTTAAAAATCAGTTTGTTCATTGTTCACCTCAATATTTATTTTTTATTACTCAGTCATCGCTTTGTGAAATTTTTGCTCTAGCTCCTTTGCTGATGGTTCGGCCGTAAGCTTCCTTTGCGCGTTCTCCACAGCAAGATTGAACATTCTCGAGAAATCTGCCTTGTAAGCCTCCATGGCCTGCTTCTTGAGCTCAATCTGGGCCCCGATCGTCGCGAGGGTGACGGTCGCGTCCTGCATCTGTTTCTGGGTCATGCCCTTGTTGCTCGCGAGCTGCTGCCTGATTGTGTCAAGCGTTGTCATGTCCTCTTTGATGCCATCCTGGAATTCCTCGAGTTTTACCGCGTAGGTAGCGTCAGCCATCGTGAGCGCCGCGCAGTACTTCTCGTACTTGGTGGCCTTAGCCTCGGTGCCGTCTCCGCCGCACTTCTCCTCAGCTCCGGAGGCCTTCCACCAGGCCATAATCTTGTCCTTGCTGACCGACTGCACGATTCCCTTGACCCCGTAGTTGAAGGCCTGGGTGAGCTCCTGTGAGCTCGACTGGATGGTGGCCTTCATCTTCTCGGTGTTCTTCTTGATGATGTCATCGAACACATCGGAGAACATGCCGGTCGTGTTCTGTATGGTCGTCTTGAACTGCTGCTCCGCATTGTCAATCATCCTGGTTGTCTGATTGATAGTGTTGTTAATCTCGTTTACGGACTGCTGGGCGCTCTGGGCGAGCTCGACAGTCTTCTTGAATGCCATGTCTGCCTGGTGGGCTGCTTGTGCTGCAGCATCAAACACCGGTATTCCTGTGGCCATCGCGCCGAAGGACGGCACCAGCAGGGCAGCGGCAATGGCTGTAATCAGTTTCTTCATACTTTCTTCTCCAGAAATTCCGGCAGCCAGGCGTCGGGATTGTCCCCGAACTGCTCCCTGAGCTGCTCAACTTTCTCTATATTATCCGTCGAGCCTGACAGGACTTTCAATGCCTTTCCGGCCCAGCCGAGGTCAAGACGGCACACCGCAGAGCTGCTTCCCTGCTTCACCAGAAACGCCCGGGACTCAACCGGAATCTGCCGAATGATATCGAATTCCGTCTCGGTTGTCTTGAATCCCTTGACGTAATCGTCCTTGTCGGCACGTGGGTTCGGCAGGAATATCTGCGTCGCTGACTGCTCGATGACGGCCTTTGCAATCGGAGACTCGATGACATCCGAGGGCGACTGGGTCGCGAAGATGCCGAAACCGTTCTGCTTTCTGATTGTCTTGAGCTTGTTGAAGGCAAAATCCCTGAACGCGTCATCGAGGAGCCACTTCCAGAACTCGTCCATGATGAAGATGAATCTGCGGCCGTCGATGACCTCGTCCATCCTGTGCAGCAGGTAATAGGCAATCGGCGTGCGGACCTCGGTGTTGTCCAGGAACTCGGTGCCGTCGATGCCCATGTTCGGATAGGCGTCGAAATTCAGCTCGTCCACGGGATTGTCGAACACCCAGGCAAGGTCCCCGCCCTCAACCCATCTGGTGAGGCGCTTCGCGAGGGAGTTCTCGCGCTCCTCTTTCGTCAGGCCCTCCGGCAGCATCTGGGGGACAATGCCGATGCGCCTGAGCTCCTTCGGCATCCGCATTACGCCTCTCACGGCCTCGGTGAGCGCAAGCGTCTCCGAGGTGGTGATTGGCTGCTTATCCATCGAGAGCAGGAGCTTCACAAAGGAAATCAGGAACTGGATGTTGTCCTCGGTAGGCTCAATCTGGAACGGGTTGAAGCCGGTCGGCTGGCCGTTCTGGACGCTGAGGTATCCGCCCCGCATGGCCCTGATGGCAATTTCGGCACCGCGGTCCTTGTCGAAATAGATGGTGGTCATCTTCTTCCCGCCGTTCCGGTATTTCTGGGACATGGCGAGGAGGAAGTTCATGAGGACCGTCTTTCCGGAGCCTGAGGTTCCGATTACAGTCGTATTGGCAAGCGTTTTCTTGTCAAAGGCGTCCTCGTTTACCGCGGACTGGTGGAAATTGAAATAGAACGGCTGGTCCGACGGGGTCTTGAGGAGCGCTACGCACTCGCCCCAGGGATTTTTGTCCCTCTTCCCGGACATCAGGTTATGGAACGGGGCAAGCTCGCTGAAGTTCATCGAGGTGATTTTCGCTGTCCTCGGGCTGTACCTGAATCCGAGCGGCAGCTGGGAGAAGAATGCCGGCATCAGGGCAAGGTTTGACCTGAACGGCAGGAATCCCTCGTCCTGCAGCTTCTTCTGGGCGTCGTCCGCGTCCCTGCGCGCCGCTGCCTCTGAGTCATCGAAGACGAAGAAGGTGTAGGAGTAGTCCCCGAGGGCAAAATCGCCGTTCACGATGCTGTCAATGGCCTCAGTCATTGCCGCAATCTGCGAGAATCCGGCATCCTCGGAGGCATGGAGCTGCTTCTGCTGCAGCTCGAGGGCCCGCTGGCCCTCCCTCTTCGAGAGGAAGCAGAAGGTCTGGGTCTCGACGAAGCGGTAAGGCTTCACCTGGCCGAGGTCCGGGAAGAGGAGTCCGTCCAGGATGCCCGCGTAGGTGGACTGCGCGTAGTCCTTGAGCTCCAGGGACTGGCAGAACGAGTGCGCGGTGGGATGCTGGATTTCGATGGTGTCCCGGTTCGCGTGCAGATAGATGTTGCCGAGGACGTCGTACAGCGGAGCGTCCGGGATGCGGACTTCCTGCCATACGCCGGTGAGCAGAAAGTTATAGAACGAAAGCTGGGACGAGAACTCAGCGTCATGCTTCCGGTACACGCCGAGGCGCTCCGGCTCATAGGCGTTGAAGGACTTCTCGAAAATCCCGCAGATTTTCTCAAAATCATCGATTTCGTCCCGGAGGCTGTCAACCGTGAGCTTCCTGCGGTCATTGCTGATGAGCGTTACATAGAGCTCGGTGGCCATGAGATGCTCATGGCCGACCCGCCTGTTGTACGCAAGCGACAGGTCCCGGGCGAAGCCGGGCTCCTCGGATGCTGTGAGCTCGTCAACCATGGGCCGCCTGATGCGGTGGACCTGGACGGCAAGCTTCTCGGTCTGGGCAAGAGCCCGGTAGAGTGTGTTGACCGCGTCGGTCGCTGTCTCGACGTCGATGTCGTCGGCGGTCTCAAAGGCGAGGCCGCGGAGCTTCCATGACGCGACAAGCTCTCCTCCCTTTCCGCAGACAATATTGTCCGCGATGACTGATGAGAGCTGGATGTAATGCGAGAAGGAGAGCTGTCTCTTTGTCCAGTCAAGAAACCTGGTGAGAGTGTCAGGCATGGTTATTCCTTTGCGCGAAGGTGCTTTCTGATTGAGGGACGCTGCTTGTATTCTGAAGGGGCCGCGTGGAACTCCTCTCCGTGTCTGCAGGGCAGTGTTACGCGCAGCCACAGGAAGATCTGCTCGAACTTCTGGTCATCGTACTTCGCAACCTGCCTCATGATGATGAGTGCCGGGATGGAGACGAAAATGAACCAGCCGAAGAACTGGCAGATCAAAAGAGAAAGGCCGACAACCAGAACAAACGGCTTCATGGGAATGCCGAAAATGGCTGCCGGCCTTGTGCAGCCCTTGAATACCGGGGAGGTACGCATGTCAGACCAGGAGCTCTGCGAGCCATCCTGCTGCCGCAAAAAGGATTGCGCCGAGGAGAGGAGGAGCTACCTCGCGGAGGGTCTGGCCCTGGAACATGATCTTGTAGCCGGCCCAACAGATGGCGATTGTGAGCACAACTGCGCCGCAGCCCTGGATTACGCCGAGAATCTTCTGGAATTTTTCGTTGGGGTCGGTGCCGCCAAGTCCGCCTGGTGCTGCCAATGCGGCATCAGAGGCAAGGACAAGTGCCATTGCGTAAGCTGTCTTGATTTCTTTGGTAAGTTTCATTTTCTTTCCTTATGCAGATTAGAAGATAAATCCCGGAACTGACTCATTGCCTGCTGCGGCAATTTCAGGCTCCCGGGGCTCCGGCATACGCGGAGCAATGTGCTTTTCCGCGTTGCTGAGAACTGATTCCACATAGCCTTCCCTGAAGCCGATTATATCGTTTCCGGAGAAGTAGCAGGATATGGTGCTGGCAAGATTTTTGTACTTGCGATGACATATTTTAAGGACTGTCTGAGCTGCCCGGAGGTTCCGGCAGGGCTCCAGGGCATCAGAGGCTGTAAGGCCGAGTGCCGCAAAGTTCGAGCGGTTAATCTGGCCGAGGCCGACAGAATAATTGACGCCTGCTGCGTCAAGAGCCCTGATTGCCATTTCGGCATCCGCTTTGCTCTCGGGCTGCCTGACAGCGCCTCCGACAACACCGATTGCGTACTCATTGAAGCCTGACTCGGTCTGCACAATAGCCTGCAGCGTGTCGATCGAGACGTCCGGTGCGCATTTCCCGGCAAGCTCCTGAAAATCAGCCTGGGAAACAGCGAGCGCAGCGGAGCTGCAGAGACAGAGACCGGCAACCAACGCTTTAATCATCACAGGTTCCTGGTCCTCGGGCCCTTGTCCTGCTCTTTCTCGTGCGCATTGGAGCGCTCATTGAGCGACTGGGCCTTCTCGTCAACAATCCTGAGCCCGCCTCCCTGCTGCTTCGCAATCTCGACGCGCTGCTTGATGATGTCGCGGATGTGCTCGATGTTCTCCTTCGAGGCGGTCGGACATTTCTGGGCAATGAGCTGCTCTATGAGTTTGTCATCGGCATCGGCAAGATTCAGCTTGCCGTCTCCATTGGCGTCAATAACCTGCTGCACAAGGGTCTGCTCTGCCTTGTCGGCTGAGTCGCGTTCCAGGACTTCGGGATCTGGTGCTGGTTTCATGATTTCTCCTTTTCAACCTCTGCCTATTATACAGGAAAATGGCTGATTTCTTATGCATTTCAGGTCATATTTATCATATGTACCTGTGTTTTAAATAACAAAAAGCCCCTGACAGCATGACTGTCAGAGGCTATGCAGAACCGGATTCAGGTGTATCAGCTTTTCAGATCCGGCTTGCGGTTCTCGGGCCCCTGTCCTGCTCTTTGGGTGCACTGATGCGCTCATTGAGCGACTGGGTCTTCACGTCAACAATCCTGAGCCCGCCTCCCTGCTGCTTCGCGGCCATGAGGCGCTGCTTGATGATGTTGCGGATGTGCTCGATGTTATCCCTAGAGGCGGTCGGGCATTTCTGGGCAATGAGCTGCTCGATGCGCCTGTCTTCAGCGTCTTCCGGGCTCAGCTGGCTGACGCCTGTGTCTGCCTTTCCATTCCTGTTGGTGCCGGCAAGTCCGGTTGTTCTCTCTGCGGCGGCAGATGCCTCTGTCCGCTCAGCTGTCCCTGTTTCCCTGGCATTGGCTGCCGGAGCCTTTTTCTCAGCAGATTCCTCTGCCCGGTGCTCCATCCCGCTCAAAACATATATAAATTCTTTGGCGTTGTAGCTGACGACAAAGAAACTGTCCATGCACTTTTCGAGGCATTTTCCGATGCCCGCCAGTACTCTTTTTATGAGCGGCTTTTTCTTGGTGTCTGCTCTGGTAGCCTGGACTACAATCGTTGGTCGTCCGAGTTTTTGGGCCTCGGCGTTGTATACATCAATAAACTCTCTGCATGCCTTTCGAGCGTCTTTAATTACTCCTTTGATAAAGTATGGACCACTGAGACGCCCCTTAAGCCAGTTGTCGAGATAGAGTTCGTTGTTGCGGAGAATTCGGGGTGGAAGGCCAAGCAATGTGCCAACCATCAGGGCAGCTGTTTCAGCCACAAGTTCTTCCCTGGCGTATTTGCGATCACCGAATTTTATCCCGAATTGTCTGCCGAACTTTGGGCCGGTGCTGTGCATGCATTCGTGTATCAGAACGGAAATACGGCGATACCCGTCAAGTAATTTCTCCTGACGAGTCTTTCCGGTCGTAAATCTCTCTTTGGAAGGGAGCACGACACAATTTGCGCCCAGATCGTAAAACGCTTTTTGCTCTGAAGATTTTTCCTGGACCGCGCACAGCCAGTTTTTACTCACCTTTTCAATAACCGGATTGGTGTATATGCCGCTGGCATCGACGGATTTGAGACGTGCTTCTGCCTGCACGGCAAACTTTTTCTGCAGACGTTCGTACGCCGCCGGCTCGATTTTCTTGAAGTTTGTGTTGTCGATATTGTAGACCGTCGCCGACTGTTCGGCTCTTGAGACTTTTACAGTTTTGCGTTCTGCCGGGGACAGGGCCTTGTATTGGGATTCGGATATAGAGTTGCCATTTTTGTCTTTGTAAATTGTCTTGTAATAAGCAATATGAGCTCCGTACATTTTTAACAATATTTTTGCCTTCGGGTAGGCCTTCTTCAGCTGCTTTTCGGTTACGTAAACCGGCATAGTGTATTTTGGCCATGTATTTCGATGCTGGGAAGTATGCAGCTTGAGAAGCGCCTGATTATCGCCGCAGTAAGGTCGGCCGGTTACAAGATTCTCAGCAGTACCGAGATCGGCGTTGGAAAGGCAATAATCATCTCCGTTTTCATTGCCATGGCGGTGCATATACAGATATTTAAGGTCTTTAATAAGCAGTTTGCCGAAGTCTTCAGAGAAAACTTCTTCAGTTGTTTTCCATGGAGGATTCCATACAGAATGTTTTGAGGAGAAATAGTTCAAGGTTCTTACACTCTTAAGTGATGTACGAATAGATTTATTATACGAGATACCATCTTATTATGTATTTCCCGTGTTTTAAATAACAAAAAGCCCCTGACAGTTTCCAGCGGTCAGGGGCTTATGAATGTCGGGCTGGTGAAATTGTTAGTACTCTACATGGTATCCGGCAAAAATTTTCGGGAAATCTTCAAGAGGAATCTTGTTGAATTCCTTCGCGGTTTCCTCGGTTGGTTCCCTTCCATTAAGCCAGGCCATATATTCAAAATGAAATTCGGTATTGCCGAGGAGATACTCATTCTCTGTAACAAGACCATAATCTTCCAATACATTCAGAATCCCATCATCAGAAAGAATAAAGTTTTTTGCATTCACATCGTTCTGTTCATGTCCAGCAAGCCATTCAATGTAAGGTTTGGTAAAAAAATCGTCATCAGCGGAAAGAAGGAACTCGTTCCAGCCGATTTTTCCATCCTTCTTGAGCTGAGCCAGTTCTTCCAAGCTTTTCTTCTTCAGTTTGTGAATTTTCATGGTCATTTTTCCTGCATCTACCGAACGCCTGAGCCAGTTCAGACACTTTTTCTTCAGTCCATCAATCGTCATGGTCACTCTCCCGTAACTTCGCCGGTTCAGCCGGTATTGGTAATCATAACTGACCGGCAAATGTTTGCAACATTCCATTTGCATGTCAAATGTCATAGCTGGACATGCGATTCATTTTTCATTGACTGCCCGGTACACTGTCGCTACTGAGCAGCCGGTCATTTCCGCGATCTTCTGGTAGGACAGACTCTGTTTTCTGAGCGTCCTGATTACCTCCCTCCTCTTCAGATCCGGCTTGCGGCCGGTATAGATCCCGGACTTCTTCGCGATGGCTATGCCCTCGGCCTGGCGTCTTTTCCTGGTCTCATAGTCGTCGCGGGCATTCTGCAGCGCGATTTTGAGAAGCAGCTCCTGCATGGCGTCAAGCACAATCCTCGCGACACCGTCAGATGATCTGATGATGTCGCTGAAGTCGATAAGGTCAGGTACCGAAATCTTCGCGCCTTTCTCCTTTATCTTCTGCATGAGCTTTTCGGCATCAGAAAGCGGCAGCCTGCTGATGCGGTCGAGTTTCTCGGCGATGATGACGTCTCCGGGCTGGAGGTCATTGATGAGCCTCATGAGTTCCGGCCGCTCGGCGATGGTGCCGGAGGCTTTTTCCTGGTAAATGCCGGCAACGTAGTATCCCGCCTTCCTGGCGTCGTCAACCAGATGCTGCTGTCTTTCGAGGGACTGCTGGTCGGTTGACACTCTCATGTAAATCCTGGCGATTTTCATTTTTTCGTTTGGGTCGGTGCTGTTTTGACTATTCATTAGGGTCTATGTTACAGCAAATGAAAAACTGATGCAGGATTTTTTCTTTTGGATACACCCTAATGAAAAGGAAAACCGGCCCGCTGATGCGGACCGGCCCGGGGGACTGGAAAGGGAAAGACTCAGACTTCCGGAAGCTCCTCTGCGAGGGACAGGTGGAGGGCGGACAGAGGAATCTTCGCCCTGAGCGCGGCGAGGGCCTGCGCGTCAGTTGGGAGAATGCCGGGCATGTAAACCGGGGACGGGGTCATCCAGTACTGCCTGACCGCTAGTCCGGCATACTTGCCGAGCTTCTGGCTGACTCTTCGGAAGAGTTCAAAATCGGCATCGGTGGGCTTGCTGTGCGGATTGGTGCCGAGGTGCATCTGCTCGATGATGGTGAAGAAGGCCTTCTTCATTTCCCGGAACGCATCCGCCGAGTTCGGCAGCTCCCAAAGCGGGCAGGCTTTGTCCTGGGCTATCTTGAATACATCATGCAGCTTGAGCACGCAAAACTCAGGATGCCGGCACATCATGAGGTTTCCTGCCTCGTCGTGCTTAAGTTCCCCGTTCTCCTTTATAAAGGAATACTTCCATGTCTGAACCATGAAGTTGCCAAGCTGCGCGATGAAGCCGTCGATGCCTTTCTTCTGGTAGTCGGTCTGCTGGTACATGTTCGCGAGGACGCCGATGAATCCATGGGAGAGGTCAGGGTTTTTGGGTATGGCGCCATTGATCCTTTCAATCAGGATCTGCATGCCTGCGAGGCACTCGGACGAGATCTGCATCGGGGATACAAGATGGGTGCAGGCGATGAGGGCCGCCTGGCTCCTGATGTCGTCGTTCGGGTTGGTGTCGATTACAACAAGGTCAAAATGATCTGAGAGGGCATTGACGGACGCGCGGAAGAAGTCCTTCGCTGCGTCCTGGTGCGTGTTGGACTGGACACTGACAAGTGACCTGTGGTCTGCGCCGAAGACCGTGAAGTCCTGGAACTGACTTCCCATGATGACCGTTGCTGTTTTCTGGGTGAAAAAGTCTGCTGATGAGACATCAGCTTTCTGTGCTTTGCCGGAGCGGACGAGGGTCTCGGCTGTCTGCTGCTGCTGGTCGAGATCGATGACCGCAACGCGGAGTCCGAAGAAATGCCGGGCGAAGAACGCGAACTGGGTTGCGATGAGGCTCTTTCCGGTACCGCCTTTCTCAATGGTAATTGTAAGTGTTTTCATAGACTGTCTCTGTGCAATAATAATCAATGACATTTTACAGACAGAGAGAGGCAAAGAACAGAATGAGGAAAAAAACAGATTCAGAGGCAGTTTCAGAGGATGCAGCAAACACTCTGATTGAGATTGCGAGCAAAACCTTCGGGGACCTTATCTGCCGCTTCGACGGCAATCGGGCGTTCATCAGTGCCGGGGCCAATGACACAAGGGGCCGCGGAAGCTTCGACATCATCAGTGAGCAGCGGGATGCATTCCTCAGGGGCCTGGACGGAACCGGCTGGAGGTCAGTTGAGGAACATCTGAGCGGGCCGCGGGGCGGGCGCTCTTCCCTGAACATCAGGGCGGAGTACAGCGCTGACGCGGAATGACTGGGGACTGAGAGTCAGGGCCGGGGGATTTCCTCCGGCTTTTTATTGTTGATATTTGTGGTTTTGTGTTGATTTGTGTTGATTTGTGTTGATTTACAATAAAGTTGTGATATACTATCTGACAGATAGATGAGTTATGCATCTGTCGCGGCCTGCATGCCGCCTGAATCAAACAACCTTAAGAGGAACAAAAAATGATGAGAGATATGAGCGATGCGCGCAATGTAGTGATGGATGCTCTTGATGAGTGGGACATCGCCCACGGTTACGGTCCTGGTAACAATTTTGCTGTTGCCGAGCGCGTTTTCAAGATGTGGAGCTTTGAGATTGAGGACGAGCTTCGCGCCAAGCTCTTCAGGAAGCTTGATGAGATGGAAGCATCGAGGAAGGATTGAGGCTTGCCGGAATTTCTGGCGGTTTCAGAGGCGAGGCGGCCTGCATGCCGCCTCAGATGTTCAACCTTAAGAGGACACCTAAAGTGAACAGAGACGATTATATCAGAATCAGAAAAGGCGTTTACAGCGCCATTATCATCACTCCGGACCCGTTCGGGGACTGGCTTGTAACCAACGTCAGGTACGACCGCATGCTTGAGGCCGCCCGCGGCAGCCGTCTTGCAGTCTATGAGACCCTGAAGCAGATGGAGCACGACAACGAGCTCGCTGATCTCATGCCGGCGCTCATTGAGGGCGTTAAGGATCTCTGGTTCAGCAGGCGCTCCTACAGCAGGGCCTGAACAGTCACCGGCCGGTAGTCCGGCTTTCAGAGCAGGGCGGGGGCAACTCCGCCTTTTTAGTAACCAGAAGAGGAGGAATCATGGAATTGAGGGTTTACACGATGGATGAAGCGGTCAAAGCGTTGAAGCTGTCGCGCTATACGCTTATGAACTACATGAAGGCCGGTAAGCTCAAAGGCGCGAAAATCGGCCGCGACTGGCGCTTCACCGAGGAGCAGCTGAAGGACTTCCTGAAATCCATGACTCCGGACGACCTTTCCGGGGAACTTCCAGGAGAACAGGATGTTTGTGATAAGTGACAGGGAGCTTGAGCTGCTTTCGGGGGGCGGACTCTCAAACGAGGACAGGGCGGTCTATCTGCTCTCCCTGCGTCCCGTAGCCAGGAACGGCAAAGCTGTGCTTGACCGGGACGTGATCGCGGAACAGATGGCAGTCAGGGACCACAGGGGCCCCGGCTCAATCTCAGATGATGAGCTGCAGGACATTCTTTTCGGGCTCCTCGGACAGGGGCTCATCGAGAGGCGGAAAGGCGCGGAAGGACTCTTCCAGGACGGCGAGACAGTCTTCCTTCCGGCTGCGGAGCGCAGCCGGAAAATCTGCCTGTACAGATGAATTCCGCTCCGCTTCATTCCCCGGGCCCTGGCTTCACAGCCAGGGCTCTCTTCTCCGGAGGGCCCTGCGGGCTCTCCTCCGGGGCGCAAGGTCAAGTTCCAGGGCAGAAGGTCGCACGGGCACACGGGCGCAAAGTCAAGTTCTGAAGGGCGGAAGGGCACCAGGGACGCAAGTCAAGGTCAAAATCCAGGGCTCGGAAGGGCGTTTTTTTGAAGATGTAAAAAGGTAATCCGGATTACCTTTTTACAGCGTTTTTTGGGGTAAAATGGGCTAGTGCAGGATAGCATACTTATCCAAAAACGTGTACAACCGGTACATCGTTTTCGGGTATGCCCGGTCAAAAAATCACCTGATTTTTTGACCTCTCCTGTGCTCCGCAGGCGCATCACACTGACGTGTGTGCGGACGGGCTCTGCCCGTTGCCTGTCAGGGGACGTGTCCCCTGCACCCCATTTCCCGCCGTCGGGCTGCAGCCGGGACGGCCTGACGAGGACTCCCATGACGATCCATGTTCGTCTTGATACCCAAAAAAACGCTGAATGGAAGAGGCTTGCCGAACAGGCCGGCCGGGGACCGGGCACGCTGGCCCGTGATGTCCTCGAGGACGTCCTGCGGCACGCGAAAATCGAGGGGGCCGATTACGTGCTCCAGGATCCGGCCTTCGCTCTGTCTGGCGGCGGCAAACGCAAATACCGCGACTTGCATGTCGTCCTCCGCGGCAGGGAGATTGAGCAGGTTGAGGAGTGGATGAAGTACTGGCACGAGCCTCGCATCAACAAATGCGTGAGGCGCATGCTCCTGAGCTTCATGAACCGCGCGCCGGTCATGGACGCTGAGACTGTCGCCGTGCTCCAGGACGGCATCGGCCAGATGGTGAAGGTCGGCACCAACCTCAACCAGCTCGTTCACCAGATAAATGCCCACGACTGGGAGAAGCAGCCGGGCATTGATCCTGCCGAGGTGAAGCTCCTGAAGATGCAGCTGAACATGACCTGCCGGACCCTCGACACATTCAGGCGCCGGGCCCGCCGCATCATCTTTGCCGCTGTGAGCGGCAAGCGCGAGAGGCCTGAAGAATGACATCCGGAAGGAGAAATCCAGAAAAGGATGAGGAAATCAAGTTCGGCCGCCGCGTTTACGCGCATGAGCCGAAGGGCGGCTCCTCGAGGCTATTTCCGAGTTATGGCGGCATGAGCTCCAGAGCCAAGGCTGAGAAGTTCGCCAGGGGCACACCGGAGGCCATGATCAAGATTGACAGGGCATCCATCAAATCGCAGAAGCACCTGACCGAGGCCGGCCGCTACATCTCGCGTAACGGCAAGCTCGAGTGTGAGGACGGCGACGGCTATGTCATCTCCGACACGGACACGCTTGACGCGAGGATGGAGGACTGGGCTGATAAGGACAAAGCGGAGAGGGCAGAGTCCTCTTCCCGGCAGCGCTTCGCGATGGCCCGCCGAATCATCGTCTCGACTCCTACGGGCACGGACCCGGAGACGCTGAAGAAGGCCGTCCGGGAATTTGCGCAGCAGGAGCTCGGAGCCCGCGGTTATGAGTACATCTGGACGCTTCACCTCGACACCGACAACCCGCACGCGCACATCCTGGTGAGGAGCGTGTCAAAGGACGGGCAGAGGCTGCATTACAGCCGCAGGGAGGTCAACGCGCTCCGCGAACGCTGGTGCGTTGTCGCCGAGAAATACGGCATTGACCTCAATGCCACTTCGCGCGCTGTCCGCGGCCGCACAAGGCGCGACAAGCCGATTGAGCGCGTGAAGCAGGAGCAGAGAGGCTCGCAGCACATCTACGAGAAATACCGCATCGAGGAGCTCGTGAAGGTCCTGAAGTCGGGCGGTGAGTTCACCGACTACGAGAACGAGGTCATGAAAAAGGCCCGCGCGACGCGTACTGAAATACGGCGGAATGCGTCAGATTACATCAAAGAATTACGTGATTCGGGGAGCCCCGATGATATAAAATTAGCTGAGCTTATTGCGGAAAAAATGAACAATCTGCCGCCCGTTGAGAGCGCGCAGGAGGAACGGCTCCGCAAGGCGAGGGACAAGATTCGCAAAAAGAGGCAGAAGCGCACGGCGGCCGAAAAGGCCCGCGCCGAAGCCGCGAAAGAAGCGATTCGGAGACGTAAGAAAGCAGAACAGGAAGGAAAAAAGAGGTACAGATAATAATGGCAGAAGATACTATCAACGTCAGGGAGCTGGATCCCCAGTTGAGCCAGCAGGATTCTGCTCCAAAGGCTGAGAAGAAGGTACAGCCGGAGCAGGCTCAGAAGATTGATGATGAGATGGATCAGAGGGTAAAGGACTTTCACCGCAGATTCGATGATCTGGTAAACGATGCCGCTGCCGGCAAGAAGGGACTTTTCTCATCACCGGACAGGAACGCGAAGAGGCTCCAGGAGGACCTTGCCAAGCTGATTAAGGACATCCAGAACAGGCAGGCGAAGGACGCTGAGGAGTCCAGGAAGGCTGTCGAAGCCAGGGAGCAGCTACTGAAGAAGAAGGCGAAGGCCGATGACTTTTTCAAGACCGAGAAGGCGAAGATCGACGCGATTGCTATGGAGATGCAGACGAAGATCCAGAAGATGTACGACGATCTTGACAAGCGGCGCACCGAGGTTCTTCAGGCTCCGGATGAGGACAAGAAGGGGCTTATTGACCGTTTTTCTGGCTGGATGAAGAACATCTACAGGAACAACGTCAACGAGCTCAGGAAGATTCTCGGACTGCCGGTTAAGGATGAAAAGAAGGAGCAGGAGGCCCAGAAGACCGCAGCGGAAACTGTTGTCAATCAGCAGAGCCAGCCCAGAACTCAGTCCCAGACCGGACAGGACGGCCCGGCTAAAACCCAGGATCCGCAGCAGATAATTGATCTTCTCAGGCATGAGCTCGATAAGCAGAAGGAGCTTAATGCGCAGCTTCAGCAACGGATTGATGACCAGGATAAGAAGATTAAGGAACTTGAGTCAAAGCTCCAGAAGGCGCAGCCGCAGGCTGAAAATGAACCTCAGAAGACTGAGCCGAAGGCGAAACCGGTACAGCCTGAGCCAAAGGCTGAGGTGCCGCAGCAGACTCCCGAGCCCGAGTCCGAGGACCAGAACCTGCAGACTGCTGGGCAGCCCGAGAAGAAACAACCCGCTCCTCAGGATAAGGACCAGGAACAGCAGAATGAACCTTATTTTTTGCGTTTGCGGTACGACTTTGATCGGAGCAGTCCTATTACCGGCGAGAGAATGGCGTGCTTGGCACCGCGCTATGGATATGATGACCAGGCTCAGAAGCTTGCGGCTGGAACAAAAAAGCCAGTCTCCCCAGAGGATTTTGTTCGCGCGTTTATTTATAGATCACTGAAATATAACCATCACTCAGATTTAAGCAGAATCATAAAAAATGCGTCAGAGGCTTTTAGATTGTCTCTTGATAGCAGGTCAGTTGCTGCACCATGGGTAACAGAATCGGGAAAAGAAGTGATTGCATTCAATGGTTTTGATTTTCTTTGTGGACGATTTAAGCAGCGGGATGACGATTACTGGGCACTTAAAGATCGTCTTGGAATGGACGTAAAGGCTGACAATCAGGCGCTTAAAGATCGTCTTGGAATGAACGACGGTCAGTTCAAGGACTTCATTGAAACCGCGGAATCAATGGATGACATTCTTCACGAGAGATTCGGCGGCCTGAAGCTTGATATTAACGAATATCGCCAAATGGTTATATCTGCCGCAAAAGAGGAAATTGCAGCGAAAGGCCTAGATAAGAAAGAATTCGATAAGATTCTGAACGAGGCCAGAAAGGCGCCGGAAATGGCTGTAAGAAAACTGGTTGCTGACTTCTATCAAGCTAAACCCTATGAGCAGACAGGCGGTTTAATCACTGAGGACGGTGGGTTCCGGACTTGGAAGGAGCATGAATCGATAGAAGGTATGACGAAGAGAATGGATAAGAATATTGAGCAGGAACAGAAGAATAAAGGGAATGTTTCATTGAGAGGTTGAGAGGGTAGGCTATGGAAAAGGGATTTTCTAAGGAACTTGTAGAGAAGGTTAAATTCCTGGGGTACATTGAGCACACGGAGGCATGGGCACGCGCAGCCTGGAAGAAGAATCCGCAGCTGCTGGATTTTTATAAGACTGTGCGCCTGTCCCAGGTTGCTTTTAATCTTGATAAGTATGACAAGCTTGATAATGACAGGGAAGCCTGGAGACAGGGCAGTACGCTTCCTTTTTTTAATGGGGAGAAGTTTGAACACAGAGTTGTGACTGCTGGCAGCAGAGAGGAACTGAAGAAAGTCCTTCTTGAGTCGGTCAGGTCGTTTGTGCCCGATCCTGATGACATGAGCCCGGTCATGGAAAATTATTTTTTTGATCGCGGAGAAGACTGGATGAGCAGGGGGATTCCTACCTGCTGGCAGGAATATAACAAGTACTGTTTTAACCCCGACTATGACGGCTCACTTTCCTGGGACGATGACTGAGACCTGAGATATACTTCTCTTGCTTACTGCAATCAAATACTCAGTTGCCATAAGCAGGAAAATCCTTATTACTCCGGATAATCCTCCGGCATGTCAAAACACAAAGCCCCGATCTTCCGACCGGGGCTTTTTTAGTTTGCAGGGCAGAGAGTGCCGCACAAACCCTAGACAAACTGATTTTAACAGGATCTATCCTGCCTGGATGGCAATCTTCTTCTCTTTGGCCTCGTTCACGATGTCAGTGGTGAATTTTCTCTGCATTGCCTCGAAATCAGCCAGGCTGGCGGTGCCGTTTTCGATGGACTGCAGCATTTCCTCCCATTTCGCGGTCATGATGGGATCCTTGACGTACACGTTGAGCTCTGCGAGGACAGTGCAGGCCTTCGCAGTGGCCAGAAGATTCTTCCCCTTGAGCTCCAGCATCCCGGTCCGCTTAAGCTTGTCGATGATTCCGGCCCTGGTGGCGGAGGTTCCGATGCCGTCTCCGTCTTTCAGCCACTTCTTCGCTCTCGGGTCGGATATGCTGGCCGCGATGTTCTGCATGGCCTTGATGAGAGAGCCCTCGGTGTAGTGGGGCGGGGCCTTGGTGAGCTCCCTTACCGCTGCAATCTTCTCCACGGTAACAGCCTGGCCTTTTTTGAGTGCAGGGACCTTCTGGTCCTCCTCCTGGCCTTTTTTGTCATTGGCTGCCTCGTCCCCGCCGGCAATTTTCTTCCAGCCCGGATCAAGGACGGCCGTTCCGGAGCACACGAAATCGAATCCGTTCACAGAAACTGTGAGTCTTGACTTCGAGAGCTTTGCGGGCGGGTAGAACTGGCAGAGGTACCTGAGCACGAGCAGCCGGTAAACGTTCTTCTCGTCCTCGGCCATTTCGGCAGACCTGGCGTTCTGGGTCGGGATGATGGCGTGGTGAGCGCTGATTTTCGCGTCGTTCCAGATTTTCGACTTCAGCGCCGGATTCGCTCCGGCAACCGCTGCGGCGAGGTCCGGGTTCACGGACTTCAGGGCCGCAAGGACCTGCTTCACGTCGCCGAACTGGGATGTCGGCAGGTACTGGCAGTCAGAGCGCGGATAGGACGTGAGCTTGCAGACCTCGTAGAGCTTCTGGCAGCAGTTGAGGACCTGCTGGGCGCTGTAACCGTATTTCGCGTTGGCGGCGGACTGGATGTCCGCGAGGGAGTATCCGAGGGGCGGATTCTGCTCGGCATTTTTGCTCTCGCAGTCCTTCACGGTTCCGGACTTCGCTCCCTGCAGCGCGTCATTGATTTGCTTGGCTGCCGCTCCGCTGGTGAGGCGCTTCTCCGAATCAAGTCCGGGATGGCCCTCGGGGAGCTGCAGTGTCGCCTGGAATCTGATTCCGTCGGCGACAAAGGTTCCCTTGAACACAAAGTACGGCTTCGGTTTGAAGTTCCGGATTTCGGCATCACGGAGCGCGACGAGGTTCATGGTCGGAGTCTCGACGCGGCCGATGTTGACAGATCCTGTGAGGCTGCTGGAGCCTCTCTGGGCCGCGAGGGAATAGGCCCTCGAGGCATTGATGCCGATAAGCCAGTCAGCGCGGCCGCGGGCCCGGGCTGCGTTCCTCATGCCGACAAACTTTTTTGAGTCGTTCGGCTGCAGGTTATTGAGCGCCTTTCTGACTGACGCGTCGTCAATCGCCGAGGCCCAGTACCTGAGCACCTGCTTAGACTTCGGCAGCTTGCATCTCTCCAGGACCTCGTCAATCAGGAGCTGCCCTTCGCGATCGGGGTCTCCGGCGCCGACAATCACATCGGCTGCCTTGACGAGCTTCTCAATAAGCTGGTATTGCTTTTTGACTCCGGGGTCAGGCTTGCCGTCCTTTTTCCTGAGGCAGGTCTTCCACGTCGAGGGCAGAATCGGCAGGTCCTCCTGCCGCCATTTCTTCTTGCCTGATTTGGTTGTCGGAATGTCTGCCGGGAGGTAAACATCCGCGTCCTCGAGCTCGAGGAGGTGTCCGAAGCACCAGGTAACAGTGTCGCCGGTCCTGCACTCGATATAGTTCCCATAGGATTTCCTGACGCCCAGGGCGCCGGCAATGGCCTTGCCGACGCTGGGCTTTTCAGCAATAAATAGTCTTTTCATCATCTGCACCAGTTCGAGCCTGCACTGACCTTGCATGAGTCATCCCGGTGGATAGAGGTATCAGCGGCCGCCTGGTCGCTGAAATCCGCCTGGGCTCCGGTTCCGTCTCGGTAGTCGGCCTCATAGAAGGTCTTTCCGACCTGCTGGCCGTACTGGGTGATTTTGGTCTTCGTTGTCATCACGCAGCCCTCGTAACCCTCGCGGTAAACTGGGCCGTAGCTGCCGTAATGGAAACAGGGAGGCCGTTTCTCCTGCGCCGGTACATTGCGCCAGGCGAGGCATTCACGGGGCTGGGCATAAACCTTTCTGGCTGTAACGCTGCTCTTCTCGCTGTCGGAGCATTCATGCGTTCCGGTAGCCTGCCATCCTCCCATTGAACTGTAATGGCCTTCCTGGCACACCATCTTGTACTCGACGCACTCACGGTGAGCAGGAATGTACGCGACTGTACGGAAATCGATGTCAAAGCCCTCGTCGTCACCGTCGTCCTTGTCCTTGCAGGACGAGAGGCTCGGGGCGGGGGAGAGCGGGTGCTTCCGGAAGACACGCTCCCGGAAACGCTGGTGCGGCTTGCTGCACTCGGCCGGAGCGAAGCCTACAGGGAGGCAGAGCCAGATGGCGCACTCCTCCTGGTGCTTGCTCTCGAACTGAACGTCAGCCTGGGCCGGCAGGACGCCGGCCGCCAGAGCGGCCGCAGCCGCTGTAAGAAAAAATTTTTTAATCATTCGATACCTCACTTTTGTCCGATTCCGATTCGGTTTTTCCCCGGAGCAGGGTTATCCCGATTTCCTGAAAGAAATCCTTTGTATCAAGATTGTCTATCCCGGTTTTCTGTAAGAACTCCTTCCAGGCTTCATTTGAAGCCTCTTCAATATCTTTTGGTGTCGGAAGTACCGGCTCAATTCTTTCAAAAAAATTCTGCACCTTGTCAGCCATTTGTTTCCTCACTTTCTGAGTCGTCCTTATCCCTGGAAATTTCTGAGAGTTCCTCGCTGGACAAGCCGTCAGGATCGAACGACGGATTGCCAAAAATGGAGTCAGCATCGTCTTCATCCGATTGTTCCAGTTGAACGGGCGCTGTACCTGAACCGGTGGCTTCGTCATTCTTGGAATTGCCGAAATATTTCTCCATGTCGTCGTCATCCGGAACAGCCTGTCCTTCTGTTGCCTTGCTTTCCGTTTCTGCAACATCTGACTCCGGTTCCGCAGCCGGTGCCGGAGTACCGGGGAGCTCTGACGCGTCAACAGCCGCGTCTTCATCATTCCCGGATGATTTCAGGGCCTGGGTCATCCTGCGGAGCCTGTCATTGTTCATGCGGCCCATGGACAGGTCGAGCTTCTTTATGCCTTCAGCGCCCATCGCGTGACCGTTCCGGTCATGGATTAATTCCCTGGACATCTCATCGGCGACCTGCTGCTCTCCGGCGGTGGTGAGCGTCTTGTCCTGGTTATACATAGCCCCAAAGGCGGACATGGCGTCATTCAGGTCAGAGTCATCCGGATTATGTACGGGAACCCTGTTCGCTCCTGCAAGCTTGTTCGGATCCTTGTCATCTGCCGTTACCGGCCTCATGCGCCCCTGCAGTTCGGCAAGAAAATCCTTGACGTTGATTACCGGGATCCGGTGCTTTTCGTCGAGTTCCCAGTTGATCTTGTCGGTGAAGTCCGGGTCCTCGAAGTACTTGATCTTGTCGCAGAAAATCGGCTTGCAGTTCTCGAGGGACACAATCTCCCTCCAGCGGCCGATTTCCTTGATTTCCTGCGGCAGCATCAGTGCGCGCTTCTGGTCAGAGACTGAGTCGCTGTGCGAGCTCTGCTTCGAGTACGAGTGGGACTTGCTTTTGCTCTTCACGGTCGTGTCTCCGAGCATCTCGGAGTACTCCTTGGCGTCGGACTGCACGACAGGCGAAGGCGCGTACATGATCATGAGCGCATGGTTCGACATGAGCGTGACCGCTCCTGACTTTCCGTAGACGTCCTCGAGCTGGGACTTGTTCTGGATGATGGTGAGCACACGCATGTTGTAGCCAGCCTGGTATGAAATCGACTTCGCGATCATGTTCACCTTGCCGATTGCCGTGAACTCGTCGAGGATCATCAGGCACTGGTACTTCAGCGACTTGTCCTGCTTCGGCAGCGTCCTGGTGTTCTGGTTCAGGAGCTGGTCAAAGAACAGGTTGACGATGACTGCGGCCTCCGCGAGCTTGTCCGGGGTGATGCCGAGGTAAATCGTCATCTTCCTCCTCCGGACGTCCCTGAGGTCGAAGTCATTCGCCGAGGTGGCAGCATCGACGCGGGGGTTCTCGAACGCGAGGAGCGGAGACTGGAATGACGACTTGACCGAGCCGAAAGTCTGCTCGGGCATGTCTGTCATGCGCTTGATGGCGCGGCGGCAGGCGTCGGAATAGTAATAGTGCGGCGGCTCTTCCCTGTCCTTCTTGTCCTGGTCTGTCTCCTGTTCTGACTCCTTTTCCGTGTTGCCCGCGAATTCCTTTTTCTTAGTAGGCACAGGCTGCTTGCCGGGGATTACACGCTTGCCATTGGAGTCCAGCAGAATATTCTGCCCCTCGCCTTCCTTCGGCGCGGCCTGGGGACCGGCCTCCGTGGCCTCGATGGCGTTCCCATCCTTGTCCCGCTTGATGTGTCCGTCCTCGTAGACAAGCGCTGCCCTGGCGTCAAGCAGGAACTTCAGGTTGTCGATTCCCGCCGAGGCCTCGCGGATAATCTGGCCGAGAGTATGAGGCTTGAGGTTCTCCGGGGTCTCTATGACCGCAAGGCAGCAGGCCCTGAACATGTCCTTGGCCATGTTGTCCCAGAAGGGGTCCTTCGCGTTCGGGTTGTTGTAGAGCGCGTTCGCAATCGCGTCTATATCGCCCATGCGGTTTGAGGGGTCCTCGGAGATGTACGAAATCGGGTTCCAGCGGTGCGTTCTTCCGTGGGCATCGAACGGCGCGAAGAGGTAAACCTCCTGACCGAGCTCCTTCTGCCGGTAGCCGGCCGTTATGTCGAAGTTCTCGAGCTTGATGTCGAGGACCACCAGGGAACCGGTGTAGGTGATGCAGTTCGGTATGACTATGCCGACGCCCTTTCCCGAGCGGGTAGGCGCGGCAAGCATTACAAACTGGTAGCCGCCATAGCGGAGGTACTGGCCTTTGAACTTCCCGACAAGGATTGTCTCATCCCTGTGATCCTTGTCAGGCAGCAGGCCTGCCTGCCTGACCTCGGCCATGGTCGCAAAGCGGGCGTCTCCGAAGAGCGCACGCTGCTTCTGTGACAGGGCAATGAGCAGGCCGCCGGCTGTCAGGACTATCAGCGGGAGGAGCGCCGCGAACCATACAAGGAGCTTCAGCCGCTTGTTCTGGGAGTGTCCGTAGCGCTGGAGGTAGTGCCATGCCGTGTTCCAGTGCGGCTCCTGGTTTATGTCATAGACGGCATAGATAATCTTGCCGCCTATGTACTCGAAAAGGCCAATAAAGGCCACAAGGGCAATGATGCCAACAGTCCAGAGAATGGGCTTTTTGTACCTCTGCAGCTGCTTCTGAATATCTTTAAGCTTCATCTGGCTGACTCCTGTGCAATGCCGTCAAGCGTTTTCCCTGAGGCCTGGAATGCCTTCCTCGCGGCCTGGGCCCCTGCGGAGAAATACATCTCTGTGATGTGCCGGCCCCTGCCGTAATACTTGTCGTTATGGATGCAGACAATGATGTCGAGGACCTTGTGCAGCAGGCGGTCGATGGTCTCGTACGGCAGCTTCGAGCCGGTCGGGGACTGCATCACCTTGAGGTTCAGGTAGTCGAACACTCCTGAACAGGAGCCTGAGTGGCAGGACGTGATGGTGCCCGAATGTCCTGAAAGACAGACATTCAGAAAATCATAGGTCTCGCCGCCGCGGAGCTCCGCGAGTAGGATGCGGTCCGGCTTCATGCGGAGGCATGAGCGCATCAGAGATGCTGCCGTGATGACTGCGTCCTCCTTTGCTTCGGACGGATACAGCAGGTTCACGATGTTCTTCCGGTCCTGGAGTCCGTAGATGAGCTCCGGCACGTCCTCGATGGTGATGAGGCGCTGGTCCGTGGGGATTGACTGCATCAGAGTCTTCATGAACGTGGTCTTGCCGGAGCCGGTCTCGCCCGCGATGATGACGTTCTTCCCGAGGACGACGGCCCGCTGCAGGAACTCGTAGCGGAGCCTTCCGGACCTCTTCGGGTCCTTCTCGGCCTCGTAGGCCTGCTGCATCCCGATAAGCTCCCGGTCCTCGGCGCTGAGCGCCTGCTCGGGCTGAACAAAATCAAAGAATCCGTCCGCCAGGTACTCCTGCATCGTTCTGACATGGAACGAGGGCTTGCGGATGGTGATAGAGAATGTGCCGTCGAAACAGGCGGGCGGCATGACGAACTGGGAGCGCTCTCCTCCGGGGAGAACCGCGGAGACTATCGGTGAGGTCTCAGACAAATCGGTGTTCGCGAACTTCGCGACGGCTATGCCGAGCTGGCGGAGATAGTCCATGGTGAGCGCCGGGACCTGGAAGAAGGCCCACTTCCCGCATTTCTCGCAGAACACCTCTCCGGGCCGGTTGACACAGATTTCGGTAATTTCGGGGTCGTCAAAAAATTTTTTGAAGGGCTGCAGCATGTACCGCACAGCCGTGTCTTTCTGCAGAATCTCAGGCATTCGCACCTCTCGGACCGGGGCAGGGCAGTGATTTGAAACCCCTGTCCGGGCGGGCAGGGGCAGGGCAAAAAAATTTTTTCTCAGCTGATTTCGTAGATGCGGTTGAGCTTGTATCTCTCAGCCAGGACTTCCTCGGTGGTGCCGTCCTCGTACTTCACGACAACCCATCCGTCCGTCTGTGGCTTCTTCTTCCAGAGAAGCTCGGCCTCGCGGCCGTCAACGGAGCCGACGATGATGGGCTTCTTGAACTCGTCGTCAGCAGGCTTGTCCAGGTCGAACATGAAGGAGCTGTCAGAGCCTGAATCAGTCTCTCCGGATGCTGCATCAGATGACTCAGATGAATCAGAGCTACCTTCACTGAAGAAGGAATCATCTGAAGACGAGCCTGAGTCAGCAGTGCCAGTGTCTGAAGACTCTGCTGCGCTTTCGGTGCTGCCGGAATCAGTCTCTCCGAAGCCGGACTCTGAGGACTCTGGGCTCCCTTCGCTGAAGAAGGAATCATCTGAAGATGAGCCTGAATCAGCAGTGCCAGTGTCTGAAGACTCTGTGAAGGACTCCGCTGCGCCTTCTGAGGTCCCGGAGCTGCTGCTCTCCGGCTCACTGGTGAAGGACTCTTCAGTACCAGACGCCTCTCCGGAGCTCTCCGGGGCGGCCTCTGAAACAGGCTCTGCCGGGGCTTCTTCGGGCTTCAGCGCCTTGCTGGCCTGGGACCTGGAAACAAACTCTCCCTCGGGGGTCTCGTCCAGGATCTTTCTGGCCTCGTCCTCGGGCAGCTTCGCGAGGTCGACGGCTGCAGCAATAGCCTTGAGTTTGTTCTTGTTCTCCTTGATGAAATCAGGAACATCTTTCCATTTCATGTAAAGCATTACACGGTGCTTGTCGATGCCGAGCTTCTTCGCGATCTCGCTCTGCTTCTCGCCCGCGTCTGCGTGCGCGATGATGAAGTCCGCAAGCTCCCAGAACTTGAGGTCGGAGCGCTGGAGGTTCTCCGACATCTGGACATAGCCAATCTCGTCATCCTTCCAGTCCTCGTTGACGACGGCCCTGATGCGCGAGTCGCTGTTGAGCTTCGCTGCGCGGTAGCGCCTCTCTCCGGTCACGATGATGAACATCCCGGGGTTCTCCGCGTCCGGGCGCACGACAATCGGCTGGATGAGGCCGTTGCGCTTCATGTCCTCGGCAAGCTCGAGGAGCTCCCCGTCGTCAAAGTCCTTCCTGGGCTGGTTGGGATTGGGTCTGATCTTGTCAATCTCAATGTTGTAGATCATTCCTGCCGAATTCTTGTTGAGCTCGAATTTGCCGAGGCTCGCCTTGAGTCCTGAAAAATCCATGTTTTATCCTCTGTTCTGTTCAGTGATGAAGTGAAAGCTGGTAGGAGTTCGAGAAGTCAATGTCGCGGGCCACAAAGACCGAGACATGCTCTCCCTGGTTCTTGTAGAGCGTCGGCGGAATGTTCCCGGCCTGTCTCATGGCCTCCTGGATGATTTCCTGCATTCCGCTGTCGTTCATCTGGAAGTCGCCGTTGTTGTCAGCTTCCTTGGCCGTCGCGAAGTCAAATGCGGATGAAACCATCGAGAACAGCAGCGCGTTGCCGAATCTCTTCCACCAGTGGAAATCGACATAGCCTCCCATGCCTGCGCCGCCGAGCGAATCCGCAGCAGGGGACGCTACCGAGACAATGACTCCCTCCGGGGTCCGGAGCTCCGTCCAGAGCACGAAAATCCTTGCAAGCCCGTTAGCGACTCCTCCCTGGTACTCGCCTACGGCCTTGGTGCCGCGCTCGACAAGCAGGACCTTGCCGTCCTGGGAATAGATATCCCGGGGAATCACGCAAGAGGTGAATCCGGGTACGGTGGTGTCAAGCCTGGTCTCGAGGATGCAGTCGATGACCGTTCCCTTTGAGATCATCAGGGACCGGTTGTGATTGACGACAGTATCGCCGACAGGCGTCGGTGTTCCCTGGAGTTTGGACTCGAGGCTCTGCCCGCCGGGACGGCCGGCTCCCGGGAAATTCCCGGCAGCTGCTGAGCCCTGGCCATTGGCGCTGACTCCCATCTTTTTGCGCTGCTCTTCGAGAATTTCGTCATAGGTCGGGTATTTCTGCTGCTCTGTCCCGGTACCAGATGCGGTATCGGTACGGGCATAGGTGCTGCCGGAGCTTCCGGTGCTGCCTCCTCCCATCATCGGGGCCTGGAACTTCAGGTCCTCGAGGGACGGCTTCGCGGGGCCTGACGAGTACTGCGCAGAGCTGTCGAGGGCCGGCTCGGACTGCGACTCGGGCACCAGTCCGAGGGAATCATCATTCTTCTTCTCCTCAGACTTCTTCTCGAGGTCAGGCTCGAGGTCCTCCTCGTGGTCGACGGGCATTTCTCCCTGCATGAGCTCCTGGTTCGAGGTCAGAGAGACGTTCTGCTTCTCCTCTTCAGCCTGTTTTTTCTCAGTCTCGTCACTGCCGAACCACTGCCACGGCTTCACGAAAAGACAGAGCATGAGAATTACAACAACTGCCGCGAAGAGCGCGAACTTGATTTTGGAGCCGGGGCCCGGCTGCCTCCTGTTATTGCTGAGGGAGCTCTGGCCGCTCTGCTGGGCATTGTCCCCGGTTTCCTGCTGCTGGTCCTGGGTGTTCTGGGATGCCTGCCCGGGCTGCTCTGCCGGTGCGGCAGTGCCGGAGCCCTGCTCCGGCTGATTGCTGGTTTCGTCTGTCATCTGATAATCCTGTCAACGCCTGAAACAGTGGTCCCGTTGGTTGCCTTGCGGCCCCCGCCGAAATAGGTCTCGTTGTAGACACCTACAACGCCATTCCCGGAGCGGAGCCGGAATTCCGGGTAAACGCCATGGACAACGAGATAGTCATTCTCGATATGGCTGTTCACCACTGCCTCCTGGATGGCATCTTCATCGTCCGGATCATCCCTTGAGACGCTGTAAACAGCGGGGATTTCCCGGTTGTTCGCGAATTTGAAATAGGTGAAGCGGCCGTTGTCGAACACGCGGGCCGGGGCAATGTCGTGGGAATGCGCCGACTTGCCGAAGTTCATCGTGTAGTTGAAGTTGTTCCCCGGATTGTCCTTAACGGTGTTCGGGTCGTCAGCTGCAAGCTTCTTCCCGAGCTCCTCGGCCTTCTCCTGTTGCCTCTTCTCCTCGGCTGCCTGGACTGCGGCCTGGTCGGCAAGCCTGCGCTGCTCCGCGGCCTTCGCGGCGGCATCGGCCTTAGCCTGTGCCGCGGCCTTCCTGGCGTCGTCCGGGTAGCGGTAGGTCAGCATGTAGGTGGCGTCCTCGGGCTTCTCGACAAGCTCGATGTCGAGCATGTAGATTTTCTTGTCCGTGACAATGGTGAGGTTGGTGGTCCCCTGGGGCGCCGCGGGCTTCAGGAAGAACTTGTTCCCGACGTGGTTGAACTGCCATGCGGTTGAGTAACCGCTCGCGAAGTTCAGGACGGCCTCGTCCTGGGAGAAGACAATTGTCGTGATGTAGCCGTTCACGCACTTGATGTGCGTTACGTCATTGGGGTTGAAGTCAATGAACTGGATGCGGTTGTCGCCTGACGCGTGCGTCGGCGTGCTTACTCCGTAGCAGCAATTGCAGGCGGCCGCCGCGAGGACAGCAAGAAAAATTTTTCTGAACATCACTTAAGCTCCGGATCAAGCCTGTACGTAACGACTTTGAAGCCGAACGGGTTGATGAGGCGCCGCTCGTCAGAAACGATGAAGGTCGGGTGGTACTCGAACGAGATGGTTGCGGTCCATCCTCGCTCCGTGCTGGCCTCGTTGCGCTTCGAAATCTTCTTCCTGGTGAACCTGACGGTCGCAAGGCTGTCGGAGTTCAGGACGATGGACTTGATATTGACGACATAGCGCCAAGAGTCGCCGAGCTGCTGGTCAAGCGAGTTCTTGCTGCCGTCGAACTGCCGTGCGTAGCCCTGGAAGACGTCCGGCATGGAGAGCTCGCGCGTTACGTCGTAATCCTGCCTGAGGGCATACCAGTCATAGGACTCACGGGACACGACGTACTTCGCGATCCAATACTTGTTCATAACCTCGGAGACGGGGATTTTCTTCGGGTTCGCAATCTCGACAATCTGCGAGAGTCCGGTCTCCTTGTTGGTCTCGATGACGAACGGCTCGACGGTCTTCAGGGGGCACATCAGGCAGATTGCGATGGTCTCCAGAATAACAATTCCGCCCGCGACGCGGGCAAAGAGCCACGCCTTGCTCTCTGACTTCTTGATCATGTCGAGGCGGGAGGTCTCCCAGGAGAACTCCACGGGCCTCACGGGGACATGCTCTTTCTTCTGCTCTTGCTGCTGATTCTTGCTCATTGCTTTGCTTCCGGTTTCTGAGGATTCTGATTCTGGGTCTCAGCGGGCTGCTGCGGCCCGTCGGCTTTCGGCTCCGGCTGTGCCGGCTTGGCCTTTGGCCATGCCTGAGGCTGCTGCTGGTGAGGCTTCCGGAACTGCGAGAACCGCGCGTCAGTCCGGTCAATCGTCTTAATGCTCGGGATTACCGTCCTGTCTGACTTGTCCTCGACGGGGACTTCCTTCTTCCCGGAGTCCGGGAGGACGTTCTGGGAGAGGACAATGTCAGTGTTGATAGGAATGTGCTTGCCCTCCGGCTGTTCAGGCACCGGAAGGTTCGAGCAGCCGAAGAGGAAAAGAGCTCCGGCGGAGCATAAAAGAATTTTTTTCATGCGACTCCCGTCAGATTAAGAGGAATCGCACAGGAATTCAGCATAAAGCCATCCTCCCACTATGCTAAAATCAGAAACGGATAGAAGCGGTAATTGGACGATAAGATATGTGGCAAACGGTACAGCAAGACCTTGATATGACTCAAGGCGTCTTTTCAAGGCACCTGCCTGTGCTGGAATTCTTGTCTGAGACAGGCGTCTTTATCTTCACCGAAGGATCTTTTGGCACATGGCTTCCGCAAGCCTTCATGTGACCAGGGCAAGCTGGGGTACGTGCCGGTGTGGTGTTATGTTCTTGTCTCTTATGCGTGATTGCCCAGGGAAAGCAGAGGAGCTCTCCCGGAAGGGCCTCTTTAAATGAAAAAGGGATCGCACTGTGCGATCCCTTTTCTGCCTGAAATGCGCGGCTGATTTCCGGTACCGTTGACCGGATTATCCTCCGGCTTTATTTCCCGTTCACGGCCTCTTCTGCGGCAGCTTTCTTTGCCTTCTTCCTGTTTCTGATGATTAATATGACAACCGCAAGGATGACAACGCCGACTATAAACAGTGTTACATGCTGCCCGTTTGACATCCAGCGGGCGAGGTTCTCGCGGTTCTGTGCTCCGTAATGGCCCATGCCGACCCAGACAGGTACGGAAATGAGCGCGGCGGCTCCGTCAAGGAGCAGGAACTTGAGGTAGCTGACTCGCCTGCTCATGCCGGCCGTAAGATAGATAGGCGCCCTGAGCCCCGGCATGAACCTCGCGAAGAAGAGTGCCCATACGCCGTATTTCCTGAACTGCCGCTGGACCCAGGCAAACCTGCTCGGAGGGAGAACTTTCCGGAGAGGAGTGTATTTCTGCAGCTTGTAGCCGAAGAGCCGCCCGCCGATGAACATGATGCAGTCGCCCATAAGCACTCCGGCGAGGCAGAAGGCGAGCATGAGGAGAAAATGGCCGTGGGTGGTGTTGACCTGTATGCCTGAGAGAATGCCTGCTGCAATAAGAGTTATATCCTCCGGAATCGGGAGTCCGAACCCGCAGAGTATAAGCATGCCGAATATCATTGCAAGGCTGTATTCCTGATAGTTCTGCAGGAATTCAACAACCGCTTCAAGTGTTTCCATTATTTCCCCGTCAGACCCCGTTGAGGAGTCTCTTTTTTTTCTTGCGCACAGCTGTGCGCGTTATTGTCATGCTGCCATTAAATAACATGAGGGCAGGCTGTCCGATATGCAAATCCCTCCGCGCCTAAATTCTAACATGAGATCTGCATCACATTGTCAGAAATGCGTCAGACTCTGACAATGTAGTCTTTCTTCCTGGGAGCGGCCTTTCCCGGCTTCCTTGCGGCATACCCGAGAGCGAGCGCGCCGACGCCGCGGAGCTTCTCCGCGTCAAGCCCCCACTTCACAAGGAGTGCCTTCCCCTCGTCAGAGGCGAACACCTCCTCCTCGCGGTTGATCCAGCATGATCCTATGCCGAGGGCCTCGGCTGCGATCATCATGTTCTCGAGGACGCAGGATCCGTCCCTCAGCCAGTTTGAGCTTGACGAGTCAGCGAGCACGAGAGCGTATACCGGTGCTCCGTAAAACGGATCGAAGCCGGCAGCTCTGTTATGGGAGTATTTTGCGTTGAGGCTGCTGAAATACCGCCTGTCCTCCTCTTTGGTGAGGACCACGATTACCGGCGACTGCAGTCCCTTGCCTGTAGGGGCCCAGGTTCCGGCCTCAAGTATCAGGTCAAGCACATCATCAGGGATCATCCCGCCTGTGAACGCTCTCATCGAGCGCCTGTTCCTTATGGTATCAAGCACTGCTTTTGCTGCTTCATTCATCTCCATAGAGTGTTCTCCTCTGCGTAATCATGGCCGGCTGCGGCATGCGGGCGGCTGCCGGCCTCATCCTCTTCTGTCTCGCGTAGCTTCTTCTCACGTACAAGCTCATCGCCCGGCTCAAGGCCGCTCAGATAGAGGAACGGCCGGTCCTGGAACATCGTGACTATGATGAGTTCAGGATTTTCCTTCCTGATTGTGTCGTCGAAGTGATAGAGCCCGATGGGACTCATGTTCGTCGCGATCCGGTAGCGGATTACCTTGCTGTAGCGTGAGGCAAGAGCGATTGAGAGCGACTCGACATAGGAATTTCCGGCGACGAGCAGGGTGTGGGGCGAGGCGTCAGGCCGCCTGTTGCTGAGGACCGTCAGTATTCCGGAGTCGTTTCTCCTGACATCCTTATTGTAAGCGCCTGAAAGGCTCAGGTAGGGATGCAGCCGCGGCCTGAGGAGCGCTGTCTCCTCATTCCTTGTGTCAAATCC
>Ga0256406_1001670_pt1 | contig 34829 bp, 34 predicted proteins | sample RumenRJG_03DNA_FD_185986 | JGI IMG/M metagenome (GOLD analysis project Ga0256406, IMG submission 185986) | Bovine rumen microbial communities from Lethbridge, Alberta, Canada - RJG_03 | ecosystem: Host-associated > Mammals > Digestive system > Stomach > Rumen | place: Canada: Alberta | collected...
CAATACAGATAAACCTTCCGCAAAACAAGGAGACAATCAGCAAAACAATGCTCATGAAACGTCATCAGCGCATTGCACCTCTCTTTACCGACGAATTTTGGGTGACACGTTGACGAAGTCAGGAAAAAGTGGCTGAAATCAAATCGAATAAAAATCAAATGGGTGGAGACTGCAGTGCGTCGCCACCCATTTGGGGATAGTTATGAGTTGTTGAGTCAAATCAAACTGAATATCGTGCCCGAAGCCTCAGTTATCGAAGTGAGACTTGTGTAGATGCAGCTTGCAAGACCCACCAGCACGATGCCAAGGCCGCAAATGATGAGCATCAACTTCTCGTTCCAGGCCGACTTGACCCGTGGTATCACACACTCATCCTGACGGATAAACATGGCCTTGACCACAAGCAGGTAGTAGTAGAGCGAGATGATGGTGTTGATCAATGCAATGAGCACCAGGATGTAGAGCGAGTAGTCGGTTGCATTGTGCAAGGTGCCTGCAAACACGAAGAACTTGCTGAAGAAACCCGCAAACGGCGGGATGCCGCCCAGCGAGAACATGGCCAGCATCATCGTGAACGAGAGCCAGGGATTGGTGTTGAACAGGCCGTTGTAGTCGTCGATCGTGAGTTTGCCCGTGTTGCGCTCGATCACACTGGCAACGCCGAAGGCGGCCAGGTTGCTCAGGATGTAGACCAGCACATAATACATCATCGAGGCCATGCCCAGGGTGTTGGCAGCAATCACGCCAAGCACGATGTAGCCTGCCTGCGATATCGACGAGAATGCGAGGAAGCGCTTGATGTTGCGCTGGCGCACAGCAAACAGGTTGCCTATGGTGATCGTGAGCACAATCACTGCATAGAGCATCCACTTCCACACGTCGGCATAGACGGCGCCGAAAGCCTGAACCAGGATGATGAGGAAGGCAAATGCCGCAGCACCCTTCGACACCACGCTCAGGTAGCTGGTCACAGCCGTGGGAGCGCCCTCATACACATCGGCAGTCCACAGGTGGAACGGCACCAGCGAGAGCTTGAAGCCCACACCTGCGATGACAAATGCCAGCGCTGTGATGAGCAGAGCCGAGTGGGCAGCCTTGCCCAGGATGAAGCTCTGCGCCACCTGGCTGTACATGAGCGAGCCCGTCATTCCGTAGACAAAAGAGATGCCCAGCAACAGGATTGCCGACGAGAAAATGGCGGTGAAAATATACTTGGCCGCAGCCTCGTGGCTCTCGTAGTGATTCTTCTCAAAGGCTGCCATCGCAGCAATGGGCAGCGAGGCGGTCTCGAGACCGATGTAGAAGAGCAAGAAGTTGCGCGCCGACACCATCATATACATGCCAAAGAGCGTGAGCAGCGTGAGCTCGTAGAACTCGCCGCGGCGCACTGCGATAAAGTCGCTGTTGCTCCATTTCATGGCTTGCAGTATCACCAGGAAGGCACCTATGTTGAGGATAGCCTTCATAGCCCATGTGGCTTGCGACTGCTCAAACATGCCGGCAAAGGCAGTGCCTGTCGACGCCGGGATGAAACTGAATATAGTGAAGATGCCAAACACGACAGCTGTGAAGGCTGGCAACGACCTCTGGCTGCTCTGGGGCATAAAAGTGTCGTAGAGAAACACTAACAAGAAGACGACCAGCAGGCCAATCTCTTGCGGCATCATTAAAAATTGAGAATAATCCATTTTTATATGTTATGTTCGATTTTTACAGGTTCAACACTTTTATTGCATCACTACAGGAAAATAATCCTTGAGTGCATTCACCACAGGCAGGAAGCTGTTGCTGATGATGTTGACAAAGAAGTTGGGGAAGCAACCTATTGCGGCCACAGCCACCATCAATGTCACTGTCGACAGGCGTTCAAACCAGGTGGCGTCGGTGAGCTCGCGGTGAGCCTCGTTCTGCACAGGGCCGAAGAGCAGCTTGCCCACGACACGCAGGATATAGACAGCTGTGATGACAATCGAGGTCGTGGCAATGACAGTGAAGACGCGACGGAAGATGTCGCTGTTCAACCACGAGCCGAAGAATATCGTCATCTCGGCCACAAAGCCACTCAAGCCAGGCAGGCCGAGCGAGGCAAGACCGGCAATGATGTAGCCCACGCCCAGGTAAGGCATGATGTGCATCATGCCGCCCATGTCGCGAATGTCGCGCGTGTGGGTGCGGCCGTAAATCATACCGATGAGGGCAAAGAAGAGCGCTGTCATGAGGCCGTGAGAGAGCATCTGCAGCACGGCACCCGTCATGGCCGTCTGGTTGAACATGAGGATGGCGAAGAGCACCATGCCGCAGTGGCTCACCGACGAGTAGGCATTGATATACTTGAGGTCGGTCTGCACACATGCGCTAAATGCGCCATAGACGATGCTGATGCCCGTGAGCGTGAGAAATATCCAGCCCAGCTGCGCTGCGGCATAGGGCATCAAGAAGATGGCGATGCGGAAGCAGCCGTAGCCTCCCAGTTTCATGAGCACGCCGGCATGGAGCATCGACACCGCTGTGGGGGCCGAAGCATGGCCGTCGGGCGACCATGTGTGGAAGGGGAACATGGCGCCAAGCACGCCGAAGCCCACAAAGGCCATCGGGAAGAGGAAGAGCTGCCAGTTGTGAGGAATGGCATTGTTGTGAGCCACCTCAAGCAGATTCATCGTGAGGGCGCCAGGATTGGTGCTCGAGTGGAAGTAGATGCCCAGAATACTCAACATGAGAAATGCCGACCCGCCCATGAGCATGAGCGTGAGCTTCATAGCCGAGTAGTTCTTGTTGCCCGAGCCCCACACGCCGATGAGCAGATACATGGGGATGAGGGCCACCTCATAGAACATGAACATAGTGAACAGGTCGATCGAGATGAAGAAGCCGAACACACCTGTCGAGAGCAGGAAGAACCACATGAAGAACTGACGTGGCAGCGGGTCCATCTTCCACGAGGCAAACACACCGGCAAACACGATGAAAGCCGAGAGCAGAATCATGGCCACCGACACGCCGTCGACGCCAAGGGCAAGTTTAATATTAAGTGGAGCATACCAAGTCCACGACTGCGTGAGCAGCATCTCGGCATTGTTGCCGGCGCCGCGTTGCTGCAGGAAATAGTAGACCAGGTACAGGGCAAGCGCCATCAACACTGAGGCACCCGTCACTGCAACGGTCCTAATGGCCTTGATGCCCTTGTTTTGACACAGAGCCAGTCCGCCGAGTGTGAGCACGGGGACGATAACAAAATAAATCAGTATATTATCAAAAATCATAATCTTTGTAATTGAGCAGTACCGTAGCTTAGATTAACACACACAGCATGGTGACAATTGCGATGGCGAGAGCACCCATCAAGTAAACATACACATAGGACTGGATGGCGCCGCCTTGCAACTTGCGTATCGAGTAGCTGATAGAGTTGGTGCCGTCGGCCAGCAGATTCATGAAGCCGTCGATGATGTGACGGTCAAACCATGCAATGGGCTTGCAGATGGCTTGGAAGATAATCTTGTGGGTGATGAACTGATAGAACTCGTCCATGTAGAAGCGGTGGTAGGCGGCAGTCCAGAGGCCCAGGGCAGCATTCTTCATGCGCGTGGGCACGTTGTTCTCCTTGTAGTACAAGGCAGTGGCCAGGCCTATGCCCACCACAGCCACGCAGATGCTGGCTATAGCGACGGGCCACTCGGTGTGGGTCTCGAGCGGAGCGCCGTTGGCCGTGACCATGTCGTGGGCAGGCACAAAACCAGCCACGCACGACACAGCTGCCAAGATGATGAGCGGCAGGGTCATGGTCCAGGGCATGTCGTGGGGAGCATGCTTGCCAGCGGGCGTGTCATGTTTTTTCCAGAAGAAGATGAGATAATAGGTGCGGAACATGTAGAAGGCCGTCATGCCAGCCACAAGCATCATCCAGATGCCCCAGCCCACATTCTTGTGGAAGCAGGCCACGATAATCTCGTCCTTGCTGAAGAAGCCGGCAAAGGGCGGGATGCCCGAGATGGCCAGGCAGCCAATGAGGAAGCAGATGCTCGTGATGGGCATATACTTGTGCAGGCCGTGCATCTGGTCGTTCTCGTTGCTGCCGATGCAGTGAATGATTGAGCCGGCGCACAAGAAGAGCAGAGCCTTGAACATGGCATGAGTGAACAGGTGGAACTGACTGGCCATGTAGCCCAGCGAGCCCTCGCCCGTCATGCTCGTACTCACTGCCAGGGCAGTCATCATGTAGGCAATCTGCGATATTGTAGAGAAAGCCAGGGCACGCTTGATGTCGCTCTGCACGCAAGCCACGGCAGCAGCATAGAATGCAGTGAAGGCACCCACCACAAGGATGGTGTTCATAACGGCAGGATTAAGCACATAGACGGGGAACATGCGCGCCACCAGGAACACACCTGCCACAACCATGGTGGCGGCATGTATCAGGGCCGACACAGGAGTGGGGCCTTCCATGGCGTCGGGCAGCCAAATGTGCAGGGGGTACATGGCCGACTTGCCGGCACCGCCTATGAATATCATGGTGAGCGACCAGGCTATGGCCGAGCAACCCATGAAGGAGCCCGTGCACGCAGCGATGGTCGACTGCGGATTGTCGAGCAGGCTGGCCACCACATTGTGGCTCGAGTCTTTGAAGAAGTCGAGTGTGCCTGTGTAGTAGCTTATCACAATCACGCCCAGCAGGAAGAAGAGGTCGGCCAAGCGGGTGACGATGAAAGCCTTCTTAGAGGCATGAATGGCTGCTGGCGAAGTGTAGTAGAAGCCAATGAGCAAGTAGGACGAAACGCCCACCATCTCAAAGAAGATAAACATCTGGAAAATATTGGTCGAAACCACCAGACCCAGCATAGAGAACGTGAAGAGCTGCAAGAAGGCGTAGTAGCGCTGGAAGCCCTTTTCGGGCTTGCCGGCCTCGTCGCTCATGTAGCCAATGCTGAACAGGTGCACCAGAAACGAAACTGTCGACACCACGACGAGCATCATGGCCGAGATGGGGTCGATGAGCACGCCCAGGCGTGCCACCAGCTTGCTTGAAAAACTGAGCCAGTCCCAATTGTAGGGGATAATCGTGGCATGCACGCCGTTGACCAGCGGCGTGCCGAAGAAATAGGTCAGGGCTATGCCATAGCAGATGACCAGGGTGACCAGCATCGAGGCTGTGCCTATCCAGCCCGTGGCCTTCTTGCCCATTTTCACACCCGCGATGCCCAAAAACAGGAACATGAACAGCGGGATAGCCAAGACGAGTATAGATAAATCGAAAGACATAACTTTTTAAAATTTCAATTTAGTGATTTGATTGATGTCCACCTTCTTGGCCACGCGATACACGTTGATTACTATTGCAAGAGCCACAGCAGTCTCGGCCGCAGCGATGGCAATGGCAAACAGGGCGAAAAACATTCCGTCGATCGTGCCAGGGAACAAATATCTATTAAACACGGCAAAGTTGATATCGACCGAGTTGAGCATGAGCTCGAGCGAGATCAAGATTGCAATCATATTTTTGCGGGTGATAAACCCGTAAACGCCACAGCCAAACATCACGAGGCTGGGAACGAGATACATGAGCAATGTTAAATCCATAATTTATATTCCTCCTCTTGATTTTTTAGCGGCGACGTGCAATGACTACACCGGCAATGATACATGCAAGCAATAAAACACTAATTGCCTCGAAAGGCAGCAGATAGCCCACGGTGTTGGTGTCGAGCAAGGCATGACCCAGGGTGGCCATGTCGTAGTCGCCCTCGCCGGCAGGCACGAGCGTCTGGTAGCAGAACTTGCCGTAGCTCACGAGCGCATAGCCGCACACAGCCACTCCCAGAAGGGCGGCACACAAGCCCAGTGTCCTCTTGTGGGAGGTCACGGGTTGGGCGTTCTTGCCAGGCTTGTGGGTGAGCATGATGGCAAACACAAACAGCACTGCTATGCCACCGGCATAGACAGCGATCTGCACCGCGCCCAGAAACTGGAAGTCCATCTGGAAGTAGACAACTGCGGTTGAGAGCAGCACAAAGAGCAAGTAGGTGGCTGCGCGCAGTATCTTCTTGGTCGTCACTGTCAGTACCGAGAACACGATAATTGCAATTGCAATTATGAAATACAGAATGATATTTCCTACTGAATCCATTATATGTTATTTTTCATTATTTTCAACTTTATTGTCGGGAGCCTTGGCGCCCGAAGCCGGTAGCGGGGCCTGTGGGGCTAGAGCTGCAGCGCTCGGAGCCTTGGGCTGGCTGGCTGGCTGGGCCGGTTGGGCAGCAGTGCTGGCTGCTGCAGGCTTGGGAGCAGGGGCAGGTTTCTCCTTCTCGGGAAGATAGTTGAGCTGCTTGAGCAGAACTTGGCGCTGGAACACCGACTGTTCGAAGTCGTTGCTGAACCGTATTGCATGCGTCGGGCACGTGAGCACACACAGGTTGCAGAATGTGCAGCTGCCCAGGTCATACATGTAGCGGTCGAGCTTCATTTTCTTTTTGCCATTGGGCAGGTCTACCATCTTGGTAATGACCTGAATGGTGCCGTTGGGGCAATTGCGTTCACACGTTTTGCAAGCGATGCACTTGTGATAGCCCTCGTCGTCGTAGATAAATTCCAACGTACCTCTAAATCTCTCGGGGATTTTCTTTGTAGCCCTGTTTTCGGGGTACTGTTCGGTAACCTTAGGTGTCACAAGTTCCTTGCCTGTGACCTCCATACCCTTAATCAGGCTGTGAAAACCTGTAAAAAGAGAAGAGAAATACTCCTTAATGCTCATAAGTATAAGTCTATATCTTGTCTTTAATACGCGCTATGCCGTTTTTTTAAAATTAAAAGAGAGGCGCCCTTGCAGGCATAGCACTCTCGCACGAAGCGCCTCTCTTGAAAAATATGGGTCGCGGGCTGCGTCAACGCTCCACCTGGCCGCCTATGATGTCGAGCAGCTCGGTGGTGATGCTTTGCTGGCGCAACTTGTTGTACTCGAGATTGAGGTCGTCGAGCAGGTCCTTGGCGTTGTCGCTGGCCGTCTGCATGGCCATCACGCGGGTGGCTTGCTCCGAGGCCGAGGCCTCGGTAAAGACTTCCTGCATCATGGAGCGTATATAGAGCGGCAGCACGCTGTTGAAGATGCTGTTGGCATCGGGTTCAAAAAGGCAAGGACTGTTGGCTGCCTGCTTGTCGGCAGCCTGCTCCAGTGCCTGGTAGCTCACCGGCAGCATTTGGTCGCATGCCGGGCGCTGGCGGCTCGTGCTCACAAAGTGCATGTATTGCAGCAGCACGCGGTCGCACTCCTTGTCGAGGAAGCGGCGCAGCAGCATCGCGGTGAAGTCGTGCAGCTGGTCGACGGTGCTGCGGGTGTTGATGTAGTCGACAGTCTCGACCGCAAAACCTGCATCTTTGACGTGCTGCACTGCTTTCACAATTTTCTTGCCAACGGGGATAACGGTTATGGCAACATCATTGCCGAGCTCGTCGCGCACCTTCTTTACGGTCGACATGAGCGACTTGAGAATGTTGACGTTGTAGGCGCCGCACAGGCCGTCGTCGGACCCGAAGACCACAATAGCGACCTTCGACACCTCACGGGTCGTGATGAGCGGCGACGAGAACTCGCCATCGGTTGCAAGCAAGTGGCCGAGCACGCTTTGCACCATGTTGCGATAAGGCAGCATGCGCTGCACCTGCGCGGTGTACTTGTGCATCTTGGCGCTGGATATCATCTTCATGGCCGAGGTTGTCTTCTCGGTCGACGACACTGAGCCAATTCTAGTTTTTAATTCTCGTAATGTTGACATAATTAAACTGTTATTTCACCATTAAGCTGAATACTTGCCTGCAATTTCGGCAGCGGCTGCAGTGAGCTTGGCCTTGACCGCGTCGTCGATCTTGCCGCTCTTGAGCACATCGAGCACATCGGCCTGATGCTTGGCGTGCAAGTACTGGATAAATAGCTTCTCAAACTCGGCCACCTTGTCGATGGGCACCTTCTGCAGCAAGCCATTGACGCCGCAGAAGATGACAGCCACCTGGTCCTCGACGGGCCAAGGCTGATACTGGGGCTGGATGAGGAGCTGCTGATTCTTGCGGCCGGTGTCGATGGTCTTGGCCGTAACGGGGTCGACGTCGCCGCCAAACTTGGTGAACGACTCGAGCTCGCGGTACTGGGCCTGGGCTATCTTGAGCGTACCGGCCACCTTCTTCATGCACTTGATTTGCGCATTGCCGCCCACACGCGACACCGAGATACCCACGTTCACAGCCGGACGCACACCGCTGTTGAACAAGGCGCTCTCAAGGTAAATCTGACCGTCGGTGATCGAGATCACGTTGGTGGGGATATAGGCCGAGACGTCGCCGGCCTGTGTCTCGATGATGGGCAGTGCCGTGAGCGAGCCACCGCCCTTGACACGGTCTTTGAGCACGGCAGGCAGGTCGTTCATCTGTGCAGCCACTTCCTGGCTGTCGTTGATCTTGGCAGCACGCTCGAGCAAGCGGCTGTGCAAGTAGAAGATGTCGCCAGGATAAGCCTCGCGGCCCGAAGGGCGCTTGAGGATGAGCGATATCTCGCGGTAGGCCACGGCCTGCTTGGAGAGGTCGTCGTACACCACCAGGGCGTCGCGGCCCGTGTCGCGATAGAACTCGCCGATGGCAGCGCCGGCAAAGGGCGCATAGTAGCGCATGGCGGCCGAGTCGCTGGCATTGGCGGCAATCACGCAGGTATAGGGCATGGCGCCGTGCTGGATGAGCGAGTTGACCAGTGTGGCCACAGTCGAGGCCTTCTGGCCGATGGCCACGTAGATGCAGAACACCGGCTTGCCGGCTTCGTATTCCGACTTTTGATTGATAATCGTATCGAGAGCAATGGCAGTCTTGCCAATCTGGCGGTCGCCAATGATGAGCTCACGCTGGCCGCGGCCAATGGGGATCATCGAGTCGATAGCCTTGAGGCCCGTCTGCAGCGGCTGCTCGACGGGCTGGCGGAAAATCACGCCAGGGGCCTTGCGGTCGAGAGGCAGGCGCAAGCGTTCGCCCTCGATGGGTCCCTTGCCGTCGATGGGCTCGCCCAGGACGTTGATGACGCGTCCCATGAGGCCTTCACCCACGGGGATAGAGGCGATGCTGCCTGTGCGCTTCACGGTCATGCCCTCCGACACCGAGTTGACCTTATCGAGCAGGATAACGCCAACGTTGCTTTCCTCGAGGTTCATGGCCACGCCAGTCACACCGTTTTCAAACTCAACGAGCTCGTTGGCTTCGACATTGTCGAGGCCGTAGACGTGGGCCACGCCGTCGCCCACGTCGAGCACAGTGCCCACCTCCTCGAAGGAGACCTTGCGCTGAACGTCGCTGAGTTCCTGTTTCAGTATTTCAGATACTTCACTTGGGTTTATCATCTCACTATTTAATTAACTTAGGAGTTTTAAACGCAATTTGCTTAATTCATTCTTAACCGATGCGTCGAGCACTTGCCCGTCGACGTTGATGGTGAAGCCGCCTATCAGGTCCTTGTCGACCTTGAAAGACTGCTCCAGCGTCTTTGAGCCCAGGTGTTTCTTGACGACATCGAGTATGCCGTTGATTTCGTTGTCGGGCAGCTTGGCAGCTGTGACAACCTCAACGTGGGCGATCGAGCACTGGCGGCGGTACAATTTTATGTAGGCCTGTGCAATCAATCGCAGGAAGTCAACACGGTTCTTCTTAATCACCAGTAGCAAAAAACGGTCGAACGCGCCGCCAGCCTTGGCGCCGGCAGCCGTAAGAATCACTTTTTCCTTCTCATCGACAGCGATGAAGGGGTTGTTCACAGCTGTCTTGAGAGCCGTATTGGCGGCATAGCTCTGCTCGAGCTGCTTCATCTCGTCGTAGACGCTGGCCTGCACGCCCTCTTGCGAGGCGAACTTGAAGAGCGCCTTGGCATATCGATTGGGAATCAGTCCGTCGTTCATAATATCTACTTAGTTTTTAGACTCAACCTCGTTTAACAATTTATCGACCAGGTCTTTCTGAGCTTTGTCGTCGGCCATGTTCTTGCGTATCACCTGCTCGGCGATCGACAGGGCATAGCCACTGATTTCCTGGCGCAGCTGCTGCTCCGATTCCTTGCGGGCTTGCTCGATAGAAACCTGTGCAGCGTCGGTCACTTTTTTAGCCTCCACGGCAGCCTGACCCTTAGCCTCTTCAATAATCTGAGACTTCATCTTGTCGGCATCGCGGAGTATGTCAGCCTGTTGTTTGCGAGCCTCGGCAATTACCTGTTCTGCCTCAGCCTTGGCATTGTCAAGATGCGCTTTAGCCTCTTGAGCATAGGCCACACCTTTGTCGATCAAGTCGGCGCGTTCTTCCATCGACTTCACGACATAGGGCCATGCATACTTTGCCAGGATGAAATAGAGGCACAGGAATGCCACAAACATCCAGAACACCAGGCCAAACTCAGGCACAAACAATTCCATATAAAAACTGACTCAATTAAATTAACCCATGAAAATGCAAAGGATGCAGACGATGAGGGCGAAGAAGGCAACACCCTCGATAAGAGCGGCAATCACGATCATGTTGCTACGGATGTCGCCAGTCGACTCAGGTTGGCGGGCAATAGCTTCCATGGCCGAGCCACCAATTCTACCAATACCGATACCAGCTGCGATAGCTGCGATACCTGCACCAATACCAGCTCCCATTACTGCCAGGGCTGCTGCTGCTAAAATCATACTTAACATAATTCTAAATTTTTAATTGTTTTATTTTCGTTTGTTGTTATTTCACTGTGGTTTGCGGTTCTTCTTCATGTACATGCGCCATGGAGATGAACATGGTGGAAAGGATGGTGAACACATAGGCTTGGATGAAGCTCACCAGGGTGTCGAGAAGCAACATGAAGAGCGACAGGGCCAGCGAGAGCACCGTGGTGCCTGCACCGGCAATGACGCCAAACATTGCGCTGAAGATGAAGATGAGCATCGTGAAAACGATGACCACCATGTGGCCGCCAAGCATATTGGCAAAGAGACGAATCATCAGGGCCAACGGCTTGGTGAAGATGCCGAAAAGCTCGATCACTGGCATGAGCGGCACAGGGCACTTGAGCGCCAGAGGCACGTCGGGCCAGAAGATCTCTTTCCAGTATTCCCTGGTACCGGTGAAATTGGTGACCAAGAAGGTGCACAGGGCCAGAAACAGGGTCACGGCCAGGTTGCCGGTCAGGTTGGCGCCGCCAGGGAATATCACGACCAGTCCCAGCAGATTCATCGTGAGGATGAAGAAAAAGCAGGTGAGCAAATAGGGAGCATACTTGGGAGCTTCCTTGCCCATGATGGGACGTATCGTGTCGCCGTAGACAAAGTCGACACACACCTCAATAAAGGCCGTGCCCTTGCGGGGAGCCTTCATGCCGTGCTTCTTGTACCAGTTGCGCACGTTGAACACGAGCAGCATCACAACCAGGGCTGCGATGAAGATGCCCAGAGCGTCTTTGGTAAACGAGAGATCAAGCGGTCTATAGTCTTTTCCATTGTCGGCACCCAGCTCGACGAGGCGGTTGTGATGGGCTTGGTTGATGTCACCTTGTATCTTGAACTTGGCGCCATTGGGGGCAACATAGGTGTTGCCGCCATGGACGCGTGCCGAAGAAAACAAGTGCCAAGCGCCGCTCTTGTCTTGCACGATGCAGGGAAGAGGAATAAAATAGTCTTCAGAGAATGGAATGTCCCAATAGTAGCTGTCGCCAAGGTGGTTGAAGATCACCCCCTTGGTATCGGGCATCTCGTGGGTGTTGTTGTGCTCGCGCTGCGAAGCCTGCCAGTAGCCCAGGGCCATGAGGGCAAGTATCACGCAAGCCACAACCGCTGTAATAACCTTCTTCATAATAACTATTCTATCAATATAGACACACCGACACCACATTGTCTTTGATATCAGCTACCCCACCTTCGATCTCGCGGGTCTCGCTCTTGCCGCCGTCGACGACATAGGTCATCGTACCAGGCTTGAGCGACGAGATGAGGGCAGCGTGGTTGTTGAGCACCTGGAACAAGCCAAGCGCCCCGGGCAGCGTCACCGAGGTGACTGTGCCTTCAAACTCAATCTTTTCAGCCGATATAATTTTGAGTGTCATGTTATGAGTTACTTGTAAAATTAAATTCAACTATTCAAGGCAAGCAGCAGGCTGCCTGCCAGGCACACGGGGTAGATACGCGTCAGGCATTGATCTGCTCGAGTATCTTCTTGCCCTTGGCGATGGCCTCGTCGATGGTACCCACATTGAGGAAGGCCTGCTCGGGCATGTCGTCGACCTCGCCATCGAGTATCATCTTGAAACCGCGAATGGTCTCCTTCAACGGCACCATGGTGCCAGGCACGCCAGTGAACTGCTCGGCCACAAAGAAAGGCTGCGAGAGGAAGCGCTGCACGCGGCGGGCACGCGAAACCACGAGCTTGTCGTCGTCGCTGAGCTCGTCGACACCGAGGATGGCAATGATGTCTTGCAACTCCTGGTACTTCTGCAGCAGGTGTATCACGCGCTGTGCAGTGTTGTAGTGTTCCTCGCCTATGATGTTGGGGTCCATGATGCGCGATGTGGAGGCCAGCGGGTCGACAGCCGGGTAAATGCCCAGCTCGGTAATCTTGCGGTTGAGCACGGTGGTGGCGTCGAGGAAGCTGAAGGTAGTGGCAGGAGCAGGGTCGGTCAAGTCGTCGGCAGGCACATACACGGCCTGCACCGAGGTGATTGACCCGTTCTTGGTTGAGGTGATGCGCTCTTGCAGCGCACCCATTTCAGAGGCCAGCGTAGGCTGGTAACCCACGGCCGATGGCATGCGGCCCAGCAGAGCCGACACCTCGCTACCAGCCTGGGTGAAGCGGAAGATGTTGTCCATGAAGAGCAGGATATCCTTGCCGCCGCCGTCCTGGTCGCGGAATTGCTCGGCCACGGTGAGGCCCGAGAGCGCCACGCGCAAGCGCGCACCTGGCGGCTCGTTCATCTGGCCGAAGACCAGTGTCACCTGAGAGTCTTCAACAGCCTTCATGTCGACTTCGTCGAGGTTCCACTTGCCCTTGGCCATGTCCTCCTTGAACTTGTCGCCATACTTGATGACACCGCTCTCGATCATCTCGCGCAGCAGGTCGTTGCCCTCGCGAGTGCGCTCGCCCACACCGGTAAACACCGAGTAGCCGTTCAGGCCGTGTGCAATGTTGTGGATGAGCTCCTGAATGAGCACTGTTTTGCCCACGCCGGCACCGCCGAAGAGGCCGATCTTGCCGCCCTTGGAGAAGGGCTCGATAAGGTCGATAACCTTGATGCCAGTGTAAAGAATCTCTTGCGAAATAGACAAGTCGGAAAAAGCCGGCGCTGGCTGGTGAATGGGGCGACGGTCACCGCCCTTGAGGGGCTTGAGGTGATCGATAGGTTGCCCTATCACGTTGAGCAGACGGCCTTTCACTTGTTCGCCGGTAGGTACAGATATAGGCTGGCCCAGGTTTTTCACCTTGATGCCACGCTGCAATCCGTCGGTACTGTCCATGGCAACACATCTCACGGTATTCTCGCCGATGTGCTGCTCGACCTCAAGGATGACCTCGGCGCCGTCCTGACGGGTCACCGACAGTGCGGTGTAGATGTCGGGGACTTGGCTTTCGTCATCGAAAGTAATGTCGACCACAGGTCCGATTACTTGCGTTATTTTTCCATAACTATCTGCCATAATCACGAAAATAAATTATAGTATGTGTTTTACAAATAATTGTTCAGTTTAAAAGTGCCACCCCATCGACACGCACACAGCCATGACCACGAGGTTGACAAGGCCAATGGGCATGAGGTAGCGCCACTCCAGGCCCAGCATCTGGTCGATGCGCACGCGCGGGAACGACCAGCGTATCCACATGAAGACGAAGGTCATGAAGAAGGTCTTGCCCAGGAACCACAGGGGCGAGGGGATGTAGTCCATCACGGTGTTGAAGGCCGTCCAGCCGCCTATGTGCAGAGGCATCCAGCCCCCCAGGAAAAGCAGGGCTGCAATGCCGCTCACCGTGAAGAGGTTGAGGTACTCGGCCAGGTAGAACAAGCCGTAGTGTATACCCGAATACTCAGTGTGGTAGCCGGCGGTGAGCTCGTGCTCGGCCTCGGGAAGGTCGAAGGGGCCACGGTTGTTTTCGGCGTTGGCTGCAACGATGTAGATGAGGAAAGCGATGATGGCTGGGATGTGGCCGGTGAAAATGAACCAGCCATGCTCCTGAGCCTGGCATATGCCCGTGATGCTCATGGTGCCGGCAAGGCACACCACAGTGAGCATGGAGATGCCCACCGAGAGCTCGTAGCTCACCATCTGCGCGCCGCTGCGCATGGCACCTATCAGTGTGTACTTGCTGTTGCTCGACCATCCGGCAAGCAGGATACCTATCACCCCGAGCGATGACATAGCGATGATGAAGAACACGCCTATGTTCATGTCGATGATTTGCAGGCCATTGCCCCACGGCAGGCAGGCAAATGTCGTCATCGAGGCAATAATCACGAAGTAGGGAGCCAGGAAGAACAGAAACTTGTCGTTGTCCCACAACGAGATGACCTCCTTGGTGAGAATCTTGATTACGTCGGCAAAGATTTGCAGCGATCCCCAGGGCCCCACACGTATAGGGCCGCGGCGGCACTGAATCCAGGCGCACACCCAACGCTCATACATGATATATATCATGGCGAACACCGAGTAGAGTGCCAGCAAGATGACGGCGATGAGCACACACTCGATTGTGGTCGACAGCCATACTGGCAGGCCGCACGTGACGGTGAGCAGGTCGTCGAACCATTTTGTGACTACACTAAAGTCAAACATATCCTAATATTGCTATAAATTTTCTTTATGATAATAAACTTGTTAAACGCTACCGGTCGATGTCGGGAATCACATAGTCGAGCGAAGCTGTGATGGTGATGAGGTCGGCAATCAGGTTGTCTTTGCACGTGAGGTCGACCACGCCTATGAGGTTGAAGCAAGGCGACTGGTAGTGCAGGCGGTAGGGCTTCTGGAAGGGCTTGGGGTCGCCGTCGCTCTCGATGTAGACACCTATGGGGCCACGACTGGCCTCGACCTGCTGGTACCAGTGTCCCTTGGGCAGCTTGATGAGCTTGGGCACCTTGGCGCAATACTCGTTGCCCTCTTCCTTGTCCATCATGTCGCAGCACTGGCGCAATATCTTGATGCTCTGCTCCATTTCCTTGAGACGCAGCATGTAGCGGTCGTAGCTGTCGCCGTTGTTGTAGACGACCTCGTCGAAGTCGACCTCGTTGTAGAGCGAGTAGGGATGCGTCTTGCGCACGTCGCAGTGGAAGCCGCTGGCACGGCCGGTGGGCCCGCCCACGGCATAGTTGATGGCCTGCTCCTTGGTGAGCACGCCAGTGCCCTTCATGCGGCCCAGGGCAATCACGTTGCCCGAGAAGAGCTTGTGATACTCGGGGATGTGAGCCTCGATCACGTCGCAGGCATGGCGCACATCGGTCACAAAGTCGGGTTGCACGTCCATCGTGACGCCGCCTATGGTGTCGTAGCTCATCGACATGCGTGCACCGCAGTTCTTGTCGAAGATGTCGTAGATGAGCTCACGCTCACGGAAGGGGTAGAAAAATGCTGTGGTGGCACCCTGGTCCATGGTCAAGCAGCCATAGGAGAGCAGGTGGCTCGACAGGCGCATGAGCTCGTCCATCATCATGCGGATGAGCTCGGCGCGGTGCGGCACCTCGATGCCCAGGGCTTTCTCAATGCACAGGCACAGGCAGTGACGGTTCATGTGAGCCGACATGTAGTCCATGCGCTCGCTGTAGAGCAGGCACTGCTGGTAAGTGAGGCTTTCGCTCATTTTCTCAATGCCACGGTGAATGTAACCCGACACAACGTCGACTTTTTTCACGAGCTCGCCGTCGATCGAGGTGCGATAGCGCAGCACGCCGTGGGTCGAGGGGTGCTGGGGGCCTATGTTGATGACATACTCATCGGGGCCGAACACTTTCTTTTCTACACGGTTCACGTTGCCTTGCTGGTCTTCGACAAGGCTATAGGTGTCGTCCTCGTTGGGCTCTGCACTGAGTCTTATAGGATTAAGTTTCTCGTCGGCGTCATAGTCCTTGCGCAGGGGGTGTCCCACCCAGTCGGTGCGCAGGAAGAAACGCCGCATATCGGGATGGTTGATAAATTCGATGCCGAAGAAGTCGTACACCTCACGTTCCTGGAAATTGGCGACGGCCCACAGGTCGCTCACCGTGTGCAGGCGCGGGGTCTCGCGGTCGGTGGTGGCCACCTTCACGTGAAGCATGTCTTGCGTCTCGGTGTTGGTCAAGTAATACATGCAGCCCAGCGAGTCCTTCCAGTCGACGCCCACCACGGCGTTGAGATAGTCGAAGCCCAGCTGCTCCTTCAAGGCCTTGGCCAGGTCGTGCCATTTCTCGTCGGGCACAGTCACCAGCAGCAACTCGCCAGTGGTGTCAAATTGAGCATCGGGACAGAGCTTGGCAATTTTTTCTTGTATATCTGCCATATAAAATAATGTGTATATCTACGATAGTTCAACAATTCAGTTAAATCGGTTGCACGCTACAGGTCGAGCACAGGGGCCTTGCTCTGCTGTGCTGCCTTCATCATTTCGGCGCGCAGTGCGGCATCTTTCTCTTCGGCAGCCTTGGCTTCAAAGAACTTGGCACGTTTCTCCTTGCGGGCATCTCCGCCAAACCAGCGTGAAATCTTGATCTTGCGCTGCAGCTGCATCAGGCCGTAGAACATGGCCTCGGGGCGCGGCGGGCAGCCAGGCATGTAGATATCGACAGGGATGATCTCGTCGATGCCCTTCACCACGCAGTAGCTGTTTTTGAACGGGCCGCCCGAGACGGTGCAGGCACCGCAGGCGATCACATACTTGGGCTCGGCCATCTGCTCATAGAGTCGCACCAGGGCCGGTGCCATGCGATAGGTGATGGTGCCCATGCACATGATGTAGTCGGCCTGCCGCGGTGAGTTGCGCGCCACCTCGGCGCCGAAACGGGCCATATCGTAGCGGGCTGCGCCCAGGCACATAAACTCGATAGCGCAGCAGCTGGTGCCAAACGAGAGGGGCCACAGCGAGTTGGCGTGTCCCCACTGCAGCAGCTGGTTGAACTTGCCAACCACAACATTGGTACCCGAAGCATTCAACTCCTCCAAGAGCTGGTCGATATACTCGTTGTCCTTGAAGTCGTCCCACTTCATACTCTTGATCTTGGGTCTCTTTATTTCCATCGCAAAGCTCCTTTCTTCCAGGCATAAGCCAGGCCTAAAACTAAAATCACTAAGAAAGTGCCCACTGCAAGCAGTGCCGAGCTCTTGAGCTCCTTGCATATCACTGCCCAGGGGAACAAAAACACGGTCTCGACGTCAAACATGAGGAACAGAATGGCAAACAAGTAATAGCCCACATGAAACTGGGCCTGGTTGTCGCCACGGGTCGGGATGCCGCACTCATAGGGCTCGCCTTTCTGCTCGGTATAGGAGCGAGGCGCGATGAGATAAGCGATGATTAGCGCCGCAGCCACCAGCACAGCGCCAGTGAGCACAGCAGTAACCGCCAAGGTTGTACTTTGAATACCGATTAAAACCATAAATTTAATTTATATTCTTGTTTAAATTTCTCTATAAAACAAAAAAAAATGAATCAAACTCACCAAGTGGCGACCTTGACCCACACGCAACATGCACCCCTCTCGACACAATGCACCCCACACCGCGGCACGGAACGCGACGCGACGAGGTGATATTGAAAGCTGCCTGAATAGTTGTCATGTTTATTAAACGCAACACAGTCGTTACCAAACACTTGCCCGAAATATTTAGCAAACGTGCCGTAACGAAACAATTTTGCGTTGCAAATATAACAATTATTTCCCTATCACAAAAGCTACAGGTTAATTAATTATCCACAAATTGCTATTCATTTTCCACCATCACTGCAACAAAACTCGTGCCAACATGTGGCACCGCAGGACAAAGTTGCTTGCCGTCATGGGGTGCACTGGGCCACGACCTGCCCTGTGAACTCGTCGACCACGCGACAACCCGCCACCTTCACACCCGAGGCCTCGGCCTTGTCGAGCACCGTCCTGGCCAGCCGGGCGGCATCGCCAGGCCTCACCTGGTCCATCTTGGTGTCGATGGTGTAGACGACATAGCCCTGCTTGTCGATGGCGGCGTCGAGCGCGCCGTCGTGCTCGAGCTGGCTACAGAAGTCCTGCGACGTGACAGTGCCGCCGACCGTGACAACGCGTGTGGGGCTCGAGGCCGGGCGACCGGTCTGGGCTGCACGGTCGTGCCTGTCGGCTGTGCACGATGCACAGCTCAGGAGCACGAGAAAAACACCAATGCCTATAAACGATTTCATATTCATAGAAGTCAAAACTTGCGTGCTAATTGATGAAATCCACAATCACGCCGAGCTGGAAACGGCCAGGATTCAACGGATAGTGGGGCGTGTTGAAGTAGTTGTTGCCGCCAAAAATGCCCTTGTTGACATGGCTGTACATCACAAAGAAGCGAGCCTGTTTCATGCGGAAGTTGGCATAGGCGTTCATGAAGGCGAAATTGCCGCACTTCACCTCATTCTGGTTGTGGAAAGTCATCGTGGCAGGGTTGTAGGCCGGTGCGTAATAACGGGTGTAGTAGTTGCCATCGACGCCAAGCTGGCAATGGAGCACCCTGGCTATGGTGAACTTGACATAGACGTTGCTGTAGACCGAGAACTTGGGCAAGGGCAACACCTGGGAGTTGCTCGACGTCTGGAAGGTGAGGTCATTTTCCCAATGCAACGCCTTGAAAGCGAAATTTTGCTTAAGGGTTGCATTGAGCACATGAATGGGCGACCCACACTGTGCCGGAGTGCCGTCGCTGCCGAAGTAGACGTAGTTTTTCAACGTCTCATAGCCCACATCGACATTGCTGCCCGAGAAAGGAACATCGAGCACACCGCCCAGGCGCAAGCGGGTGATCTTGTCGAAGTTGTTGTCCCAAGCAAAGTGATTGGACACAAAGTGCTCAAGCAGATAGGGCGCCTTCTTGTTCTTGAAATATCCGTATCCCTTGATAGTGACGGTGTCCTTGAGCAGCCTGAAACGGGTGGCCACGTCGCCCGTGACATCGATGTCGCCCACATGAGGGCCGGCAATGCCAAACTCGGCAGTGGCATCGTAGGTGAGAATGCTGCCGTGCTGCTTGGTGAGCTGGCCGCCTATGGTGAAGTCGCTCTCGGTGTGCTTGTGCGGGCAGGCCACGGTGAGCGAGTCGGCCGTGGGCCAGGCAGCCACCCTGCCTGTCACGCTGTCGGCAACCTGGGTGTAACGCCGCAGCTCGTGGGTGGCATAGACGGCAAAGCCAAACTTAGCGTACTTGTTGAAGCCCTCAAGCATCGAGATGCCCACCGTGTTGCGCAACTTGGTGTAGAGTTGATTCTCACGGGTGCCGCCGTAGCCCAGATAGGTGTGGTCGAAATAGGCTGTGTCTTGCGTGGCCGAGGCGTTGATAAACTTGTGCTTGTTGTGCTTGTAGTCGAGTGTCCATATAAAGCTGGTGACAGGCACATAGGTCTTGCCCTTGATGGTGTCGGTCACCGAGTCGCGCTCGTAGCGGTAGAAACCCACCTTGTAGCGGTGGTTCATGTAAAACTCGGTGCCATTGAGGTTGTTTTGTGCCTCGGTGAGCCGTGTGGGTATATCTTTGGGATCGACCTTGCTCTCACCGCCCTGCACCTGTGCCGGGTCGATGATATAGAGGTCGTTGGTGATGCCGCCCGACTCCTTGTTGGAACTGCTGTAACTGTTTATGAAGGCCTGCATCTCGTAGCGATCGCCTATATAGGACCCAAAAGCGCTCCACCTGAAATTTTTTGCGGCCTGGTAATCGTAGGATCCCTTGCTGTAGATGTAGTCGACAGCGCCGCCCACCTCGATGCGCTTGTCGACATTGCCGCTGAAGAGCACTTGGGTGCGGTCCTGGTTGCTATACTTGTTGCCGCCAGTGGCGTGCCCCAACACGGTCATGGGAATGCGCGTGTTGAAAAATCGCTGAGTAGCCACCGTGGGGAGCCAAGTGGCCAGGCCGTCCTCAAAGAAGAAGTCGCTCGTGGCAGGACGATTGAAAAATATCATGTCCTGCCCCTGGGCGCCGTAATTTCCTGTGGTAGACCAGGCCTTGCTGCGCAGCGAGGGGATGAATCGCAACCCGTAGTTTTCATAGGCGGTGTCGATAGCGGCAGGATACCTCAAGCCCAACGGGTCGCTTATCGACCACGAATAGCTCGGGGCTATCGCTTGCTTTTTCTTGGCAAGCGAGTTCAAGGCTACACACAGCGACAGGGCGAGAAACAAGTATTTGGCAGCGGGAATTCTCATATCATCATTTCATATATATATATAATAATATACCGACAGGAGCGCAAAAAAAAATTGCGATACTTTCGCGCGCAAAATTAGTGAAAATATCGCAATTTATATACTGACCGACAATAATTAGTTGTCGAAGATGTGACGTAGACGGCTGAAGATGCGGGTCTTGGTCGACTCGCTGGGCTTCACGTTGGGCGAGTCCTTGAGCGACTCGATGGCCTTTTTCTCGGTGCTGGACAGGTTCTCGGGCACATAGACCATGACATTGATGAGCTCGTCGCCTGTGCCATAGCTGTCGGGCGAAGGCAGTCCCTTGCCCCTCAAGCGCAGCACCTTGCCAGGCTGAGTGCCAGGCTGGATGGTGACACGGGCGTGGCCATTGATGGTGGGCACGTCGACCTTGCCGCCAAACACTGCCGTTGGGAAGTCGAGCATCAAGTTGTAGATCAAGTCGTTACCATCGCGTTGCAGCTGTGGGTCGCTCACTTCCTCAATCACGATGAGCAGGTCGCCGGGGATGCCTCCGCCGGGAGCCTCATTGCCCTTGCCGCTCATTTTGAGGGTCATGCCCTCGCCCACTCCGGCCGGGATGTTGACCGTAACGATGTCTTCCTTGCGCACCAGGCCGGTACCGCCGCACTCGGGGCAGCGCTCCTGAATGACCTTACCGCTGCCGTTACAAGTGTGACAGGTGCTCTGTGTCTGCATCTGTCCCAGTATGGTGCGTTGCACGCGCACTTCCACGCCCGAGCCGCCGCATGTGGGGCAGGTGTGCAGCGCAGTGCCGTTTTTGGCGCCAGTGCCGTGGCATGCTTCGCACGACACCATGCGCGGAATTTTCAGTTTTTTCTCAACGCCGTGGGCCACATCGTTGAGCGTGACACGCACACGCACACGCAAGTCGGTGCCACGTTGCACGCGACGCCCGCCGCCACTGTGGCGCGAGCCGCCGCCAAAGCCGCCAAAGAAGTCGCCAAAGCCACCGCCGCCAAAGATGTCGCCAAATTGCGAGAAGATGTCGTCCATCGACATGCCTTGACCACTGAAGCCGCCGGCTCCCTGCTCGCCTGCAAAGCCAAACTTGTCATAGCGGGCCCGCTTCTCGGGATTGGACAGCACGTCGTAGGCCTCGGCTGCCTCCTTAAACTTCTCCTCGGCAGCTTTCTTCTCGGCATCGGTCTTGCCCTGCTGACGGTCGGGATGATACTTGATAGCCATCTTGCGGTAGGCTTTCTTGAGCTCATCGGCCGTGACATTGCGATCGACACCTAAAACTTCATAATAATCTCTTTTCTCTGCCATAATGCTAAAAACACAATATTATTGACCCACAACCACCTTGGCGTGACGCAGTACTTTATCGTTGATTGTATAACCCTTGAGCACAGTATCGATGACCTTGCCCTTCTGGCTCTCGTCTTGAGCGGGGAAGGTGGTCACAGCCTCGTGAATGTCGCTGTCGAAGTCCTTTCCTGTCGACTCCATGGGCTTCACTTGCTGTTTCTCGAGGTATTTTACAAACTTGTTGTAAATCAAGTTGACGCCCTCTTTCAGACTGTCGATGTCGCTTGTCTTGTCGATTGCATCAATAGCACGTTCAAAGTCGTCGATCACCGGGAGCAAGTCGGCCAGGACTTTCTCTCCTCCGTTTCTGATGAGGTCGCCCTTTTCCTTGAGTGTGCGCTTGCGGTAGTTGTCAAACTCGGCCATGAGGAAAAGGTATTCTTTTTTCTCATGGTCCAACTCTTCCTCCAGGCGCTTGATTTTCTCCTCAGGAGTTTCTTGTTTTTTCTCATCGCCGCCTTCGGCAGGCTGTTGCTTGTCGGCAGCCTCGGTACCGGCAGTGCTGGCCTGGGCATCCTGAGCCTCGGCATGCAGCTGCTTGTCGTCGGCCTTGGCAGTTTCCTGTTGTTTTTGTTCTTTCTTGCTCATATTGTGTAAAATTTTTTATTTCATTATTTAAACCAGTAACCGCTGGTTTTTTATCAAAAACCGCGCCAACGTCTTCCTCAACGGCAAAACACGCATTGCACACCGGCACCGAGACGGCGACAATGGTGCCACACGCCGCGGCACCAGGCTCGTGGCAAGGGCGCCCAGCACGGGGCAATTGCACGGCCTGTCACACAGGGCGCAGCCGCTGCAGGCAGGCAGGCCGCAGCACGCACTCATGGCCGCATGTGGTGCAATCAAGCTTGCAGCGTAATGACAAAATGTGCTATATTGGCAAATTGTCGGGCGGCTTGCTCTGCCATTATGGCACTATCAAAAATGCCAAATATCGACGAGCCACTGCCGCTCATGCAGCTATACAACGCCCCGGCCTGCTCAATTGCCGACTTGATGCTGCGCAACGACGGGTACTGGGCATATACACTGGGTTCAAAGTCGTTTTTCAACCGGTTGCACCACTGCGACACTGGCAAGCTCAATATCGTGGCAAGCGCCTCGGGCGCAGGTGCGGGCGTGACCCGCGCATAGGCCTCTCGTGTCGACACCGAGACCTCGGGTTTCACCAGCAACAGCGTCATGCCCTTGAGATTGACCTGGGCTGGAGAGAACACATTACCTATGCCTGTGGCCATGAGGGGATGGTTGTAGATGAAAAAGGCACAATCGGCCCCCAAGGCAGCGGCCATGCAGGCCAGTTCTTGCTTGCTCAATCCAAGCGCAAACATGGCGTTGAGCATCAAGAGCACATGGGCGGCATCGCTTGAGCCGCCGCCCAAGCCTGCCCCGTCGGGGATGTGCTTGTACAGATAGATGTCGACCGGGCCCACCTCGCTGCAATGTTGCTGCATGAGGCGGCAGGCCTTCATCACAAGATTGCTCTCGGGCGGGCAATCCACCTTGTTGCCATAGCACGTGAGCGTGGTGCACTCCCCCCTGGCCGGCACAATCTCGAGAGCGTCGCACAAGGGCACCGGGTAGAACACCGTCTCGATGTCGTGGTAGCCGTCGGGGCGACGGGCAACAATGTTGAGACCTAAGTTGATCTTGGCGTTGGGAAATGTTATCATGATTGCAGAATGAATGTTCACAAAATGGGGCCGAGCAGCCGCGAGAGCGACTCGAGGGCCTTCTGGCTCCACTTGCGGCGCTTCCAGTGCGACATGATGATGCGCGTGCAGCTCGACTTGGCATCGTGAAGGAAAATCTTCTTCATGCGTGCATTGAACGGCTTGCTGTAGACGAGCACATTGCACTCAAAGTTGTGCTCAAAACTGCGATAGTCGAAGTTGGTCGACCCCGTGGTCACAAACTCGTCGTCGACGATCACGCACTTGGCGTGCAACATGCGGTTGTTGTAAAAATAAATCTTGATGCCTGCTTGCAGGCATTCTTTTACATAGGAGAACGAGCTGTAACGCAACACCTTGCTGTCGGGGGTGCGAGGTATCATGATGCGCACGTCGACGCCCGCGAGGGCTGCCGTCTGCAGGGCCTTGAGCTGTCCGTCGTTGGGCAGGAAATAAGGCGTCTGGATGTAGATACAGTTTTTGGCCAGCGATATGGCCTTGAGAAAGACAAGCGACATGCCGTTCCACAAGCCTGTGGGTCCGCTGTCGAGCACCTGCATGCCGTCGGCATCGTCGGGGTGCACCACATAGCTCTGCGTGGGCTGCGTGAGCAACATGCGCTTCATGAAATTCCAGTCGACGGCAAAGGAGAATTGCAGGGCCTTGACCACGCCGCCCTCGAGCCTGAGGTGAGTGTCGCGCCAGGGCAGGCGGCCATGCTCGCCCGTGACATAGCGGTCGGCCACGTTCATGCCGCCTATGTAGCCCACTCTGCCGTCGATCACCACCACCTTGCGGTGGTTGCGCCAGTTCAAGCGATTGGCCAGCTGCGGGAAGGTGACCCGCAGGAAGGGATAGGCCTCGACCCCCTCCTTGCGCAGGTGCTTGAAAAAAGCAGAGGCAATGCTCCAGGAGCCCACATGGTCGTAGATGACCCGCACTTTCACGCCTTCGTGCGCTTTCTGGATGAGAATATTGGCAATTTCCTGACCTATCTCGTCGGCCGAGAAGATGAAATATTGCAGATTGATGTATTGCTTGGCCGAGAGCAAATCGCGCTTGAGCGCGTCATACTTTTGCTTGCCCTCGGTGAAAATGTCGGCATGATTGCCCGGGAAAAAATGAGGCTCGGCGATGGAGTTGACCAGGCGTATGATCTGCTTGCTGCTGTCGCTCAGGCTGAGTTGGCTGGGGTCGATGGTGTCGAGTTTCTCCTGGCTGCGCAAGCGCAGGCGATTTTTGCGAGAGATGATGACCACGCTCTTGAGGCTGCGGCCAAAAAACAAATAGAGGAAAAGGCCCAGTATGGGGAGCAGCATGAGCACGGTAACCCACGCCAGCGATTTCACAGGGTTGCGGTTTTCAGAGATGACAACGGCTATTGTGCTCAATATGGTCAAGACGTAAATTATCGTGAAAACGACAAATACCGCATGAGCATAAGGGAACAACTCGGCGAGAATCATAACTATAGCATGGTGGTGCTCACTTAACGACCACCTTGCGCGACCACAAGTTGTAGTAGCGCACGATGTAGAAGCCCTTGGAAATGTCGATTGTGGCATGGGTGTCGGCATTCACCTTCACCGTTCTCACAAGCTGGCCAGTGATAGAATAGACACTGAACACAGCATCGCTGCTGCCAGCATAGAAATAGATGCGGCCGTCGCCACCCTTGACCGATGGCACCCCCGCAACATTTTCAACGGCAGGCACTGGCTCGGGCACTGCCCAAGCCTGCGATGCCACCCCTACAGCGGCACACACTACCAATAGTATCAACAACTTCTTCATAGCAACAACAAAGGTATAAAAAAAATTTCGAAATTCCAACATTTCGGGCAATTTTTCGGCAGCTGCTCCGTTATGGGCGTTCCAGGGCCAGCCGGCAGCACGGCTGCCAAGCCCAAGGGGGCACCACCAGCTGCAATTGAAAAGGCAGGCAAAAAGCGCAACCATTTACTTAAAATAGTTTAACACGATGGGAAAATAAGCCAAAACATTGTATTTTTGTAAGACAAAAAGTTACAAAGCAAAGTTATGAAAATCTACAAGCTTCTACTGGCCGCAACGCTACTGGCCGCATGCAGCCCCACGAGCGAAGCCCAAGTGCTGCCCAAGCCGCAAGTCGCTGGCGGCATGCCACTCATGGAAGTCATGAAAGCACGCAAGAGCCAGCGCGACATTGCTCCCGACAAGGCCGTATCGAGGCAAGACTTGAGCAACATGCTGTGGGCCGCATGGGGCATCACCCACGACGGCAAACGCACCATTGCCACAGCGATGAACCGCCAAGAGCTCGACTTCTATGTGGTCACCGCCACCGAGATAGGGAAATACGACTCTGCAAGCAACACACTCACCACAGTGGCCACCGGCGACTACCGCACACTGGCCGCCAAGCAAGGCTTTGCCGCCACAGCCCCCGTCAACATCGTGATTGTGGGCGACGGCAACAAGACCGACAAGTCCGAGTTTATGAACTATGCTGCCGGGGCAGCCTCACAAAATATCTACTTGTACTGCGCGCAGGCCGGCCTCAAGACCGTGCTGCGCTATGGCTGCGACCGTGAGGGCCTGGCCAAGGTCATGAAACTCAACGACAAGCAAGTGATACTCTACGTGCAAACGGTGGGTCAATAAACTAACTGATCGACAAAGTCATGCAGAAATTCTTGCTGACATCGCTGATGCTCATCGCTGCCATCGTCGCAGTGTCGTCATGCACCCACTCCGACAACGACGGGCAAGTGAAATACGTGCTCAGCGACGACACTCCGCTCGACACTGCCGCAGCCCCCAAACTGCCCAAAGGCGGCACGGTGCACGAGATGAAGAGCCGAATCGTCGACGGGCGATTAAAGGACATTTTCAACGACAGCAACCACACACAACTGCGCGCTGCCGCTGCCAATGGCATCGACCCCATCGTCGACTTGCGCTCGGCCTTTTACTTGAAGCGTCCCCTCGTGAAACTGCACACCTGCAAGCTCTACTATGTGGCCACGATGAAAGACTCGGCCCCCTACCTGGTGCCCAAGGCTGCCAACCTGCTCAAGCAGATAGCCACAGCCTTCGCCGACACCATTGTGGCACGCGGTGGCAAGGCCTATCGCCTAAGGGTGACCAGCATGCTGCGCACCGACTACTCGGTGGCCCAGTTGCAGCAACGCAACCGCAACGCCACCTCGCAGTCATGCCACCGCTATGGCACGACATTCGACATCAGCTGGTCAAAATTTGACTGCATGGACCCCAGCTACCAAATCTCGCAGGAAAGTCTGAAAAACATACTCGCCGAAATCATCTACGACTTCAGGGCCCGCGGCAAGTGCTATGCCATCTTCGAGACCCGGCAAGGGTGCTTCCACGTGACCGTGAGATGAATCGACCAAGCAGCAACAGAGACATCACTCCACACTTACACATAAAACAAAATCATCACATATAGTTTTTTATTATGACTGAAAAAAACGCAATCGCCAATTATCTCAAATCAACAGGCAACAAGCAGGCAGAAATCAAGGTAGCCCTTGTAGACTGCGACGGTGTGCTCTACGACTCGATGAAGAATCACACACGCGCCTGGGTAAAGCTCATGAAGAAAAACGGCGTGAAGTGCACACGCGACGAGTTCTACCTCTATGAGGGAATGACTGGCGCCGAGATCATCAAACTCTTATTTAAACGCGGCTCAGGCAAAAACATCACCGACGACGAGGCACGTGAGCTGTACAAGGTGAAAAGCCGCTACTTCAAGGAGCTGGGCGAGCCCGCCATGATGCCCGGGACCACACAAGTGCTCTCGACACTGAGGGATGCCGGCATCAAAAACGTGCTTGTGACCGGCAGCGGCGAGCCCCTGCTGCTCGAGCGCATCGACAGGGACTATGCAGGCCTCTTCGCCCCAGAGCGCATCACGGCCGCCGACACCAAGCACGGCAAACCCAGTCCCGAGCCCTACATGAAAGCTCAGCTCAAGGCCGGAGCCAAACCGTGCCAGTGCATCGTGATTGAAAATGCTCCCCTGGGCGTGCAATCGGGACATGCTTCGGGCAGCTTCACCATAGGGGTGACCACTGGCCCCGTCCCCGAGAAAGATCTCTACAAGGCAGGGGCCGATATCGTGTATCCCGACATGAATGCCCTTGCAAGCGCCCTGCCGGCTTTGCTCGAGGCCTTCAAGACAACGCAACAGGCTTGAGCTGGAAGCTATCATGCTCAAGAAAAAAAATTTCACTTGCAGGCATCTATGAGTCAAAACATAGTTTTCTCCAACGATATCGACAACACTCTCGACAACCTACTTGCCACCAAGCAATTCTCCCGTCTGGCAGTCGTCGTCGACACCAACACCGCCCAAGCAGTGCTGCCGCTCCTCGAGTGCCAGGCCCTGAAACAGGCCAGCGTGATCGCCATAGGACCCGGCGACATCAACAAGAACCTCGACACGCTGGTCGATGTGTGGAAAAAGCTGGAGGCGATGGGGGCGACCCGCAAGTCGCTCGTCGTGAACCTGGGCGGAGGCGTGGTGACCGACTTGGGAGGTTTTGCCGCCGCCACCTACAAGCGGGGCATCCCCTTCGTGAACTGCCCCACCACCCTGCTCAGTGCCGTCGACGCGGCCGTGGGCGGCAAGACAGGCATCAACTTCAACGGGCTGAAAAACGAAATAGGCTGCTTCGTGGAAGCCACCGACGTCATCATCACCACACGATTTTTCACAACACTGCCTGCGGTCGAGCTCAAGTCGGGCTTTGCCGAGATGCTGAAGCACAGCATGCTCAGCAGTCACGACGACTTTGAGACGTTGCTCGACTTCGACCTGGCACATGTCGACTACGAGCGCCTGCTACAGCTGCTCAAGACATCGGTGCTCGTGAAAGAGCGCATCGTGAGAGAAGACCCACACGAGCAAGGGTTGAGACGGGCACTCAACCTGGGGCACACCGTGGGGCACGCCCTTGAGAGCATGGCACTGCACAAGGGCAAGCCCGTGCCTCACGGCTATGCCGTGGCCTGGGGGCTTGTTGCCGAGGCCGTGCTCTCGCACATGACGATGCACTTCCCCTCGACCGACTTGCACCGCCTCGCCCACTATGTAAAGGCCCATTACGGCGCCTTCTACATCACCTGCGACGACTACGACACACTGCTCGAGCTCATGCATCACGACAAGAAAAGCCAGAATGGCGAGATAAACTGCAGCTTGCTCGCCAGCTGCGGCAACGTGAAAGTGAACAACACCATCGACGATGCCGACATGAAAGCTGCCCTCGACATCTACCGCGACCTCATGGGAATATAGCCCAGAGCATGCCTGCGGGCTTGCTGCTGCAACGCAAAAAGCCACCGAGCAATCCTGCCCAGTGGCTTCAATGCGTTTAAGTGTCGTTCACGATTAAGATTTAAAGTCGAAATAATGTATAAACTAAACAAATAAACCTATGCTTATGAGAAAACTTTATTACTCTTTTTGTTTTCTGAGAGCAAAGTAAAAGCAAATAAATGACGCATACAAATCTAATATATGAATAGCCATTTTTTATAGACGAGCAGCAACGTTAAGTTAATTTTAAACTTTAATGTTAAAACATTTTTGACTTTTATGCGTCATTAGTCACACTATGTTAAACTCCACCTTCAGCCTGCTCAAATACAGGCAAAATTGTGGCAATAGCGACTGCCCAAAGAAGACCGAAATCGAAATTGTGCCGCAATAATGGGGCAATGCAACAGCGAAGGCTATGAAATGAGACAAAAAATATTTAACTTTGTGCTGATAAAAACCAATCGAAAAAGAAAATGAAGAAATATCTTTTGATTTTTGCAATCATGCTTCTGGTGGCCGGAGCCACCAGCTGCAACAAGAGCAACGAGAACAAAGAAACCAATCAAATCGACGCCAGCGTGCTGGGCGTGCGGCTGGGCGATGCCAAAAACACAGCCATCGACTCGCTCGACAAGAGCGGCTGCGACTTTGACGCAACCCCCAAGGTGAGCTGTGAGGTCACCGGCCCGGTGGCCTATGGCGATGTGGCCTTTGCCACAGCCCACGTGCAATTTTCGCAAGATGTGGTGAAAGGCGATGTGGTGACAGGCATCTCCTGCGAGTCGGCATTCCCCGAATCGGCCTACCCCGACAACGGCAAGAGCGCCAAGGCCTTCTACGACAAGCTCAAGGGCATGCTGGCAGCCAAGTACCAGCAATATGCCGTGGCCCAAGCTCAGCCAGGCGAGGCCGACGTGAAAGCGGTGACAAAATACGACGACAAGAAGACAACGGTAACCCTCAAGCTCAACTATGTGAAGGCCGCCAACGACCGCGAGGCCTACTGGCTGGTGACGCTGGAGATAGCCAAGAGCGGCGCGCCAGCTTCGGCGCCGACCGACACAATAAAATAGCACCTGCCACACCAGGTTGCAACCACACAACTCATCGAGAAAGGCGTGCTTTGCCACAACACAAGGCAAAGCGCGCCTCTTTCCATGCTGAAGCCCCTTGCCTCGACAGGAATTGTGAATATTTCCTATAAAAGCAGGCCAAAGTTGTGCCATTGCCATTTTTTTGATAGCTTTGAAAAATTTTTCAGGACACGCAAAAAGAAAATGCACACGACTACTCAACGACTACTCATCATTGCCACACTGCTACTCATCGTCATGGCTGGCTGCAGCCACAACAAGAAAACGGCCACAACGGCAGCAACCAAGCCCGACATCCCCGTCGACACGGCCTTGCAAAGCCGCCTCGCCGAGTTTGCCGCCAAGCCCAGGGTGCAGGGACAACTGGGGATATATGTGTATGATCTCACGGCCGACAAGCCAGTCTTTGGCATGAACGAAAGCCAATCGCTGCCGGTGGCCTCGTGCACCAAGCTGCTCACCACGGTGGCCGGTCTGCACTTGCTGGGAAGCAACTACCGCTACAGCACGTCGCTCTACACACACGGAAAGATGAAAAACGACACCCTGGTGGGCGACGTCATCTTCAAGGCCGATCTCGACCCACAGCTTCAGCCCGAGAACCTGGCACTTTTCACCAGCGCGCTCAAGCAGCAAGGCATCGACCACGTGCAAGGCCGCTTGGTGCTCGACCTGCTGCTCAAGGACAAGGTGCAGGCCGAAGCACACTGGTATCCCTGGGACTTGAGTTTCTCTCGCTACGGCATGCTCTATAAGGGTCCCGACAAGGTGCGAAACCTGGTGAAGGCTCAATTTGCCAGCGCAGGCTACCACTTCGACGACGCTCAAGTGATATATGGCAAGGTGCCCCGCGGCTCGGTGTATCGCTTCAGGTACACGAGCGGCATACAGATGGCCATCAACCACATGCTCAAGCACAGCTCCAACACGCAGGCCACAGCCCTGCTCTACACCATGGGGCACCGCAGCAATCCGCGTCAAGCCCCTGCCACCGCCGGGGTCGAATACATGCGCCGCTTCATGAGGCACGACTTGGGTCTGACCGACACCTCGCTGGTCGTGCACGACGGTTGCGGCCTGTGCATTCACAACCACCTGTCGCCTGTGGCGCTGGCCACCATACTCAAGTATGGCTACCGCCACAAAGACATCTACAAGTCGCTGCTCACCGGGTTGTCGATATCGGGTATCGACGGCACACTGCGTGGCAAGGGCTACGACCGCGAGGGCCTTAAGGGCATGATACATGGCAAGACGGGCACACTCTCGCACCCCTATGGCATAAGTTCGATAGCAGGCTATTGCCAGGACGGCAACGGGCACGACTTGGCCTTTGTGATGCTCAACACGCAGATGTCGGTACTCGATGCGCGCCTCATGCAACGCAACTTCTGCGAGGCACTGGTGGGCGAGGCAAGAGAGCACAAAAAGAAATGACCCGGCAAGACGGCCCCATGGCATCAACAGGTTGTGTGAGGGCACAAAAAAAAGAAAGCCACATCGCGCCGCTACAACCTCATACCCTTGCTTCGGTTAAGACCTGGGGGATTCTGAGGGAGCTGGCCGTGCAGCTTTCCAGGTGCAAAGGTACGTTTTTTTTCGGTCGTGCCAAAAGATAAGTGCAAAAAATTTACAACCATAATTATACTCCATTGATTTTTAGACAATTAAGCCACACACATCATTCCCCACAGCACCACAGCTGCCACCTGCCAGTTAAGAATTGGCAATTGCAATGATATCGTGTTGGGCATCATAAACCCGTGTAGATTCCAAAACGAAGTGCAACATTGAGGAGGCTACATTAGTGTAGATTCAATGGAAAGCGTTGACTTTGCCCCGTGAATCGAAGAGGAGGCGAGCTCTGCCGAGGAGCAACTCGACCAAGCAATAGATTCAACCGCCATGCTGAAATCGTGGAAACAGACGGGGATGCCGTAAGGCAGCTCCGTTTTTATGATTTCAGAAGGCGGTCATGGCTAAGGAAACCTTTCCCATCGTGGCAATACAAAAAAAAAAAGGGAGACCGAAGTCTCCCAAAGATTAATTAATTTTGTATTGCAAAATGTACAAACAATTAACCCTGGCACAGGGGTACACAATTTCTACCATGCGTCAAAATGGTTCTTCGCTTCAAGCCATAGCCGACGAGAAAGACCAAGGAAGAAATTAGGCTTTTCAACTCCCAAAATTGTGTTCTTCGGAAAAATTAGCTAATTTTGCACTTGCCACTTGACTCTACAGTTTTTCCAGATATAGTTATATTTTATGATATTCGTTGAATAACTAAAGCGAAAGAAGTCTTCTCTATAAATTTTCCAATGGCATGACAACTATTCAAAGGACATGGGTTGAGTTGGGGGGCTGTAAAATGCTTAGCTTGTAAAAAAAATAATACATGACATACCCTTTAATATCAGAATATGTAGAAGCGGTGAGGAATGCTGAGGACAACTTCGATAAGCTGCGCAATCTCCGGCCAGTGACCGATGACAATGGCAATCCTGTGATGACCGGCGGTAACTTTGCCGTGGTGTTCAAAATGCGGGATGAGAAGGAAGACAAGCTCTATGCCGTGAAGTGCTTTCTCAAAGACCAGCCGAACCGTGCGGAAAACTACCGGATGATAGCTGAGGAACTGGAATATGTCTCTTCGAGTTTCCTCACCAAGTTTCAGTATTTGGACAATGAGCTGTTTGTTGACGCTGCCCATGCAGACGGCGAGGAGTTTCCCGTCCTGCTGATGGACTGGGTGGAGGGCACCAACCTCGACCTGTATATCCGTCAGCATCTCCACGACAATTATCAGTTGCATCTGCTTGCCTACCAGTTCAGCCGTCTTGCCCTGTGGCTGATGCCGCAGCCGTTTGCCCACGGCGACTTAAAGCCTGACAACATCATGGTGAGAGAGGATGGTACGTTGGTGCTGATTGATTATGACGGCATGTTCGTCCCGGCAATGAAGGGACAGAAAGCGCGGGAGATGGGCAGTCCGGACTTCCGTCACCCTGCACGCACGGAAGAAACCTTCAACGAGCATATTGACGACTTCTCACTTGCCTCCATTCTGCTTTCTCTCAGGGTGATCGCCGAAGAGCCTGCCTTGCTTGAAATGTATGGCGCTGCCGACCGTCTTCTCTTCTCAGAAAAAGACTATAGGAACATTCATGACTGTCAACTTTTAAAGGACATTTTCCCTTCTGAGTGTCAAGAAGTGAACACGCTTGTGGGACTGTTCATCATTGCCCTTACTCAATCCGATTTGTCGAATGTCTCCTTCCGCCTGCTGTCGTTGGAGCGACCAAAGGAACCGGAGATTGAAATCATCAGCACGGAAGTGACGGAAGAAGATAAGAAGGATGCATGGATTGATGAGTTTGGCGTGAAATATTCCAAGGATGGGAAGAAGCTATTAGGGAGAACTAATTGGAAATCAATGAATTATACGATTAGGCAAGGAACAAGGAGCATTTGTGATGAAGCGTTTTGGTGTTGCTCATCCTTGCAGTCCGTCACCATCCCCGACTCCGTGACCAGCATTGGCGACGAGGCGTTTTGGTGTTGCTCATCCTTGCATTCCGTCACCATTCCCGACTCCGTGATCAGTATTGGCTACAGTGCGTTTGAGGATTGCTCATCCTTGCGGTCCGTCACCATCCCCAACTCCGTGACAATTATTAAAGGAAATCCATTTTCAAATTGTCCGGCAAGAGTTATCAATCTTTCAAAGCATTTTACTATATTTGAGGGTAACCTGTACATTTCTGAAAGACGAAAACTGATTTCTTATTTATCAAAGGGAGAAAATTTTATCATCCCCGACTCTGTTACCAGCATTGGCGACAAGGCGTTTTCATATTGCAAATCCTTGCAGTCCGTCATCATCCCCGACTCCGTGACCAGCATTGGCGACAGTGCGTTTGAGAATTGCAAATCCTTGCAGTCCGTCACCATCCCCGACTCCGTGACGAGCATTGGCGACAGTGCGTTTTCGTTGTGCTTGTTCTTGCACTCCGTCACGATCCCCGACTCCGTGACCAGCATTGGCAAATTTGCGTTTTCGTATTGCAAATCCTTGCAGTCCGTCACCATCCCCGACTCCGTGACCAGCATAGGCAAATTTGCGTTTCGGAATTGCTCATCCTTGCAGTCCGTCACCATTCCCGACTCCGTGACCAGCATAGGCGACAGTGTGTTTGAGGATTGCTCATCCTTGCAGTCCGTCTTTATCTCTCGCAAAACATACGACAGGTTGAAAGTCATTTTGCAAGACTATTCTTCAAAAATCAAATTCACCGACTAACATGATAATCATCGAATCAAAACGAAAGAAGACTGAGACTCTTCTCAAAAAATATCCCGATGCCATCTTGGCGGACGTGACCAGTAAGGCAAAGGACGGACTGGTAAAACTGAGTCCGTTCTATCCCCACTATGGAATCCCCGTGCCGTTCAGTCCGGGCTACACCGCCACATGCGTGGAGGCCGTCTGGCAGGGACTGAAAGTGTTTGAAGGCTCCGACGTAGACACCTCGCTCTTCACCAACGACACCATGCGGGGACTGAAGCGAACCGTCAGAAAATACGGCAAGCCGTTGGGCCACAGAAAGGGTGTGAACGGCACAGAGTTGCTGGGCTATATAGAGGCTCGGAAACAGATATACATACCCACTTATCGGTGGGTGTTGGAGAACAAGGTCAAAGACATCATCGACCGGCTGCGCGAGGTGAGCAAGACAAAGACCATCGTACTGCTCGACTACGACACCAACGCCGATGTGGACAACGGCCGCGAACCCCTCTCCCATGCATCGCTCATCAAGGCGTATGTGGAAGGTACTTACCCTTATGGCCCGAGACAAGAGGATAGCGGTAAAGCGACCCTAAAAGAACCCTCATTGTTTGATTAAAGACAACTGAATATGGACAAAAACAAAAGAAGCAACTGGAACGACTTCAAGGAAATACTGGACCAGCACCATATCACACGGCTCTACCATTTCACCGACCGTGACAACTTG
>Ga0256406_1001671_pt1 | contig 34810 bp, 30 predicted proteins | sample RumenRJG_03DNA_FD_185986 | JGI IMG/M metagenome (GOLD analysis project Ga0256406, IMG submission 185986) | Bovine rumen microbial communities from Lethbridge, Alberta, Canada - RJG_03 | ecosystem: Host-associated > Mammals > Digestive system > Stomach > Rumen | place: Canada: Alberta | collected...
AGCCGTGTTTCAGGAGCCAGGGCAGTGCTCCCGCATGATCGCTGTGGGCATGAGTCAGAAACAGGTAATCCGCTCCGCCGATCTGTTCCTCCGTCAGATCCGGATACGGCACCTCCGGCTTTTCCTTCATCAGACCCGCGTCAACGAGAAAGGAAAGGTTCTCCCCTTTGACAAGAAAGCAGTTCCGTCCGTGTTCCGAGCATCCTCCGGCGATATAGAGCTCCATATGCACTCACCCTTCCTGCTGTTTTCGTAAACGAAACGGACTGGATCTCAGACGTCTCCCTGCGGGATCATCGTGTCCGCTCACAGGTAAAAGCCGAACAGAAATGCGGAAATCAGCGAGAAGATCAGTACCATCGGACTGACCGCCGCATGCGTAATCTTCTCGAAGAGATTGTCCGTCCCGTCGGCGCCTCCGCAGAGACCGAAACCGATCAGCGGAAATACAAGGATCGGGGCCATATACCTGAAATCGACCGTTCCGGTATTCGGGAACCATCCTGCCGCCAGAATGAAGGAGACGAGGATGGAAAGGTAACCGATCAGAATGAAGCGTTTGCGCACTGTGTCCAGACGTTCTGTGAACAGCGTGTAGATCAGCATCACGTGGAAGATCAGACAGATCAGAATCGAGAGGTACAGCGCGAGCATCGTCACGATGTAAGTTCCTCTGAGAGAGATATCGAGGGAGTCAAATCCGACCAGCGCGGTCTTGAAGATCTGAGCCCAGATATTGGATTCCGTCTTTCCTCCGGAGACCGTATGGAGATGGGCGAGCATCGCAGGGGACGGAATCCGGAGCCTTGAGATCAGGGACTGGCGGATCGGTTCTCCTGATGCCGTCTCCCAGTAAAGAAGCGGGACGCCGAACCGGATCAGCCGGTAAAGCGGCCACCACAGCCCGAGCGCGGCGGTGATCAGCGCAAATTTCCGGAACTGCCGGCTGAAAGGTACGCTGCTTCTCCTTCCGTCGGTGACCGCATGACGCATCAGAAACAGAACCGGAAGCAGTACCGTCAGACAGCCGGGGGACGTCATCAGTCCGAGCCCGATCTGCACCGCAGTCCGGGTCAGCGATCCGGCTCTGCGCGAATTGTACCAGCTGAGGGAGGACTGCAATGACAGCATCATGAACATATAACTCATCGCCGCCGGCTCCAGCGCGCCGCTCAGAAGATAAAACGTGGGGAAGAACGTGAGAAAGAGGATGGAGATCACCATCTTCCGGCCCCGGATGCCGAACTTGCCCAGGATGCCGATGCACGCTCCTGTGCCGATGAGTACATAGACGACGTTGATGCACTGTACGACATGCAGCGCGATGCCGATATCCCATCGGAGCAACCGGTGGAAAATCTCCAGATACAGGGCGCTGACAATATAGTAAAAAGGAGGATTTGAGAAGCAGGAAACGGATCTCGGGTCGAAATCCGGGAGATGGTGTGTGGTGAAATAGTATTGAATGACACCGATCTGGCCGCTGTTGGGGACACCATCCTTCATCGCCTTCCAGACGCCCGCGCTGACGGTGCCGCGTGTATAGCCGAGCTCGATGTCATAGACCAGCTTGAGAAAAAAGCCGACCATCACCACGAAGCCGACCCAGAATTCATCGGGAATGCCTAAGAATCGCCTGGACCTGGATCTCGTCACCGCTAACCTCCGCTGCCTGACCTTGTTTTTCAGCCGCCGTCCCGTTACCGTTACTCGTGCCGGATCCGATTAAGAACCGCGTGAACGACGGCACCCGCGCCGCAGACAGCTGATGCCATCATACTATCACAATCGGTCGACATCCGCCAGTTCGCCGGGAGAATCCGTCTCAAAAAGGAGAACATCCTCCGGATGGCGTCTCAGAATCTGCCGGCCGCCGCGGTCACCGGAAAGCGCCATCAGATCCGGAACCCAGGCAGCCTGAAAAGCGCAGGGATTCATCATCTCACCCGCGTATCCGACAGCGGCCAGCGGCGGACGATGCAGTTCCACCGCATTCAGAAACCCTTCGACGGTCTCTCTCGTCAGATATGGCTGATCCGCCGTGAAGAAGACGAGATAATCCTCGTCTTTCAGCGCACCCGTTCTCTGAAGAAAACCGATGCCGGTCTGAAGGGAGGAGGAAATGCCGCGTGAAGGATCTTCGTTCAGAACGGCGCGGGCAGGCCCGCCGCTGACTGAATCCGCAATTTCCGCATACTGTGTGACAACGGTCAGATCCGCACGGAACGAATCGCTCTCCGCGATGCCGGTCAACCGGTCAAGCAGATGGCGGTACATCGGCCGTCCCCCGACCGGATACAGCAGTTTATTCGATCCGAACCGCCGGCTGTACCCGGCCGCGAGATAGATCAGGTGAAACATGTCGAATTCTCCCTCCGGTGTGCCGCCGCGGTGAGAAGATGTGCGTCCGGGAAACGGGCGCGGAGAGGCATAAGATAGGCCTTCTCCAAGGCATAACGCAGCATCTCTTCCGAGAGACGTGTTTCGGTCCCCTTCTCCGCGGCTTCCGGGAAACGGCCCGCGAGCAGCTCCGCCACGCCGTCCGGATGGTAGCAGCTCTCCCGTATCCTCATGCCGGCCGCCCGGAGACCGTAGACGATGACGATATCGGTGGCCCAGGGATCCACGACCGGTTCCCACGGATACGGCACCTTGAACGGCATGTGCCGCGCACCGTCCGCCTCCGTCAAAATGAGATCCGCCTCCCCCGCCAGCTCTTTTCGTTCTTCTTCCGGAAGAGAACAGATTTTTTCGGGATGCACCGGATCCGGTCTGCCTGCAAAAGCATATCCATCTGACCGAAGCGCCTCCGCGGCCGCTCTGACAGATGTACACAGCGGCTCCTCCCTCATCATATGGGTCGTCGTGGTGACGGCTGTCTTTCTGCCTCTTGCGAGATAAAAGGAAGCCAGCACGTGAATCAGTGTGGTCTTGCCGCCGGCGCCGCAGACATAGAGACGGGAACCGGAAGGCAGATGAAAGAGCGGTTCGGGAATCCAGTCCGTCTCATGCCGCGCGTCAGGACACATGATGATGCTCAAAAGCGCAGACCAGCTCCAGCACGCTTCCGGCGATGCACCTTGCCTTGTCCGAGACCGTGCAGCAGTTCTTCCGCTGCTCCGCCCTCGGATCGATATCCGCCATCTTCATGCCCTCCGGCGTATCGAAGCCGTCCGGAAGAATGCCCCGCAGCACACCGCTGAGAGAGGCCGGGACCTCCGTCCGTCCGCCGCCGTCCCGTTCGATCCACGCGATCGCCTCTCCTTTTCTGACAGGATCGCCGATCGCATGCAGCGTATGGAGCCGCCCGGACGCCGGGGCATGGATCACCCGTTCCCGCCCGAATCCGGCGATCAGTCCGGGTACGCCGGTGTTGGGCAGCGCGCTTCCGTCCCGGATGATCCGCCCGAGATCGTGTCCCCTCATCGTCTCGATGACGGCGTGCACATCGCGGCCTGCGGTGAACCCGGGGCCGAGGGCGACCGTGAGGGGAGCCATGTCCATTCTTGTGCCCACGTTCCGCTTGGCAATGACCGCGTCGACCAGAACGTCAGGCCTCAGAACCGGAATGGACGAGCCGTTTTCATCGATCAGAAGCTGCGGATTCTCCGGCGTCACAGCGGCAAGCGCCGCCTCCGGCGTACCGGCGCGGACGCAGGTCAGTCCTTCCACCGTCTTACTGCCCTGATAGACTGCCTCACAGAAGGCCGCCTCCCTGCGGATTGCCGTCGGCCGGCCGCATTCCAGCGTAATCACGCTGTATCCGGCCCGGCTGAGACGAATGATCGTTCCCGTCGCCAGATCTCCGGCCCCTCGCACTACGATCGGTCTCATATTTCAGTCTGCACCTCTCTCTTATAAAAAAGGCACGGACGGCGCGGCTCATCGCCGCGCCGTCCGTGCCTGAAAACGCAGCCGCTGTCGGCATATTGCGCTGTCCGTCCGTTTTTGCGTCACCTGCGGGCCGCCCGCGTCAGTGCGCGGCGGCAAACTCTTTCATGTATTCCACCAGCGCCTCGACGCCTTCCTTCGGCATCGCGTTGTAGATTGAAGCGCGCATGCCTCCGACGAGGCGGTGCCCCTTCAGGTTGGAGAAGCCGTGCGCCGCCTGCCCGGCGACAAACTCTTTGTCCAGCTCATCGTCTCCTGTCCGGAATGTGACGTTCATCATCGAGCGGTCCGCCGGATTGACAGAAGTCTTGTAGAAGTCCTGGGAATCGAGATAGTCGTAGAGGATCCTGGCCTTCTCGATGTTGCGGCGCTTCATCGCCTCGAGTCCGCCCTGTTCTTTCAGATAATCGATGACCATCTTGACCATGTAGATCTGGAAGGTGGCCGGTGTGTTGAGCATCGAATTCTTCTCCGCCTCGGTCTTGAAATTCCAGATTTTCGGCGTGATGCCCATCTCATGCCCGAGCAGATCCTCGCGGATGATGACAAGGGCGAGACCGGCGGGCGCCAGATTCTTCTGCACACCGGCGTAGATCATGGCAAACTTCGAGACATCCACGGGCTCGGACATGATGCTGGAGGACATATCGGCCACCAGCGGCACATTTCCGGTATCCGGAATGTACTTGTATGTCGTTCCGAAGATCGTGTTGTTCCAGCAGACATGGACATAATCCGCGTCCGGATTCAGCGTCAGCTCGTCCTGCCGCGGAATATGATTGAAATGGTCCGCCTCGGAGGAACCGGCGTTACGGGCATCCTTCAGATACTTTTTCGCTTCTTTCAGAGCCTGACCGGAGAAATTGCCGCTGACGATGTAGTCGGCTGATCCGCTCCTGCCCCCGAGATTCATCGGAATCGCCGCGAACATACCGGACGCGCCGCCGTGAAGGAACAGAATCTTGTAGTTGTCCGGCACGTTCAGCACATCCTTCACGTCCTGCACCGCCTCGTTGATGATGTCATCGAAGACCTTGGAGCGGTGGCTCATCTCCAGCACGGACATACCGGATCCGCCGCAGTTGAGCAGTTCCTGCTGCACCTTCAAGAGCACCGGTTCCGGCAGCATTGACGGACCGGCCGAAAAGTTGTAGATTCTACCATCCAGCATTCTTTTCTCCTCCTTTACGCACATGCGGGCCGACGCCCGCCGTTTCCTGTTTTCATGATAGCATCGCGCGAAATCTTCAGTCAAGGAGATCGGCGTAGTCGGGGAACATGTCCCGGTAGGCGTCCGACACGGCCCGTGAAAAAAGCTCCAGTTCCTCCGACATATGGTACGCCTCGGGAACGTCTCGGGCTACGGTCCGGAACTCGCCCGCGATTTTTCTCGCCTGCGAATCCTCCGAGATCCGTCCGAATCCGAGAACCACCGTGTTGTACTGCTTGTCCTCCTGGCAGAGAGCGATATAAAGCATGCCGAGATGATAGAATTCCTGGTATAACAGGTTCCGCTCGCTCTGGTCTGCGGCATCGTAGTATCCGATCGACTCGAAAAGCTTCCGGATCTTCTTCGGATTCGGACCTTTCGAGAAGAGGCCGCGTCCTCCGTTCTGAGACAGGAAGCGCATCTCGATCCATGCCTTGATATAATTGTCCGGAACGGATTCGCCTGTCAGCTTTCCGTCACCGTAACGGAGCGTAAACAGCTTTCTCCGCATTCCGTTGTCCTCCGGCGTCAGATGCTGCCGGTCCGCCTCATCGAGGAGCTGCTTCCGGATCCGCGGCTCGCGCTCGCGATAGTAGCAGTCGGGCCAGTTCAGCATTTTCTGCTGGAGATCCGGACCTTCTTCCTTTTTTTTCGGTTCGCGTTTTCTGAATTCCATCTGTATGCCTCTCCTTTTATGTGCCAGTGTAGCACAATACGGGAGATTTTAGTAGAGCTTTCGGCCCTGCACATACTTGCCCGTGACGTTCCGGTCGTCCATCAGATACATCAGGCGCTCCGCCCGTTCGGCCGGTGAGAACGCGCGGATTGTCTGCAGATTCTCGTCGTCCAGCACCACCGCGTCGAATTCGTAGCCCTCGAGAAACGCGCCGACTTTTCCGAAAAACGCGCCGCCGCCCATCGTCGCCATGTAGAAGACCTCGGGAAAGGTCAGCGGGCGCACGGACTGATCCGTCAGCCGCCACCGGAGCTTTGATACCGTGACCGCGTCCCGCATGGCCGCGAACATCGAGGAAGAAGGACCGCCGGCCACATCGCTTCCGAGTCCCACCTTAAGCCCCATATCGAGGTATTTCGACACAGGCGCCGCGCCGGACCGGACGTTGATGTTCGATCCCGGGCAGTGGGCGATCACGACGCCGCGGTTCTTCAGAAGCGCAAGTTCCTCCTCGTCCGACCAGACGCAGTGGGCCATCACGGTGCGTCCCTTGCGCAGAAGGCCCGCCCGGTCATACGTCTCCGCATAGCAGCGGCAGTCCGGCTCCAGCTTTTTCACCCACTCGATCTCATCCTGATTTTCGGAGAGATGAGACTGCACGGAAAGATCCAGTTTTTCCGCGATCCGCCCCAGCTCCTCCATCAGCGGACGGCTGCAGGAAGGGGTGAAACGGGGCGTGATGATCGGCGAGGTGTGCTTCAGGTTCATCCGCCGCACATGACCCAGCCACTTCTTTGTCTCTGCGACGGACTCTTCCGTGGTCTCCACATAGTCCTCCGGCACGTTCCGGTCCATATTGACTTTGCCGACAAAGGTGACAAGGCCGGTCTCGTCCAGCATCTCCATCAGACCGGCGGTCGCTTTCCTGTGCTTCGTCCCGAAAACGCAGGCCCGTGTCGTCGCCCCGATGTAGAGGTCCTCGACGAAGCAGTCGTAGGCCCGTTCCGCGTAGTCCAGATCTCCGTATGCTTTCTCCTCCGGAAACGCGCAGGCATTCAGCCAATCCAGCAGCTCCAGATCGCCGCCGGTTCCCCGGAAGGCGAACTGCGGCGCGTGCGTATGCAGATCGACCAGTCCGGGAATGATCAGTTTGTCCCAGAAATCTTCCACAGGAAGGGAAGCGTACTTCGGCGGCAGCGTCTCAAAGACACCGGCGCAGCGTCCGTGCTCGCAGACCACATACGCATCCTCATATTCTTTCAGATGAAAACGGTCCTCGCTCGTGAGGACCGCTCCGTGAAGTGCAAAATCAGCCAAATTCTTTCTCCGTATCCGTAAGGCAGGCCGCGATGACCTTGTCCATGTCGTAGTATCTGTATGTGCCGAGACGGCCTCCGAAAATCACGCCGTTCTCTTTTTCCGCCAGCTCCCGGTAGCGTCCGTACAGTTCATTGTTCCGCTCGTTGTTGATCGGATAGTACGGTTCCGCGCCCGGCTTCCACTCGCTCGGATATTCCCTCGATATGATCGTCGTGGGCTGAGTTCCGAAGGCGAAATGCTTGTGCTCGATGATTCTCGTGAAGGGAACAGAGGAGGCGGTGTAGTTGACAACTGCATTTCCCTGATAATTGTCCGTATTCAGATGCTCGTCCTCGAACCGGACGCTCCGGTACTCCAGATGGCCGAAGCGGAAATCAAAATATTCATCGACCGGACCGGTGTAAACGACCTTTTTCGCGAGCGAGACGGCGGAATCCCTGAGCGTCCGGAAATCCGTGTTCAGCCGGATCTCCGCGCCCTCAAGGAGCCGCTCCGCAAGCGTTGTATACCCTTCCGTCGGAATCCCCTGATGCGGATCGCGGAAGTAGTTGTTGTCATAGGTGAAGCGAAGCGGCAGCCGCCGGATGATGAAGGCCGGGAGCTCGCTGCACGGGCGTCCCCACTGCTTCTCCGTGTACCCTTTGATCAGTTTCTCGTAGACATCGCGCCCGACCAGTTTCAGCGCCTGCTCCTCGAGGTTTTTCGGCTCGCCGATGCCAAGCTCCGCGATCTGATCCGCGATGATTTTCTTCGCTTCGGCCGGCGTACGGATGCTCCACATCCTCGAGAAGGTATTCATGTTGAAGGGGAGGTTGTAGGTCTCGTCTCCGTAGACCGCGATGGGACTGTTGATGAAATGATTGAACTCCGCGAACCGGTTCACATACGCCCATACCTTCTCATCGGAGGTGTGGAAGATATGCGCACCGTAGCGATGGATCAGGATCCCCTCCTCCTCGGCGCAGTAGATATTGCCGGCAATGTGAGGCCGGCGGTCGATCACGAGGACGGACTTTCCGTGTCTCATGGCTTCCTGTGCGAAGACGGCGCCGTAGAGCCCCGCTCCGACGATCAGATAATCATACATGCTCTTCTCCGATTTCCCTTTCTTCTTCTGAATCCGCCTCGATGGGCTCGGCGGGAACGAACCGTCTCTCCTCAACGGGCTTGTGAGGCTTCGGTACGCGCGACCAGGCCTCCTCCATAAACTGCTCCTGCGAATTGACAAGAACCCGTCCCCTCTTGTCCGGCTTCTCGTAGCTTCCGTCCGGCATCAGCACATGTGCTTTCACGTTGTCCTCGAACTCTGTGTCAAGGATGTGGCAGACCTCCTTCCGGAGATTCTCCTGCTCGACCGGGAATACGATTTCCACCCGCTTGTCAAGATTTCGCGGCATCCAGTCGGCGGAGCCCATGAAAATTTCATCGTCGCCGTTGTTGTGGAACCAGAAAATCCGCGAGTGCTCAAGGAAATTGCCCACGATGGAACGGACACGGATATGCTCCGACACGCCGGGTATGCCGACTTTGAGACAGCAGATGCCGCGCACCAGCAGGTCGATCTCCACACCGGCCGCCGACGCTTCGTAGAGTGCGCGGATGACGGCCGGGTCACAGAGCGAATTCATCTTGGCTTTGATGAAGGCGGGCCGTCCCTCCTTCGCGTGAACGGCTTCCCGTTCGATCATCCGAAGGAACTCGTTCTTCATCCAGATCGGCGCAACCAGCAGCTTGTACCAGCGGTCCGGTTCCGAATAGCCGGACAGCATGTTGAAGACGGCAGTCGCATCCTCTCCGATCGCCTCGTCACAGGTAAAAAGACCGAGGTCGGTGTACAGCCGGGCTGTGGAATCGTTGTAGTTGCCGGTGCCGAGATGGACGTACCGCCGGATGCCGTCCTCCTCCCGGCGTACCACCATCGTGATCTTGCTGTGTACCTTGAGGCCGACGAGGCCGTAGATCACATGGCATCCCGCCTTTTCCAGCGTCTTCGCCCATGCGATGTTGTGCTCTTCATCAAAACGGGCCTTCAGCTCGACCAGCACGGTCACCTGCTTCCCGTTATCGGCAGCCTGCGCCAGCGCGTGGATGATCGGCGAATTGCCGCTGACACGGTAGAGGGTCTGCTTGATCGCCAGCACCTGGGGATCCTTTGAGGCCTGACGGACAAAGTTGACCACCGGATCAAAGCTCATGTACGGGTGATGCACGAGTATGTCCTGCTTCCGGATTGCTTCGAAGAGGTCAGGCGTCTCCGCGAACTCCCGGACCGGCGCCGGCGTGTAGGCAGGCGTCTTGTACTGCTCAAAACCGGAAAGACCGTACAGTTTCATGCAGAACGTGAGATCGAGCGGTCCGCTGATATAGTAGAGATCCGGATCGGTGATCGCGAATTCCTTCTTCAGGATCGCGAGCAGCCGGCCGTCGATGTCATCGGCCACTTCCAGACGGATCACCTCACCCCACTGCCTCTTCTTCAGCTGCTTCTGGATCTCGATGAGCAGGTCCTCCGCCTCCTCCTCGTCGATGGTCAGATCCGCATTCCGCATCACCCGGTACGGGCATGTGCAGATCACATGATAGTGCTCAAACAGACGGTCGATGTATTTCCGGATGACCTCCTCCAGAAGGATCACGGCCTTTGATCCGTCCTCCGCGTCAGGAAGGGTAACCACACGGGGCAGAACGGACGGAACCTGAACCGTCGCGAATTCCAGTTCTTCCTTCTTTCTCTTTTTCTTTCCTGTCTTCTGGGCGAGTCCTTCCGTCGGCTTCGCCGAAATCAGCGCACCGATGTTCAGCGTCTTGTTCCGGATCAGCGGGAACGGGCGGGAGGAGTCCATCGCCATCGGCGTCAGGACCGGATAGATCTCCGTCTCAAAGTACCGGTCAAGAAACCGGCTCTGCATCTCCGTCAGATTCTCATAGCGGAGCACGACGGAAAGCCCCGCCTTTGACAGGGCCGGAATCAGAGACCGGTTCAGGGTGCTGTACTGATCCCGGACGAACTCGTGCACACTTGCACTCAGCGCATCGAGCTGCTGCTCCGGCGTCATGCCGGCGATGTCCGTCCCCTTGAAGCCGGCGTGCACCTGATCCTTCAGCGAAGCGATCCGGACCATAAAGAATTCATCCAGATTCGATGCGGTAATCGAGAGAAACTTCAGACGCTCAAACAGCGGGACGATTTTTGTATCCCTCGCTTCGCTCAGGCAGCGGGCGTCGAATTTCAGCCAGGACAGCTCGCGGTTGTAGAAATTTTCCGGCGCGCCGAAATCCGGTGTGCGGACCGCGGCCGTCTTTCCGTTCTTTCTGTTCTCTGTCTCCGGGGCGGCCGCCGGCCGTCCCGATTCCTTCTGTGTCATATTCTCATCCCCTCAGATATCTGACTTTCAGCACCGGGCGCAGATCGAAGATCTCCTGAAACAGATCCACGTTTTCGCCGAAGATCCCACGCTCGAAGGTATAGTCGCTGTTCACGTCCACGGTTACGATCAGCTCGCCTTCGCGTTTTGCCACGCGGAGCCGCTCGACCTTCTGACGATAGCTCTGGTCAAGACTGTTGGCGACTCTCAGGATTGAAACCAGCTGCTGAACCAGCATATAGTCCGTATCAGCAAGGCCCTCTGTTTCCTCCTCATGCTGCATGTCATCCAGAGGCTCCGTGTTGTAGTGCACCACGTTGGCGATGATGCGTCTCTCCCGGTCGGACAATCCGATGATCTCGGTGGACATGATGATGTGGTAGGAACAGTCCGCTACATTGACCATGCTGATGTATTTTCCGCAGTCGTGAAGATGACAGGCTACGCGGAGCAGAAGCCGCGCTCTCTCGTCGAGACCCGCCTGCTTCTTCACCACATCGAAGACGGCGTCCGCCGCCTCCATCAGTTTCTCGTTATGCGGACGGTAGCTTCCGAAGCGCTTCGCGCTGTTCTTCGCCGCCATCAGAATGTCCCGGTTGAAGTCATGAGTCGACCGGATGATCTTCTGCCTGAGACCGTAATCGTAGGCGATGCCGTCGGTGAGCTGGATGCCGGGAAGCCAGATCGTCTCAACATCCAGCTCTTCGATCAGCATCCGGTAGACCGTAGCGGTCGGAATCAGAACCGAGGACATAGCCGCCGAGATCCCCATCTCCTCCGCAATCTCCCGCGGTGAGCTCGAGACCACATGGTTGTACCATTCCATGAATTCAGCCTTCGTCTCGGTCTTGTTCAGGTCGTTCCGGTTCTCGAAGATCAGGTTCGTGAAGTAGTCGCCGACGAGGATAATGTTCCGGATCTTCCGGTCCTTCAGATACATGTTCCGGATATTCAGGAGATCCTTGTGTACAAGCTGGGCGACCAGCTGGTCATAGTGGACGGTTTCGCGGGTGAAGGAGGCAAGGCGCTCCCGCACACGGAGGGACCCAAGCGGAATATTCTGGGTCATCACCAGCGCGTCGTGATCGAACAGGGACAGCTGGGTGCTGCCGCCGCCCACGTCGATGATCGCCGTGCCCTTCTGGATGAACCGCTGAAATTCCTCGCCCTTTGCCGCGATGGACTTGTAGCCGAGAAAGCGCTGCTCGGAATTCGAGAGCACGTCGATCTCGATTCCGGTATTCCGCCTGATATGGTCCAGCACGAGAAGCCGGTTCCCAGCGTCCCGGATCGCGGACTTGGCGCAGGCACGGTAGGCCGAGACGCCGAATTCCTTCATGAGACGCCGGTAGTCGAGCAGGATGCCCGTCAGCGCCTGAAGCGTCTCCATCGAAATTCTGCGGAGGGCATAGGTATCCTTGCCGAGCTCGATGTTCTGCCGCACCCGGGTGAGAGATTTCATGCCGTTTTTCTTCGACAGCTCGAAAATCTCCATGGAGACGTCGTAGGACGCGACGTCAATTGCGGCAAAGGTTGTAACTGCCATGATGATTGTCTTCCTCCAGTATCCGGTAGATTCTTCTGCTGCTTACTGCTGCCGGCCGGCGAGACGGTGCTGCCGCTCGCGGCTCACCTCAAATACCGTTCGGTACAGCGTCTCGATGGCCTCCGCGTTTTCCGGGCTGGATGCGCGTCCTTTCAGCTCCGCGATCAGTTCTTCTTCCCTGGCGGCATCGAAAACGGGCATCCCGGAGGATGCCTTCCATGCACCGATCTCTCCGCTGATTTCCATGCGTTTCTCAAAGAGACGCTGGATTTCGGCATCGATCCGGTCTATCCGACTTCGAAGTTCTTTTATGTCTGACATACTGGCATTATCGCACATCGAATCCGAAAACTCCACCGTTTCGGCGATTGTAAAGAACATTTTACCTTGTCTCCGGATGTTCCGTCCGCCCGCATTCCGCCGCGCTGTCTACGATTTTTGTTGCAAATGCGGAAGAAATACGCTACAATCGGGCTTTGTGGCAGAGCATGCGGTCGCGGCGCGCGCGAAGACGCGCGGCGAGGAAAGTCCGGGCTTCACAGGGCAGGATGCCGGATAACGTCCGGCAGGGGCAACCCTCGGGAAAGCGCAACAGAAAACAACCGCCTGCACGCAGGTAAGGGTGAAAAGGCAGTGCAAGAGACTACCGCCGCGACGGCAACGCCGCGGGCATATGCAAGCCCCATCCGAAGCAAGGCCAAGCAGAAGCGATACAGCGGCCCGCTGTGCTTCAGGTAGGCTGCTTGACGCGTCCGGCAACGGGCGTGCTAGACAGATGACCGCACAACGACAGAACCCGGCTTATCGCTCTGCCACTTCCGGATCAGAGATAAAATTTTGCGGACGGATCCTCCGTCAGATGACGTGAAAGAGGGGGAGGGACATGTGTACAGCACATGTCCCTCCCCCTCTTTCGTCACGGAGACGGCCTGCGATCTGTCCCGGCGCACCACTATAGACGGCGCGGACCGGATCATTTCTTCAGAACGCCGTCCCACTTCTCATCGCAGTACTTGCAGCGGTACTCTTCCTTCTCCTCGTCCTTCAGAACGAATACCTGATCCAGCCCCCGCTCGATGGAGGTGATGCACCGCGGATTCTTGCAGCGGATCACATTGGTGATCTCCTTCGGCAGAGAAAGCTCCTTCTTCTCGATGATCCGGCTGTCCTTGATCACATTGACCGTGATGTTGTGGTCAATGAAGCCGAGCACATCGAGATCCAGATAGTCAATCGGGCAGGCGACCTTGATGATGTCCTTCCGCCCCATCTTGCTGGAAGTGGCGTTCTTGATGATCGCCACCGTGCAGTCCAGCTGATCGAGCTTCAGGTAGCGGTAGATGGTCATCGCGTGACCGGCCTCGATGTGGTCGAGGACGAATCCCTCCTCCAGGGCGCCGATGCTCAGCGTGCTTCCGTCCAGCTTTGAACCCGTCATCTTCTCCATCATCCGTTCACCTCGATTCCAAGCAGCGTAAGTATCAGAGCCATCCGCGCGTAGACGCCGTACTGAACCTGTCTGAAGTAACAGGCTCTCGGATCATCATCCACCTCCACCGCGATCTCGTTGACACGGGGAAGCGGATGCAGCACGATCATATCCTCCGGCGCGAGCGCCATCTTGTCCTTGTCCAGGATATAGAAATCCTTCATCCGGATATAATCCGCCTCGTTGAAGAAGCGCTCCTTCTGAACGCGGGTCATATACAGCACGTCCAGGTCTTTCATTGTGCCGGCGTCGAGACGCACGACTTCCTCGAACGGGATCTGTTTCGCGCGCATATCCTCCCGGACATAGCCCGGCACCCGGAGCTCCTCCGGCGAAATCAGGACAAAGGAGACGCCCGGATATCTTGAAAGCGAGGCGATCAGTGAATGAACGGTGCGTCCGAATTTCAGATCGCCGCAGAGCCCGATTCTCAGATGATCAAGCCGGCCTTTCAGCGACCGGATCGTCATCATGTCGGTCAGCGTCTGTGTCGGATGCTGATGACCTCCGTCGCCTGCGTTGATCACCGGAATCGAAGATTTCATCGACGCGACCAGCGGCGCGCCCTCCTTGGGATGCCGCATTGCGCAGATGTCGGCGAAGCAGGAAATGACGCGGATCGTATCGGCGACCGTCTCTCCCTTCGAAACCGAAGAGGTGTCCGCGCTGTGGAAGCCGAGCGCCTTGCCTCCGAGATTCATCATCGCCGCCTCAAAGCTGAGGCGCGTCCTCGTGCTCGGCTCATAGAACAAAGTGGCGATCTTCTTTCCTTCACATGCGTGACTGTATTTCTCAGGATGTTTCTCGATGTCGCTGGCAAGATCCAGCAGTATTTCTGTTTCCTCCACCGAAAAGTCGAGAGGGCTCATCAGATGTCTTGGTGCCATTATGCCTCCTATTCATCATGCGGGATCCTTGTCCGGATCCGCCTCATCCATCCCGCACATGATATACTACTGCACCCGTCAAATCAAGGACGAGTTACAGATGGAAGCAGCCTCCGCCGATGAACTCGCGGATCAGTGAATTCATCGGGATGTCCTCCGGCGGAATCGCGATCACGTATTCAAGGAATTTGAGAAGCCGCTTTGCCTCGTAATAGGACGGATCATCCTCCCCCACCTGAAACAGAAGAGGCTGCACGAAGGTCTTGAGCGCGGCGATCTCGTAGGGCAGGGCGGAATTGAAAAATGCATCCGCCGATTCCTGAAACGGGAAAATATACTTTTCCTCTCCGTTCCGCACCGAGCGCCACATGCCCAGTGTCTGGGAGGCCGAGTATCCGCGTGTCCGGTAGTCTCTGACGATCCGCCGGATCAGCCGTCCGTCCCCGGAAGGCACCCGGTTGTGCTCATCGAGATTGAGCTGGGTAAGCGCGCTGATGTAGATGCGGAACCGGCTGTCCTTCGGAATCGATCCGCAGAGTTCGTCATTGAGCCCGTGAATCCCCTCAATGACCAGCATCTCCCCTTCCCTGAGCGTCAGCATCTCTCCGCTCAGAATCCGCCTGCCGGAGACGAAGTCGAAGACCGGCATATTGACCGTTCCGCCCTCAAGCAGCGTATTCATGTCCCTTCCGAACGCCTCCACGTCCAGCGCGTCGAGACTCTCAAAATCAGGCTTTCCATCCGGACCGGGCTTCAGCTCGGAGCGGTTCCGGAAATAGTTGTCCGTCCCGATGTAATGAGGCGTCATCCCGTGGGCGGCGAGCTGAATCATCAGACGCTGGGAGAACGTGGTTTTGCCGGAAGAGGACGGACCGGCGATCATCACGAATTTGACGCCTCCCCGTTCCGCGATCTCCTTCGCCAGATCCGAGATCGCGCTCTCCTGCAGCGCCTCGGACACCAGCACCATCCGTGAAACGTCGCCCCGGATGACCGCCGCGTTCAGCTCTCCCACGGTGCCGATATGCTGCTTCTCAGCCCACGCCTCGCCCTGAAGCTGAGCGTTCATCAGCTTCTCGGACGGCCGGAAATCCGGCAGCATGTCCGGGCATCCACGGGCGGGCATCTGCATCACGATCCCGCCGTGATAGGCGATGAGACTCCAATGCGTGAGAACTGAAGCGTCATAGACCATATAGCCGTAGAAGTAATCCTCGAAGGTGCCGAGACGGTAGATGTTCACGTCAGAGGCAATCCGGGTCCGGAAAAGTCTCTCCTTGTCATGCAGGCCGAGTGCCGCAAACTTTCGCTTGGCCTCGTCCGTGGGGACGCTTTGCTTGATGAAACGGAGTTTCGCGTCAGTCATGGACTGCATTTCCCGCGCGAGCTTATCAAGCAGCTCCCCATTCACGGAGACGTCCTCCCCGAACGTAAAGAAGAAGCCGTGACCGATGGAAAAATGGAGCACGGCGCGTCCCCTGTCATGCCCCAGGACCCGGTCGGCCGCGGCCAGAAACAGCATCGTGCAGCTCCGCCTCATCGTCTCGTAGCCGATACCGTCGGACACCGTCACGAAGGAGATCCGCGCACCGTCTTCCGCTCTGTGAAAGAGCTCGGTCAGCCGCCCGTTCATATAGGCAAGCGCGGCCGGACAGGTTTCCTTCCCCGCCTCACGATCCGCCAGTTCCTTCAGTGTCGTATCCTCCGGGCAGTCTGTTTTCCTGCCGTCAATCATCACCGTCATCGCTCGTCACTTCCCTTCCGCGCGCTCCGTTCCGGATACGGGCAAGCGCCCGCCGAAGGAGCGCAAGCTCCTCTTCAAGTTCTCTCCGGCGGGCCTTTGCCCGCTCTGATGCCGCCCGGTCGTCGATCCGGCTTAAAAGATCTGTCATACGGGTGATCTGACTGCTTATGTACGTGGTCATTCCGGGATCGCCTTCCGAAAGAAGCAGCGGCCCGTACCGCAGCTCCTCCGGCGCAAGCGGGCGTTCACTCCCTCCGTTTTCCCGTTTTGCAGCCCGGATGATCTGATAAAACTTCCCGTCTTCCCGTATGAACCGTTCCGCCTCGATCCGATATCCGTTTTCATCGAGACATCCCCGCAGTGCCTCCGCGTCCCGCTGGGGCGAAAGCACCAGCTCACTGAAGGAGTTGCCCCGGCGAAACGCCGCCTTCAGGATATCCGTCATCAGGAGGCCGCCCATACCGGCAAGGATCACCGTGACCGGCCGCGTCCCGGTTATGCCGGCGAAGCCGGCCGGCACGCCGTCCGCCAGTGTCACCGCGATCTGTTTCGAAAGACCCGCCTCCGCCACATGCTGTCTGGCCGCGGCCAGCGGTCCTTCCCGGACGTCGGAAGCCACCGCGCAGGGAGAGATACCGTCCTCTACCAGACGGATGGCCGTAAATCCGTGATCGCATCCCACGTCAAGCACCGCATGTCCCGGCGTCACCATCCGGATTACGGTCTCGAGACGCTCTGACAGCCGCGCCGCCATCAGTCGTCGAGATAATCCCTCAGCTTCTTGCTGCGGGACGGCTGTCTCAGCTTGCGGAGCGCCTTGGCCTCGATCTGGCGGATCCGCTCCCGTGTGACATGGAATACCTTGCCCACCTCTTCCAGCGTCCGCGCCCGGCCGTCGTCGAGGCCGAAGCGGAGGCGGAGCACCTGCTGCTCCCGTTCGGTCAGCGTATCCAGCACCTCTCCGATCTGCTCCTTCAGCAATGTGTAAGCCGCGGCCTCGGCGGGAACGGGTGCATTTTCATCGGGGATGAAATCACCCAGCTTGCTGTCCTCCTCCTCGCCGATCGGGGTGTTGATGGAGACAGGCTCCTGAGACATGTTCTGGATCTCGCGGACCCGCTCCGCGCTGATCCCCATCTCCTTCCCGATTTCCTCCGGCGTGGGTTCCCGTCCCAGTTCCTGAAGCAGCTGCCGCTGGATCCGGATCAGCTTGTTGATCGTCTCGACCATATGGACCGGAATCCGGATCGTTCTGGCCTGATCGGCGATCGCCCGCGTGATGGCCTGACGGATCCACCAGGTGGCGTAGGTGGAAAACTTGAAGCCCTTCGTGTAGTCATACTTCTCCACGGCCTTGATGAGTCCGATGTTGCCTTCCTGAATCAGGTCGAGAAACGGCATGCCGCGGCCGACATAGCGCTTCGCGATCGACACCACAAGGCGGAGGTTCGCCTCTGTCAGACGCTTTTTCGCCGCCTCTCCCTCCAGCCCGCCGGCCTCGATCTTTTTCGAGAGATCAATCTCCTCGTCCGCGGTGAGCAGCGGATAAGCGCCGATTTCCTTCAGGTAAAGCCGGACCGGGTCCGCCGTGGAGATGCCTTCCGGCACGGAGAGATCGATCTTGTCGAGATCGATGTTCTGCTCCTCGTCATCCTCCATCTCCGAGTCATCCTGATCGATGAGCGTCGTGTCATCGTCCGCCTTATCGTCCATCGAGAGAACATCCACGTCGTTCGCCTCAAGGAAATCCGCCACGCGTGCGATATCGCCTTTTGTCACGGGAAGCCCCTTGAGGCCTTCCGTGATGTCCGGCAGGCTCAGCACATTTTTCTTCTTCTTTGCGGACAGGAGAAGCTTTGTCAGTCGGTCCGCGAAGACCGCATTCATTTCACTTTTCATCCATTCACGACCTTTCATCAGGCTCTTTTCGGGCCCGTGCCTTCATCCTTCTGTCAGTCGAGATAGTCCCTTAAAATCCGGCTCTTGGAAGGAGATCGGAGCTTCCGGAGAGCCTTTGCCTCGATCTGACGGATCCGTTCCCTTGTCACATGGAACTCCCGTCCGACCTCCTCCAGCGTCCGCGCCCTGCCGTCGTCCAGTCCGAACCGGAGACGGATCACCTGGCGCTCCCGCTCGGTCAGCGTACCCAGAACCTCATCGAGCTGCTCTCTGAGCAGCGTGTAGGCGGCCGCCTCGGCGGGCACCTGAACATTCTCGTCCTGAATGAAATCGCCGAGATGACTGTCCTCCTCCTCGCCGATCGGCGTCTCGAGGGAAACCGGCTCCTGAGAGACCTTCTGGATCTCACGGACTTTCTCCACCGGAATATCCATCTCCTTCGCGATTTCCTCCGGCGTGGGCTCCCGGCCAAGCTCCTGAAGCAGCTGGCGCTGTACGCGGATCAGCCGGTTGATTGTCTCCACCATATGAACCGGGATCCGGATCGTCCTCGCCTGATCGGCGATCGCCCGCGTGATGGCCTGGCGGATCCACCAGGTGGCGTAGGTGGAGAACTTGAACCCCTTGCGGTAGTCATATTTCTCAACTGCCTTGATCAGTCCGAGATTGCCTTCCTGTATGAGGTCAAGGAACAGCATCCCGCGTCCCACATAGCGCTTTGCGATCGACACCACAAGGCGGAGGTTCGCCTCGGCCAGTCTCTGTCTGGCCTGCAGTCCGCGCTCGCCGCCTTCCTCCATCTGCTTCGACAGCGCAATCTCCTCATCCGCGGTGAGCAGCGGAACTTTGCCGATCTCTTTTAAGTACATCCGCACCGGGTCCTCAAGTGAGACACCGTCCGGCACGCTCAGGTCGATGTTCCTGAGGTCCATCTCGCTCTCATCCTCGCCGGCCTCCTCCTCGTCGCTCATCATCAGGACGTCCTCGTCATCGGATGGATCGCCGGTCCTGAGAACATCGATGCCGTTCGACTCGAGGAATTCAACGATTTTGTCGATATCCCCGTCGCGGAGCGCGGAATCCTTGAATTCCTCCGCGATTTCGTCATAGGTCACCGTGCTCTTGTCTTTTTTCGCGGACAGCACCATATTGCTGAGCTTTTCGGAAAATGCAGCTTCTCTGTTGTTCATAGACTGATGTCTCCGTTTACCTTCTTTTCTCATTCTCGAATCGGGGGTCATGCAGCGAAAGCAGCTTGCCCCGGTCAAATTGCTCCAGAATCTTCTTTCTGGCGATGAAGCGGCTGAGCGCGGCCATATTCTGACCGGCCGCCTGACGCATGGCCGCTTCGCTCCCCGAGCGGATCATTCTTCTCACCGTGTCGGTAAAAGCCCTGTCGAGCTCGGCCGCGGACTGAACCGGAATCGACGTGTGAAAAAGCGCCGCCGCCCTGGACTGCTCCTCCGGATCATCGAACATCGCCACCAGACGGGCCTCGGCCGGACCGCCCTCCTCCAGCTGCGCATAGAGCGCCTTCGAGAGAGCCGAGCAGAGAGGATCCGTGAAATCAGACGCGTCGATCAGGTCCTTCGTCTCCTGGTAAGCCTCCGGATAGGCAGCCAGATAAGCCAGCATCAGCTTCTGCGCGGTGACGTCCGCGTCTTCCTTCTCCTCCGGCCGCCTAAGGGACCGGGGCTTCCGGAAGGTTTCGGCCGGCGTGCCCATCGCGGCCCGGCGCCGCACAAGATCCTCAAGCTCATCCTGCGGGATGGAGAAGCGCGCGGCCGCGGCCTCTGTATAATTCCGCCTCTCGAGCGGTTCGGAAATGGCCGTGAGGCGGTCCGCCAGCTTTCTCTCGAATTCTGTCCAGGCGGCAGGATCGTCACGCCGGACGCCGGACGCCAGCTGGTCCGCCTCGAAGAGGAACGCGTTTTCGGCCGCGTCCAGCCGTTCCTCAAACTTCTCCGCCCCCTCGGCCCGCAGAAACTCATCCGGGTCCTTGTGCGGACGGAGGCTGACGACACGGGAGGCGATGCCGGCCTCCTTCAGGATCGGGATCGCCCGGAGCGCGGCTCCGATCCCGGCCCCGTCGCTGTCATAGAGCAGCCGGACCTCTCCCGCAAAGCGCCGGACAAGCCCCGCCTGCTCCGCTGTCAGCGCCGTTCCGAGCGAAGCGCAGGCGTTGGTGAAGCCCGCCTGATGCATCGTGATCACATCCATATAGCCTTCGCAGAGGATCAGGTACCCTTTGCGGCTGGAGCGCGCGTAATTGAGCGCGTAGAGATGCATCCTCTTGTTGAAGACGGAAGACTCGGGCGAATTCAGATACTTCGGCTTCCCGTCGCCCAGGACGCGCCCGCCGAATCCGATGACGCGTCCTCTCTCGTCAAGAATCGGGAACATCACCCGGTTCCAGAAACGGTCGCTGACGCCCCGCTTCTCATCAAACTCAAACAGTCCGGTTCCCCGGAGAATCTCATCGGAATATCCCTTCTGCTTCAGATAGCGGTACAGCGTCGAACCGTATTTGTCCGCGTATCCCAGACCGAAATGACGGATCGTTTCATCCGTGAGCCCCCGTTTTCTGAGATAGGCAAGTCCCGGCGCGCCGGCCTCCGTATGAAGCCGGTAATAGTAGAATCCCGCCGCCTGCTTCAGTGCCGCCAGCTGCTGCTTTCTCTTCTCCGCCTCCGCGCGCCGTGCCGGGGAAAGCGCCTCCTCGGGCAGCGTCATGCCGGCCCTTTCAGCCAGATACCGCAGCGCTTCCACAAAAGTGAAGTGGTTGTATTCCATCACGAAGGTAATGACGTTGCCGCCCGCGTGACAGCCGAAGCAGTAATACATCTGCTTCTGCTCACTGACGCTGAAAGAGCCGGTTTTCTCGTTGTGGAAAGGGCACAGTCCGAAATAGTTCGCGCCGCGCCGCTTCAGCGCCACATGCTCGCCGATCACGTCGACGATATTGTTCCGGGCGATAACTTCTTCTATAATTTCTTCCGAATACTGCATTCTCAGTAGACGCTCCAGGATTTCGGTATGAACAGTTCACTGAATTTCGCCTTCGAATACTGATCTGTCATGCCCGAGATGTAGTCGCAGACAACCCGTTCCTTCTCCCATCCGCCCTCGTCGATCAGGCGGATGTATTCCTCCGCCATCTTCTCGGGATGGCGGACATAGTAGGCATACATCTGCTGGATCATGGAAACAGCCTTCGTCTCCTCCCGTTTGGCCGCCGGGTTGACATAGAGGTTTTCGAACATGAAGGCTCTCATTTCCTTCATCGCCGCCGCCACCTCATCCGACATCCGGACCTCGCGGTGATCTCCGGAGGCGCTGACAATATCATGAATGAACGTATTAAGCCGCTCTCTCGTGGAATGGCCGAGCAGGTCTCTTAAATGAGCGGGAATATCCTCCTCCCGGAGAATTTTCGCCCTCTCCGCGTCGTCCATGTCATGATGAATATAGGAAACCTTGTCGCAGAGACGGACCGCCTGGCCCTCCAGCGTGGACGGATGACGCGCGGTACCGTGATTGAGCATGCCGTCGGCGACCTCAAAGGTCAGATTAAGTCCGCGCCCGTCCTTCTCGAGCACCTGAGCCACCCTGACGCTCTGTTCATAGTGACGGAAGCCGAATGGACAGACTGCGTTCAGCGCGCGTTCTCCGGCGTGGCCGAAGGGCGTATGCCCGAGGTCGTGGCCCAGCGCGATGGCCTCCACCAGATCCTCGTTGAGCCTAAGGCACTTCGCTACCGTCCGGGCCGTCTGGCTGACCTCCAGCGTATGCATCATGCGGGTGCGGTAATGATCGCCCTGAGGCGAAAGAAAGACCTGCGTCTTGTCCTTCAGCCTGCGGAACGATTTGCAGTGAACGATCCGGTCCCTGTCTCTCATATAGCAGGTTCGGATGTCACAGGGTTCTTCCTTGCGCGGACGGCCTCCGGACGCGTCGGAGAAGGATGCGGACGGATCCAGAATCCGCCGTTCATTGGCTTCCAGTTCTTCACGGATCAGCAAAGGAATCACCTCCTCGACGAAAACCTTACATTTTATTATTCCGCGTGCCCTGCCCGAATTCCTTTTTATTCTTTCGTTTCACATAATTTTCACAGACGGATCCCCCTCGCAAAAAAACCGGCGGACGCGCAAAAGCCCTGCCGCCTCTCCGAAGAGAGACGGCAGGACCCGCGTTCCGCCGTTTTCCGTCCGCCTGCTGCAGATCAGTAGACGCCCTGTGCGAGCATCGCCTCAGCCACCTTCTCGAACCCGGCGATGTTGGCGCCGGCGACATAGTTTCCGGGCATACCGTACTTCCGGGCTGCCGCATCGATCGTATCCGCGATGCCGGTCATGATGGACTTCAGCCGCGAATCGACTTCTTCCTCTGTCCAGGACAGCCGCTCGGAATTCTGGGACATCTCGAGCGCGGAGGTCGCGACACCGCCGGCGTTCGAAGCCTTGCCCGGCGTGAAGAGAACGCCGTTCTCCTGAAGATATTTTGTCGCTTCCGCCGTGGTCGGCATATTCGCGCCTTCGAACACGCCCTGGCATCCGTTGGAAACCAGCGCCTTCGCGTCGTCCAGATTCAGCTCGTTCTGCGTCGCGCACGGGAAGGCGTAATCCACCTTGACGGTCCAGACGCCTCTTCCCTCGTGATAGACGGCGTTCGGCTTCTTCGCCTTGTACTCGGTCAGTCTTGCGCGTCTGACTTCCTTGACCTCCTTCAGAAGCGCCACATCAATTCCGTCCGGATCGTAGATCCAGCCTGTCGAATCGGACACCGTGACCACCTTCGCGCCCAGCTGCTCCGCCTTCTCGGCCGCATAGATCGCCACATTGCCGGCGCCGGACACAGACACGGTTTTTCCTGCCAGTGTCTGACCGTTCAGTCTGAGGATCTCCTCCGTATGATAGAGCAGGCCGTATCCGGTCGCCTGCGTACGGATCAGTGATCCGCCGAACGTCAGTCCCTTTCCGGTCAGCATTCCCTCATAGGAGCCCGTGATGCGCTTGTACTGACCGAAGAGATACCCGACCTCGCGGCCGCCGACGCCGATGTCACCGGCCGGGACATCAATATCCGCGCCGACATACTTGTACAGCTCGGTCATAAAGGACTGGCAGAAGCGCATGACCTCCGCGTCCGACTTTCCGTGCGGATCGAAATCGGAGCCGCCTTTCGCGCCGCCGATCGGCAGCGTGGTGAGCGCGTTCTTGAAGACCTGCTCGAAGCCGAGGAATTTCAGGATTCCGATATAAACGGACGGATGGAAGCGCAGGCCGCCCTTGTACGGTCCGATCGCGTTATTGAACTGGACGCGGAAGCCTCTCTGGACATGCACCTTTCCTGCATCGTCAGTCCAGGGGACACGGAACATGATCACTCTGTCCGGCTCCACCAGTCTCTCGAGCAGAGCGGCGTCACGGTACTTTTTCTCGCTTGCGTCAACGACCGGCCGGATGGATTCCAGCACCTCGGTCACAGCCTGAATAAATTCCGGCTGATCGGTGTTTTTCTCTCTGACGGATGCGAGTACTTCATCGACATATGACATTGTAAACCCTCCATTAGACGGTTAACTCAAACGATGTCATTTTAGCATCTGCTTTACCGTGCTACAACACGAAAATTCGGACACAGAAAGAATTATTGTACTTTTTTATATGCAAAACAATCATGTTCCGAATGTTCTCCCCTTTGACAATTCCAATACCGGGCGGATAATCCGCTGTTATGTTTCTCTGTTCATACATAGATTCACCTGATGTATGCGTCCTCTTCTTTCCGCAGGAAGCGTTCTTCCCCGGACACAGGAAAGCCCCGCTTTCACCGATGTGAAGCGGGGCTTCCTGTGTCCGGGCGGTTCCGTCCGGCAGACGATCCTGTTTAAAAGCTGTATCCGCAAGCCGCGGTCCGGTCACCTTTCCTCCCGGAAATACGGCCTTCCGAGCGATGCCGGCGGCTGGTTCTCCTTCCGGTTCCGGAGACTGATCAGAATAAGAACGAAGATCGTGACCACATACGGAAGCATCTTATAGAGCTCCTTCACCGCAAGATTCGTCCCCGTGGGAATGAACAGATAGAGGATGTAGAGACTTCCGAAGAGCATGGACGCGAAGACCGCCACGTTCGGGCGCCAGACCGTGAAGATCACGAGCGCGATGGCGAGCCAGCCTCTGTCGCCGAATCCGTCGTTGGACCAGACGCCGTTCGCGTAGTCCATGATGTAATAGAGGCCGCCGAGTCCGGCGATCACGCTGCCGACGCAGGTGGCGACGTACTTGTAGCGAATGACGTTGATGCCGGCCGTATCCGCCGTGGACGGATTTTCTCCGACAGCCCGGAGCTCAAGACCGGTCCGGGTTCCCCTGATGATGTGCGCGACGACAAAAGCCACCACGATCGAAATATAGGCGAGGAATCCGTAGGAGAGAAACACCTTTCCGAACCATCCTGTGTGAGCGGCGAACGGCAGTTTCTTCGCGAACAGCTTGCTGGTGGCCGAAAGCGCGATCGACGGCACCGATGAGCCTGTCAGCTTGATCAGCGACCCGCCGAAGAAGTTGCCGAAGCCGGTTCCGAATGTCGTGAGCGCAAGACCTGTTACGTTCTGATCCGCGCGCAGCGTGACCGTCAGGAAGCAGTAAAGAAGTCCCATGAGGAATGACCCGGCAACGCAGCAGAGAAGCGGGATCAGCACCCCAAGCACCGGATTGATCATGGACGGATCCTCAAAGGACCGCTCGTAGAAGAAAGAACCGATGACGCCGCTGATCGCGCCCACGTACATAATACCCGGAATCCCGAGGTTCAGGTTGCCGGATTTTTCCGTCAGAGTTTCGCCTGTGCAGCCGCAGAGAAGCGGAATGCCCTGCATGACGGCACGGGGAATGAATGTGACAAGATCAAACATAACGCTTCCCTCCTTACGCTTTCTTTCTGCTGAGCCGGTACGTCACGAAAAATTCGCTTCCGATCAGGAAGAAAATGATGATGCCTGTGAGAATCTCACTGAAGGACTGATTCAGGCTGAACGCCGTCGCGATTTCACTGGCTCCTCTCCCCATAAAGACGATCAGAAAACTGGTGAAAATCATGCCGATCGGATTGAACTTGGCCATCCACGCGACCATAACGCCGGTGAATCCTTCTCCTCCGGCGATCGTGGTCGTCAGCGTATGATCCGTGCCGGCGACGAGCAGCAGTCCGCACAGGCCGCAGATCGCGCCGGAGATGCAGAGCGTCCGGACGATCACCCGGTTGACCTTGATGCCGACGTAGCGCGCCGTCTTCTCGCTCTCTCCGACGACCGCGATCTCATAGCCCTGCTTGCTGTAGCGCAGATAGATGTACATGCATACCGTGACCGCCGCCACGATCAGCACATTCAGCATATACTTGTAGCTGCCGATCGCGGGGAACCAGCCGGCATGCGTCTTCGCGTTGATGATGCCGATCTTGCCGGACCCCTTCGGAACTTCCCAGAGGATCGTAAAATATGCGACGATCTGGGTTGCCACATAGTTCATCATCAGTGTGAACAGCGTCTCGTTGGTATTCCACTTCGCCTTGCAGATCGCGGGGATCATCGCCCAGACCGCGCCCGCCGCCAGTGAGGCGACGACCATGATGACGATCAGCACCGCGTTCGGCACCCGGTCGCCGATCTTCAGCATGCAGGCAGCCGCCGCGAGGCAGCCGATCAGGACCTGCCCCTCGCCTCCGATATTCCAGAAGCGCATCTTGAAGGCCGGCGTCAGCGCAAGAGAAATACAGAGAAGAATCGCCAGCTCCTGCAGCATGATCCAGAATTTTCTCTGCGTGCCGAAATTGCCGTACAGCATGGTCTTGAAGACCTCGCCCGGATTGTCTCCCGTCAGCGCCATCGTCACAATGGCGCAGACCACAAGCGAAAGAACAAGGGCGAGTCCGCGGATGCCCCATGCGCGGTACCAGGGGAGCGCGTCTCTCTTTACGATATGAAATTTACCCGAACTTTTTCCCGTCGTCATCGTTTCCGCCCTCCTCACTGCCTCACCGGCTTGTCCGGCATGCTGGTCATAAGAAGTCCGACTTCGTTTTTATTCGTCTTCCGCGCGTCGAGGACGCCGCTGACCTTTCCCTCGCACAGTACCAGAATCCGGTCGCAGAGCTCCAGCAGCACGTCCAGATCCTCGCCTACATAGAGAACGGCTACACCGGCTTCCTTCTGTTTATTGATCAGATCATAAATTGTATAGGAAGAATTGATGTCGAGTCCGCGGACCGCATAGGCCGTGAGCAGCACCTTCGGCGCCGACGAAATCTCCCGTCCCACCAGCACCTTCTGGACGTTCCCGCCCGAAAGACGCCGGACCGGAGTGGAGACGGAGGGCGTCACCACCTCCAGTTCGTCCACAATGTGCTCGGCCAGCTGATGAGGACGCTTCCGGTCGGTGAAGGCCGAACGCCCGCTGCGGAAGCTTCTGAGCATCATATTGTCCGAAAGGTCCATATTCCCGACCAATCCCATACCAAGCCGGTCTTCAGGGACGAAGGACAGCGTAACGCCCATCCTCGCGATATCGAGCGGATCCTTCCCGACCAGTTCCTCCCGTTTTCCGTCGTCGTTCACGTAGACGATGCTGCCCTGTTCCGTCGGCTGAAGACCCGCGACGGATTCGAGCAGCTCCTTCTGCCCGCAGCCCGAGATACCGGCGATACCGAGGATCTCTCCGCTCCGCGCGCTGAATGTCACGTCATCCAGCTTCAGTACGCCGTCCACACTGCGCACGGTCAGTCCCTTCACCTCAAGGCGTGTCTTCGGGTTGACCGGCTCCGCACGGTGAATGTGCAGCTCCACCTGATGACCGACCATCATGTTGGTCATCTCCTGCGTCGTCGTGTCCTTCGTCACCAGATCGCCGATAAACTTCCCGCGCCGGAGTACGTCGACCCGGTCCGAGATTTCCTTCACCTCGTTCAGCTTATGAGTGATGATGATGACCGCCTTGCCGCTTTTGCGCATATTGCGGAGCACGTCGAAGAGTTTCTCTGTCTCCTGCGGCGTCAGCACGGCTGTCGGTTCGTCAAGAATCAGAATGTCCGCCTTCCGGTAGAGAACCTTGATGATCTCGACCGTCTGCTTCTGGGAGACGGACATGTCGTAGATCTTCTGGTCCGGATCCAGCTCAAAGCCGTACTCGCCGCAGATAGCCCGGATTCGTTCGGCAGCCGCCTTCAGGTCAAGCCTTCCCGGCTCCTTCAGGCCCAGAATGATGTTCTCCGTCGCCGTCAGTACGTCCACCAGCTTGTAATGCTGGTGAATCATGCCGATGCCGAGGTCGTAGGCGTCCTTCGGCGAACGGATGGTAGCCGGCTTTCCGTTGACATAGATTTCCCCGGCATCCGGATAGTAGATGCCGGCCAGCATGTTCATCAGCGTCGTCTTTCCGCTTCCGTTCTCTCCGAGAAGGGCCAGAATCTCTCCCCGGTTGATATCGATGGACACATGATCGTTCGCAACAACCTTACCGAAGGTTTTTGTGATGTTCCTCATCTGGACTGCCGCTGTGTCGCTCAAATCATTCACCTCCCGTCAGTTCTCGTCTGCTCTGCCAGACAGGTCAGCGCCCCGTTCCCGGGCCTGCTCACATCTCCGGCAGAATCCGTCGGTCTCTGAAACGAAACGTCCTGACGCAAGAACGCCAGGACGTTTCCAAGCTTCGTTTCGTTCTCAGGGACATGCAGCCGCAAGCGGTCAGAAGCTGGTATCCAGCAGCTTAATCCCGTCGATCTGAATGTCGAAATACGGCGCGCTGCGGTATTCGGATTCATGGAAGTATCCGTCGGAAACCGCTTCCGTGTCGCCCTCGTAGTTGGCGTCCGTATCCACATCCGCCATATAGCTGGTCAGATGGCCGTCGCTGTCAACCTTGGCGTTCTTGTTCTTGTCGTCAGAGACCGTCACGGTGAAGGCGGACGTGTCAAAGACATGCAGAGAGCCGTCCTCCAGCTTCTTCATCGTATCGTCAAGAACTTGCTGCGTGCCGTCAGCGGCCACCTTGGTGTTGAGCTCGGTGAGCTGCACGGACTTGGTGGACAGCGTACCGGTCCAGTCTGTGTCGATCGGCTTGCCTTCCGCAACGCAGGAGATCGCATACTCATAGTACGGAGCCCAGTCGATGCGGGAGCTGATGATGTAGGTGTTCGGACCGACATCGATGGTGGAGCCGTTGTAGGAGACATCCGGGACGCCCGCCGTCTCGCAGGCAGTCGGCGCACCCATCGAATCCGCGTGCTGGCTGATCAGAGCGCAGCCGTCGGAGATCAGCTTGTTCGCCGCTTCCTTCTCAGCCGTCTCATCGTACCAGGAACCCGTGAAGGTGACCTCCATCGTCGCGGACGGGCACTCGGAACGGGCGCCGAGGAAGAAGGAGGTGTAGCCGGAGATCACTTCCGCGTAGGTGTACGCGCCGACATAGCCGATCTTCGCCTGATCCTCTGTGATCTTGCCGTCCTTGATCATTTGGTTCAGCTTGAGGCCCGCGGCCACGCCTGCCAGATAACGGCCTTCATAGATGGAAGCGAACGCATTGTGATAGTTGTCGAGGCCTTCGGTGTGCGCCTTGGTGCCGGTGGAATGACAGAACTGAACGTCCGGATACTCCTGGGCGGCCTGAATCATGAAGTCCTCGTGGCCGAAGCTGTCCGCGAAGACGATGTTGCAGCCGCTGTCCGCCAGATCCGCCGCCGTATCGTAGCATTCCTGCCCTTCCGGTACGTTGGTCTTCAGGACGATCTGGTCGTCCGAAAGACCGAGGTCAGACGCAGCCTGCTTGGCCGCGTTGATGAAGTTGAGATCGTAGGTGGAGTTCTCGTCGTGAAGGAAGATGAAACCGACCTTCAGTCCGCTGACATCCGCCTTGGTCAAAGGCTCCGCTGATGCGGTTGTACTGGCTGCCGCCTCCGCCGACGCCGTGCTGTCGGCAGCCGCAACGCTGGATACCATCGACGCACCGAGAATCACTGCTGTTGCCATTGCGATTGCTTTTTTCATTTGCAGCTCCTCCTTGTTCTGTCACCCGGGCCGAATCCGCTCCGGCCTTTAACTGGCAGAAAAACGGTTCCTCCGCCGGGAAAAAGGATCGTTTCATCCGGTCCGGAAAGTTTTTCTGCTGCTCTAACGCGTGTACAGACTGATTATATCCTGTCAAGAAAAATCTGTCCACAAATAAGACACAATTTGATCAAAGTGCCCGAACCCGCCTCCTGAGCCGGCTGAAACCGCGGATTTTTTGGACAATCTGCGCAGAAGAACGAACTCGTCTGACAGTCGGCCGGGCTCTTTCGTAAAAGACCCGGCTTTCCCTGAGAGCGGGTGAACGCTCTGTCCGAAAAGCTTCCTTTTGCGGAGGTTTCTCGAACCCTCCGCCGGACACCGCTGCCTGTCTTTCCATAAAATCATCAAACGCAGTCCTGCACGAAAACAAAAACAGGGGAAGGCTCTTCTCCTCCTTCCCCTGTGTGAACTGCGGGATCTGGCTGCTCCGGCCGTTTACTCCGTATCCTCCTGAACGTAATGCTCGAAAAAGCGGGCCATCTTGCCGGCGGCCTCTTTCAGCGTCGTCATCATCGGCAGATAGACTATCCGGAAGTGATCCGGCTCCGGCCAGTTAAAGCCCGTGCCCTGGACGATCAGCACATGCTCCTGACGGAGAAGGTCATAGGCGAACTTCATGTCGTCATGGATATGGAAGCGCTCCTTATCCATCTTCGGGAAGCAGTAGAAGGCCGCCTTCGGCTTCACCACGCTGAGTCCCGGAATCGCGTTGATGGCGTCGTAAATGAAATCACGCTGTTTTGTCACCCGTCCCTCCGGCGAGACATAGCTCCGGACGCTCTGGTGGCCGCCGAGGGCGGTCTGAACGATGGACTGCGCCGGTACATTCGAGCAGAGCCGCATGGAGGAAAGCATCTTGATGCCCTCGATGTAGTCCTTCGCGATCGCCTTGTTGCCGGACAGGATCATCCAGCCCACTCGGAAGCCCGCGATCATATGGGACTTCGACAGTCCGGAAAAAGTGACACAGAACAGATCCGGCGCCAGAGAGGCGATGGAGGTATGCGTACAGCCGTCCATCAGGAGCCGGTCGTAAATCTCATCCGAAAAGATGATCAGCTGATGTCTCCGCGCGATCTCGACGATCTGCTCAAGAATCTCCTTCGGGTAGACGGCGCCTGTCGGATTGTTGGGATTGATGATGACAAGAGCCTTCGTCCGGTCCGTGATCTTGGACTCCATATCCTGAAGATCCGGATTCCAGTCGCTCTGCTCATCGCAGAGGTAGTGCACCACCTTTCCCCCTGCGAGCGTAGCGCATGCCGTCCACAGCGGATAATCGGGAGCGGGAATCAGGATTTCGTCCCCGTCGTCAAGCAGGGCCTGCATCACCAGATTGATCAGCTCGGATACGCCGTTTCCGGTGTAGATGTCATCCATTTCCACATTGGGGATGCCCCGGAGCTGGGCGTACTGCATGATCGCTTTCCGGGCGGACCAGATTCCCTTCGAATTGGAATACCCCTGGCTGTCCCGGAGATTCCGGGCCATATCACGGATCACCTCTTCCGGCGCGTTGAAGCCGAAGGGCGCCGGATTCCCGATATTCAGCTTGAGAACTTCGATGCCGTCGCTGATCATCCGGTCGGCTTCCTCCACCACCGGACCGCGGACATCGTAGAGGACATTGTCAAGTTTTGTCGATTTGCTGAAAGTGCGCATGATATACCTCCCTGCCGGAACCGTCGGATAAAAGAAGTCCGGCGTATCGGCGCGAATGATGTGCGAATCAAATCCGGAACTTATACTAACTTAATACTCTTTTCCGGCTCCGTCAAGAAACCGCCCGCAGCCTTCCGTTCATATTCCGCCCCAAATTGTTCAGATTTCATTTACAGAACGACAATCAGTTCTTCACATCCGTTCTCTATCCTTTTATTGAAAGCTGATGAGACATCATAATAACCTTTTTCTTTTTCATACCTGCCCGCTGAGGGCGGGACTCCTTCCTGAAAAGACAGTCCGCAGGGGCTGTCTTTTTTCATGTCCTCCCGCGGTTTTCCTTTTCTCTCCCCTGTGGTAAGATAAAAAAGAAAAACGGGCCGTCCGGACTGCCCGTTCTCATTAATCTCATTATGAAAGGCTGGAATCGGTATGCCAAACGATCAGCAGTATCATATCCGTGTCCGCAGAGGACATCACCAGAGACTCCGCTTCTGGTTCGCTCCGGTCGACGACCGGATCATGAACGCACGGGCCGACTGGCTGGACGACGCTGAGCTCTCCTGCGACAATCTCTGCACCAAAGAACTCTTCTATCCGTTTATCCGAAAATACTATCCGGGAAAATTCGAGTGGAAGAACGAGCTGAATCTGATGCCGTTCGACAGCGTGCTCGCGATGACAAACGAGTGCCGTCATGTCGCGAAGCTTCTGAAGAAAAACTATCATGATCCCCGGCTTAAGGCGTACAAGCGCCACTACTCCATCGATCTGCTCGTCACAGAGGACGAATATGAGCGGCTCTACGCAAACGCCCCGGCTGCCGCGAAAGAAAAGGCGGTGGAGGACCATGCAGACGTCATCATCGAATTCTACAAGACTGTCTGCGATTATCTTGAGGAAACGGTGAAGGAATATGCCCCTAAAGGCTTCCACTCCATCGCGATCTACGCGCCTCACTGACGGCTCCGCACCGCACGCCCGGAGCCGGATTCGTCTCCCGGGGGCGGATCCGGCTTATCCGGCGCGCACAGACCTTACCCGCCCGCGGCCGTCGCTCTTTTTTTCCGGACAGGCGGTTAAAGCCGTTCCAGCAGAACATCGATCACGCCGCCGCAGGCCATTCCCGCGTTTTCCTCCGCGTCCGGGCGGAGATCCACGGTCATCACTTCCGGCTCCGTAAGTCCGAGCTGCATTCTCTGCAGCGCGCGCCGCTTCACTTCGGCCTCGAAGCAGCCGCCCCCTATGGTGCCCGAGGCGGTTCCGTCGCGGAACACGATCATCTTCGTTCCGATCGACCGCGGCGAAGGTCCGCGTCTTCGGACAATCATCGCCAGCGTCCTCTCCCCGTCCGCTCTCAGCGCGTCCAGAACCGCCGGTTCATCGCCGTCCCCGGGACGCTTCGGCTGGGCGATCAGTTCAGCCGCGACAGAAACCGCGATTTCCGCCGGTGTGGCCGCGCCGATCGGAAGCCCGATCGGCGAGTGCAGCCGGTCATACGCCTCCGGGGAAACGCCCCGGGCGATCATCTCTTCCCGGGCATGGGCCGCCCTCATGTGGCTGCTCATCATGCCCGCATACCGGAACGGCCGCCGGAGGATCACATCGAGACAGTCCATGTCGAAGCGATGGCCTCTCGTCATCACGATGTAAGACACGTCCGGGTCGTCAGGCAGTGAGCGCAGGCTTTCCGCGAAAGGCCCGATCAGCACCCGGTCCGCGCCCGCCTTCCGTGCCTCTTCCCCGAAAGACGGCCTGTCCTCGAGGACGACGATCCGGTACCCGGTCATCCGCAAAATCCGGATCAGCGCTGACGCCACAAAGCCAGCTCCGCAGACCACCGCGGTCTTGGCGGAAGATCTCTGCTCATAGTACGCCGTCAGTCCGGGACGGAGGCCGATGCGGCCCCGCCCCGTCAGCTGACGGATCCGGTTCTTCTCCTCTTCCGCGAGCGGGATGGATGTCTCGATCCGTCCGTCCTCCGCGAGGAGGCAATGCTGTCCGACAAAAGGACCGGTTTCCTCTCCGTCCGTTTCCGTAACCGTCAGAAGCACCGACCGGCTGCCTTCCTCCGGCTCAAAAAAGCGCCGGACCATCCGCTTCTCTGCTTCTCTGTCAAGTCTGCTTTCTGAACTGCTCATCCCGTTCCCTTTCACTCATCAGCCGGTACCGTCTCGGCGTCACACCGTAATGTTTCCGGAACGTCCGGCAGAAATAAGAGGAATAGCGATATCCGACACGGTGCGCAATTTCCTCTGTCAGCGTGTTCTCCGTCACAAGAAGATAGGCGGCGCGCTCGATGCGCTGCTGCTCAACGAACTGCTGGATCGACATGCCCTCGACCCGCCGGAAGATCACGCAGAGATAATTCGGAGAGAGGTTCACCTGTCTCGCGATCACCGCAAGACTCAGGTCCTCCTGAAGATGCAGGCGGATATACATCTTGACGAAGGCGACCTCATCTCTTGTATTTCCCCGGAGATCCTGCGGACACTCCTGTTCGCCGTATGCCGGAAGGACAGACGGCAGCGTCTGTGCGACAATCGTGTGAGCGTCCTCGTCCGTGAGCAGAATCCCGGTTCCGTCGAATTCGTTCAGCATCGCAAGCGCCTCCGGAAAGCTGCCTGCCTTCTGAACCGTCACCTTCGGATTTCTGATTCTGACCGTCTCCCTCACATGGTCAAACAGTCTGTCATGACGTGTCACCACCACATACTTCTTCTCTTTCATGTGTCTGTCCCCCTCTGTTCGATCACAGAATTGTTCGATTTGCATATGCAAATCAGTGACGATAGACACAATATAGACATATTTTTCTCACAATGCAAGTCATTATTGAAATTCGATTGCATTTTAACATAATTAATCGTATTGGCAATACAATTTTTCTATCTTTCCCGTCTGTTCATATCATAGATCAGGCTGAGGCCGCGCAGCATCAGCTCACTGTCCAGAAGGATCCTGTGCCGGCAGAACGGAATGATCCCCGGCGCCAGTCCGCCCGTCGCGACGGCCCGGATTTCGCTTCCGATTTCGCCGGCAAACCGGTCCAGCATCCCGTCGATCATCGCCGCCTGCCCATAGACGATGCCGCTTCTCATGCAGTCCACCGTGTTGGTGCCGATTGCTTTTCCCGGATCCGCAAGGCTCAGATTCGGCAGAAGAGATGCGGAGGAAACCAGTGCAGAAAGAGAAACATGGACGCCCGGCATCACCGCGCCGCCTCGGAAAGCGCCCTCGCGGTCAATGACGGAGATCGTCGTCGCCGTTCCCATGTCAATGACGGCCAGCGGCGCGCCGTAGAGATGGATGCCTCCGACCGCATCCACCACGAGATCCGCGCCCAGCGTCTTCGGGTCGTCGATCCGGATCTTGAGACCGTTCTTCACGCCCGGCCCGACGACCAGGGTTTTGAGTCCGGTCACCTTTTTCACCGCTTCCTCAAGCACCCTCGTCAGCGGAGGCACCACGCTCGAGAGGATCGCCCCTTCGATGTCCGCCAGATCAATGGAACGGATCTGAAGCACCGTATGGAGCAGCACCGCGTACTCTGTCGCCGTCTTTCTCGGATCCGTGGCGAAGCGCTCGGTCAGCAGCACGCGTTCTCCGTCCATAAGCCCGGTCTCAATGTGCGAATTGCCCATATCGATCGCCAGTATCATCGCTTTCTCCTCCATGTCAGGCTTTCTGCGTCATTGTCTGTCGTGAAGACGCCGTGCACTTCTCCGCTGCCAAGACAGGCAGCCGGACCGCTTTTTGAGCGGCCGGCTGCCTGTCCATGTCTCTTATCCGCCTGCGTCCGTCAGCCCGAAGAATCCGCTGTCCCGCGAATGTCCGGCCGTCAGCTCATTGTAGATAAGACACTTGTAGTTTTCAAATTCCTCGCCCTCTCCGCTCCCGACATCATCGGTATTCCACTCATGCATCCTGCCGTCCGTGCCGAGATAACCGTAGGCGTTCATCGCCGGAATGGACTTCATCTGCCCGAGAAGATAGCGGTTGTATCCCGTCATC